>ENA-OUQC01001354-OUQC01001354.1-human-gut-metagenome-genome-assembly--contig:-NODE-1354-length-13026-cov-9.882816_pt1 | contig 13026 bp, 10 predicted proteins | sample MGYA00237942_ERZ548815 | MGnify/ENA primary metagenome ERZ548815 (study PRJEB26490, sample SAMN05194722) | human gut metagenome | biome: terrestrial biome; feature: human-associated habitat; material... | reverse complement strand
GGCATGTTTTTAGCCTCCGATCTCGGCGGCTATGCCGCCGTAGCATCCATCTTGGTTTCCGCCGCACTGACAGGATCACGGATTGCCGCGTCGGGCTTACGCCCTCCTCGCAATGACATCATAAGAGACTGCGTAGGTATCCCGCCCAATCAGTCCAACTATCATATCATCTTTTAACAAAAAAGCAACACATTTTTTGTATTTCTTGACAAAAGTTCCCTGTTTCCCTTATAATCATAGCAATTACTGCTGACGCGTGAGGTGCCCCTTATGAACTGGACGCTGCTGTGCCAACTGATCGTGCTGTACTTTGTGTTCTCCGTGCTGGGCTGGATGATGGAGGTCACGCTGAAATACATCCAGTACCACCGGTTCATCAATCGTGGCTTCCTCATCGGCCCCTACTGCCCCATTTACGGCAGCGGCGTGGTGCTGGTGACGGTGCTGGTGGGCGGCCTGGTGGGCATCCGCGGCGGCACGCCGGGCGAAATTTTTCTGGCGGGCTTTTTCATCTGCGGCGGACTGGAGTACTTCATCAGCTGGTACATGGAGAAGGCGTTCCATGCCCGCTGGTGGGACTACAGCCAAAAGCCCATGAACCTGAACGGCCGGGTGTGGATCGGCAATCTGATGCTGTTCGGTCTGGCCAGCGTGGTGATCGTGGTGTGGATCGACCCGGTGTACTTCCGGCTGGTCGAAAAGCTGCCGCTGTTCTGGCTGCACTTTGCCGCCATCGCCATCGTGACGTTGCTGGTGTCGGACTGCGTGGTGTCCCACGTGATGATGGACATTGTCCGCAGAGAGATCGATGCCCAGGAGGGCGACAGCACCGAGGAGATCAGCCGCCGCGTCCACGAGCTGCTGCGTGACCGGAACCTGTTCCTGCGCCGTATCCATCAGGCGTATCCCGAATTGCAGGCCCATCCCCGCGCCATGATGGAGCGGCTGAAGCAGGCCCGCCGGGACTTCAAGGACGCCCAGCGCCGCACGAAGGAGCTGCTGAACGAGCAGGCCCGCCGCCGCAAGAACGGCGACACCGTCCCGCTCCAGTTGTCCAGCACCAGCAGGAACGAGCAGGCCCGCCGCCGCAAGAACGGCGAGGACATGGAGGAGCTTGCCGCCCGTCTGGAGGCCGCTTCCGCCGCCATGAAGGAGCGCCGCGCCAAGCTGCGCGAGCTGGAGCGCAAGCTGCACCGGAAAGAGGAAGAGTGAGCCGGACTTTGGCCGCCGGCGCCGTGCTTCTCTGTGTCAATCAAAACAACTGCCCTCTGATGCGTTTCCGCATCGGAGGGCGGCTTTATCAGTGTGCAAAGGAGCTATGGACTGGCTGCGGCGGTCTGCTACAGCTTACGCAGAAAGACAAAGGTGACGCCGCGGTTCTCGCGATCCAAGTCCCGATCCTGCCGCAGATGGGGATATTGCTGCAAGGCCCGGCGGGCCGTTTCGTCAAAGATGGAGAACCGCTCGCCCGGCAGATAGGCGGCGATCCGCCCCTGAGCGGCGGATTCCTCCAGATAGCGGCGGCTGGCGGCGCGAATACGCCCACCCGTGCCGGAGGAACCGTAGCCGTGGATCAGCTTCATCAGCGGCGTGTTCATTTTACGCGCTGCTTCCAGCTCCGCGTCCAGCCAGCGCAGCGCCTGATCCACCGTGGGCCGGCCCAGTTCCAGATTCAGTTCCCGTGTATGCTTCATACCGCCGCCCTCCTTATATGGTATTTTATAGGCCGTGGGATAGTTCGCCTGTTTCTGCGGTTATTCTTATTGTACCGGATTCCCGGCGGCTGTCAAGATACAAGGTGGTTGACATTTTCCTCCGTCCCGCCTATAATGTGACGCGGATTTTTGAACCCTATTTCTCCTATCGAGGTGACATATATGATGGACTACTATCTTCTGGCGGATCTGGCGGCGCGGCTGGGCTGCCAGCTGGCGCTGGCGGGCGCCGAGACCTTCCGGGTGGAGGACACCGTGCGCCGTATCCTGCGGACTTACGGCGTGGAGTGCGAGGTGTTCGCCATCCCCAACAGCCTGACCGTCAGCTTCGAGGCCACCAACGGCAAACCCCTGACCATTATGAAGCGTATCGGCTACCACGGTAACGATCTGGAGGCGCTGGAGCAGCTAAACGCTCTCAGCCGCCGCATCTGCCGGGAGAAGCCAACGGTGGAGGAAGCCTCGGAGTGGCTGCGGCAGACCATGGCCCGGTGCCGGGTGTACCGCCCCGCCGTGGCGTATCTGGGCAGCTTTCTGGGAGGGCTTGGCTTCGCGCTGGTGTTCGGCGGCTCCCTACGGGACTGCCTGTGGGCGGGGCTGATGGGCATGATCATCGGCTTTGTGAACCGCTTTCTGGATCGCTTCGAGGCCAATCCCTTTTTCAGCACCATTCTTGCCTCGTTCCTGATGGCGGTACCCGCCTATGTGGCGGCGGGGCTGGGCTGGCTGGATAACCCGGACGCGGCCATCATCGGCGCGCTGATGATCCTGGTGCCGGGGCTGCTCATCACCAACTCCATGCGGGATATCATCTACGGCGACACCAACTCCGGCGTGGTGCGCATCGTGCAGGTGTTTCTGTCGGCCTTCGCCATCGCGCTGGGCACGGCGGCGGCATGGCGGGTGACGGCGCCCATCTACGGCATCGGCGCGGTGGTGGAGTCGGCGTCGCTGGTGTGGCCCGCGTGGGCGCAGGCGCTGGCGGTGTTCGTGGGGTGCTACGGCTTCTCCATCCTGTTCAATATCCATGGCAAATGGATGGTGCTGTGCGTACTGGGCGGAACGGCCACATGGATGATCTATCTGCTGTGCCAGGCGCTGGGGCTGGACGTGTACACCATGAACCTGTACGCCACCCTGTTTGCCGCGCTGTATGCCGAGGTGATGGCCCGTGTGCGCCGCTGCCCCGTGACGCCGTATCTGGTCCTCGCGATTTTCCCGCTGCTGCCGGGCGCCGGGGTGTACTACACCATGAGCTTGGGCCTACAGGGCGAGATGCTCGACGCCCTGCGCAAAGGTCTGGAAACGGCGGGCATCGCCGGTTCGCTGGCGGTGGGTATCCTGCTGGTGTCCACGGTTTTCCGGGTGTTGACGGCGTTCCTGTCCCGCCGGGAAAGACAGGAGCATACCTGATAAAAATTGGAGGAATCTTCCAAAAGCTCAGCTTGACATCTCTCACAAAATCTTGCTATACTGAACAAAAGGAATGAAAAGCGTGGAGGAAATCCACGCTTTTCGTCCACGTGAAGACAGAAAGAAGGCTTGTGAAAGAAAGAGAGGTCACTATGAGGAGAAAGAGGATCGCCGCGTGGCTGCTGTGCGCAGTGCTGGCGCTGGGACTGCTGCCCGCCACGGTGTGGGCCGATCCGCCTGAGGGCAGACCCACAGAGGAGACGATCGAGGGTTTTGAAGGGCAAGATATTGTGAAAATTGTCTGTCTGGATGACGAGAGTCACGACCACGACAGGGTATACGGTATGGAAGCCGTCTGCGTGGCCTGGCAATTCAGCAACAGCGGCGACAAATGTACGCTGTGGATCAATCCCAGACAATATTACAAGAACTTTTATCTCAAGGACGTTCCCGACAATAATCACCTCATGAAGGATGGAACGGAAACGCTGCTGCTTTACCTGACTTGGAGCGAGGAGAAGGGAAAGTGGGTGCCCGATCAGCCGGTGACACTGCCCATCACCTTCTATGTGGAGGAAGTTCCTGACATTACCTCCGATCAGTGCATTTCAATGCTGGATGATCAGCCGGTGCGCTTTGTTCCGGCGGAGGGAAGCCGCCATGATGCGGTGTACTGCAACCGCGGTACCACCAGCTACTGGCGGTATGGCAATACTTATCGTACCGTCAGTTTTGAAGCGGACAGGTATCTTGCACAGCTGAACGCTGCCTGCGGCGGAAATCACACGCTGGTGGATGAGGATAAGGAAAAAGGGATCGAAGTGCGCTATGACAAGATGGATAAGACGTGGAAGGTAAACGGAAAAAACTATGTGGAGTTTCATTTCACCTGTGACCGTCCCACGCTGCCTGTGCTGGAGGAACTGGATCCATTGGTAGGGAATGTGGCGGTACAGTGCGCAGCCGGCCACGACCACGGCAGTCAGTCATTCCGGTTGCAAGACCTCGGCCCTGATAGCTATGAAGTCCAGTTTTCCGGTGACAACACCTGCCAGCTGACAGTGTATCACGCCGCGTTCGTAAGGCAGTTCTGCGAAAACAGCGGCCAGCAGCACATTTTCGCGCCGGGCCAGAGCGACCGCACGCAGATCACTCTGGTGCGGAACGAGGGCACAGGGGCGTGGGCTGTGGATGGTATTTCTGAAGAGATACTGCCGCTTACCATCCGGGCTTCTTGTGACCAGCCTGCCGCGCCTACAGATGAGGAGATCGTGATGGTGGAGCGGGCGGTGAATTTTCTGGCGGACGAGCTTCACATTCGGGATTTTTACTCATGTAAACTCCAACCGGGGACATTCTTGAGAAAGAACAAGGACACGGAGGGCGCTTCTCAAGCCGAGGTGACTTCCTCTGATGATCTGACATGCTGGGAGTACAGTATCTGGCTGGACAACGGCGCCGCACCACTATATCGAAATCGATTTCTGGAGCAGACCCGGAATGTGGAAGCGGACAGAAAAATGGTCTACCGTCCCATTCTGGAGGTGCAGCCCCACATCCGCCTTACCTATGTGGACGGAGAGTGGCAGGTAACAAAAGGCGACCAAGCTACGATTCGTGTGGGCAGCGCATCGAAACGGTTTGACCTGAACGGTGACGGCGAGGAGACGGTCAGCGATCTGGCCTGTCTGTATAACTGGCTGAGCGCCAAAGTGAACGACGGACAGCTGGACGCCGCAACGCTTGCGGACAAGGCCGACCTGAACCATGACGGCACGGTGGACGTTTACGACCTCCAGCTGCTGTATGAGCAGCTGAGCCAGCCGAAAAGCGAAGAATGATAATAAAGAGTCTCTCCGGTCAATGACCGGAGAGACTCTTTATTATCTCTAATTACAGTTCGCACTTGCCGCGCTTGAGGTATTCGCCCTTTACGTCGCGGACAACGCCGTTTTCCACGGCGGGCATGCCCCGCAGGTACACGGCGGCGATGCTGCCGGAGGTTCGGAAGCCCTCGAAGGGCGTATAGTCGCAGCGGGACACCATGTCGGCGGCGTGGAGGGTGTGGTCCGCCGCCGGGTCGTACACCACGATATCGGCGTCTGCGCCGGGGGCGATGCAGCCCTTGCGGGGATAGAGACCGTACAGCTTGGCGGGATTCTCGCTGAGTGCCCGGCACAGGGTGGGCAGGTCGATGCGGCCCGCCGCCACGCCGGTGGTGTACACCACCTCACCACGAGTCTCTACGCCGGGCAGACCGCCGGGAATGGTGGTGAAGTCACCCTGCCCCGCCAGCTTCTGCTGCGTGGTGAAGGAGCAGTGGTCGGTGGACACGGTGTTCACCCGGCCCTCCTTCAGGCCCGCCCACAGCGCGTCCTGATCCGCCTTTTTGCGGATGGGAGGGGAACACACGAACTTGGCGGAGGACAGCCAATCCTCCTGATAGTACACACTGTCGTCCAGCGCCAGATACTGGGGACACGTCTCGGAATAGACGACCTGACCCCGTGCGCGGGCCTGATCGATCTCGCTGAGCGCGGCGGCGTTGGTGGTATGAACGATCACCACGGGAGCCTCCGCCGCCTGGGCGATCCGCAGGATGCGGCCCACCGCCTCTGCCTCTAGATAGTCGGGGCGGGTCTGGGGATGGCAGGAGACGGCGTTCTCGCCCTTTGCCTTCTTCTCCGCCACCAGCGCGTCGATGACGCCGCTGTTCTCACAGTGGACGCCGCAGATGCCGCCCCGGGCCTTCAGCGCCTTCAGCGCCCGGTACAGGTCGCCGTCCGGCAGCATCATGGCGGGATAGGTCATGTACATCTTGAAGGAGGTGATGCCGGCGGCAAACATGTCGTCCAGCTCTGCCTCAATGCCCTCGTTCCAATCGTCGATGGTCATGTGGAAACCGTAGTCACAGTGGCAGTTTGCCGCCTTTTTGTGCCACAGCTCCAAGCCGTAGGCCAGCGTCTCGCCCTTGTTGGGGCAGGCGAAGTCGATGACGGTGGTGGTGCCGCCCCGGAGAGCGGAGCGGCTGCCGCTCTCGAAATCGTCGGCGGTGGTGGTGTTGCACACGTCCAGATCGAAGTGGGTGTGGGCGTCGATGAACCCCGGCAGCAGCAGCTTGCCGGTCACGTCCACCACCTCCGCGTCGGGCGCGTCGATATGGGGCGCCACGGACACGATCTTCTCGCCGTCCACCAGCACGTCGGCTGCCACAACGGCGCTGCCGCTGACCACGCGGCCGCCGGTAAAGAGTCGTTTCATAGGAAAGTACCTCCTTAATTGCTCAATTTCTCTTATTATAGCACCATGCTTCCGGCATGGATACAAAAATTTTTTGTTTTTTGAAAAAATTCGTTGAAAAAAAGAGGGTATCCGAAAGTTATCCCGTATAATAAAGCGAGGAAAAACTTCAGTGCGGCACGGAAAGGAGGGATTGCCATGTTTTCACAGAGCTTTTTGGACGAGCTGATCGCCCGCAACGACATTGTGGACGTGGTGGGCTCCTACGTGGCGCTGACGCCGAAGGGCGGCAGCTATTGGGGCTGCTGTCCCTTCCACAATGAGAAAACGCCCTCCTTCCACGTTTTGCAGGACAAGCAGTTCTATCACTGCTTCGGCTGCAAAAAGGGCGGCGGCGTCATCAATTTCATCATGGAGATCGAGAACCTCTCCTATCCCGATGCCATCCGCTTTCTGGCCAAGCGGGTCAACATGGAGGTGCCGGAGGATCGGGAATCCGCCGACGCCGACCGGCTGCGTAAGCGACTGCTGGCGCTGAACCGTGACGCGGCCCGGTGGTACTACGACGTGCTGCAAAGCCCCGACGGCGCGGCGGTGCGGGCATACCTCGACAAGCGCGCCATCTCCCGGAAGATCGCTGTGCGGTTCGGTATGGGCGCGTCGCCGGACAGCTGGGACGCGCTGCTGCGCACCATGACCGGCAGGGGCTACACCAAGCAGGAGCTGCTGACCGCCGGACTGATCGTGGCCAACAAGAGCGGCGGCTTTTACGATAAGTTCCGCAACCGGCTGATGCTGCCGGTCATCGATGTGCGGGGCGATGTGGTGGGCTTCGGTAGCCGCGTTATTGACAAGTCGGAGCCGAAATACATGAACAGCACCGAAACGCCGGTGTACAGCAAGCGCCGGGTGCTGTACGGCCTGAATCTGGCGAAAAAGACCAAGCGTCCCAACATGATCCTGTGCGAAGGCAACCTTGATGTGGTGACGCTGCATCAGGCGGGCTTCGACAACGCGGTGGCCTCCATGGGCACGGCGCTGACGACGGAGCAGATTCGATTGCTGGGACGGTACACCAAGGAGCTGGTGCTGTGCTACGACAACGACAACGCCGGTCAGCTGGCCACCCAGCGGGCGCTGGAGATGCTGAACAACACCGAGTTCACCGTCCGGGTACTGAAGCTGCCCCGGCGGCTGGTGGACGGCGAATATGTGAAGCAGGATGCCGACGATTTCATCAAGTTTCAGGGCGCTCCCGCCTTCGAGCGGCTGCTGTCCGGCAGCGAGAACGGCGTGGAGTTCCGTATGTCGCAGGTGGCCGCCAAGTACGACCTGCGCAGTGATCAGGGCCGCATCGACTACACCGCCGAGATCAGTCAGGTGCTTGCCGAGCTGGACAACGCCGTGGAGCGGGAGGTATACGCCAATCGTGCCGCCGAGACGGCAGGACTTTCGCCCGACGCCATGCGGCAGGAGGTGGAGCGGGCCGCCCGCAAGCGCCGCTACAGCGACCGCAAAAAGCGGGAGCGGCAGGAGCTGAACCCCGCCCTGACCGTACAGCCCGCCCAGCGGGGCAGCCGCTATACCAATCTCCGCAGCGCCATGGCGGAGGAGGGCGTGATCCGGCTGCTGCACCTTGACCCCACGCTGTTCGGGGACACGCCGCCCCTGACGCCGGAGGAGTTCTCCTCGCCGCTGTTGGGAAAAATTTACGGCGCCATGTGGCACCAGCGCGGCAACCGCAGCGGCCTGTCGGCGCTGACGGGGGAGCTGTCCAGCGACGAGATGAGCCACCTGACCACGCTGCTGCAAAAACCGGAATCCACCGCCAACGCGTCTCAGGCACTGGCGGACTACATACGGGTGATCCGCGAAGAGCAGACCAAACGGGACGACTCCGGGGTGGATCCCCTGCTGTTGGCAATGGAAACATTTAAAGATAAGAAACGATATGGAGGAAAGCGCACATGACCGATAAGACGTACACCAAGCAGGAGCTGGAGGAAATGACCAACGCCCTGCTGGCCGAGGACAACAAGAAGAAAAAGGCGGAGGCCAAGGTGGCCGAGCAGTCTCAGGCCGAGGCGGAGACCAAGGAGGACGACAAGAGCAAGGAAAAGGGCAAGCTGGACGACAAGACCATCGCGTCTCTGCCCGCCGCGGCGCTGATCATGGCCAACGAGAAGCTGCGGGACATGCTGGTCAAGGGCAAGAAGAAGGGCAAGCTGGACTCCAGCGAGGTCAGCGACGTGCTGGACGAGATGGATCTGGAGAGCGAGCAGATGGATCGCATCTATGACTCTCTGGAGGCGCTGGGCATTGAGGTGGGCAGTGAGGAGTTCATCACCAGCATCGACGACGATATCGAGCCGCCGCTGGAGGAGATCGCCGAGATCGAGGAGGAGGAGCTTGTTGACCCCAACACGTTGGTGGACAGCTTCAACATTGACGATCCCGTCCGTATGTACCTGAAGGAGATCGGCCGCGTACCGCTGCTGAACGCCGATGAAGAGGTGGTGCTGGCCACCGCCATGTCCGCAGGCCGTGCCGCTCAGGAGCGGATCGACGAGGCCGCCGAGAACGGCGAGACCATCCCCGACGAGGAACTGGCCCAGCTGAAGAAGGACATCAAGGAGGGCAGCAAGGCCAAGCAGAAGCTGGCCGAGGCCAACCTCCGTCTGGTGGTGTCTATCGCCAAGCGCTACGTGGGCCGCGGCATGCTGTTCCTGGACCTGATCCAGGAGGGCAATCTGGGTCTGATCAAGGCCGTGGAGAAGTTCGACTACACCAAGGGCTACAAGTTCTCCACCTACGCCACATGGTGGATCCGTCAGGCCATCACCCGCGCCATCGCCGATCAGGCCCGTACCATCCGCATCCCCGTACATATGGTGGAGACCATCAACAAGGTCATCCGCGTCAGCCGCCAGCTGCTGCAGCAGCTGGGCCACGATCCTTCTCCCGAGGAGATCTCCGCCGAGATGGGCATGCCCGTGGACAAGGTGCGGGAGATTCTGAAGATCGCCCAGGAGCCGGTCTCTCTGGAGACCCCCATCGGCGAGGAGGAGGACAGCCATCTGGGCGACTTCATCCCCGACGAGGGTGCGTCCGAGCCCAGCGAGGCCGCCAGCTTCACGCTGCTGAAGGAGCAGCTGGTGGACGTGCTGTCCACCCTGACCCCCCGCGAGGAGAAGGTGCTGAAGCTGCGCTTCGGCATCGAGGACGGCCGCACCCGCACGCTGGAGGAAGTGGGCAAGGAGTTCAACGTCACCCGTGAGCGTATCCGCCAGATCGAGGCCAAGGCCCTCCGCAAGCTGCGTCACCCCAGCCGCAGCAAGAAGCTGAAGGACTTTTTGAACTAAAGGAGAACCTCCCATGATCCTTGATTTCAACACCATCCCCGCCAACGCCGTGCCCCATTTCAAGGGCGGCGAGGGCGAGGCCATCGTCCGCAAATTCGACGATCCCCGCATGGGCACGGTGGTGCGCCTGACGCTGCCGGTGGGATCGTCCATCGGTCTGCACACCCACACCGGCAACTGCGAGGTCATCTATATCCTGTCCGGCAGCGGACAGTGCATCGACGACGATACCCAGTATCCCGTTGCCGCCGGGATGTGCCACTACTGCCCGGAGGGACACACCCACAGCATCGTCAACACCGGCGATACGCCGCTGGAGCTGCTGGGCGTCCTGCCCCATGTGAAATAAGAAGCCGAAAGGAGACTTCCATCATGGACAAAACCATTGGCTATATCCTCTGCACCCAGTCGCCGGGGCTGTTTCTGGCGGCGCTGATGCGGCTGCTGTTCTACTTTGCCCGGCGGCGGGAGCACCATGTCCGCGCTGTGATGGATCTGGTGCTGGGCATCGTCTGCGTGGCGGGTGGCGTGGCGCTGTACTTCGTGGGCATGGGCGCGGGTCACTTCACCATTCAGAATTTCTACGTCATCCGGGTGCCCGGCTGGGTGGGCATCGGCATTGTGGTGCTTTTTAATGTGTGGCTGATCGGCCGGGGCTTTCTGGCGGTCAACCGCCGCCGCACGGCGGAAAAGAACGCCAACCGTGCCGCCAACCGCGCGGCCAACGCCGCCCAGCAGGAGCGCGAAGCTGCCCGGCGGCAGTCCGCCGTTGATGCCGACGCCGATATCGGGGAAAAGTAATATAATAAAGAGAGCAGTCATTCTTTTGAGGATGGCTGCTCTCTTTATTGACAAGGTTCGACGAACCTGCTATAGTAAAATATATACTACACAATAGCGGGCGTTTACGCATTTGCCCGTTCCGTTGCTTGGCGGGGAAGATTGTCCATGGGCCGTTAATAAAAAGGGTTACACTTTGGAAACAGCACGTCAAAAGCCTTGACGGCAGGGAAATTTGTGCTATACTGGCAACTGTAAAGATAAGAAACGCGTTTTTGCAAAATAATGATAGATAGGGAGGAAACAAACATGAAGAAGATCGTTGCTCTGGTTCTGGGTCTGGCCATGGCTCTGAGCCTGTGCACTGTCGCTTTCGCCAGTGGCTATGACACCGAAGTCACCCTGAAAGGCTCCAACGAGAAGTATGCCGATCTGAAGTATTACCCGCAGACGAATACCACGCTGGGTCACTATGAGGACAGGAATCGCAACATGTATGTCGAGACGGAGAATGAGAGCCTTATCGAGAACACGCCCGGTGTTGTCTGCTTCTGGCGGGACGGCAAGATCGTCTATCTGCTCCCCGTTGGCGTAAGGGATTTCGAGCTTGATGATCCTATTGAAGAAACTACCCCCGCCCCTGAAACTGCCCCCACCCCGAACCAGTCCAGCGGCAATAATGACAAAACTCCTGCCGGCGGCAATGACACCGCCAAAGACGCTGATACCGATCAGCCGGATGACAAGATCGACGTGGACGGCGAGTTTGACGATCTGGTCACTGTCCGCGAGGCGATTGTGTTCGGCGTGCAGGGCTGGGATCCCAACGCAAGGGTCGTTCCCTCCGGCCATATGATGGTTCTGGTCAAGGAGAATGTTGAGTATAAGGCCTCCGCCAGCGGCAAGACCGTGAAGGGCGTGAACGAGTACAAGTGCGATTTCTGCGACCGTACTTTCTACGGCTCTAACTATGAGTACAGCACACCTGAGTCCGCCACGGTGTCCACCGGCGAGTATGCCCGCAAGGTGGTCGAGGCAGGTTTCGTGAACGCGGAGAGCGGCGTGGTGCTGGGCGACGCGACGTTCTACTGGACTTCTGACGTGGATACCGTCAGGGCCGGAAGCGTCAGCTCTGCCAAGACTTTCGATGCCGGCGCGGCCATGTATGTTGGCATGGGCTTGCTGGCTGCCGCCGGCGGCGCTGCCGTTATCGGCAAGAAGAAGGAGTTCTGATTGGTAACAAAAAGAGAGACGGCGCAGCCGTCTCTCTTTTTGTTGTGCGACTTTTTGGGGGCAATGGCCCCCAAAAAATGGGAAAACCGCCATGAGTCGACAATGGCGGTGTCTGTATTCCCACTTTTAGCCGAGGAGCTAATCCAACCACAGAAAGCTCCGCACCTGAATTATAGTATACGCATTTTTTTCCATTTGTCAAGAGGAACTGTCTATCCGACGGTAACAAATTTTTCACAAAAGGTTACACTTTGGAAACAATCACGCTGAAAGCCTTGACGGCGGAAAAATTTGTGCTATACTGGCAACTGTAAAAACGAGAAACACGTTTTTACGAAAAAATTTTTTTATGGAGGAAACAAACATGAAGAAGATTGTTGCTCTGGTTCTGAGTCTGGTTATGGCTCTGAGCCTGTGCACCGTCGCCTTCGCCGATGGCTACGATATCGAAGTCACCGAGAAGGATGGTGATCACAGTGTGTATGCCAAGGTGAGGTTCGTTGCTCAGACTGACGATGTCCTGGGTCACTATGAGGGGAAGGACGGCACCATGTACGTCGAGACCGCTGATGAAGACACCATCGATGACGCTAAAGTGGCTGTCTGCTTCCAGAAGGATGGCAAGACTGTTACTCTGATTCAGGTCACTGAGGACGAGATCACCGCTTACAAGGCTACTGCTCTGAAGGAGCACAAGCGCGTTGGCTGCGGCGATGAGAACGACAAGGTTCCCAAGAACTGCTACAAGGATTACGATGACAATTATTGGATCAAGGACGACGCCGGTGACCACAAGGTCACTGTTGACGGCAAGTATGACAACGTTGTTACCGTTCGCGCCGCTATCGTGTTCGGCCTGCAGGGCTGGGATCCCAAGGCTGAAGTCGTTCCCGCTGGCCACCTGATGGTTCTGGTCAAGAAGAACGTTGAGTTCAAGACCTCCACCGACGGCAAGATCGTGAAGGACGTTAACGAGTACAAGTGCTACTTCTGCAACCGCACCTACTACGGTTCCAACTTCGAGTACAGCACTCCCGAGACCGCTGATGTTTATAGCTCCGAGTACGCTCGTGAGCTGGTCAAGGCCGGTTTCGTGAACGTTGAGGATGGCGTGATCCTGGGCGATGTGAACTTCTACTGGACTTCCGATAAGGATACCGGTAAGGTCGACACCACCAAGGACGGCGTGAACTCTGCTAAGACCTTCGACGCTGGTGTTGCCATGTATGTTGGCATGAGCCTGCTGTCCGTCGCTGGCGGCGCTGTCGTCATCGGCAAGAAGA
>ENA-OUQC01001353-OUQC01001353.1-human-gut-metagenome-genome-assembly--contig:-NODE-1353-length-13029-cov-13.348081_pt1 | contig 13029 bp, 6 predicted proteins | sample MGYA00237942_ERZ548815 | MGnify/ENA primary metagenome ERZ548815 (study PRJEB26490, sample SAMN05194722) | human gut metagenome | biome: terrestrial biome; feature: human-associated habitat; material... | reverse complement strand
CTGCCTGCCAAAGCGTGGGCGGCGTGGGAGACCGGTATACCTGTCGGATACGGGGGCAGGAGAGCTATCTCTGGTTTGAAAAAGGCCGCTGGTTTGTAGCGGCGAAGGACGGCAAATAAAAATGAGAAAGACGTCGGCAGAAATGCCGACGTCTTTCTCTGGTAAAGAGGGGGATTTACCAATACTTAGGATAGCTACTAGTACTTTGCTGCTGCTTTGCGTACTCCCACCAGGGGACTTGGTTGACGAAATCCGTCAGCTTGTCCCAGAACTGGTCGGACAGCGTACCCTTTTCCACGTAAACCGTGACAGTATAGGTCTTTGTGCTGCCATCCTCCATGGTGGCCGTGTAGTTCACGGAATTGGTGAAGTTCACTATCTCGCCACTACCAGGCGTGAGTGATTTAACGCCGTTGGTGGAGATAGTGGGAGTCAGCTTTGTCACATCCGTGCCGCGGGGCATGGTGATGGTGATGGTGTTAGTGGTGTTGTTCACCGCGCCAGCTATGCCGTTGATGGAGAAGCTGGTGATGCCCTTGGCGGTCGTTGTGGCAGTCTCCCATTTACAGGTGATAGACACATCGCCCGCAGGCATGGTAAAGCGTCCGTTGGTGATGGTTTTGGTTTCGCCGCCCGCTGTTGCCAGCGTGTAGGTCAGAGAGCCAGACACCATCTGATAGCCGTTGTCGGGCGTTACGGTAACGATGATCTCGTCACCCGCATCCGCCTTGGTGCGGTTGGTGGTGATTGTACCACCCTTGGGTGCGCTTATCGAGATCTTATACGCGCCGGTATCCGGCGTATCGGTGCCGCTGCCATAGGCGGGAATCTCCACCTTCAGAGGTGCACTCTCGCCACCGGCTGCGCTTACGACCACGATGTAGACGTCACGCGCATCCTCAGTCAAATTGCTGAGAGTGAAGGTCGTCTCACCCGCACTGGCCGTACCCTTAGTGGTGGATTTCACGATTTCATCCGCCGTGGGAGCTGTCGCGCCGTGGGTCACTACCTTGTAGTAGTAGGTGCCTGCCTCATTGGTGGTAAACTTCACCGTTGCGGCGGTCTTGCTGCTGCGGGTAGCAGAGCCATCGGACAGGGTGGGGGCAGCGGGAGCGGTGTACTTGATCTCAATCGTGTACTCCTTCGTGCTGCCATCCTCGGCGGTAACGGTGAACTTGACCGGCGAGTTTATGGACATATTGCACATTACATCGCCGTTGCTCCACCTGTAGCCGGCATTCGTCGCATCATCATAGCCGTTCTTCATCTTCGCGGTAGCCGATTCCGGATAAGTCAGCTTCAGGTATTTCATACCGATGCTGTTCAACACGGCCTTATCCGTATCAGAAGGCAGGGTAAAGATAATTTCGGTTTCACTGATTTCCGCTCTTGCAAACGGCGTGGTGTCGCCGGTCTGGTTCAGCAGAACAGCGGCAGTAATATCCTTCTCGCTGCTTTTGGCCTTGGTAATGATGATCGTGTACGTCTGGGTATTGCCCTTTTCCGCTGTTACCGTGAAGGTCGCAGCCTTATCCAGCTCCATACCGCAGGCGGCGCCTGCCGTCCAATCCTTGTCCGGGTCGCCTTCCTTGGTGACTGTGGCTAAATCGGAGATCGTCAGCTTCAGGATCTTCTCACTCAGCTTGCTGGTGTTTGTGCCAGCGGGCAGGGTAATGGTGAACGTGCTGCCCGACCGGGATACCGCAGCGCCGGGAACATCCAGTTCTACTGCGGTCAGGGCATTTTCCGTGCTGGCCTGCTCGGGATCGACCTTGAAGAATGCCTTGGCGGTGATGCTCTTGCCGGTGTCAGGCATGATGAAGGTGGCAACGTTGTTGACATCCTCTGCAACGGTGTATGTCACATCCTTGTTATCGGCATCCTTGACCTCCCAGCGCTCCAGCATATAGCGTGAGCCGGGGGCAGCAGTGAGAATGACGCTTTGGCCCTCGTAAACGAGAGGCAGAGAGGTGCCGGTGTTCTCACCAACGGTGACTGTAGCGCTGCCCATAGTCGAGTCATTTACTTCGGCGGTCACACTGGCGAACTTTTTCTCGCGCAGGACTGCGGTAAACACATAGTCGCCGCCTGCCTCCAGAGTAAGTTCCGCACTGCCATCCTCATTGCGCGTGATTTTGCTTTCGTCAACGGGAGTACCGTTGCTGGTGATCTCCCACTTGTCCAGTACATAACCGTCCGCAATCGAGTAGGCTCTAAGCGTTACGCTGGCACCAGCAACAAGGCAGTCACGCTTATCACTGTAATAGCAGGCGCTGCCGCTGCCGCTGTCGAGCTGGGCGTCGCACCTGAGTGTGGCCTGCACATTGGCGTCACTCGATTTAAGCTGAATCGGTACACCAGAAAGTTCAGTCTCCGCTTGGATGGTAACGTCGTTTTCCGGCATGGTGAAAGTGAAACTTCTCTCTGTCGTTGTAAATTCGCCCAATCCTGAAATGTTCCATTTTTTCAGGACATGCTGCCGTATACCTATTGAGTCAGTAATGACATCAGCGTCCTTATCATAATGGACGCTGCCCAGAGGTGTAACTTCGTCAATAGCAAATACGCCAAAATTCACGGTGACCTTCTCTCCCGGAACAGCCTTTGTGATCGTCTTGCCGAAGGCATCCGTGAATTTCTCTGTATACAGCCAGCCATTTGTTATGTTGCCGCTTCCGTCAAGAGTTGTAAAACCACGAAGTCCTTGCTTATCATGCTTGAGTTCAAAAGGAATACCCGGAATCACGATCTCCAGCGGGGCGCTGGCCTTTCCAGCCGCATCAACACCCACAATATACAGATACTTGGTTCTACAATCCGTCATACCACTGATTGTGATCGTGTTGGTCGTAGCCATCGTACCCGTATTTGTGTTAGCCGAAGTAGTATCCACCGCAGGCGCGGTTTGCTGCTCGTCATACAGGACATAGAAGTAATTGCCTGCTGCGGAAGCGCTGAACTTCACACTGGCCTCTTCTTTGCTGGTACGCGTTGCGGAACCGGCCCTGAGTGTCAATTCCTCGCCAGCTTCGCCTGTGTACTGTAGGACTTGCACATTATAATGATAGCGTACTTTATCGGCTGTCTGTATGTAATAATAAGCCTTGCTATGAAACCCAAAATTATTAGCTACAGATAGATTAACCAGATTATAAAACTGCACCGTATCGGTATCAGCAGCACCCTTCACTGTTACAAGGTCGTTGCTTGTTTGAAAATTAAAGCCGTAATCTGTACCACCATAGCCTTCAAGCTTATCGTTCTCTGTAGGAAGATTGTCCACATAGAACTTGATAGTTCCGGCATCATAGGTTGTATAAGTTTTTGAAGTAGCTACAGCACACTTCGTCAAACTTTCAGCATGCTCAATTTTAATATCCTTTACGGTGAAGGCAAAATCTTCGCGAAGGCCTACGGGAACAAAGTACGGCTTCGTTGCTGCGTCGTTTGTCGGCGTTCCCACACTGGTTAGATGTGGCCAATCTGGCTCTGCCGCATATGCCTTTGGCGCTGTTATTACAAAGAAGCTCATGGCCATGAGCAGGCAAAGGAGCAGGGATACTGTCCTTTGCCATTTGCTTGCTTTCATGGCTCTCTCCTTTCTACTTAAAATGGTGTCCGTAGCTGGTCTGATGATCCGCTACGTCGCTGTTCTCTGCCACCTTATCCCAAAGCTGTTGAGAAATGCTGCGCTCAAAGATAACGGTGACGGTATAGTTTCTGCTTTCCGTACCCAGCGTTACGGTATAGGTCAGCGGACTGGTGAGATTTACGACCTCACCGGATACCGGACTGACCACAGCTCCCGCAGGAACAGTAACGACCGGCGCGACCGCCGTAACATTCGTTCCCACCGGCAGCTTGACAGTGATGGTTCCGGCACTCTGGTCGATCTCACCATCTACACCCAGGACGGAGAAGCCTGTGATCTTCGCTGTGCCGGTCGAGGGCGTATCATCATCGCCTCCGCTGCTCTTTGCGGAGATCGGCTGACCGCTCTTGTTCAGCACAGTAACGGTATAGGTGCGGCTTGCCAAATCATTGTCGCCGCCCAGCGTAAACGTGGCTGCATTGGCAAAGTCCACCGCAATGCCGGAGGTCGGCGAGCAGCTTCTGCCGGTAAATTCGATGTCCGTGACCAGCTTGGTGCTGGTCAGCTTGGAATCGTCCACACCAGTAACGGTAATGGTACTCTTGGTATTGTCAATGACGCCATCGTACCATTCACCGGCCGCCTGAACACGGAAGCTGGTGATCTCCGCCTGCGCCTTGGACACGATCTTGATCCGGTAGACATTCTTCACCGTCTCGTCGCCGGAGGTCACAGTAAAGGTTTGCCAGTCGGAGAAGTTCATCGCATCCTTACCGTCCAGAGAGGGATCGGATGTCGCTGCATAGGAGATGCTGGCGCTGAGATACATCTTCGAGGTATCCACGCCGGGCCCCACCGTAAGCAGGATCTCCGTTGCACCATCAGACGCCTTTTCGGCCTTTCGCTCCAGGATGTCCATCACATTCAGCACGCCATTTTGCAGCTTGATGCTGTTGACATCCAGCTCGGCGCCGGAGGCACCCACATCACCGTGGGTAACGGTGACGTTATAGGTCTTGGTGGTCTTTCCGTCCTCGGCCATCACGGTAAAGGGCTGCTTAATGCCCTCTACGAAAGTCACGGGCAGGCTCGGTGCAAGCAGCGTCGCACCTTCCGCCATCGTCACGGTCGGAGTCAGGTTCGTTAAGGGCATACCGTTGGGCACTGTAATGGTAATGGTGTTCTCCCCACCTTCACCGCCCTCGGTGATAATACCCTGCTTGCCTTCGATCTCAAAGCCGGTGATGGAAGCGTCCGTGGACAACTGCCGTGCAAAGACAAAGCGCCGGTTATACAGCGAATACGGATGCCCAGTACCTCCCGCCTCCAGGAAGTTCAGATACCATTGGCTGGCATAGCACCCCTGATAGGTCGCCATGGCGTTGTTTATGACGCTGGTGGTGTGGTGGAAGTAACCGCTGGGGTTTACAAAGCTGTCCACCCAGTTTTGGATCACGCTCTTCCCCTGTCCGTCGGAGAAGCGGGGATCGGTATGGCAGTCGATGCCCATAGCGGAAAGCGCACAAATGACCTGAGCCGCCGTTTCGCTGTTGACAGCGCCCCATGCCTTGAAGGAGTAGTCCGCATTCATTCTCGTAATGATAATGCTTACGCCTTCCTCCAGCTTTGCGCGCACCCGTTCGCCATAAACCTCGTCATTGGCATACGGCGCAATGGACTGCATGAGCATGGCGACCATATCCGTGTCAAATCCATCAGACAGATAGACATGGTTGAGAATCACATCCATAAAGGCGTCCCGTGTCCAGATCGCATTGTCGGGGATCGTGTAATTACCCATATCCAACGAGATCAGGCCGAAAATGGGGCCGTTTATGGTGTACGTTCCCGCGTAGTTATACATGGTTGCCGCAAGGTTGTCCACCTCGTTGCCCTTGCTGTCAATAAACGGCTGTCCGTCGTTGTACTGCGCAAGGTTAGAGCAGTCAAACCCTCGTGCTGTCAGCATCATGATGGTGCGGGCAATGTTGGTCATTGCCACACTTGTGGTGGTGTCCAGATCGGCGATCTGTCCGGCAAGGTCATAACCACCATCGTAGTTTGCCAGCTTGCCCTGATAGAAGCCGAGGTTCATCCACTCCCAGTCATCATCCGCCGTACTGGAGTATCTCGTGATGATCTTGTTGACAACGTTTTGCAGATCGTCCTTATACTCGTTTTCGGCTACCGCACCGGTAAAGGAAACATTGACACTGTAGGTGTTTGTATTCCCGTTTTCCGCTGTAACAACGTAGGTAACGGTCTTCGAGAAATCCTGCTTCACACCGGACGCGGGAGAGACCGTGGCAAACGGAGACACCTCGATCACAGGTGCGAAGGAGGTCGCCGTTCCCGCGGGCAGATCCATAGTGATCTCGCCCGTATTGTTGTTGATAACACCCTGCACCGAACCATAGCGGAAGGACAGAATGCTGTTGCCCTTTGCAGCAGGAGTGCGTGTGATCTTGACAGTCCACGTCCGCTCGACGCCATTCTCGGCCGCGATCACATACTCGTTGTCACCCTCGCTCAGTCCGTCAGGCGCACTTTTCAGCGTTGCAAATTCCGAGATCACGATCTCCGGCTGCACAGAGACAAGATCCGTCGCGTAGGGGATGGTAATCTCCACAACGCCAGTATCCGAATTGATCGCGCCGATCGCATCACCGATGCTGTAGGACTCGATGGAGTTCTGAGAAGACGCCTCTGCCGTTATGGTGACGGTATAGGATCTTTCGAGCTCATAGGTGCGGTTATAGACAGTGAGCGTCTGCGTTTTGCCGCCGCTGAAGTCAAACGTGCCGCTGTCCATATTGGTATGCGTACCCGTATGCGTAATAGTGGGGCTGATCGCCGTAAGGTCTGTTCCAACCGGCAGATTGAGGGTGATCGTTCCGTTTTCCTCATCGATCTTGCCGTATCTGGTCACACCGTCCGCCGTTGTTACTGAAAAAGCACTTGCGACCGTATAGGGATCGCCCTCTTCAACCACAACAGTCCAGTACGCAGACAGATCCGCGCCCATGTCAAAGCCGTATTCATCAATAGTAGAAACGCCGTCATAGACAATGCCGACTGTTTTTTCCCACGGAGTGATGTTATATACAACTTTGCCGCTTTTCAATGAGCCTGCTACCTGCGAAACCTTGAGCCAATCGGACAATTCAATGGTAGGGGCAGGCAAATTGGTCAAATCGGTGCCTTGCGGAAAACGAATGGTAACCGTCTTGCTCGCCGTATCCACTACGCCCACGGAATCCCCCACCGCGTACCGATCAATGGCCGGTTCCGTGATGCGGTTATTTTCTACAAAATCAAGATAGTACGGTGCGGCGACCTCGACCAGCGCCTGATAATAGGCCTTGCTGTATCTGCGCAAATCTCCGCCGACACGGGTGTTATACGCATCATACTCCAGCACCTTGCGCATGGCGTCTTCCGCGTCGGCGCTGTTCCAGTCATGGTACTCAAAAAGCACTACACCGCCGTCAGGATAGTTCTCGGCACTGCTTGCGGTTGCATGGCCAATGGCCCGTGCGGTCTGATAGAGCATATTGAACTGCACGGGCTGATAGTCGCCCACAGCAAGAGAACCACTGCTGCGGGCCTGATACATCGCCTCCAGCTTTGCGCTGTACGCTCTGAACAGGTTCGTCAGCGGTTCCACCAGATAGTCGATGATCTCGTTGACCTCTTCATCTGTATTCTTGCTGTTGTTGCGGGCCGGTTCTGCGATAATAAAGAACGGATACTCGCGCCCGTTCGCAGCTGTGGCCGTATACAGAACGGGAGAGGAATGATCTGCTGGTAGGCTCTCTTGACAAGTAAACGTCGTGCTGGAGATCACGTTTTTCCCAGCATAGTCGCTATAAAAGCTGGCAGGGGAAAAGGTAGCGCTTCCACCCTCCGGGATCGTTACTCGCACCAGCGGACCAACGCCGAAAGACATTGTTTCGCGCGAGTAAAGCCTGCCTTCGGTATCCTTCAGAGAGAAAAACTTACCGTAATCGGCAGCCTTTCCGCCAGTCCAGCCTACAAGGTAGGGCCATGTTGTGCTGGTCAGATCATCCGTTGTCCATGCATATGTATTTGTAGGGAGAAGTATCAGCAGCGTCAGGCACAGCGCCAACAGCCGCTTGAAAAAATTGTTGGTTTCCATCTTCATCTTGGTTGATCTCCCAATTATGCTATTTGCATGGGGGAGATCCAGACATATATGGCCCGGATCCCCCCGTGGTGGGGCGGCAGGATCACTGCCGCCCCATAAGGTCAATTAGAAGTGGGGCGTGTAATCTACAGTCAGGAACCAAGTAAAGAGGGACGCATTGCCGAGGGCGTAGTCAGCCGCGCCGACCATCGGCACCTTACAATTTGCGTCATACGCACCATCCATGTAGCACCAGCCGGACATCTGGCCGGCAGAGAACTCGCCCAGACCATTCAGGGTCGCCAGATAGGTGTCGCTGCAGTTCGTGGTACCGGCAGTGAAGAAGTTGTTCTCGGTTGCATAGGAAATGAAGTCCTTCATGACATCCATTACGCTGGCAGTAGCAGCGAACACCTTACCCTTAGCGTAATAGGCGTTCAGTGCGCTTTCGATTTGCGCGACATTAGTCTCAAATTCATCGGCGTATTCACTATTATTCAGCTCGTCGAAATTGATCGCATATGTGGATGCACTGACTCTGAAACTAGTTGTGGTGTCAAGCACAGCAGTGACAATATAGGAACGGGTCTGGCCGTTATATGCAACTGTCACAGTGGGTCTGTTCACGGTCAGGTCGATCGTTCCGCTAGAATAATTTCCGCCCAGAGTCGCAGCGGCATTCTTGCCAATATTTGCAGTAACGGAAGTCGAATCACCCAGCCAAGTATAGGTGCCAGAGATATAGTAAGCAACATTGGTGTCAGTCCAATTCGTACCGTTGTTCACATAGTAGGTGTTGCCCATGTAGTTGTTCTGAACAACAGAGCCATAGACATTGATCCCAGTAGTACTAGACCCCAGCTGGCTCACCGTAATTGCAAGAGGATCGGTGTTACTGTTGGAGAGGGCAATGTTCTTCTCGAAGCCAGCGGCCAGATAGTAGGTGTTGCTGCCAACGGTGACGGCATAGCGGGTGTTCAGCAGATTCAGCGTGTAGATGTATTCATTTCCGGTGGAAGAGGTCGCGGTAGCGCCGGCAACAGTAGGTACGGCACCAGTGGTCGTGATTGCCACGCGGGCAGACTGAAGGTCTTCCCAGGTCTTGGTCGCACCGAGCTTGGCACGGATGTACTTCACGCTGGAACCGGTGTTGTCATCGTACTGATAGTACGCATCCACGCCCTCCACGTTCACAGATGCGATCCCGTCGAGGGAGGTCACGGTCGTGCTGCTGGTAGGAGCAGTCGTCTCGGATGCGAACGCAACGACGCTGACAGAGAGCGCCATGGCAAGCGCCAGCACAAAAGCTAGCAGCTTATTGCATGTTCTTTTCATAATGATTTCTCCTTAAATTTATTTTTCGAGCGTATCACTCGAAATTTATGATGTTGGATTTCTTCTGGGGTCTTGTGCTTTGCCTCTATATACCCATTGGCATCACCTCCGTAAAATCAGAAAAGCAAACACTGAACTTCCTCTATTCTGCAGTCAGATGGTAGCAGCGTGTCGTATCCACGGCATCAGCCCTTACGATAATTACCGGCACTTCTTCACTCAAATCCACAATGACATTGCTGCCATCCATCTGTACTATACAATTACTATTCTCTGAAATCGACCAACCAGCGCCAAACTCCAGCGTCAGTGTGACGCTCGTCTCGTCCTGAACCGCCGATTCCGGGATAAAAATGCTGAACCGTAATCCCGTTTCCTGCCCGCCATAATTTTTCCGCACATCAACACGGCACGCCGTACCATTAACGCTTACAGAAGTTATCGCGTCCGTCGATGCGCCATCAGTACCGGCAGGATCGTCCGCCTGCTTTCCGCAGGCTGTCAGCATTGATAACAGTGCCGCAAGCACGATTAAGGCTATACAGGTCTTTCTCATGTCCTTAACCCTCATTCCAGCTCGATCTGGAAGCTATAGGTCTGGCTCAATTCACCGCTGGTGACTACCAGATCACGATTTTCCAGCGCCAGGTTCAAAATGAGCCGACCGCCCAGCTCGTTCACGATGCAGGGACTATCCATGTCCAGCGCCGCATCCGGGGCAAGCTCTACATTTGCGGCACAGTTTTTGAAATCCGTGTCCGTCGGCAGCGTAATGGCGATCACATAGCGCGTCTCGCCATCCTCTGTATGGGTCTGGATCTCCGCCGTGCTGTTGCCGATCACAAAACTACGGATCAGCGGCTCCTCATTGGCGGTATTCGCTTTCCCGCAGCCCGCCAGACACGGCAGGACGCAGAGTACGGCCAGCACTATGCAGCATATCTTCTTCATATCGTCACCTCACTCAGAGCGGATGGCTTCATTGGGGCTGATAAGCGTTGCCTTGCGGGCCGGCATCCACGCGGCGGCAATGGCAACCGCGCCCGCAAACAACACGCCGCAGACCGCCAGCCACCAGGGCAGTACGCACCGCAGCTCCTGCGACGCGAAGATCATCGGTATCAGCCACTTGGCGATAAAGCTCAGCACCAGGCCCGCCGCGCCGCCGATCACGCCCACGATCAGCGCTTCCGTCAGGAACATTTTGAAGATGTCACCGCGGATGGTGCCCAGCACCTTCAATACGCCGATCTCCCGCGTCCGTTCCGTAATAGACATCATCATGGTGTTTGCCACGCAGATGGCGGAGATCAGGACAGCGATACCGCCCAATGCACCCAGCATTGCCTGGATCTGCCGGGACTGTGTGCGCACCGTCTCCAGCATATCATTGAGGGAGTAGGTGTTCAGGCCCGTGTCACGGATCAGCTTGACGATCCTCTGCACGTCGTTGACATTCTTCACCTTCACCCAAACGAGATCATAGGTGGGGCCGTTGGCCTTTTCCTCCGCAGTCTTTGTCTGAGTAGTCGCGCCCATGTAATTGGCATTGGCCTGCGTCATTTCCTGCAAGCGGTCAAAGGACATGAACGCGGCGGTGGCGAAGTTGTTGTTCAAGGTGGAGCAAATGCCCGTCACCCGCAGGGTATAGAGATTGCTGGAGGGCAGCGCCCGCCCGTCCGTGTCGGCCTTCGGCTCGCCGGTCAGGCTGGAGGAATCGAAGGTCATGCGGACAGGTACTTCCAGCAGGTCGATCAGGGCGTTGCCGTCCTCGTCCACCGCCAGCTCCCAGTCCTTGGCCTTGTTGGCAAGCCCAGCCGCCACATCGTCGGTGAACATGACCTCCGGATGCATCCGTGTACCGTCCTCGGCCATGGTGCCCCGTTCCGGCGTCAGCATGAAGCTTTCTGCCGTGGTCATGTCGATGCCGTAGACGCGTACCATGTTGACGTAGTTGCCGGACACGATGTAGGCGGACTGCTGGTAGACCGGCGTCACCGCCTCCACACCGTCAATGCCCCGGAAGGCTTCCAGTGCCTTGTCGTTCAGCAGCGCTTTTCGTCCGTAGTCGCTGGTGGCGGGCGTCACGTCGATCTTCGTCAGGCTGCCCATGGCCTCGATGCTCTCGCGATATGCCTGCTCATAGCCCAGACCCACGGAGATCAGCACCACGATACACATGACGCCAACGGCCATGGAGAGCGCGGTCAAGGCCGCTCGGGTCTTTCGTCGAATCAGGTTCGTGTAGCCATAGCGGAAAAGATCTTTTGGATTCATACGGTCCCGTCCTTATGGCTTCCATCGTAGGCCAGCGGCTTTTCTCCAATATCCGGTGTGCCTCCATCCGCGTCAAAATCGTCGTCGAGGTTATCAAAATCACCGGTATCAGCTTTTGCGTCGGGCCCAATCTCGCCTCTCTGATAGCGGATGATCACATAGATGATGACTGCAATGATGAAAAGCACCAGCAGGATCACAATCAGCCACAGCCACCAGCGGCTGCCTGTGCCGCTCTTTTGGGTGTTGACGCTGTTGGCGTCAGCATCCGCAGAGCTTTCCGCCACGGCCAGAGGTACGGAAATATCCTGAGAATACGTCTCGCCGTTGGCGTCTTCGTATTGCAGGATCAGCTTGCCCACGAACGCGCCGATCTTGGAGAAGCTCACCGTCACATCGGCACTTGTGGAGCCGCCCGCCAGCAGGTCGCCCACATAACAGGGCGTAGGGGATGTCATACCGTCTGTTGCCAGCACGCGGATGTTCAGGGCCTTTGCCCGGCCCATGTTAGTCAAGGGGACGGAGATGGTGGCTTCCTTATCCTTGCTGGGGGTGCCATAAACCTCCGGTGTACCAGCCAGAATATCCATCTGCTGGCTGATGGGCAGCATGATGTTCTGTGCTGCCTTGCCGGCAATCGCCTCGGTGGTCTCGTAGGCCAGGTTGATGCCAAGCATGGTGGGGCCAACCTCCGCATCCTGCTTGGCCATGATCTTATACGTCAAGGTAGCCGTACCGCCAGGCTTAATGGTATCGGCATAGGCAGTATCTGTGCCGCCCATAGCCAGCGTCAGGCCGGGAGAATTGGTAAATACCAAACTGCCAATGACTTTTTTCGCCGTATCGACCTTAGAATTATTGATAACGGTCAGGCGCAGCTCGGTCTCCTCGCCCGCCATCAGGCCGGACACCTCGGTATCGTCCACATACAGCTTATATTCCTTCACCATCACAGCCATAGCAGAAGCGTCATAACCGTCGATAATGGTGATCTGAGTGGAGAAGGTTCCCTCTGCGGGGGCGCTGTTTTCAAAGTAAGTAGCCTTGAATTTGATGGCCTTGTTGCCGGAGGTGGCAAAGGGCGACACGGTAAATGTATAGTCCAGATACTTGATCTCGCCGCTGGCCCAATAGCTGAAATACTGACTATAATTGGTGGAAGACACCACGAACGGGAACTCGTCCAAAGAAGTAGATACTACGGGAGTGACTGTTACGCCGGTCAACGTACCGCCCACATTGATCACGGGGATACGCATGGAAATGGTCTGATTCGGCGTACCGGTAGGCACGGTGTAGGAACCGTCCACGTTGGTGCCGGCCACCTGCAGGCTGCCGAAGGAAGTAGTCACGCCGGACATATCGCCGTTGTCGGTAACGGTCACATAGGCGGTGATCTTGAAGGTCACGTCCTCGGTGATCGAGGTGCCATTCACGGCATCCTCGCGCCACACGGTGGCGTTGACCTTGAAGGGCACGGCGTACCGGCCCTGACTGGCAAACTCGCTGATCTTGAACTCGAACCACACTTCGGCGGTGGAGTTATAGGACATATCCTTCAAGCGCTGTAGGTCGCTAGCAAAAATCAACTCGAAGGGCCAGTTGGACACACTGGTGTCGGTAGGCACATCGGGATAGATATTGATGTTGCGCAGCATGTACTTCTCGCTGGGCAGGT
>ENA-OUQC01001349-OUQC01001349.1-human-gut-metagenome-genome-assembly--contig:-NODE-1349-length-13063-cov-5.901907_pt1 | contig 13063 bp, 9 predicted proteins | sample MGYA00237942_ERZ548815 | MGnify/ENA primary metagenome ERZ548815 (study PRJEB26490, sample SAMN05194722) | human gut metagenome | biome: terrestrial biome; feature: human-associated habitat; material... | reverse complement strand
CCTCTCTTTCAATCAAATATTGCTTCATCTTCTCGCGGATACGGGTCAGCCGGACGGAGATATTTTTCTCCGAAAGCCCTACAAGCTCGGCTATATTCTTGTAGCTATCGGAAAACCAATAGCGGCGCATGAAGATAACGCGGTTTTCAACGGTCAGCGTGTCCAAAAAGTCCTCAATGATACGGGCTAACTCTCTGGCTTCAATTTCATCTTCTACGGTTTTTTGGTCTGCGATACAGGCTTCGATTTCCTCTAACGCAATCGTGTAGTGGCTGCTTCGTTTGGCTGCTTCCTTTCTCCAATAGATTTTGAGTGAAATGTTCCGCACGATTTTTACTATGTAGGACAAAAGCGGGTTAGGACGCGCCGGGGGGATGGCATTCCACGCGCCTAAATAAGCGTCGTTGACACATTCCTCCGCGTCCTGTCTGCTCCCTACGATATGGTAGGAAAGATTGTGGCAGACTTTTCCGTATTTTATGTCCAGTTCCCGTATGCCCTGCTCTGAACGCTCGAAAAACATTTCTATGATTTTTTCATCGTCTATCATCACACCGCCTCCTTTCCGGCTTCACCTATATACTACGGTTTTAGCTGCAAATACTACATCAAATCTCAAACTTTTTCAAAAAAATTATACCACATCTTTTTGAATAGTGCGTGACAAGTTATCGGTATGTGCTTTCGCTGCTTCGCTGGCGGCTCTCCGGCGTTTCTCGCTGTATGGGGCGGTCAGTGAAAAAGCGCAACCGCTTTTCGCCGATTGCGCTTTGCTGGGTGGGACAAGACCTCCGATTAGCCGGAGGCCTTGCATCCTTTTAAATTCGAACAATCATCTGAATTAAATTAGTTTTTTCTTCCTTACAATCGCCGCAACAAGCGAAACAATATTCCAAAGAAGAGACACTCCGGAAAGAGAAACTGCTGCGGTTGCAAGAGGCTTGGAAACACTGACTTTATCGCTGATCGCGGAAATGTTGCCGGCGTTCAGCGTTGTGTTGTCGGTCAGGGTTATTATCAGGTCTCCACCGTCGTCAATGCGGCATCCTTTAATACCGAGACCGTCTTTTCCGTCCTTGCCATCTTTGCCATTGGTACCATCTTTACCATTGACACCATCTTTCCCGTCCGTTCCGACGATTTTTCCGAGATTGGTTATAACTCCGTCGGTAAAGGTGAGGATAAGATTACCGTCTGCGTCGATATGAGCGGACTTGATTCCGGTACCGTTAATGCCGTTGGTTCCTGCAGTACCGGCTTCGCCCTTTGCACCGACTACTTTCCCGAGGTTATGCACAGTGTCGTCGGTAAGGGTGATGATTAGATTGCCGTTTTCATCGATTTCGGTGGTTTTTACACCGACTCCGACATTGCCCGTATCGCCCTTGTCACCTTTATCTCCGGTCACCCGTCCGGCATTGTGTACGGTCTCATCGGTAAGAGTGATAATCAAATTGCCGCTTTCATCAATCATAACGGATTTAACACCAACGCCATTCACGCCCTGTTCGCCTTTATCTCCGACTACCTTTCCGAGATTATGCACGGTATTGTCTGTGAGAGTTATGACCAGATTTCCGTTTTCATCAATTGCGACGGATTTAACTCCTACTCCTGCGGCACCGGGAACACCTTGTTCGCCCTGACTTCCGTTATCTCCGGTGACCTTTCCGAGGTTTAACACCGTGTCGTCGGTAAGAGTAATAATGAGGTTTCCGCTTTCGTCAATAATTGCTGATTTGATTCCGATGCCGGTATCACCCTTGTCGCCTTTTACATTTTCAACGATTACGGAAAGAAGAGTGTCTCCGTCCACCGTAAAGGAAACTTCGGTCTTGTTGGTTTCGGGACTGAATTCGCCGCCGATGTACCAGCCTTTGAGGATATATGACGGCTCAAGCACGATACTCGCAACAAGAATTGTGCCTTCACGAATTTTACTGCCGCTTGTGATTTTTTCATTTTTGCTGCGCACTGTCAGCACACAGCCCTCAATCATTGTCGGGAAGGTGACGGTGTATTCCGGAATTTCCTCTACCGCCACACGGATATGCGTTTCCATCTTGATTCTGCCGGTCTTGTAGGTATAGCTCCCGTCGCCGTTATCGGACCAGCTCTCTGTGTCGGCAAGACGGTATCCATCCTTCGGCTTGACGGTTACGGTGATTTCATCGCCGAAATTGACCTTTTGACCGCTTTCAAAATCCGATGTCCCGTTTTTAACGGTAATTTCGGCGTTCTTATTCGGCATATCAACTGTGACCGTATATTTTTCGATCTCCGTAAAGTATACCTTGATATCGGTTTGGGTATCAACGGTGAGCTCATACTCGTACATATCGTAAAGCCTGTTATCTGTTATTACCGTGTCGGGAATTCCGTTTTTGGTGATAACGAGCTTTTGCACCCTATAGCCTTCTGCCGCCTGAGCGATGAAGTTGATTTTCGTTCCCACGGGAACAGCGGTACCGGACTGATAGGTCTGCTTTGTTGCCGCCATACCGGTTTCGTTGCCGCTTGCAACGGAATAGGTCAGCTTCACGGGTCTGTCGGTTTCGGAAACTCTTTCAAATTCCGCTTCGACGGTGTATCTTGTTGAGCCAAGGGTAAGCGTGTAGGTATTTGAGCCTGCCGCGTTAACAATATCCGTATTGTTTTCGGCATCTGTTATTCTCCACGAATTCAGTGTATAGCCGTTTTGCGGAACGGCGGTAAATGTTACATCGCCGGTCACCGTGCCGCCCGGAGCAGGCAGACCTGTTTCACCGACCTTTGCGGTAACTGTTCCGAGAAGGTCTTCGCCGTTCTTATATTCGCCGACAAAGATGACCTCAGCCGAATCGAATGTTTTTCGTGTGGATACGAATATGTTAGCTTCGCCGCCCAGTGCAAACGCGCACTCTATGTTGCCGTTGAGGTCGGGTCTGAATACAGTCTCTTCTCCGCCGTTATCAAGAGTCAGCGACACAAGTTCAAAGTGCCGGTTCTTTGGCGAAACTCTGATTTTAATAATATCGTTTTCATTGATCTCATCGCCCGATTTAATATTAACATTGCCGAGGTGCCGCACACTGATATCGGCGGCTTTCTCGTTGTCGATTTTATAGTTGACCTTATAGTCTCTCTTTGCTGTTGTTATGGTTGCAGAGTTTGACCAGGCACTTTCCTTATCCTTTCCGTCTACCTTGCAAACGGTTGTAAGCACATATTCGTACTCTGTATTGGTTTTAAGTCCGGAAATGTCATAAGAGGTCGTGCCGACAGGAATAAGATTTGAAATCCTGTTATATTCACCGTTTTCAACTTGATAAAGATAGTAGCCCTCCGCATCCGGCCAGCCGGGAGTTTTATCGGGCTGCGACCAAGTAAGGCGTATCTCGTCTTCGTCAAGCAGTTCTGCCTCAAGGTCGACCACTGCCGGTGAAGGAGCACTGAGATTTGTCAAGTTATAGCCTATAAAGATGGTCTTGTTGTTTTCATCGCCGTAAAGGTGTCGGAACCACTGACCGAGCGTCCAGTCAAAGGTATATTGCGTGTATACGTTTGCAGGGATTCCGTTTGAGGCAAGATCCGGACCGTCGATATCATTGACCACGCCGGTACAGCCTTCGGACGATGTCGTTGTGGTGGATACGCCCGAGCCGTTGCTGTAGCTCAAACTGGTTTCAAAACCAACATCATGCGAGAATAGTATACCATCGCCGAATACACCGAAGCTGATGGAGAAGTTGAAATAAAAACCGTGCGACATTTCTTCGGAAACGGATTTTATATTGCTTTTTTGCCACGAAACCTCGTTAAGACCGCCGTTATGTCCGAGTCGAATGGCGAGCTTACTGAGCTGCTCTGCACCCAAATGGCTGTAAACGCCCCAGCCGAGCTGATTGTACATAAACGGGTTGCCCTCGTTTCCGTCAAGCCAGTTTGCCGCTTTATCTATTTTTACCAAGGGATAATAGTATTTTTTATCTTTGTCTGTTTTATCCGATTCCCTTATGACGGCATGATAGTTCTTGTTATTCATATAACCGTTATACTCATCAACAAAGCCGTTGTAGTCGTCAACGCTCAGCTGCTGATATACCGGCTGCTGCGGAATGGAAAGCGTTATGGCGGTATCTCCCGACCATTTGCCGTTTTCGTCCAGTATCTCATAGGCGTAGATAAATACAGGCGTTCTGGACACAAGCACCGTGTTGTACGCCCGTGCCTTAACCGTCAGGGAATATTCCTTCTGCAGAGCCGTGGAATAGGTTTTGCTCCATTCAAGCGAGTAGCCTGCCGAGATGTTCACCTCAACGGGGGCGAGAAGCCCTCCGTAAGAGTAAGACATTCCGACGCTGAAGGAAACATTGTTCGATGAGGACTGCTCCAACTCGAAACTCTCTGTGATTGTATATGCGGTTTCGTTTTCGCCGGAGTCACTCAGCGCGGAGAAATACGGCGCAGCCTGTATGACTGCCTTGACCTCCGGGTCGCTGTAGGCATAGCTTACGCCCTTATATTTGGCTATAACACCGTCCTGGTTTCTGTCGCAGGCGGTGAGAAGTACCTGAGCCGTACAGCCGTAGTAATCACCGTACGCTTCGTTCGGACTCCAGTATGACAATGTCAGGTCAAAGCCGTTTGCCGCCTCATAGCTGTCGCTTGTATCCGGATAGGTTGCGGAAATCATACCCTTGCTGAAGGAATATTTATCCTCGTTACCGGTTTCGGCAGAGGTTACAAACACAATCTGCTCACGTCCTGCATTGTTGCCGTCAAAGTTTCCGACGGCAACCGAGCGGAAGAATTCTGTCTTACCGCCGATCTCGCCCTCAAACCAGAAGTTGTTTGTTCTGCCGTTTGAGTTTGTGCGGAAAGAATATTCGTTTGAAGTGAGCTTGTAAAGTTCTCCGGTCTGGGCATTATAGTTGTACAGCGTGCCGTTGATAAAGACGAAATCTGCGGCGCTCGCACCGTTAAAAGCAACAGCCTCTACCGCTAAAGGCGAAACAACTTCTTTAGTTCTGGAACCGGCCTTCGTCCAACCGTTGGAAGCCATCACCTTATATTCGGATTGTACAAAGCCTCTGTTTCCGTTATTAAGGAGCGTTGTATATGCAATTTCGGATGAAGAAGTCGATGCAACAGACAAAGTGATACCAGCGACACTGGCACGTAAGCCCGCAACAAGGATATCTTCATATCCGTCGTTGTTGAAGTCTCCTGCCGTGATGCTGCAGGCGTTCATGCTGTTACTATTAAAAACAACATTATTTCGGACTTCTCCCTCCGGGCAAACATAGAATTTTTCATCGGCGTCGCCGTCCACAAACGAGGAGCCTCCGCCGGAAGAACTACCGCCGGCTTTTCCATATTTAATTTTTACCTGAGGACGATATAAATTCAAATTGCGACTGTTTACATTGTTTATGAAGAAATAGGACAGCACGGCGATGTCATCGATTTGGTCGCCGTTAAAATCGCCCACCACCATATCTACGCCCAGCTTATGAAATCGGTTGTCAAAGGTTGGGCCAGAGCTTCCACCCATGCTGTCACCATTTGCCCCTGGGTCCGTGGGACTTCCAACAGTGGTGTGATATAATTTTTTGTAGGAGTCATGAAGCATATCATTGCCGAAGCCGAGTTTTTTGCCTTCTCCCATAATGCTTGTGTTATTTAATAATACAAAGCTGTTTTTGCCGGTAAAGGAATATTCATACAGAAAGCAGCCGACAAAAGGTTCGTAATCAAAAGTCTGCATCAAACCTGTCGAGCGTTTTGTGTGCGGAACATAGATGATCAGCGTGTCCTTGCCGTCTCCGTCAAAGTCGCCTGCGGTAATGTTCAGATAGGCGTTGGTTTCAAGGTTTAGAGCACGAATAAGGCCTTTGTTGTCAAACATCCAGTTCATTTCGCCGACCCACTGTTTGCCTTTATATTCTCCCGTTCTTGTATCATATATATGAAGATAGACCTGCTTATCCGACTTATCAAGACCTACATAGGCAACATGGTCTCTCCTGCCTGAGCCGAACGGGTCAAAGGAAACGGACTGGACAAACGCATAGTACGTCTGAAGCGCACTGATGTCCATATTGGGCAGAGAGGCATCGGAAGCGGTTCCTTTTTTGGAAATAAAGTTCTTGAGAGACTCCGGGGTTCCTACATCCGCAATTTTGCCTGTTGCGGACGTGCCGTATGTCTCAAAATAAAGCAGTTCGTTTTTTTCAACCATTGCAAAGGGACGGCCGACATTATACCCGTAAGGGTTGGTTGTATTGTCAAAGCCAGCGGGTTTTGTGTTTTTCATCAGAGTATTAGCGGCATCCGATGAAAACTGCGGCTCACTCGGGTCGGCGGCAAAGACCGACAGGGGCAGACATGCTGTGATTATTATGACCGACAGCAGCGCGCATAGCGAGCGCTTCAGAATGAGTTTTTTGTACATAGAGAGTCCTCCTTTTCTTTTCACGGGGGAAAGATTGTTTTCGGGCGGGGATTTGACGCAGCAAATCATAAAGTATTCTGTTATACTTCCTCTCTTACATTATATCAAATTATGTCGGCCTCTGTCGTGTCGTTTACGCTGTATATCGGTTGTTTACGCTGTAGACGGGGTGAAGCGTGAAATATCTCTTGCAAAACGAGAAAAAAGCCAGTAAAATAATGATGAAAAGTTCGGCGCTCCGAGTTATGAAGTTGAATGGAAAGGAATGAAATTTCGAATATGAAACGCTGCCTGCAGGTTGTTTGTACTGCCGTTTTTATACTGCTTTGTTTGGGGACAATGTGTTTTCTGCAGTTTTTTATTAAGACGGACATGTCGATTCGCTATATTGATTGGCAGTCTTCTGTCAAAATTGAGACAGACGGCTCCGAAAGTTCGTTGGATTATACCGTTGTGCCTCAAACAGGGGAGAGTTTTCGGCTTGAAACTGTTTTTCCGCCGACAGAGGAAAACGGGAATCTGGTGTTTGAAACGGCAGGGTTGGAGCTTACGGTTTGTATCAACGGAGTTGAGGTATGGCACTCCTCGTCCGCTGTCCCTGCAGGGGCAGCGGGACAGACACAGGCAGTAATTCCTATGCCGAGAAATGAAGAATGCCATGTCACAATGACATGTGTAGTTAAAAGTACAACCAGCTTGGTGTTTCCTCCGGCTGCTCGCTTTGTACCAGTAGAATACGATGCGACTGAGAGCTATGCATATGCTAATTTTTACGGAATTCCCGCCGGCGTAACCGCAGCGATTTCACTTCTTGTGGCGGGTATATTTCTTTTGGGAGTTGCACACAAAAAGCCCGACTGGAGTCTGATTCCGCTGCTTCTTGCGGCTGCCGGTCTTACGGCACAGTGGATTACAAAGGGAATGGGCTATTTCTTCCTGAATAACCGGTTGGTCGATTTTCTTATCCGCCGGGAGGTTGGCTTCTTCTTTATACTGTTACTGATTCTCTTTCTTGCAATGAACCGACAGCGGAAATTTTGGAAGTATTTTGGAATCACTACGGCGGTCAGCTTTACTACACTGTTGATTGCTTTCGGAATATCTGCCGCCGTAAATGGGTATCTTGCAGGATATATCGTGCAGATGTTCCGTGATACAGTTGAGCTTGGGCATTATGGGGAACTTTTGTATTGGATTACCGTTTGGCTGACTGCTGTTTGTGCTGTAATTTCTACATATGCAGTGATGTGCGCCTTTGTCACGCAGCGAACGGAAACACAGGCGCTCCGCCTGCACAATCAGCTGATTCTGGACGGATATCGTGCCATCGAAAGCAAAATGAGGGCAAGTGAGGCAATCAGGCATGAGGAAAGACACAGAATTGTTGCCTTGGAGTCGGCTTACAAAAAGGGAGACTATGAAACTCTGGGCAAAATGCTGCAGGATATGAGAGGACAGTGCGAGCACCTGGCGCAAACACACTTTTCCAAAAATTTCGTTGTCAATGCTATTTTGCAGGATGCTGCCTACAGAGCGGCACGGGCGGGAATATCATTTGATGCCACTGCTTCGGTGTCCGCAGAGATTCCGATTTCCGAAAATGAACTGTGCGCGCTGCTTATGAATATGTTGGATAATGCTATAGAGGCGGCCTCGCGCTGCACGGAAAAAAGCTTTATCCGATTCAAGGCAGAGGAACGAAACGGTTTTCTCGCCGTAAAATGTGAGAATTCGTTTATTGAAGAGCCAAAACAGGATAAGAACGGGCAGTATATTTCTACAAAGGATGAAAAGGAAAGTCATGGCTTTGGATTAAAGCTTATGAACGCTGTCGCAGAGAAATATCACAGTATGCTGGATATTTTCGTTTCGGATGAAAATGTTTTTACTGTTCAGACCGCTTTAAAAATTCCGAAGAAATAATAAAATCAGCGGGTGTCATTCATTTGAAAATGACACCCGCTGATTTTATTGATTTATATATCGTATAAATGCGCTTTGAAAGGCTTTATAGTATGTACGCCCCACAGGAAGCATATCACCATTTCGAAGCGTTAGGTCCGTCCGTCCGATTTCCTTTACTCTGCTCAGATTCACCAGAAAGCTGTTATGACAACGTGAAAAATGGCCTTTTGGAAGCTGTTTTTCAAACTCGGTAAGAGAAAGATAATAGGTGTTGCTGTTTCCGGAACTTTGATGAATGATTATGTTGTGGTTATAACTTTCTACATAACGTATTTCCGACATGGAGAAATGCAGTATCTTATTACCGATGCTAAGCGTGACTGCTTTGGGTAAGTAATTCAATTTAAGATCCGTACGGATTGCATTTGCCAGTGCTTCCCGGCAAATCGGTTTAAGAAGAAAATGAATGGGCTGTACATCATAGCCCTCGGAAAGATAATTGTCGCATGCGGTCACAAATATAATTGAAATACGGTCGTCCTTGCTTCGCAGAGAACGCGCCAGCTCCAGTCCCGTCATGCCGTTCATCTGAATATCCAAGATAAGCAGATTGAACGGTTTCTCGACATCAGAATTCATCCTTTTCTCAAGTTCCGCGGCAGAGGGAAAAGCTGTTATCGCATACGGAATACTTTCTCCGTCCAGCAGCTCCCTGCAGAAAGAATGCAATTGTTCTCTCATGACCGGATCGTCATCACAAACGGCTATTCGGTATGTGTTCATTTTCTCACCCGCAATCACATGCACTTTAATACATTGTATCATAAAACCGATCGAAAAACAACCTTAAAAGATTTACAAAAAAGCGAACTTTCAATAATGCATCCGGAGTTTTTATAGGGTATTATATGACTGTTTTCTAATTTACACAGGTATAAGGAAAAATGGATGTCGAAGTTGTTGACAGTGAGCCTATAAACATTAGTCTTTCTCCTCGATAATTGCTTTTGTGTTGGCGTTTTCAAAAGACCTTTGTTGGCAAAAGCGGCGTGCTTAACCGGGAAGGGCATATACTGTAGTTTTTGCAAATCATATTTCGCAAAAGATTGCGAAACTCAATATTAAATTGGCGAAACATTTGCAAAAATCGGCGAAAGTGTATTGCGAAAAGGGAAAGAATATGGTATGCTGTATTCATCAATACAGGCAAGCTAACAAAAACATATATTTGAGGCGGATATAATGATCAAGCTGTCAATCAGTTACAACAGACTATGGAAGCTGCTGATCGAAAAAAATGAGCAAAGCAGATTTGCGCAGGGCTGCGGAGATCTCTCCGAATACAATGACAAAACTTCGCCGTGACGAAGATGTATCAATAACTGTTCTTAAGAGAATTTGTGAGTATTTCGGTTGCAACATCGGTGACATCTGCGATTTTGTGCAAGAGAAAGTATAGGGTTAGAAAGAAAATTGATTTTGTATTTTCCTGTTGCTGTATATAAGAGGCGGTAAAAAGAGGTATGCTGAAATGAAAAACAACCATAGAAAAACTAAATACCCACCGAAAATTGCTTCCGGTGGGATATATGGCGTTTGCGGCAATCTCGTTTTGCGGGATGGTCAGGTTTTTGACGCCTTGAATTTGGAAAAACAAACGCTTTTCGGCACCCTATCTCTCAGCCATCATGATGGCGTTCCGCCAAACTTGTATTGCTGTCGGATACTTGACGTGTCTGGAAAAACAGATAAAATCAAATATAGAACGAAAGCAGAGAGAACGACCTTTCGAGAAATCGGCATGTGCTCATTTAATAATGCCGACAAATGTGCATTTGCACGTCCTTAGGTTCGCGAGTTTCTCTGCTTTCGTTTTTTATAAAAGGAAAATTCGTAATCGGGAAACAAACACAACCGGCAACGACCAAAAGGAGGAAAAACCATGACGAACGAAAAAATCAACCGCATCAGGGAACTTGAAGAAAAGCTATCGTATCTGATTGAAGAGAATATAGAATCGCATGAGAGACGTGTTTTTATGGCGATCGCCGATGGGGAAAAGAGCACAAGATATATAGGGGAACAAAAGAAAAAACTCCATCTCGGAGTGCCGGGACACGGTATTACGGTTGCCGTGCCCGTGAAAAGCGTCGGAGGAGGACAGGCAGTGAGTTATTTGAGCGGAAGCGGCACGGGGGCAAAATACACAAGACCGGAGAAATTTGATTATGAACTGGTCATGGCAATCGCAAATGCCGACACAACAGATATTGTAATGAATGCCGCACGTGCCGCGGGGGCGCGAGGGGGACGGTGATACACGGAAAAGGAACCGGCTCGGGAGACGCGCAAAAGTTTCATCACATTTCGATAGCGGACGAAAAAGAAGTTGTTTTGATCGTCGCCGCAGCAGAAATCAAATCGGCCGTCATGTATTCGATTCTTGAAAAGGCAGGACCGGGAAGCGCGGCAGGAACACTTGTTTTTTCTCTTCCCGTTTCTGAGGCGGCAGGCTTCGGATTTATCCAAAGTGAGAATTAAACGGTAACCGCCTGAAACGCTATTTAACGGTTGGTTCAGAGTTTAAAGGAAAGGAGAGATATCTACATGACAGTTAAAATAACACGCCCAAAGACGGCTTTTTTTGCCGGTCACAGAAAGCTGCCATCGGATACGGAGCAGATTTCGGCGGCTCTGGAAAAAGAATTGACAGCACTGATTGAATCCGGGTACCGTTTTTTCGGAGCCGGAGGAGCGACTGGGTTTGATACGGTCGCCGCCTTGTCTGTTCTGAAGCTTCGGGAAAAGTATCCTCATATCCGACTTATTTTGGTTATGCCGCACCGTGCACAGGCAAAGCGCTGGAGCAAGAAAGACATTGCAGTATATGAGGATATCAAGGGCCGCGCAGATAAGGTGGTATATATCTCCGATGAATTTACACGAGACTGTGTATACCGCCGTAATCGGCATTTTATAAACGGAAGCAGCATGTGTATCTGCTATCTTTCAAGGGAGGACAGCGGAACCGAGAAAACGGTGCGCGTAGCCCGAAAGGAAGGCCTTCAAATAATTAACATCGCCGAAAAAGCCTGACGGCAAATCTGGGCGAAAAGGTTTACATGATATGAGTGAGTCCGGTTATCGGGCTCACTTTTTTTGAGACAAAATTCAGTTATCCACTTGACACCTGCTGCTGTAACTGTTATAATTACAGCAGCAGGTGTAACAAAAAACATTACAGAAAGATTTCGTATACCGAGGAGGTAATCGTTACGAACAGTTCATTCAGCATTGCCGTCCATGCGCTTGTCTATCTCAATCACATGGAAAAGGTACTCAGCAGCGAGGAACTGGCCCAGAATGTCTGCACCAATCCTGTGCTGATACGCAAGGTCATGTCCAAGCTGAAAAAGGCAGGCTTTGTGGATACCAAGGGCGGCAATAATGGAGGCTACATATTTATCGCCGATGCCGATAAACTTACACTGGAGCAGGTCGCCGAGGCGATAGACGCAAAATTTGTCGGTTCGCCGTGGAGAAGCGGTGATATGAATAAGGAGTGCTTGATCGCTTCGGGAATGGGTGAGATTATGCAGAACATTTACCGGCAGCTTGATGAGAATTGCAAAAAAAGTCTGCACGGTATTACTGTGGCGGATATCGACCGAAAGATACTGAAGCATGGAATGGAGCCGACTGTCAGCGAAGAAATATAGCTGAAAATCGGTGCGGTTCTCATTTTTTACCGCCACTTATTGCGAGTGCTGTCGTAGGTCGTTTGTCTTACACTGTACGGTGGTGTACGGGAAACCGTGCCGTCGGCGGAAATGCTTTTCTCTGTACCGAAGCCGGAGCGATGTTTCTTTTCCTGACGGCAACTCTTTTTTGTACAAGCAAGATGCAAAACAGCAATCGGACGGAACTCCGATCGTAATTCACAAAGGAGGCGGAAGCATGGAACGAATCAAACGGGTTTCAGTCCTTCTTTGGGCTGCGGTTCTTCTTTTTACCGGGTGCGGAATCGGCAAGGATATAAATAATACGGATGTAGAAGGCTTGCCAAAGGAGGTAGAACAAATGGATTTTTCAAAAGAAAAGCAGAATGTGATCTATCTTGCCGGCGGCTGTTTCTGGGGGCTGGAACACCTGATGCAGTCGATCCCCGGCGTTATCGATGCCCAAAGCGGCTATGCCAACGGCACGTGCGAAGCGGATGCCGACTATAAAACGGTTTGTGCGGGCAGCACCGGTTTCCGTGAGACGGTGCGTATAGAGTATGATTCCGAAAAGGTCAGCCTTGACGCTTTGCTGCTTGCATATTTCTATGTAATAGATCCGACGGTGCAGAATCGGCAGGGAAACGATGTGGGAAGTCAGTATCAGACCGGAATTTATTACACAAACGAAGCTGCAAGAGAAACGGCGCAGAGGATATATGACCTTGAAAAGAGTCGAAGGACGAAGTTTTTTGTAGAATGCGGTCCGCTTCTCAATTTCTATCCGGCGGAGGAATACCATCAGGATTATCTGCAAAAGAATCCGGGCGGTTATTGCCATATTCCGCGAGAGGAAATCGAACTATTTTCAAAACTGAGGATCGATCCGGGTGACTACAGAAAGCCTGCTGCCGAGTCAATACGCGAAAAGCTTACGGCAGAGCAATATCGCGTCACTCAGGAAAATGAAACCGAGCGCCCGTTCCAAAATGAGCTTTGGAAC
>ENA-OUQC01001347-OUQC01001347.1-human-gut-metagenome-genome-assembly--contig:-NODE-1347-length-13079-cov-4.860028_pt1 | contig 13079 bp, 19 predicted proteins | sample MGYA00237942_ERZ548815 | MGnify/ENA primary metagenome ERZ548815 (study PRJEB26490, sample SAMN05194722) | human gut metagenome | biome: terrestrial biome; feature: human-associated habitat; material... | reverse complement strand
AGCCGTTCGTGATCGACACGGAAAAATGCATCCACTGCGGCGCGTGCTGGGGCGCATGTCCCTTCGGCGCCATCGACGCCATTGAAGAGGAGGGTTAAGTCATGGCCAAGGGAACAATGATTATCGACGGGCTGCGCGTGCCGTTCGACGGCGAGAAGAACGTCCTGTCCGTCATCCGGAAGGCCGGAATTGACATGCCCACCTTCTGCTACTATTCCGAGCTCTCCGTCTACGGCGCGTGCCGCATGTGCATCGTCGAGGACGTGAAGACCGGCAAGATCGACGCCTCCTGCTCCATGGAGCCCCGGGACGGGCTGCGCATCCGCACCAACACCATGCGGCTCCTGAAGTACCGCCGGCTGAACCTGGAGCTGATGCTGGCCTCCCACTGCCGGGACTGCACCACCTGCGAAAAGAGCGGCAACTGCCGTCTGCAGGAGCTGGCGCTGCGCTTCGGCGTCCGCAATATCCGCTTTGGCGACAGCCGGCCGGATTATGAGCTGGACACCTCCTCGCCCGCCATCGTCCACGATCCCAACAAGTGCATCCTCTGCGGCGACTGCATCCGGGTCTGCGAGGAAATGCAGGGCATGGGCATCCTGAACTTCGCCTTCCGCGGCAGCAACCTGCAGGTGATGCCCGCCTTCGGCCATAAGCTTTCGGAGACGAAGTGCGTCAGCTGCGGCCAGTGCGCCGCCGCCTGTCCCACCGGCGCCATCACCGTGCTCAATGAGATCGGCCGGGCATGGCGCGCCCTCCACGACGCAAAAAAGCGGGTGGTCATCCAGATCGCCCCTGCCGTCCGGGTGGCGGTGGGCGAGGCCTTCGGCCTTGCGCCCGGCGTCAACGCTTTGGATAAGCTGGTCTCCGCCCTGAAGATGATGGGCGCAGACGAGGTCTACGATACCAATTTCGGCGCAGATCTCACCGTCATGGAGGAATCCGCCGAGTTTCTGGAGCGGCTGGAGAAGGGCGGGCCCTTCCCCATGTTCACCAGCTGCTGCCCCGCCTGGGTGAAATATCTGGAGGAGGAGCATCCCGATCTGCTGAAAAACGCCTCCTCCTGCAAATCTCCCATGGAGATGTTTGCCGCCGTCCTCAAGGATCAGTATGCGAAAAAGGACTCGGAGGAGGGGCGGGAGACCTATCATATCGCCATCATGCCCTGTACTGCCAAGAAAATGGAGGCGGCCCGGCCAGAGTTCGCCCATGATGGCAAGCCTGATGTGGATCTGGTGCTGACGACCCAGGAGATCATCATGATGATCAAGGAATCCGGCATCTGCTTTGCGGAGCTGGAGGGCGAAGCGCCTGCCCTGCCCTTCGGCATGGGCACCGGCGCCGGCACCATCTTCGGCACCACCGGCGGCGTGGCCGAGGCTGTGGCCCGCCGGATCCTTTCCGACAAATCCAAAAATGCCCTGCAGGTGCTGCAGTATTCCGGCCTTCGGGGCGACGGCGCCATCCGCGAGGTGGAGCTGCCGGTGGGCGAGCGCACGCTGCGCATCGCCATCGTCAACGGTCTGGTCAACGCAAAGCAGCTGCTGGCAGACATCGAAGCCAGCAAGGTCTATTACGATCTCATCGAGGTCATGACCTGCAAGAGCGGCTGCGTGGGCGGCGCCGGCCAGCCCTATGGCCTGAGCCCGGTGAAGCACCAGCGGGCCGAGGGCCTTTACGAGGCCGACCGCGCCGCGCTGATCAAGCGCTCCGAGCGCAACCCCATCGTGGCAGAGCTGCTGGAAAACGGCCTCAAGGGCCGGACGCATCAGCTGCTCCATGTCTCCTACGAAAAGAAATAAGCCAAACAGCGCAAGGGCAGAGCCTGACGCAGCCTGCGTCAGGCTCTGCACCGCAAAAACCGGAAAAATCTGCAAAACCCCATTGACATCCGCCGCAGGCTCTGGTATACTATCTCAGGAAAAGAAAGCAGAACTGCCGTTCTCACCTCCATGGATCAAGAAGAGGTCAACAAGTTTGTGTTCCCCCAAAAGCCCAGAGCGGAGGGAGCCTGTTTGTTCGGACGGCAGACTGCCGCCCGTTTTTTAGTTTTCAGGAGGTGTTCAGACATTAGCATTTTGGAGCATCAGATCAACGAAGAAATTCGTGACAAGGAAGTCCGACTGATCGACAGCGACGGTTCTCAGCTGGGGATCGTCTCCATCCAGCAGGCCATGGCCGTGGCCGCGGAGCGAAATCTGGATCTGGTCAAGATCGCGCCAAAGGCGGAGCCGCCGGTGTGCCGCGTGATGGACTACGGTAAGTTCCGTTTCGAGCAGGCCAAGAAGGATAAGGAAGCCCGAAAGAACCAGAAGGTCGTGGACATCAAAGAGGTCCGCCTCTCCGCGAAGATCGACATTCACGACTTTGAGGTGCGGGTCAAGGCCGCAGAAAAATTCCTCAAGGGCGGCGATAAGGTCAAGGCCAGCATCCGCTTTCGCGGCAGAGAAATGGCCCATACCGATATCGGATTGACTGTGATGCAGCGCTTTGCGGAGGCTTGCGCCGAGTTTGGCACGGTGGAAAAGCCCGCCAAGCTGGAAGGCCGCCAGATGCTGATGTTTATCGCCCCGAAAAAATAAATCTGATCTTGTTTATAAAAAGCCTTGAGCTTTTGAAGGAAGGAGCAGCAACCATGCCGAAAATCAAATCCCATTCCGGCGCCAAAAAGCGTGTTATGGTCACCAAGACCGGAAAAGTCAAGCTGAACAGCATGAACCGTCGTCACGATATCAAGGGCTGTAAGTCTACCAAGCGGAAGCGTCATCTCCGCAAAGCTTTCTATGCAGGCAGCACCCTGGCCCCGACGCTGAAGCGTCTGGTCCCGTACAAATAAACCCTGAGGCAGAAGGAGGAATAAGCAATGGCAAGAATTAAGGGCGCGATGATGACGCGCAAGAGAAGAAAAAAGATCATTAAGCTGGCGAAGGGTTATTGGGGCAACAAAAAGAACCACTTCAAGGTAGCCAACGAGCAGGTCATGAAGTCCCTGCGCTACGCTTATGTGGGCCGCAAGCTGAAGAAGCGCGATTTCCGCCGTCTGTGGATCTCCCGCATCAACGCCGCCTGCAAGATGAACGGCATCAACTACAGCCGCTTCATGAACGGTTTGAAGAAGGCCGGCATCGAGCTGAACCGCAAGATGCTCGCCGAGATCGCCGTGGCTGACAAGGCCGCCTTCACCGCTCTGGTGGAAAAGGCCAAGGCCGCTCTGTAAAAAACGACCGATCGCCGTGGGGCTTTCCCACGGCGATTTTTTCTATGGGAAAGGAGCCTTTATGAAGCTATTGGTGAGCGCCTGCCTGCTGGGGCTTTGCTGCCGCTACGATGGCTGCGCCAAGCCCAACGCCGCCGTTTTGGCCCTGCGGGAAGGGCATACGCTGATCCCCGTCTGCCCGGAGCAGCTGGGCGGTTTGCCCACGCCGCGGGTCCCTGCGGAGCGCAGGGGAGACCGGGTGGTGACCCGGGACGGCAGGGATGTGACTGCGGCCTATGAAAAGGGCGCGGCGGAAGCGCTCCGTCTGGCGGAGCTGTTTTCCTGCGATGCCGCCATTCTGAAGGAGCGCAGCCCCGCCTGCGGCAGCGGCCGGATCTACGACGGCAGCTTTTCCAAAACGCTGATCTCCGGCGACGGCGTGGCCGCCGCCTGCCTGAAGGCTCATGGCCTCCCTGTACTGGGGGAGAGCCAACTGGAGCGGCTGGAGGAGGGAAAAGCGTGAAGCTTTCGGCCCCGGAGCTTCGTCTGCTGCGGCTGCAGGGGCAGCATCTTCTGGCGCCGGCGCCCCGGGAAGCAGTGTTGGCGGACCTCTGCGGGCTGCAGGCCCAGCTCTATCCCTGCGCGCTCCATGGGCTGCGGCTGCGCAGCGGCGAGCTGCCTGCGGCGCTTCCGGCGGTGCGCACCTGGACGCTGCGGGGCACGCTGCATTTGATCCGGGAAGCGGATCTGCCGCTTCTGATCCATCGGCGCGGCGCTCCGGAGGAGGTCTGCGCCTTTGAGACCTATGCGTTTCTCTGCGCCCATGGGCGGCCGCTGCCGCCGGAGCGGGCGGTCTTTTTTGCGCAGATGGTCTACGACGCGCTGGCCGCCGGCCCGCAGACACGGGAGGACCTGCGGCAGCTCTGCCGGCAGCGGGGCATGACCCCGGCGGAGGAAGCGCATGTATTTCATGCCTGGGGCGGCGTGATCCGCCAGCTTTCCGAGATGGGGCTGATCTGCGGCACGGCAGAAAAAGACCGCCGATACCGCCGGTGCGGGGACTTTGTCCCGCTGCCTCGGACGGATGCGCGGCGGCTGCTTCTGGAGCGCTATCTGCGGCACTATGGACCGGCGTCGCTGGCGGATATGGCCTATTTTTTCCGCTGGCCCCAGCGGGAGCTGAAGGCGCTGCTGGCGGAGCTTCCGGCGGAGCAGCACCAGATGGAAGGAGAGACGCTGTTTTCTCTGGGGCTGTCTGCGCCGGCCCGGCCGCTGCCGCCCTGCCGGCTGCTGGCGGGCTTCGATCCGCTGATGCTGGGCTATGAAAAGCGGCGCAGCTGCTTTCTGCCGCCGGAATATCTGCGGGGGATCTTTAACCTCACCGGCATGGTCTTTCCGGCGCTGCTGATACAGGGCGTGACGGCAGACCGGTGGAAGCTGCAGCCCAAGGCGCTGCAGCTGACGGCGTTTCGCCAGCTGGACGCCCGGGAGCGGGAGGCCGTCCGGGAGGAAGCAGACCGGCTCTTTCCCGGCCTTGCGATAGAACTGGAGCAGGCGTGAGCACAAAGCGCGAAACGCCTTGCTGCCCGCGGGCGCAGCGCATAACAGCGAGAATAATAAACAGCAGGGGCACGATCTGCTGCGCCCCTGCTGTGTTTTTTATTCTTTTTCCTCCGGCTGCGCGGAAGCCTGCGTCTCTGCCGGCTGGGCAGGGGCGGCCTTGGCCTTTCTGCGGCTGGGGCGCGGAGCCTGAGGCTCCTGTCCCCGGCGCTCCCGCCGGCGGCGGAAGGAACGGCGGAGCAGCAGGATCACGGCCGCCGCGACGGCGAAGAAGATCAGCCATCCGGCCCAGCCCCGGGCAAAGCCCAGCGCCAGATCCTGCAGATCGTCCACGAAATAGCCGGTGCCCGCCCGGAAGGCCGCGCCCAGCTTGGCCCAGAAGCCGATGGCGGGCTCCTCGGCGGCCGTCACCTTATAGACCTCCCGCAGCTCCACATTGACGGTGGAATAGCCCACCAGCGAATCATAATGCCGCAGGGTCCCGGTAAGCTGCTCGATGGCCAGCTCTGTTTCGGAGATGGCGCTTTCCAGCGTGATGATGTCCTCCATATTTTCCGCCTTGGCCAGAAGCTCCTGGAGCCGGGTCAGCTTGGTGCGCTGGGTGGCCAGACGGGATTCGCTGTCGTAATAGCGCTCGCTCACATCCTCGCCGCTGCGCCGGATGTCCCGCAGGGTGCAGAGCTCCCCGGCCTGCTGGCAGAAGGGGGAAAACTGCTCCGCCGGGACGCGGAAGGTATAGGCGGCCTCCCGGTAGCTGTTGTAATTATAGAGCTGGCTGCTCTCCACCCAGCCGCCGCAGTCCTGCACCAGCTGGCTCAGCTGCTGCACCGCCTGGTCAAATTCCGTGGTCTCCAGCGTCAGACTGGCGGAATAGATCATCTTGACGCCCTCCGGCAGGGCGGCGTTCATGGGGTCCAGGGCGTCGCTGTCCACGCCGCCGTAGCCCGGCTCCTGGGGCGCGGGGTCATAGGGCTTGCTGCTTTCTGCGTTCCAGCTGTCGTTGGAGGCCGCGTTGGTGTCATAATACAGATCGCCGGCCATATCCTTCGTGCTTGCGTTGTAGGACGAGGCCCCGCAGCCTGCCACCAGCAGCGCCAGCAGCAGCGCCAGCGCCGCGCGGCACCATGCGCCATAGTTCTTCATGGAAAAGCACCTCTCTTTTTCGTCGTTTGTCCTGTTAGACCGGGAAACGGCAGGAAAGTTCCGTCTTTTGCCAAAAAAAGCGCTCCGCTTTTTGCGGAGCGCACAGGGAAGAGGGCTTATCGGTTCACGATCCAGCGGAACAGGGCCATCAGGGCGAATTCCAAAACGCCGATGGCCACCAGCAGCAGGCTGCCCTTCAGCGTGGGCTTGCGGACCTGGATCTTCGCCACAAAGGCAAAGCCGCAGACGGCGGTCAGCAGAAGATAGAGCCAGGCCAGGTCGATGGAAAAGGCCAGCTGCGCCGCCGTGACCACCGGGAAGACCACCGCCACCGCACTGACGGGCAGACCCACATACCAGGTGCGGATGCCGCCCTCCGTTTTCTGCCGCTCCTCCTCGGTAACATTGTAATAGGCCAGGCGGATCATGGCCGCCAGTGCATACCAGAGCAGCAGGCCGTAGATCAGGATCCGCAGCAGGATCCCCTGCCACTGGCCGCCGTAGTGGCCGAAAAAGTCGTGCAGCATAGTGGAACGGCGCACCAGCGCCGCGCCGATGCAGGCGGGGAGGATGCCGAAGGCCACCACATCCGCCAGAGAATCGATCTGAATGCCAAAGCCGGACTGCATGGGCGTGCGGTCTTGCTTCGTGTGGGCGACCTTGCCGTCAAAGGCGTCGCACAGGCCGCTGAGCAGCAGACAGAACACGCCCCAGAAGGGGTGTCCCTCGCCGGCCAGCGAAAGATAGATGCCCGTCCCGGCAGACAGCAGGGAAAGATAGGTGAGCCAGACGGTGTAGTCATAAAATCCGATCATAGGAGGGCCTCCTTGCTCAATATTGCCCCATTATAACAGAAAGCGCCGCCCGGCACAAGCCCTTTCCTGCCGGCTTCCGGGATCTTCAGAAGCGTCCCTCAGGATTCAAAGGAAACCTCGACGCTGCCAACATCCACGGAAAGATTCAGGGGGATCCTGCCCTCGGTGTGCTCCGGCAGGGAGCTTTGGCCCAGCGATACGGAGCAGCGGATGGCATAGTCGCTCATGCTGCCCTCCAGCCAGCCGTCAATGTTGCCCACATCGCAGATCAGGTCGATGGGGCCGCCGGCCAGCAGCCGGGCGAGAGAAATATTGCCGCAGCCGGCATAGGCGGAAAGGCTGTCTTTGACGGTGGTTTCCGTGAGATAGATGTTGCCTGCATCACAGGTCACCTGCGCAGAGGAAAGCGTCAGCCCGAACAGCTCCACATTTCCGGCGCCGCAATAGGCGTCCAAAGCCGTCCCCTTGGGCAGGAAAATGGTCACGCTGGTGGATTCGCGAACAGCACGATCCTCCACGCTCTGCACCTGCAGGGTGCCATCCTCCTGCAAAAAGGATTCCACGCTGCCATCCTCCGGCAGGGAAACATAGAACATCCCGTCATCGCTGGACTGCAGAAACAGCGATTGGGCGGAAAGCCAAACCGAAAGCCGGGAGACCTGCGCCTTCGGCCAGCTGCAGGTGCCCACGGAGACAGAGTCCCGTGTGATGATGCTATCTGCACTGTCCTCCATATCCGGGATGGCGGCATTGGAGGTTGTCAGAACGGCAGAGCTGATGCTGACAGGCCTCCGCAGCAGCAGTGAGCCAACGGCAAGGATGCCCCCCGTAATGCCCACGGCGATGAGCACACAGGCTGCGATCAGCATGCTCTTGTGCGGCTTTTTGGCGGGCTGCGCCGCTGCAGGACGAGGTTCTGTCCGATAAGGCTCCGGCAGCGTGGAGCGGATCTCCTGCAGCAGAGCCTCCGGCTCGCCCAGTGCATGGATGGCCTCTGCTTCATCCATACCGTCCTCCACCCGCTCGTCGATGGCGCTGGCATAAAAGCCCGCCACCCGGTCCAGCTCCTGCGGGGGAACATCAGAAAGCCGGCTGCGCAGCCAGGCGATAAATTCGTGCTTATTCATGATCTTCACCTCTGATATAATGATAGGCCTGAAGGACCTCGTCCCATTCCTGCAGAAAATCCGCGATGCGCCCGCGGCCCTTGTCCGTCAGATGATAATATTTCCGGAGCCGGCTACTGTGCTCCACGGTGTATTCCGTCACATAGCCGGCGGCGCCGCAGCGCTTCAGGATCGGATAGAGCGTGGATTCCGAGAGTGTCACCCAGGGGGCCAGATCCTTGATGATCTGATAACCGTAAGAATCCTGGCGATGCAGCGCCTTGAGAACGCAGATCTCCAGAATTCCACGCTTTAGCTGAGCATCCATTTCAATACCTCCTGTCACAGTATACTATATATCACATAGTACTGTGTGTCAAGGGGGAAAACAGAAAAATCCCGGCCAAGGGCCGGGAAGAGGCTTACTTCTTCGATTTGTCCGGGCGCTGCTCTGGCTCCAGCGTCAGGGAGATGGGTGCATCCTGCCCCAGCGCGGCATCGGCGTCCTGTCGGGCCTGCTGCCGGGCCTGATCCAGCCGCCTTTGCTGCTCCTCCTGGCGAACGCAGTCCCGGGTCTGGCGCATGGTCTGTTCCACGGCCTGCTCCAGCGCGGCCTGCTTATCCTGCTGGGCCTGGGCCTCCGCTCGGGCCAGCTTCTTCCGGGAAGCCCGGTTTTTCATGCCATTGAACAGCAGCAGCAGGATCACCGCCAGCACAACGCCCAGCCCTGCCCATCCGGCGGGACGGAGCCGGAAAAAGTCCCGGATGGTAAACAGCTCGCGGTACATTCCGTAAAAGTATAGTCCAACGCCGCCGGCCAGAAAAAGCATTGCACCGGCCAAGGCAGCGCCGCTCCGGAGCTTATGCGTCTTCCGCAGGGTAAAAAAGCGGAGCAGCAGCGCCAGCGCCGCCAGAAACAGACCGGGCGACTGGCAGCAAAGAATATCGTAAAAGCGTTCCAACAGCGAGACCTTCCTTCTTTTCGACAGGTTACTATCTGTCAGTTTAGTCCGGCCCGGGGAAAAATGCAAGTGGGAGGGGCTGCTGAGCAAAAAATTTACGATTTTCTGGCGGAAATCGCCGGAAACAGGGATTTTCATCTTGACAAGTCGCCCAACATACGGTATTATATGTAATTGTGTAAAGTATATATACTTTACAGAAAGAAGGGAAAGAGATGAAAAGCGATACCTTCCATATGTCCATGCTGTTTGATTTTTACGGCGATCTGCTGACGGAAAAGCAGAAGGAGCTTTTTGATCTTTATTATAATGAGGATCTTTCCCTGACGGAGATCTCCGAGCACGCCGGCATTTCCCGCCAGGGCGTACGGGACGCGATCGTCCGGGCGGAGACCGTCCTGCGGGACACGGAAGACAAGCTGGGCCTGGTGAAGAAATATTCCGGCTATGAGAGCCGCTTGGAGGAGATCCGTCAGGCCGCCGCGTATATCGCCCAAGTGAACGCCGGCCTGCGCAACTTTGAGATCGCCAAAAATGTAGACCGTATCCTGAAGCTGACGGAAGAAATGAACTGAGGAAGGAGCCGCCATGGCGTTTGAGGGCTTGAGCGAAAAACTTAATCATGTATTTAAAAAGCTGCGCTCTAAGGGCCGGCTCAGCGAAAACGATGTGAAGGAGGCCATGCGCGAGGTCAAGCTCGCGCTGCTGGAGGCCGATGTCAACTTCAAGGTCGTCCGGAAGTTCGTCAGCGATGTGACGGAAAAGGCCATCGGCGCAGACATTCTGGAGAGCCTGACCCCGGCACAGCAGGTGGTCAAGATCGTCAACGACGAGCTGTGCGCCCTGATGGGCGGCAGCCAGAGCAGGGTCCATATGGCCAACCGTCCGCCCACGGTGATCATGTTCGTGGGCCTGCAGGGCGCCGGTAAGACCACCAATATCGCCAAGCTAGCCGGCTACTTCAAAAAGAAGGAAGGCCGCCGTCCGTTGCTGTGCGCCTGCGATGTTTACCGTCCTGCCGCCATCCAGCAGCTGAAGGTGGTGGGCGGTCAGCTGAATATCCCGGTCTATGAGGAGGGCCAGGGCGATCCGGTGCAGATCGCGCAGAACGCCTTTGCCCACGCCCGGGAGCATGGCAACGATATGCTCTTTATCGATACCGCCGGCCGTCTGCACATCGACGAGGTGCTGATGGACGAGCTGAAGAATATCAAGGCCGCCGTCAAGCCCCACGAGATCATGCTGGTGGTAGACGGCATGACCGGTCAGGACGCCGTCAACGCGGCCTCAGCCTTCAACGATGCGCTGGGCATTGATTCTGTATTGATGACCAAGCTGGACGGCGATGCCCGCGGCGGCGCGGCGCTTTCCATCCGGGCCGTCACCGGCAAGCCCATCAAGTTCGTGGGCATGGGCGAAAAGCTGGACGCCATCGAGCCCTTCTACCCCGACCGGATGGCTTCCCGCATTTTGGGCATGGGCGATGTGCTCACGCTGGTGGAAAAGGCGCAGGACGCCTTTGACGAAAAGCAGGCGGCCCAGCTGGAAGCCAAGATGCGCAAGGGCAAGATGACCCTGACGGATTTTCTGGACCAGCTGAAGCAGCTGAAAAACATGGGCAATATGCAGGATCTGATGGGCATGATCCCCGGCATGGACCGGAAGGCGCTGGCCAACGCAAAGATCGACGAAAAGGCCTTTTCCCATCTGGAGGCCATCATCCAGTCCATGACGCCCAAGGAGCGGGATAACCCGGATATCATCAAATACAGCCGCAAAAAGCGCATTGCCGCCGGCTGCGGCCTGAAGATCGAGGATGTGAACCGCCTGCTGAAGCAGTTTGACCAGATGCAGCAGATGATGAAGCGCTTCTCCGGCCCGGGCGCCGCAAAGAAGATGAAGCGCAGCGGCTTCAAGTTCCCCTATTGATTTTGTGAGTAAAAACTCAAAATAGATCGACAACATTATGGAGGTGAAAAGCAGTATGGTTAAAATCAGACTGAGAAGAATGGGCGCCAAGAAGGCTCCTTTCTATCGTATCGTGGTGGCGGATTCCCGTTATCCCCGCGATGGCCGCTTCATCGAGGAGCTGGGCACCTATAATCCCCTGAAGGAGCCTGCCGAGATCACGGTCAATGCCGAGAGCGCCAAGAAGTGGATCGCCGATGGCGCACAGCCCACCGATACCGTCCGCATCCTGCTCAAAAAGGCTGGGGTCCTGTAAGCTATGGACACTACCGGCGTCAAAGAGATGCTGACCTATGTTGTCGGCAGCCTGGTAGAACATCCGGAGGAGATCCGGGTGGAGGTCCAGGAATCCGGCAGCGCTATTACCCTGCAGCTCAGTGTGGCGGCGGAGGATATGGGCCGCGTCATTGGCCGCAACGGCCGGATCGCAAAAGAGATCCGGACCCTCATCAAGGCCATGGGCCTGCGGGAAGACAAGCACATTTCGGTCGTCATTTCGGATTGAACGGAAGATCCCCGAAAGGCCGGGGATCCCAAATAATATGGCTTTTCAGCAGCGCGGCAGGAGCGAGAGCTTTCCTGCCGCGTTTCTGCATAAAAAGGAAGAAAAGACTAACTTTTTGCCAGCCGTTTTTCCGGAAAAACGGCTGGAATTCAAAAAATATGCGATGCTTTTATAGAAAATTGCGCTGATTTCCGTTTTTGTTTGAAGAATAGAGAAAAGATTGCAAAACGGCGATCTGGGGAGTATAATAAGAAATGTGAACAATTTTGCCGCGACTTTTCTGGTGAAAAGCGCGGCTGTGACAGATGCCCGGACTTCGGTCCCAGAAGGAGGAACCAATATGAATCAGACAACGAAAACCATTACCCGGACGGCCGTGCTGCTGGCGCTGCTGGTGATCCTGCAGACCGTCACCAAGGCGGCGGGGCAGATCGTTACCGGCTCCTGCGTCAACTGCGTTTTGGCAGTGGGCGCGCTGATGCTGCCGCTGGGGGGCAGCCTGGTGCTGGCGGCGGCCTCGCCCTTCCTGGCCTTTCTGCTGGGCGTGGGGCCCAAGCTGCTGGCCATCGTCCCCGCCATCGCCGTAGGCAATCTGGTCTATGTGCTGGTGCTTTCCCTGCTGCTGCGCAAAAAGGAGAGCGCGGGCCTGCCGGTGCGGCTGGGCGGTCTGGCGGCGGCTTCCGCCGTCAAATTCCTGACGCTCTATCTGCTGGTGGTGCAGCTGCTCTGCCGGGTGCTGACGCTGGCGGAAAAGCAGGTGCAGACCTTCACCACCATGTTCTCCTGGCCCCAGCTGATCACGGCGCTCATCGGCGGCGCGCTGGCGCTGGTGGTGGTGCCGCTGTTGAAGAAGGCACAGAAATAAGTTTTCCGGCTGCGGGAAGAAAAGCGCCGAAAAGCGACAGAATATCTCCGGCGTTTCCGGTAAAATAGGCTGCGGACAGGCTTTGTCCGCAGCCTTGATTTTTTTGATCTGAAACCAGAAGGGGGATCACCTATGGATATGCAATACGCCCTGCGGGAGGGCGTGCTCACCGTGCGGCTGTTCGGTGAGCTGGGGCACCACGAAGCCATCCAGGGCATGGCGCGGCTGGCCGGGCTGGTGGAGGACCTGCTGCCCGGCGGCTTTCTGCTGGAGCTTTCCGGCCTGGATTTTATGGACAGCTCCGGCATCGCCGTGGCGCTGCGGGGTTGGCAGCGGATGCGGGAGCTGGGCGGCGCCGTAACGCTGTATCATGTGGCGCAGCAGCCAAGAAAGGTGTTCGAAGCGTCGGGCGTCGGACGCATGGTGACGATCGTTTGAGGAGGGAGTACATAATATGACACGAGCTGAAAACTACGTGACACTGGAATTCCTGAGCCGCAGCAGCAACGAGGGGTTTGCGCGGGTGGCGGCGGCAGGCTTTGCCGCCCCCGTATTCGGCGAGGATTACACCCTTATCCCCGTGGAGGGGGAGGTGCCCCCCGGCGCGGAGCTGGCCGTTCGCATTCAGGGCGACTCTATGGCCCCCCGCATTGCCGACGGCTCTGTGGTGTACGTCAACCACGATCCCCTGCAGAACGGCGACGTGGGTATCTTCTGCGTAGACGGCGACATGCTGTGCAAGCAGTACTGCCGGGACGGCTTCGGCATGGTGTATCTGTTCTCCCTGAACCGGGCCAGGGCCGATATGGACGTGGTTTTTCACCGGGGCAGCGGCCGCAGTCTCACTTGCTTTGGCCGCGTCATGATCCACGGCCAGCCCCTGCCGGAGCAGCACATGTAGGCAAAATCATAACCACCAGTAAACTGGTGGTTTGACCTGCCCCTAAAAGGGGCTATTA
>ENA-OUQC01001344-OUQC01001344.1-human-gut-metagenome-genome-assembly--contig:-NODE-1344-length-13106-cov-11.547008_pt1 | contig 13106 bp, 13 predicted proteins | sample MGYA00237942_ERZ548815 | MGnify/ENA primary metagenome ERZ548815 (study PRJEB26490, sample SAMN05194722) | human gut metagenome | biome: terrestrial biome; feature: human-associated habitat... | reverse complement strand
GCGTCGGCCACCAGCCGCTTCTTTACGCCGGCCACCAGCTTGTCGTGGATGTTGGCGCACACGGTCTCCAGATCGTCATAGCAGAACTGCTTCACCTTGGTGATATCGTCGTAGCAGACAAACTTGCCATCCTTGTAATAATGTCCGGGAGGAAACGGCATCACCTTATCGCACATGCCCACCAGGTTTTTCGGCTCGCTGGCAAAGGCGATCACGCCTTTCTTGTCATAGCCGTAGTAAAGCGGCCGGATGCCGATGGGATCGCGGGCGGCGATGAACTGCTTTGTCTGGCCGTCAAAGAGGATTAGAGCGTACTCCGCGTCCAGCATTTTGAACATCTCCACGCCGTACTCCTTGTACAGCGGCAGCAGGATCTCACAGTCGGAGCCGCTGCGGAAGGAATAGCCCTTTTCCAGCAATTTGGCCTTGCACTTCTCGTAGCCGTAAATTTCGCCGTTGCAGACCACATAGCTGCCGTCCATTTCAAACGGCTGCATCCCCTCCGGCGTCAGGCCCATGATGGCCAGCCGGTGGAACCCCAGCAGGCCGTGTCCGGTATCCACGATCCTGCTGTCGTCCGGGCCGCGGGAAACGGTTTCCATGAACCCGTCTGTAAAGGCGGCAATGTCTGTACAAACGTCACAATACCCCATAATCGAACACATTTTGTTACCCTCCGTATATGTGATGATATCAGCAAATACGATAGGGCGAGGTGCTGTGCCCCGCGGTGCCACCTATCTTTGGCCTCTTTCTATGGCTTCTAACAAAGCCTTGCCGCGGTAACGGGCGGCAACTCCGGCTCACCTACTCAGGGGGCCTCCCCTTTTGGGATCGCGGCTCGCCGGGTGTTCTTTCCGTGAGCGTCGCCCGCATGGCTTCCACCGTCCCATGCTCGCTCGTGGGCGTGTTTTCACAGTACTTTTCCCGGCTCGAACGCCTTTCTATGGTTATATGGAGGTTTTCAAACGCAAAAAAAGCGTCAAGGAGATCACTCTCCAAGACGCCTTTGCCTTTGATGGACGCTATTATATATACCTTGCGCACATTTGTCAATCTCCGTTTTACACAACTTTTCCCGTCTCCACCGCCCCATTTATTTACCCTTATGTCGAAGCAGAAAAGCCTTGCGCCCCGGAAAGCATCAGGGTAAAATAGAAGCATCACAGCAAAGGAGGCGTTTCTATGGGACTGGAGCTGATCCCCGCTTACGGGCGTCAGGAGGAGATCATGACGCTGTTCACAGAGTACACCGACATGCTGATGGAGGCCGATCCCACCGTCCGGCAGTACCTGATCCTCCAGCACTACGAAAAGGAACTGGAGCGCCCGGAGAGCAAGTACGGTATGCCGGAGGGCCGCCTGTATCTGGCCTATTGGGACGGCCGTCTGGCGGGCTGCATCGGCCTGCGGAAGCTGGACGAGGAGCACGGCGAGCTGAAGCGGCTGTACGTCCGGTCGGACTTCCGGGGCCACCAGATCGGTGAACAGCTGATCCGACGCATTCTTGATGACGCCCGCGAGATCGGCTATCGGCATGTGCTGCTGGATACGCTGCCCTTCCTCCACTCTGCCATTTACCTTTACCGGAAGATTGGCTTTTACGAGATTGACTGCTACAACAACAGCCCGATGGAGGCCACCATTTTCATGCAGTACGACCTGTAAAGGGAAAGAAGGACGATTTCATGACCACCATCACCATCCGCACCGCTGCGTTGGACGACGCGGCAGCGCTGCTGGCCATCTACGCTCCCTATGTGGAGCAGACCGCCATCACCTTTGAATATGAAGTGCCCTCGCTGGAGGAGTTCCGTGGCCGCATCGCCCACACCCTGCGGCGCTACCCCTATATCGTGGCCGTGGAAAACGGCGAAATTCTGGGGTACGCCTATACCGGCCCCTTTGGGGAACGGGCCGCCTACCGCTGGTCGGTGGAGACCAGCATCTATCTGCGGCAGGACGTTCGTGGCAAGGGTCTGGGCAAGCGGCTGTATGCCGAGCTGGAGCGTATCTCCAAGGCCCAGAATGTGCAGAATCTCTACGCCTGCATCGCCTATCCCGATCACGACGACGCCTATCTGACCGGCAACAGCGTGGCTTTCCACACCCATCTGGGCTTTACTCCGGTGGGGCGGTTCCCCCATTGCGCCTATAAATTCGGCACGTGGTACAATATGACGTGGATGGAGAAAACGCTGGGCAAGCATGAGGAGTCCCCTGCACCGTTTGTACCGTTCCCAGGGCTTTCCGAAACACGATAGACCAACCGCAGGAGGGGTAAAATGATCGATTTGCAGGCATATCTTGAAAAGAAGCTGCGCGGCATTATTTCGACTTGGCATGCAGATGATATCTATGCCATATCGTTTTTTGTCTACGCGAATGAGGTATATGAATATGACGGCTTTTCCAACGTTACGCAGTTTTTTGTAAGCTATCAAACGGAAAGCGATTGCTATGATGCGGATGAGCTTTCCGAGGAGCGCTGGAATTATGCCTTTTGGCAGCAGAATGAAACGCCTGTGATCGAAGCAGACGACGGAGACGAGGGAATGAAAATTCTTTTCGACTGGTATCGGGAAAACGGCATCGAGCATATCGCTGCTATGAGGATCCTGCCGCTTGCTATGATGAAAAAATGCGCTATATCGGCAAAGGCCCCGCCGGCTACTACGAGCTGCTTTCCGAGGTCGCCGAGGTTGCCCGCAAATTACAGGTCAGTGATTTCATAAAAGCACAATTCGGCAGACCGGTTCCCATCATCCTTCACGAGCTGGAATATCCGTGGCACTGCATGGAGGCAACGGCAAAGGCCAACCCCAACGGAGAAGCCGATACATTTTTCGCCGCGATGAAGCAGCTTAACGTTATGGAATAACGCGATATGAAAAAAGGAACCCAAAACCGTAGGTTTTGGGTTCCTTTTTTCATATTCAAATCAATCCTGCTGCCAGTTATGCCAGACGTTCTGCACGTCTTCATTGTCCTCCAGCATATCCAGAAGCTTGGTCATGCTGCGGACGTCGTCCTCGCCGGTCATGGTGATGTAGTTCTGGGGCACCATTTCGATCTCGGCGCTCTCGAAGGAATAGCCCTTCTCCTCCAGCACCTTGACCACATCGTTGAAGCTGTCGGGATCGGTGGTGACCTCGAACACAGGGCCGTCGGCCTCCACGTCCTCAGCGCCGGCCTCCAGCGCGTCCATCATGACGGCTTCCTCGTCCAGCTCCTCGTCCTCGTTGTTGATAACGATGACACCCTTGCGGTCGAAGGACCAGCTGACGCAGCCCTGCGCGCCCATGCCCTTGCCGAACTTATCAAAATAGTGGCGGATTTCAGGAGCGGTACGCTGGCGGTTGTCGGTCAGTGCCTCCACGATGACAGCCACGCCGCAGGGCCCGTAGCCCTCGTAGGTGACGGACTCGTAGTTGTCGGTGTTGCCGGCGCCCAGCGCCTTGTCGATGGTGCGCTTGATGTTGTCGTTGGGCATGTTGGCTGCCTTGGCCTTGGCCACCACGGTAGCCAGACGGGAGTTATTATTGGGGTCGCCGCTGCCGCCCTGCTTGACGGCCACGATGATCTCCTTGGCGATCTTGGTAAACGCGGCGCTGCGCTTGGCGTCAGCCGCGCCCTTGGTCTTTTGAATATTGTGCCATTTGGAATGTCCGGACATAGTTTACTTCTCCTTCTTTATGCAATATTGTATGATCTCACGGTCATGGGCGGCCGAAAGGGCCACCGAAATGTGCGGGAAGGCTGCCTGCAGACGCTCCGCGATCACGGGGCAGATCACATTCTCCGTGGGAAAATGTCCCGCGTCGATCAGGTTCAGCGCCTTTGTATCCAGAAACTCGTGATAGCTCAAATCAGAGGTCACAAAGGTGTCGCAGCCCAGCGCGATAGCCTGCCCGATGTAATCGCCGCAAGCGCCGCCGCCCACCGCCACGCGGTGGACAGGCCTGCCGCAGTCCACATAGCGCAAACCATTACAGCCTAAATATTTTATCACATCTTGTAGGAACTCCACAAGGGGTTTTTCGCAATTTAGCGTCCCAACACGGCCAATTTTTTCGTCCGTCAGGGGTTTTGTGGCCTGAAGGCCCAATTTTTCCGCCAGAGCGTCGTTGACGCCGCCCTCTGCCGCGTCCAGATTGGTATGCATGCAGATGGCGGACACATTGTTTTTCAGCAGCGTGGTAATGGTGCGTCCCTGTGCGTCATCAGTGGTCACATGCTGCACCTTGTGCCAGGCGCAGTTCATCAGCGGATGGTGCGCCACGATCAAGTCGGCCCCTATCGCCACGGCTTCCGCCGCCACCGCTTCCGTCACATCCAGCGACACCAGCACCTTGCGTACCTCCGCCCCGCTGTCACCTACCAGCAGGCCCACGTTGTCCCATTCCAGAGCCAGATCACGGGGCGCCCAGTCGTACAGCATCTTCTCGATATCGCAAACACGTGTCACAGCGTATCCCTCTTTTCTTTCAAAATGCGGCAAAGCTCCGTCAATTCTTTTACCTTTACAGCGCTTTCTATCGCAGCAGATTTCTGCAATCCGTTAATGGCCTTCTGCAGCTTGCCGATCCGCTCGTCCAGATACGCACCATACAGCGGATCGCCGTCCAGCAGCACCCCACCGTATTGCTGCGCCAGTGTCAGCGGCGACTGCCGCCCACCCCGGACAGCAAACACCGGATAGAGATGATCTTTATCAAATACCAGCCGTTCATCTGTAAATCTGTATCCATTGTCAGACAGCCATTTTCGGAGAAATTCCACCTTTGTCATGGGCTGAAGCAACAGCAAATGCCCGCCGTCTCCTGTCCATGGCGCGGCCTCCAGCACAGCCTGTATCGTTTCGCCGCCCATACCGGCAATGACGATGGTATCCGCTTCCTCCGCCCCGATGGCATCCAAGCCCGGACACAGCCGGAAGTCGATACCCTCCACCTCATATTCCGCCGCCGTCTGCCGGGCATGCTGCAGCGGCCCCGGTACGATATCCGAGGCAATAGCGCCCGCAATGCGCCCTTTTTGCAGCAGAAAAACGGGCAGATAGCCATGATCCGTCCCCACGTCGGCAAGGCGTGCGCCCTCAGGCACCATGTCCGCCAGCAGCCGTAGCCGAGGCTGTAACACCAGTTCTTTCATCTTCCTCCAAACAGGATAAAACGCATACGGCACGCCGTATGCGTTTATCTCAGCAAGTCAGTTACTCCGCCTTGTTGGCAGTCTCGTTGACCACGGCCAGCAGCTTGTCCACGTCAACACCGTGCACGGCGCAGGCCTCCTCCACGGTCTCGCCGCGGGAAGAAGGGCAGCCCAGGCAGTGCATGCCGATGGAGAAGAAGATCGGCGCGGTCTGCGGTGCGATGTCAAGAATATCGCCGATAATGGTATCTTTGGTAATTTCGATCATAATTTTGACCTCCCAGTGTATTTGAGGATAGTATACCCCAAAATGCCGCAGGTTTCAACACAAAAATACGGAAAAAATCAATCGACGCTTATTGCGCTTGACAAAATGCACTTTTCCTGCTACTATTTACTTCAAATTTGAATATTACTTTTTTGGAGGAATCTATCATGAATCTCAGCATGGAGTTTTCCCGGAAGGTATCGCTAGCCTATGGCGAAGCGTGCAAACCGCTGTGCCGGGAGCTGAATCTGCCCCAAACAGCCTTTGATATCCTGCTGTTTCTGGCAAATAATCCGGCGTACAGCACGGCGGCGGACATTGTGGAGATCCGCAAAATCAAAGCAAATCTTGTGTCAGTAAATGTGGATAAGCTGGTGCGGAACGGTTACCTGACCCGCCAGGCCGTGGCAGGCGACCGGCGCAAGACCCGGCTCTGCTGCACGGAGAAGGCACAGCCTATCATCCAACAGGGGCGGCAATTGCAGGAGGCGTTTCTGGAGCGGCTGTTCCGCGGGATCGACCCTGTGACAAAGGCGGCATTTTTGAAAACAGTGACCGCGATGAATGAAAATCTGGACGAACTGTTAAAAGGAGAATGATGTATATGCAGATCTTATTTACTGTCCTAGTGACTTTCTTCGCCGGAATGGGTGCGGGGCTGGGCACCGGCTTCGCCGGTATGAGCGCTGCCGCCGTCATCAGCCCCATGCTCATCACGTTTCTGGATATGGAGCCCTACATGGCGGTAGGCATCGCGCTGGCGTCCGATGTGCTGGCCAGTGCCGTTTCCGCCTATATCTACGGCAAAAACAAAAACCTGGATATCCGCAATGGCCTTATCATGATGGTCAGTGTGCTGGCCTTTACCGTGGTGGGCAGCTATGTCGCCAATCTGGTGCCCTCCTCTACCATGGGCGGCTTCTCCGTGTTCATGACGTTCCTGCTGGGCGTCAAATTCATTGTAAAGCCCGTGATGACCACCAAGGAGGCCATGCTGTCCGTTTCCGCCAGAAAGCGGGTCGTGCAGTCGATCGTATGCGGCATCCTGATTGGTTTTATCTGCGGCTTCGTGGGAGCCGGCGGCGGCATGATGATGCTGCTGATTTTGACCTCCGTGCTGGGCTATGAGCTGAAAACCGCCGTGGGCACCAGCGTGTTCATCATGACCTTTACGGCGCTGACCGGCGCGATTTCCCACTTTGCCATCGGCGGTGCGCCGGACTGGACGGTTTTCGTCCTGTGCGTGGTGTTCACGCTGATCTGGGCGCGGATCGCCGCTGTGTTCGCCAACAAGGCAACGCCAAAGACGCTGAACCGGGCCACCGGTGTGATCCTTGTGATACTGGGCATTGTAGTGATGCTGTTCAACCTGTTGAAGTGACCGCAGCAGCACTGTGACCGGGTTTGGCATTTCTTTACTTCCCTTTCACCGCCATCTATGCTATACTGATAGCCAGTATAGAATGGGAGGAGCTTTCCATGGATATTTTTGAGATTCTTGGCCCGGTCATGGTAGGGCCGTCCAGCTCCCACACGGCGGGCGCGGCGCGGATCGGCAGCATGGCCCGCACACTGTTGGGCAGCACACCGGTAAAGGCCGCCATCCATCTGCACGGCTCCTTTGCCGACACCGGACTGGGCCACGGCACCGACCGTGCGCTGGTGGCCGGACTGCTGGGCATGAAGCCGGATGATCTCCGTATCCCCTATGCCTTTGAGGAGGCCAAGAAGGCGGGCCTTTCCTACACCATCGACGTGGTGGAGCTGCGGGACGCTCATCCCAACACCGCGCTGATCGAGGTCTGGGGCACAGAGGACAAGCATCTGGAAATGCAGGCCTCCAGTTTAGGCGGCGGCCGCATTATGGTGGATAAGCTGGACGGCATCAACGTGAATTTCACCGGCGCCTACAACACGCTGGTGATTCGCAATCTGGATTACTATTCCTCCGAGGCCGCCGTGACCACCATTTTGAGCCAGTTCCGCATCAACATCGCCAACATGAGCATGTGGCGGCACAAGCGGGGCGGCGACGCGCTGATGATCATTGAAACAGACCAGCATATCAAGCCGGAGCAGGTCACATTTATCGGTCAGCTGCCGGGCATTCTGTCCATAACCTACTACGATAAGGAGGAGGATGACGATGTCTCTGGATTCGATGAAGGAAATCTTTGACCTGATGGCCGAAAAGAACAAACCCTTCTGGGAGGTCGTGCTGGAGGATGACATGGAGACCCGGCAGGTCACGCGCAACCAGTCCATGGCAAAAATGCTTCTGACGTGGCAGGCCATGGCGGACGCGGCAGACAGCTATACGGGCCGCAAGCGCTCCGTCAGCGGTCTGGTGGGCGGCGACGGCATGAAAATGCGGCAGTACTGCATCCGGGGCGAGGCCCTCAGCGGCGGCTATGTCAGTGAGGTCATTGCCGAGGCGCTGAGCATGGCGGAATCCAACGCCTGCATGCGCCGCATCGTGGCGGCTCCCACGGCAGGCGCCTGCGGCGTACTTCCGGCGGTGCTGCTGCCCCTGTGCAAATATGAGGAATTGAGCCAGCACCAGCTGTTGGAGGCGCTGTACGTGGCCAGCGGCATCGGTGCGGTGATCGCCTATCGGGCCTGCATCGCCGGTGCTTCCGGCGGCTGTCAGGCGGAGATCGGCACCGCTTCCGCCATGGCGGCAGGCGCGCTGGTGGCCCTACGGGGCGGCAGCGGCGCACAGATCGGCCACGCGGTGGCCATGGCGCTGAAAAACCTGATGGGTCTGGTGTGCGACCCGGTGGCGGGACTGGTGGAGATCCCCTGCGTGAAGCGCAATGTGATCGGTGCGGTGAATGCCGTCAGCGTGGCGGATATGGCAATGGCCGGCATCGAGAGCCGTATCCCCGTGGACGAGGTGATCGACGCCATGGGCGAGGTCGGCCGCCGCATGCCGGTGGAGTTCCGCGAGACGGCGCTGGGCGGTCTGGCCGCCACGCCCACAGGACGCGCTATCAAAAAATGGATGCATAAGCCCCAATAAATCAGTTTTCGTCTCACCTGTATTCATGAACAAACACAATAAACTCAAAGGCTACGCCCCGGTGCTGCTGATGGCTGTTCTGGCTGTGGTGCTGGGCGTCCTTCTGCTGTGCGGCGTGCTGGATCTGAACCAACTGCTGGGGCTGGTGTCCCATGATCCCGCGCTGGCTGTGCTGGTCGCCTTGGCGCTGTTTGTATTAAAGGGCGTTTCCGTGGTCATCATCTACAATATTCTGGTGGTGGCGGTATCGCTGGTTTTTCCCCTCCCTGCCGCGCTGGCCGTCAACGCCGTTGGATTGGCCGTCAGCCTGTCAGTCTCCTATTACGTTGGGCGCAAGACCGATCCCTCCGACCTGAACGCCATGCTGGAGCGGCATCCCAAGATCAAGCGGTTTTTCACCGCGTCGCAGGAATTGGGCTTCGCCTCCTGCTTTGCCATTCACATGCTGGGCATCAGCATGGAGATCCTGGGTGTGCTGTTCGGCATGATGCGCACCAACTTCTGGACATACCTCATCAGTTCGTGGCTGGCTATTTACCCCGGCACCATCTGCTTTACCATTCTGGGCAGCCGCCTGGACTTCCGCTCTCCGGTGTTCTGGGTGTTTCTGGTCATCAATGTGGTACTGATCGCCTACGCGCTGTTCTACTGCCATAAGAGGTTGGCCGCGCCAACTGAACCGTCCGCCGAAGACGATCCAACAGACAAAACCAAACCCGACGACGAGGCATAATGCCGGAAAGGAACATCCTATGCTGTTATTTCATTCTATCCGCGCCCTGTTTTCTTTCTGGGAGTTCGGCATGGCACTTCTGGTTCCCGCCGTGCTGGTGATGGCATTTCTACTGCAGGCCGTGATCTTCCGGAGCCAGAAGCGCCCGTGGGTGCCCATCGCCGTGGTAAGCGGACTGCTGGTACTGTGTGAGCTTCTGGCGGACATCGCCATCGTTGCTCTGGAGCGCAGCGCTCTGGGCATCGCTTTCTTCGGCATGGCGGCAGAGATGGTTCTGCTGGCGGTCATTATCGGCCTTGCCATCGGGCTGCTGGTCAGTCTGCCGATGAAGAAAAAGGCGGCGTAAAAATCTTATTACCATAAAAAATATCCGGTGCTTTTGCACCGGATATTTTTTATGGACTTTACGGAAAAACTCAGTTCTCGCTGCGGCGCTTGTAGGACTCGTACTTGGTCTTGGCGTCCTCCTCCGCCTCGGCAAACAGGGTCTTGGCGTTCTCAGGGAAGCTCAGCTCCAGAGAAGCGTAACGCACCTCGCCCTTCATGAAGTCGTACAGCGGCATGGTGGGCTCCTTGGAATCCAGGGTGAACTTCTTGGTGCTGGGATCGTAACGGTACAGGTTCCAGTAACCGGAAGCGACGGCGTCCTTCATCTCCTGCTGGACATTGTTCATGCCCTTCTTGATGCCGTGGTTGATGCAGGGCGCGTAGCAGATTACCAGAGACGGGCCCTTGTGGGCTTCGGCTTCCTTGATGGCCTTGATGAGCTGGTTGGGGTTGGCGCCCATGGAGCACTGGGCCACATAGACGTTGTCGTAGGTCATCATCAGCATGCCAAGGTCTTTCTTCTTGGTCTTCTTACCGCTGGCCTGGAACTGGGCCACAGCGCCCACGGGGGTGGCCTTGGAGGACTGTCCGCCGGTGTTGGAGTACACCTCGGTATCCACCAGCAGCACGTTCACATCCTCGCCCATGGCGAAAACGTGATCCAGACCGCCGTAGCCGATATCGTAGGCCCAGCCGTCGCCGCCGTACATCCACATGGTCTTCTTGGACAGATCCTTCTTGCGCTTCAGGATCTCGTCCACCAGCTTCTGCTCGTCGGCGGAGAACTTGCTGTTCTCCAGCACGGCAACCAGAGCGGCGGTGGCGGGGGTGGAAGCATCCAGATTGTCGTAGGTCTCCAGATACTTGGCGATGGCGGCCTTAACAGCCTCGTCCTTGGTAAGGGCATCCAGCTCCTTCACATAGCCGGTAACGCAGTCACGCAGCTGCTTGACAGCCAGACACATACCATAGGAGAATTCGGCATTGTTCTCGAACAGGGAGTTACTCCAAGCAACACCCTTGCCCTCCTGGTTCTTGCAGTAGGGAACGCAGGGCATTGCCGCGCCCCATGCCTGGGTGCAGCCGGTGGCGTTGGCCAGATACATCTTGTCGCCGAACAGCTGGGTCAGCAGCTTGATATAGGGCGTCTCGCCGCAGCCGGCGCAAGCGCCGTTGAACTCCACCAGAGGCTGCTTGAACTGGCTGCCCTTCAGGCTGAACTTATCCACCTTGTCACCCTTGATGGGCAGGTTGAACAGGTACTCCCAGTTAGTCTGATCCAGAGACACCTCGTGAGTGGGAACCATCTTCAGCGCCTTGCCGCTCTTGGGGCAGGAGGAAACGCAGCTGCCGCAGCTGGTGCAGTCCAGCGTGGACACGCCCATGGCGTACTTCATACCGGCCAGCTGCGGGCCCTTGGCATCCACCATCACCAGCCCCTCGGGGGCGTTGGCGGCTTCGGCCTCGTCCAGCAGGAAGGGACGGATGACGGCGTGGGGACAGACGAAGGAGCACATGTTGCACTGCAGGCACTCAGTAGCGTCCCACACAGGCAGATGGGTGGCGATGCCGCGCTTCTCATAGCGGGAGGTGCCCAGCGGCATGGTGCCGTCCTCCATGCCCTTGAAGGCGGAGACAGGCAGATTATCGCCCTTCTGTGCGTTGATGGGCACCAGAATGTTCTTGATGACGTAGGGCAGATTATCGGCAGCGGGCTTGATGGCGGTGCCGGACAGGTTCTTCCACTCGGGCTTCACCTTGACCTCCACCAGCGAGTTGATACCGGCGTCCACGGCGGCGATGTTCATGTTGACGATCTTCTCGCCCTTCAGGCCGTAGGTCTTCTTGACGGCGGCCTTCATGTGCTCCACGGCATCCTCAACGGGGATGACGTTGGCCAGCTTGAAGAAAGCGGCCTGCAGCACCATGTTGGAGCGATTGCCCAGACCCAGCGCCTGAGACTCCTTGTTGGCGTCAATGATGTAGAACTTGATATCATTCTCGGCAATGTACTTCAGGATATCGCCGGGGATGTGCTGCTCCAGCTCGCTCTCCGTCCACTCGCAGTTCAGCAGAAAGCTGCCGTGGGGCTTCAGCTCGGAGATAATGTCGTACTTGGTCAGATACGTCTGGTTGTGGCAGGCGATGAAGTCCGCGTTGGAGACATAGTAGGTAGAGCTGATGGGGTGCTTGCCGAAGCGCAGGTGGCTCTTGGTGATACCGAAGGACTTCTTGGTATCATACTCGAAGTACGCCTGGCAGTACATATCGGTGGTCTCGCCGATGATCTTGATGGAGTTCTTGTTGGCGCCCACGGTACCGTCGGAGCCCAGACCCCAGAACTTGCAGGCGATGGTGCCTTCCGGCTCGGTCAGTAGCGGTGCGCCGATGGGAAGGGACAGGTGGGTCACATCGTCCTCGATACCGATGGTGAAGTGGTTCTTCGGCTCCTCCAGCGTCAGGTTGTCGAACACGGCCTTGATCTGGGCGGGAGTGGTGTCCTTGGAGGACAGGCCATAGCGGCCGGCGTAGATCAGAGGACGGTTGGCGTCGTTGATGTAGGCGGCGCAGATATCCTCGTACAGAGGCTCACCGATGGAGCCGGCTTCCTTCACGCGGTCCAGAACGGCGATCTTCTTCACCGTCTTGGGCATGGCCGCCAGCAGATGCTTGGCGGAGAAGGGACGGAACAGGTGCACCTGCAGGAAGCCCACCTTTTCGCCCTTGGCGTTCAGGTAGTTGACGACCTCCTGTGCGCAGCCGGACACGGAACCCATGGCCACGATGACGCGCTCGGCGTCGGGTGCGCCGTAGTAGTTGAACAGGTGATACTCACGGCCGGTCAGCTTGCTGATCTGGGCCATGTAGTCCTCTACCACGTCGGGCAGGTTGGCATAGTCGGTGTTGTTGGACTCGCGCAGCTGGAAGTAGATGTCGGGGTTATCCACCAGAGAGCGCATGCGGGGATCCTCAGGATTCAGGGCGTTGGCACGGAACTTTGCCAAGGCGTCATAGTCCACCAGCTTGGCGTACTCGTCGTAATCCAGCACGTCGATCTTCTGGATCTCGTGGCTGGTACGGAAGCCGTCAAAGAAGTGCAGGAACGGAATGCGGGCCTTGATGGCGCTCAGGTGGGCCACGGCGGCCAGGTCGGCGGCCTGCTGGACGCTGCCGCTGCTCAGCAGGGCAAAGCCCGTCTGGCGGCAGTTCATCACGTCGGAGTGATCGCCGAAGATGGAGAACGCGTGGGTACCCACGGTACGGGACGCCACATGCAGCACGCCGGGCAGACGCTCGCCGGAGATACGGTGCATGGTGGGGATCATCAGCATCAGACCCTGGGAAGCGGTGAAGCTGGTGGCCAGGGCACCGGCCTCCAGTGCGCCGTGGCAGGCACCGCAGGCACCGGCCTCGGACTGCATCTCCACCAGACGGACGGTCTGGCCGAAGATGTTCTTCTTACCCTTGGCAGACCACTCGTCGGCATGCTCCGCCATGGGACTGGACGGGGTGATGGGGTAGATGGCAGCAACTTCTGAGAAGGCATATGCCACATATGCCGCCGCTTCGTTACCGTCGCAGATCTTCATGAGCTTACTCAT
>ENA-OUQC01001342-OUQC01001342.1-human-gut-metagenome-genome-assembly--contig:-NODE-1342-length-13115-cov-11.186677_pt1 | contig 13115 bp, 11 predicted proteins | sample MGYA00237942_ERZ548815 | MGnify/ENA primary metagenome ERZ548815 (study PRJEB26490, sample SAMN05194722) | human gut metagenome | biome: terrestrial biome; feature: human-associated habitat... | reverse complement strand
CGGCACCTGGGTGCGGGACATGCTGACAGGCTGCTATCCGGGGTTCAGGAAGAACGCCTTTCCCCAATCGCTGACCTTTGAGACGGACGGGGTCGGGTACATTACCGCCGTGCGCTTTCAGTGCGGCTACACTGCCCAGGGCGGGATGCAGGCCGTCGGTGACCCGGATGTGGTGTGGGCCGGGTATGCATACATACACCCGCTGCTGCTGTGCATGATGGCGGGACCCGGGGCCCAGGAGGGCGGCCAGCTGCTGCACCCCCGGGCACGGGATATCATAGCGCTGGTCAACGAAAGCTGGTACCAGGGGCTTACCTATGACGCAGGGAGCACCCACACCGCCGCCCGGGTGAGCTGCTGGGGCTATCTCCGGGAGGGCGGGGATACCATGCTGATCCCCGTGGAGGATTCGTGCCAGTTCACCGGGGAATTTGCAATCGTTTGGAAATAATGCGCCGGCCTTCAGCCAGGGCAGGCGGCGAAAAAACGGCCGCGCAGTTCAGGTGAACTGTGCGGCCGTTTTTTATATCGGTCGTTTTGCCTGCGCCGCAGGCGTTAACTTACCATTTACTGCTGGTCCTTGATGGCAGCCTGAGCGGCGGCCAGACGGGCGATGGGCACACGGAAGGGAGAGCAGGACACATAGTCCAGACCCACCTTGTGGCAGAACTCCACGGAGGAGGGATCGCCGCCGTGCTCGCCGCAGATGCCCAGATGGATATCGGGACGGGTTGCGCGGCCCATCTTGCAGGCCATATCCACCAGCTTGCCGACGCCGGTCTGATCCAGCTTGGCAAAGGGATCGCTCTCGTAGATCTTCTTGTCGTAGTAGGCGCCCAGGAACTTACCGGCGTCGTCACGGCTGAAGCCGAAGGTCATCTGGGTCAGGTCGTTGGTACCGAAGGAGAAGAACTCGGCCTCGGTGGCGATCTGATCGGCGGTCAGGGCAGCGCGGGGGATCTCGATCATGGTGCCCACCAGATACTTCATCTTCATACCGGCGTTGGCCAGCTCCTCGTCAGCGGTCTTGACCACCACGTCCTTGACGTACTTCAGCTCCTTGACCTCGCCCACCAGCGGGATCATAATCTCGGGCTCCATCTTCCACTCGGGGTGCTTTTTCTGCACGTTGATGGCGGCGCGGATAACGGCACGGGTCTGCATCACGGCGATCTCGGGGAAGGTGACGGCCAGACGGCAGCCGCGGTGACCCATCATGGGGTTGAACTCATGCAGGGAGGCGATGATGGCCTTGATCTCGGCCACGGACTTGTTCATATCCTTGGCCAGCAGCTCGATATCGGCCTCCTCGGTGGGAACGAACTCGTGCAGAGGGGGATCCAGGAAACGGATGGTGACAGGGCAGCCTTCCATGGCCTCGTAGATACCCTCGAAGTCGCCCTGCTGCATGGGCAGCAGCTTGGCCAGCGCCTTCTCACGCTGCTCCACGGTGTCGGAGCAGATCATCTCACGGATGGCGGCGATACGGTCACCCTCGAAGAACATATGCTCGGTACGGCACAGGCCGATACCCTCAGCGCCCAGCTCACGGGCCTTGGCGGCGTCGTGGGGGGTGTCGGCGTTGGTGCGGACCTTCAGGCGGCGATACTTGTCGGCCCAGCTCATGATGCGGCCGAAGTCGCCGCCCACGCTGGCGTCCACGGTAGGCATAGCGCCGTCATAGATGTTGCCGGTGGAGCCGTCCAGGCTCAGCCAGTCGCCCTCGTGATAGGTCTTACCGGCCAGAGTGAACTGCTTGTTGGCCTCGTCCATGACGATGGCGCCGCAGCCGGAGACGCAGCACTTGCCCATACCACGGGCCACAACGGCGGCGTGGGAGGTCATACCGCCGCGAACGGTCAGGATGCCCTGGGCGGCCTTCATGCCCTCGATATCCTCAGGAGAGGTCTCCAGACGAACCAGAACCACCTTCTCGCCGCGGGCAGCCCATTCCTTGGCGTCCTCAGCGGTGTACACGATCTTGCCGCAGGCAGCGCCGGGAGAGGCGGGCAGAGCCTTGCCAACGGGGGTGGTGGCCTTCAGGGCCTTGGGGTCGAACTGGGGGTGCAGCAGGGTATCCAGGTTGCGGGGGTCGATCATGGCCACGGCCTGCTGCTCGGAGATCATGCCCTCGTCCACCAGGTCGCAGGCGATCTTCAGCGCGGCCTTGGCGGTGCGCTTGCCGTTGCGGGTCTGGAGCATGTAGAGCTTGCCGTGCTCCACGGTGAACTCCATGTCCTGCATGTCGCGGTAGTGATCCTCCAGAGTGTGGCACACGGATTCAAACTGGGCAAAAGCCTCGGGGAACTTCTCGGCCATCTGGTCGATGGGCATGGGGGTGCGCACGCCGGCCACCACGTCCTCGCCCTGGGCGTTGGTCAGGAACTCGCCCATGAGCTTCTTCTCGCCGGTGGCGGGGTTGCGGGTGAAGGCCACGCCGGTGCCGCAGTCGTCGCCCATGTTGCCGAAGGCCATGGACTGGACGTTGACGGCAGTACCCCAGGAGTAGGGGATATCATTGTCGCGGCGGTACACATTGGCGCGGGGGTTGTCCCAGGAACGGAACACGGCCTTGATGGCGCCGATCAGCTGCTCCTTGGGGTCGGTGGGGAAGTCCTCGCCGATCTTGGCCTTATACTCGGCCTTGAACTGCATGGCCAGCTCCTTCAGGTCGGCAGCGTCCAGCTCCACGTCCTGGGTCACGCCCTTCTTCTCCTTCATGGCGTCGATGAGCTGCTCGAAATACTTCTTGCCCACCTCCATGACCACGTCGGAATACATCTGGATAAAGCGGCGATAGCAGTCCCATGCCCAGCGGGGGTTGTTGGACTTGGCGGCGATGACGGCCACCACGTCCTCGTTCAGGCCCAGATTCAGGATGGTATCCATCATGCCGGGCATGGAGGCGCGGGCGCCGGAGCGCACGGAGACCAGCAGGGGATTCTCGTGATCGCCGAACTTCTTGCCGGTGATCTTTTCCATCTTCTCGATATATTCCATGATCTCGGTCATGATCTCGTCGTTGATCTGGCGGCCGTCCTCATAGTACTGGGTGCAGGCCTCGGTGGTGATGGTAAAGCCCTGGGGCACAGGCAGACCGATGTTAGTCATTTCAGCCAGGTTGGCGCCCTTGCCACCCAGCAGCTCACGCATTTTGGCGTTGCCCTCGGTGAACAGATAGCAATACTTTTTGCTCATTTACTTATCCTCCATATCACAAAAAAATATTTTGATTTTTCAAACTTTTTGGTTGTTTTGGAGTCTTTTTCCTCTTTTTTGTTAAATGTACCCCATCAACCGCTTTATTATAACCAGCTTTCTCCATAAAAGCAAGTATATTTTCCGTTTATTTCTCGGTTTTTTCCTAGAAATATACAAATTGACAGAAACTTTTTTGCGGAATCCGCTGTCAGGACTTGCGATGACCGCCTATTTTATGGTATACTATTATGAATTTGTGAAAAAGGCGGTATTATTTTACCGGCTGCGGAGGACGCGATGGCACAGGCGGAAGTATACAACAGCACATGGGCCAGTGCCGTCCGGGCGGCGGTGAACCGGGGCAGGCTGAGCCACGCGGTGATCCTGACCGGCGAGGGGGACAAGCTGTCTCCGGCCCGCTACATCGCCGCGGCGCACCTGTGCCGCAGCGAGGGACAGCGGCCCTGCCTGCAATGCAACGCCTGCCGCAAGGTGATGGAGGGCATCCATCCCGACGTGACGGAGGTGCGGGACGACGACCGCAAGGAGCTGGCGGTGGATACCATCCGGGCGCTGCGGCAGGACGTCTACATCCGGCCCAACGAGGGCGAGCGGAAGGTCTATCTGTTCACCGACTGTGCCCAGCTGAACGAGCGGGATCAGAACGTGCTGCTGAAGATCGTGGAGGAGGGTCCGGCCTACGCCGCCTTCGTTTTCTGCGCCGACACGCTGCACGCGCTGCTGCCCACCATCCGCTCCCGCTGTGTGGAGCTGCGGCTGGAGGGACAGGACGCGGCCCTTGAAGAAAACGAAGCGGCGGCAGAGCTGTGCCGCGTGCTGGCCCGGCGCGATCCGCTGGCGCTGGCCGCCCACCTGACGGGGCTGGAGAACCGCCGCATAAAGCGGGAGCATCTGCTGGCCATGATGGAGGGCGCGTGGCAGGCGTCCGCCGACGCGCTGCTGGCCGTCTGCGGACGGAGCGGCAGCTGCGGCGAAGGCGCGGAAGCCCTGCGGAGCGTCTTTGACCGGCGGCAGCTTCAGGCGCTGACCGACCTCTTTCGCCGCTACTGCAGCGAGTGCCAGTACAACGTAGGCGTGGGCCATGTGCTGGGCGCGCTGAACGCGGAGCTGACCGATATTCTGACACTGTGATTTTTTTCCTTCAGAAAGGAAGGTATACCTGATATGGCAACTGTGATCTCTGTCCGCTTTCGCAGCGGCAGCAAAACCTACTATTTCGACCCCCGCGAGCTGACGGTACACCCCGGCGACGACGTGGTGGTGGAGACCGCGCAGGGCGCGGAATTTGCCCAGTGCGTGGAGGGCAACCACGACGTGGCCGATGAGACGGTGGTGAAGCCGCTGCGTCCCGTGCTGCGCATCGCCACCGACAATGACCGGCACACGGCGGCCTATAACCGCAGCCGGGAAAAGGACGCCTTTGACATCTGCCAGAAGAAGATCCTCCAGCACGGACTGGAGATGAAGCTGGTGCGGGTGGAATGCAGCTTTGACGGCAGCAAGATCCTGTTCTTCTTCACCGCCGACGGCCGCGTGGACTTCCGCGAGCTGGTAAAGGATCTGGCCGGCGTGTTCCGCTCCCGTATCGAGCTGCGGCAGATCGGCGTGCGGGACGAGGCCAAGATGCTGGGCGGTCTGGGCATCTGCGGACGGCCCTTCTGCTGCGCGTCCTACATGGACGAGTTCGTCCCCGTGTCCATCAAGATGGCCAAAACTCAGAACCTGAGTCTGAACCCCACCAAGATCTCCGGCACCTGCGGACGGCTGATGTGCTGCCTGAAATACGAGCAGGACGCCTACGAGGATGCCATTAAGCGGATGCCCAAGGCGGAGTCCTTCGTGGTGACGCCGGACGGCCCCGGCAACGTCAGCGATATCAACGTACTGAAAGAGACGGTGAACGTCCGGCTGGACGAGCGGCCCGACGCGCCCCGCTGCTATCACAACTGCGAGGTGTGCGTACTGCGCAACGGCAAGGGCAGCCGCGAGGGCATCGTTGTGCCCAAGGAGCGGCCGGAACGCTACGTGGAGCCGGTAGCCGCCGAGGAGATGCTGATCCCCAACCTGTTCGCCGATTACGTCGCGGACACCCCGGCCCAGGAGGAAGAGACGGAAGTTCGTCCCTCCCGCCGCCGCAGCCGCGGCGGACGCCGCCGGGGCGGCAGCGGCAAGACCGCCGCCCCCGCCGAGACGGCGCAGCAGCAGGCCGAGCCGAAAAAGGAAAAGCCCGCTAAGCCCGCCAATAAACCGGCCAAGCCCCAGCCGGAACGCCCCGCCCCTGAAAAGGACGGCGAAGCGCCCCGCCGCGAGGGCGAGGGCGGCCAGCGCCGCCGCAGATCCCGTGGCCGCGGACGGGGCGGCGCGCCGTCAGGCAAGCCGGCGGCAGAACCCAATAACGCGCCCGCACCCAAGTCCGCTCCGGCGCAGGAGTCCGCGCCCCGGCAGGAGGGGGAGGGCGGCCAGCGCCGTCCCCGCCGCAGAGGCGGACGCCGCCACGGCGGCGGCAAGACCGGCGGCACGCCCGGCAGCGAGGCATAAGCGCTATGGGAAAGTTTACCGGCGTATTGATCGCCAGCGATTTTGACAACACCCTCATCTACACGGAGAACGCCCTGAAGGGGCTGGAGCCCATGCCGGAGCTGCTGCCGGAAAACCGGGAAGCCATCGAATACTTCATGGCGCAGGGCGGCACGTTTTCCATCGCCACAGGCCGCGCCCTGCCCTCCTTCAACGGAGTGCGGCAGGGTCTGCCCATGAACGGCCCCACCATTCTGTTCAATGGCGCGGCCATCTATGACTTCCAGAAAAACGAATACCTGTACACAGCCTTTCTGCCGGACACGGTGCGGCCCCATATCACGCAGGTGCTGGACGCGTGGCCGGAGGCGGCGGTGGAGCTGTACCACGACGACAACGCCATCTTCGCCGTCCACGCCAACGAGCTGACTGAGGCTCACCTGCATCTGACCCACGAGCCTACCTCTCTGCTGGACGCCGTCGACCAGGCGCCCTCCCCCATCAGTAAGGCCCTGTTCGAGATCGTACCGGAGAAGCTGGACGGCCTGTACCGCTATGTCAGCGCCCAGCCCTGGGCTTCCCAGTATGAGATCGTGCCCAGCAGCGTCTACCTGCTGGAGCTGACCGCCAAGGGCGCCAGCAAGGGCGAGATGGTGCAGCGTCTGGCCCGGCTGCTGGATATCTCGATGGAGAACGTCTACTGCGTGGGCGACCACGCCAACGATCTGGGGATGCTGGCACTCTCCGCCATCCCCTTTGCCCCGGAAAACGCCATCGAATCGGTACATCAGGTGCCCGGTATCCACATCCTGCCGGACGCCCGCCACGGCGCGATCGCCGCCCTGATCCGGGAGCTGGATCAGCGATATTAAGGGCCGATTGGATATTTTTGGAAATCCTTGTTCATACAATGTTCACTTGACGCTGCGCCGGGAACAGAGTATGATAGCTTTTGGAGAAATTTAAGAACTTTCAGGTGAGTATCCCATGAAACAAACTCAAACACCCCCCACACCCCAGAAGGACACCAATCCCAAGAATATGTCCCTTTCGTCCCTGTGGAACCTGTGGGTTGACAATTTGAAGGAGTGGCACTTCTACCTGGTAGAGGAGCATGGCCACCATCAACGGGCGGATATCTCCGGCTGGATCGACAAGCTGCGGCAGCGGATCCGGTCGTTCATGACCTCGCTGCGGCGGGACATGCGGTACCAGAAGAACGCCAGCCGCCACCGGAAATTCCCGGAGTCGGATTACGGCATTGCCCAGTTCTGTCTCTATATAGCCGGCAGCATCCCCCGCGTGACCTCCGCCATCCATGAGCGCGTGATCCTGCGCCGCCGCAAGCATATCGACGCGGCTCACGCTTTCCAGAAACAGGTGGACAAGGTAAAGAGCCACCCCGTCGCTTTCTTTAGCGGCGCGCTGGTGGTGGTGGCGGTGTGTGCGCTGCTTTCCCTTTACACCATCGGCACCACCGCCGTTTACGACGGCAATGACCTGGGCACCGTGTCAGGCATCCGCACCGTCAATGCCGTGGTGGACGATCTGGAAAATATCACCCGCGAAACGCTGGGCGACGAGGACTATACCGTGGACATGGACAAGCTGGACACGCAGGTGGGCGTCGTCCGCCGCCAGTCGGTGGAGAGCCGCGAGGAATTCGCGGACAATCTCTCTGACGAGCTGGGCATGGTGGAATACGCCTACGCGCTGTACATCGACGGCGAGCCTGTGGCCGCCACCACTTTCCCCGGCGCGCTGGACGAGCTGCTGGATCAGCTGAAAAAGGGCTATGTCACCGCCAACACAGTGGACTCCTACTTCGTGGAAAATGTAGAGATCAAGCAGGAATATGTGGACGCGTCGCTGGTGATGAATCTGGGCAACATTGCCGAGATCCTCAACGCCACCAAGGCCGGTGAGGTCACCTACACCGTGGAAGCCGGCGACAGCTACTACTACATCGCCGAGCTGTACGGCATGTCGGTGGACGATCTGCTGGACACGAACCCCGGCTATGATCCCAAGCTGCTGCGGGTGGGCGATGTGCTGACCATCTCCAACGCCGTCCCCTACCTGACCATCGTGAATGTGGAGCGGCAGAACTACGTTCAGGACATTCCCTACGAGGTGGAGTATCAGGACGACAATACCATGTATCAGGGCGACTATAAGGTGCTGTCCGCCGGTGAATTCGGCAAGGCGGATGTGACCGCCAACGTCACCTATATCAACGGTGAGGAGACGGCTCGTCAGATCGTGGCCTCTGTCACCCTCAGCGATCCTGTTACCGAGATGCAGGCACGCGGTACGATCCCCCGTCCCACCTGGTTCCCCACCGGCAGCTTCCGCTGGCCCTGCAACGGCACCATCACCTCCTATTTCGGACGCCGCAACACCGGCATCCGCGGCGCCAGCACCTATCATCAGGGCTTGGATATTGCCAACGGTTATGGAACGGCCATCTATGCTGCCGACGGCGGCACCGTTACCTATTCCGGTTGGCGGGGCGGTTATGGCTATCTGGTCATCATTGACCATGGCAACGGCTATCAGACCTATTACGGTCATAATAGTTCGCTGGTCGTCTCAGCGGGCGAGCATGTCTATAAGGGACAGCAGATCGCCCGCATGGGCTCCACCGGTGTGTCCAGCGGCAACCACTGTCATTTCGGTATCCTGATCAACGGTACGTTTGTCAACCCCTTGAACTATCTGTAAACAGAAACCTTTCGGGAAAAGAGGAGAATTTCATGAAGCATTTCGTTTCCGCACTGCTGTGCACCGCGTTGTGCGCACTGACCGTCGTCCCCGCATGGGGCGTCACCCCTGCTCTGACCGGCGACACCAGCAACATCCCCCTGCTGATCGTGCTGGCCGCCGTGGCCGTCATCGCCATTGTGGTGGTGCTGGTCATGATGAACAGGAAAAAGCGGTAAATCCGCGCAAAAAGATCGCCCGGTCATACGACCGGGCGATCTTTTTTGTGTATAAGTCTCGCAGAGTTCGCGGCGCAAACGCCGCGAAAAAACCAAATTATTTTTCTGACGTCGGCGGCTATGCCGCCGTAGCAGCCATCTGGATTTTACAGCATTATCAGGACGCGCGTACCCCAAGGGCACTTGTTTCGCTTCGCTCCACGGCACAGCGGCCGCAATCTCTACTGCGGAAAAATCGCAAGATTTTTCGCAACTAAAACAGCGTCTCCTGATACGCCAGCTCCACCTGCCCGATGGAGCGCATCTGGGCGGCGTTCTCCGCCGTCAGCGCGTCGCAGATGGCCATCTTCCGGATGATGTTCTGCACCGTGATATCCAACGCCGTTCCCGCCCGGTAGTCGGCGGGGAAGATAAAATCCACCCGCCCCCTTACCAGCAGCTCCTCCACGCCGGTGCGGTTGGACTCCTGATACACGGCGATGGCCTGCCCGCCGTAGGAGCGCATCATCTTCATGCAGGGCACATCGGAAAGGCCGTCGCCCACGTAGATCATGTTGGTAAAGGGTATCCGCTTGCTGTCGTCGGGCATGGAGTCGTTCAGCTTCTTATCCTCGCTGACCTCCAGCACGCCCTTGTTGATGCGGTACACAAACTGGGTCTTGTTGGTGAAGTTGACGTCCAGCTTGGGCCAGCAGGCCGCGCCGTCCCGATAGTAAAACTCGCAGGCGTAAATTTTCTTGAAGTGGTGGGCAATGCCGCTGCCCTCGATGATCTCCTTCAATCCGGAGGACAGCACGTAGTGCTCCACCGTCACGCCCAGACTGTCGCCAAAGGCATCGATCCGGTCGAACCACTCCCGCACGCCGGGAAACAGCTCGATGGCCTTGCCGCACTGCACCAGATAGTCCCGGTTCAGGGTTTTGCCCTGGGCCCGGCACTCCTCGATCATGGTGTACATATAGGCCAGCAGGCCGTCCATCTGGTTCTCCCAGCCGAAATTGTTGGCCTTCTGCCAAAATTGCGCCGGTGTATAGCCCAGACTAGGGATAAAGGAATAATCCTCCATGTCGGTGGTGCACAGGGTCTTGTCAAAGTCGTACAGCAAGGCGATGATGGGTTTCTGGTTCATGGATTTCTCTCCTTTTGGGTAAAAAAGCGGCCGTAGGCCGCTTTTTCTGTCTTATTCGCCGGTGTAATTGCGGCCAAACTTCAGCTCGTCCAGACTCAGCTTGAAGTCGTCGGAAATGGGCGTCTCCTGCGGAGCGGGCTGCTCCGAGGCAGTCTCCGGCTCCGTATGCAGAACGTCGTCCAGATGCTGCATGATATCCTGCTGGATCTCCTTCACCTCGCCGGCAGGCGCGGCCTCCTGCGGGGTCAGCTCCATTTCCGGCAGAGAGTTCAGGAACTCCTGCTGCTGGGCGCACAGCTCGCTGCCGTGGCGGACGAACTCCGCCAGACTCTGCTTGGCCATGACCAGCTTCTCCTCGGCGTCCTTCTTATCCCGCTCCAGCTGGGACAGCTGGGCGGCGTGCTGCTCTCTTGCCTCTTTCAGCAGATTCTCCTTCTCGGTCTGTGCCTCCTGCACCAGCTTGGCGGCCATCTTCTGAGCCGTCAGCAGCGTGGAGCGCATGGCATCCTCGGTGGCGCGGTATTCCTCCACCTTTTCCGCCAGAATCTTCAGCTTGGCCTTCAGCGTCACGTTCTCTTTATACAGCGCCGTATAGTCCTCGGTCAGCACATCAAGGAACTCATCCACCTGTGCCATGGCGTATCCGCCGCTGCCGAACGAAGCCTTGGGAAACACTTTCTGGGAAACTTCCTGCGGTGTCAACATGGTATATCCCTCCCTAGATCCTGTGCCCGCTTACAGGTACAAGCCGTTGTTTTCCAGTTCATCGATCAGGTCGCCCATGATATCCACGCTGTAGGGCGTGATGATATAGGTATTGGCGGCCACCTTTTTGATCTTGCCGTCGCCGGCGTAGGCCACGCCGGACAGGAAATCGATCAGGCGGCGGGCCACATCTTTATTGGTGGATTCCAGATTCATCACCACCGTGCGCTTTTCCCGCAGGTGGTCGGCGATCTCGCTGGCGTTCTCAAAGCGCTCCGGCTTCACCAGCACCACCTTCAGCGCGGCGGTGGCGTGGATGTTCACCACCTTGTTGTGGCGCTCCTCCGGCTGGCGGCGCTCCTCGCGGCGATCCTCGAAGATGCTCCTGCTGTCGCTGCGCTCAGGCTGTTCCAGCTCTTCATCCTCGTAATCGTAATCCTCATCGTCATAGGGGTGAATGATCTTCTTGATCTCGTCCATGAAACCCATTTGAAAGCCTCCCTGTTGTGTATTTTCAGTGGTTGTTTATTTCTGATAGTTGCGTGCGCCGAAAATGGCGGAGCCGACCCGCACCATATTGGCGCCGCAGCGAACGGCGTCGGCATAGTCGCCGCTCATGCCCATGGAGATATATTCCCATTTATTATCGTACATTTCTCGGCTTATGTCAACAAAAAGACGATGAACTTTCTCAAAATATGGTATATTTCCGCCTTTTTCCACCGCAACAGGTGGTATCGTCATGAGGCCCCGCACCCGAATGTGGGCCAGACCCTTGGCGTAGGCCGCCGCCTGCGGCAGCTCCTCCGGCGCGAAACCGGACTTTGCCTCCTCGCCGCCGATGTTGACCTCCAGCAGCACGTCCTGCACCAGCTCCATTCTGGCGGCCACCTTTTCGATCTCGTCCAGCAGCTCCCTGGAGCCCACCGACTGGATCAGCGCCGCCTTGCCCACCACCTGCTTCACCTTGTTGCGCTGCAGGTGGCCGATGAAGTGCAGCGGTGCGCCGTCATAGGCGTTCTCCTTCAGCTTTTCCGTCATCTCCTGCACCCGGTTCTCGCCCAAGGCGTCGATCCCGGCGGCGATGGCCTCGCGGCAGCGGGCAGCGTCGTTCATCTTGCTGGCACCCACCAGTGTGATATCCTTTCCGGTACGTCCCGTCTCACGGGCCGCCGCGTCGATCTCCTGCCGGATGTGTGCGATATTTTCCGCAATAGACATGGAAGTTTATCCCCTTTCTATGTAATAGCTTATCCGATTACCTTGCCGTCATACAGCTCTGCCGAGGTGACGATCACCTGGTCGCCCTGGCGCAGCATGGTGGAGTCCTCCGCCGCCGCGGCATCCTTTACCAGCATGTAGCCGTCGCCCTGGTACACCACCTGCACGGGCTTGAACTTGGCCCGCACGCCCAGCACGCAGTACACGCCGGTGACGCCGTCCTCGTTGACACGCAGCGCCGTGGAGGGCAGCCGCAGCCCTTCATAGGTGCGCAGCACCAGCGTGGCGGCCTGATGCCGCATCAGGGTGGTCTGGGCGATGTATTTCTCACTGCGCAGAATCAGCACCCGCTGGCCGTTCTCGCTGCGGGAGATGCTGTCGATGGTCATTTTCAGGTCGAAGTCCAGCCCCTTGGCGAACCGCACCGTCACCGTGGAGCGGCCACTGAGCTGCTCGGCCTGGGCGTCGGTGATGACGGCGGCGTAGTACCAGGTGTCGCCGTAGATCAGCTTGCCCACATTGGCGGCGCTGCTGTCGGCGGCCCTGACGCTGTTCAGCTTGCTGGCCGTCACGTCATCCTTCAGGAATTCCGGCGTCAGCACCGTCTCATAGCCGTCGCAGGCGGCGGAGTAGATGCCGGACTCCGGCGCAGTGATGGCTGTGCCGTTCAGCGACTGCTCCAGCTCCCGGATGGACTGCTCCGTGGCCTTGATGTCGGCCTCGATCTCCTCCTGGGTGCCGGTGGTGTAGTCCCGCTTCAGCACGGCGCTCTTCAGGGCGGACAGCTCCTCGTCGGCGTTGCTGTAATCGCCTCCGACGATGGACTGCCGCAGGGTCAGGATGCCGCCGGAGATGGTGGAATCCAGCTTCAGCGCCGCGTCGGGATCCAGAAAGGCGGTCAGCGAGAAGGACAACTGCTCTAGCTTCAGATTCAGTGCCTCAAGCTGCTCCACGCGGGTCAGCGCGCCGCTGTCGGGATAGGCCATGGCCAGGGTCTGACCCTTGCCCACCCGCTCGCCCTCGGACAGGGCGTGGCCCAGCGTTCCGGCGTCGGAGTGGAAGGTCTCCTCGCTGCGCACCAGATAGCCGTTCAGCTCCACGGTGATCTCCTCTGTGGAGGTGTAGACTAGGGTGGTGTTGATGGGGTCGGAGAAATAGCGGTACGCCTGCACGGCGAAGTAGACCACCACCGCCGCCAGAATGACCGCCGATAGGATCTTGAAGATGGGTGTGGAAGACGATTTCATATCCCGCTCCTTGTGTGTCTGTGCGTGTTTGTGTGAGAATTTCGTAATGTGAACGATCTGCTTTGGGAGTGTTTCGCTCTCCGGAGCGAGTCACTTTTGGCCGTTGTCCCAAAAGTGACCAAAAGGACAACC
>ENA-OUQC01001339-OUQC01001339.1-human-gut-metagenome-genome-assembly--contig:-NODE-1339-length-13148-cov-4.679294_pt1 | contig 13148 bp, 9 predicted proteins | sample MGYA00237942_ERZ548815 | MGnify/ENA primary metagenome ERZ548815 (study PRJEB26490, sample SAMN05194722) | human gut metagenome | biome: terrestrial biome; feature: human-associated habitat; material... | reverse complement strand
GTCTCGTGGGCTCGGAGATGTGTATAAGAGACAGGTATAAAATGGCGACGATGTTCAAAATCGATCCGATGCGTAACCGTCGCTTACTGCTGCATAAGTCGGAAATAAGAAAACTGAAACAAAAGGTGGAGCAAAAGGGATATACCCTTGTCCCCACGAAACTTTATTTCAAGGACGCGCTCGTAAAGGTCGAACTCGGCGTCGCAAGGGGCAAAGAGCTGCACGACAAACGAGACGCGATTTCGGAAAAAGAAAACAAAAGAAAACTCGACCGCGTATTGAAAGAGTACGGCGCGAGATAGGAGATATTTTTATGGATAAAAAAATCGATACTTTATGCGTACAGGCGGGCTATACTCCGAAAAACGGCGAGCCCCGTCAGATCCCCATCGTGCAAAGCACCACGTTTAAGTATGATTCGAGCCCTGAAATGGCAAAACTTTTCAATCTCGAAGCAAGCGGATACTTCTACACAAGGCTTCAAAACCCCACCAACGATTACGTCGCGGCAAAGATCGCGGCACTTGAAGGGGGAACGGCGGGTATGCTCACGTCAAGCGGTCAGGCGGCAAACTTTTACGCCGTGTTCAATATCGCAAGTTGCGGCGACCACGTCGTCAGCAGTTCCGCAATTTACGGCGGCACGTACAACCTGTTTGCGGTTACGATGAAAAAGATGGGCATCGACTTTACGTTCGTATCGCCCGACTGCACGGAAGAAGAACTCGAAGCGGCGTTCCGCCCGAATACGAAAGCGTTGTTCGGCGAAACCATCGCAAACCCCGCGCTTGCCGTTTTGGACATTGAAAAATTCGCGCGGGTAGCGCATCGTCACGGCGTTCCGTTTATTATCGACAATACGTTCGCAACGCCCGTGCAATGCCGTCCTATCGAGTGGGGCGCGGATATCGTAACGCATTCCACGACGAAATATATGGACGGTCACGGTGTGGCGGTCGGCGGCGCAATCGTTGACGCGGGCAGGTTCGACTGGTTCGCTCACGCCGACAAATTCCCCGGGCTCACCACTCCCGACGACAGTTATCACGGCATCGTTTATGCAGAGCGTTTCGGGAAAGAAGGCGCGTTCATCACGAAAGCGACGGCGCAACTTATGAGAGATTTCGGCTCGATTCAGTCGCCGCAAAACGCATTTTATCTTAATCTCGGACTTGAAAGTCTGCACGTCAGAATGAAACGCCACGCCGAAAACGGTCTTGCCGTCGCAAAATTCTTGTCGGAAAACGAGAACGTCGCGTGGGTTTCGTATCCGCTGCTCGAAGGCGACAAGTATTACGACGTTGCGAAAAAGTATCTTCAAAGCGGCGCGTGCGGAGTCGTTAGCTTCGGCGTGAAGGGCGGCAGGGAAAAAGCCGAAAAATTTATGGCTGCGCTGAAAATCATTGCAATCGAAACGCACGTTGCCGACGCAAGAAGTTGCTGCTTGCACCCCGCAAGTTCGACGCATCGCCAGATGACCGACGAAGAGTTGACGGCGGCGGGCATTTCTCCCGACCTTATCCGCGTAAGCCTGGGGCTTGAAAACGCAGACGACCTGATTGAAGATATCCGTCAGGCGCTTGAAACGGCGGTGAAGTGATATGCCGATCGTTATCCCGCGCGACCTTCCTGCATTCGACAGTCTGCTTCACGAAAAGATTTTCGTCATGGACGGCAGCCGCGCCGTGTCGCAGGACATTCGCCCCATCGAAATCGCAATTCTGAACCTTATGCCCACAAAGGAAGTTACCGAAACGCAGCTGCTGCGGTTGCTTGGTAATACGCCTTTGCAAGTAAACGTCACGCTTATCAAAACGTCGACGTACAAGGCAAGCCATACGAGCGAAACTTATCTCGACAAGTTTTACAAAAACCTTGACGAAATCAAAAAAATGAAGTTCGACGGTATGATAATCACGGGCGCGCCCGTCGAAACCCTGCCGTTCACCGACGTCAAATATTGGGCGGAACTTCAAGAAATCCTTGATTTTGCGGACGATAACGTCACCAGCACGATGTTTATATGCTGGGGCGCGCAGGCGGCGCTTTATTACTACTACGGCATAAATAAGCATCTGCTTGACAAAAAACTTTTCGGGGTGTATAACAACGTTAAATGTGTCTTGCACGAGCCGCTGCTAAAAGGCATGGACGACGCGATTATGATCCCGCATTCGCGCCATACCGCAATCGACGAAGACAAGCTGAAAAAATGCCCGGATCTTGAAGTGCTGGTGTCGGGCGAAAAGTGCGGCCCGTCCATTATAAAGTCGAAAGACAACCGCCGCATCTTCCTTACGGGGCACAGTGAATACGACCGCGAAACGCTGGAAAGAGAATACCTTCGCGACAAAGAAAAAGGGCTTGAAATCGCCCCGCCCGAAAACTATTACAACGCGGACGGCACGATAAATATGAGCTGGGGCAGCACGGCAAATCTCCTGTATTACAACTGGCTCAACTACTACGTTTATCAGGTCACGCCCTTTGAAATCGACACGATTTCAAAATAAGCGGCAAAAAATAATACTGCAAATCAAACGGTTTATCGTATCGTTTCGTACGGTAAACCGCGAGATATATCAACTTAATACTTTTTTCGTTATTTTGTCCACGGGGATGTTTTTGGATTCGACGTTTTTGTATGGACGATAAGAAGCATGTCGCAGGTCCGGCTGCGTTAAAGACGGAAAATTAAATTTAAACGCAAAAAATAACGAAAAAGTGAACGCTCCTGCGTTCGCATTCGCTGCTTAATTAATTAGCGGCACGTCGACCTTACGTTCCTGTTCCGTAAGTAATCGGCGTCATACTGAACGGGCTACGGATTTACCCACGGCGGTAAGTAAATCGGCATTCTCCGCCTCTTCAAAACCGCCGTCTGTCGGCGAATGACGGTAAGAGAACTTAATCACCGAATAAGCATGTAGAAGGTGTCGGGTGTAGAAGGACGAACCGGGGTTCAAATCCCCGCATCTCCACCAAAAAAGGAACAGCAAAGGCTGTTCTTTTTTTTATTCCGAAGCGGGGATTTCGCACGGCAAAAGCCGTGCCGTTGCTTTGCAACGTGAACCCCGGTACCCGGGCTGACACTCCGCTTTAAAATGCAAGCATTTCCGCTCCGTTATTACGCAAACTATGTTTGCTACAAATCCCGCATCTCCACCATTTATACAGTACGAAAAAGCTACAAATACGGAAGTGTATTTTTTAGGGAAAGAAAGTACAATTATACGCAAAAATGTTAGGTATAACAAGGAAAAACTTGACTGCCCGCCAAGGCACAATATTGACCCGTGTCATTTTTTATGATAATATAAATTAAATATTCAATTAACCTATTGTGCGAATAGATGAACAATGACAAGAAGATAAGTTCGCCTATCCAAAGCACAAAAGGCAAATAAAAGCTAAAGCAGAGGATAACGAAATGACCGAGAACAGAGCATTTGAAACAGCGTGGGATGACAATCCGATAGACATCACGCAGGAAGCGAATTTTATATGGAGCATTGCCAACAAGTTGCGCGGCTCGTATATGCCCGATAAATACGGTGACGTCGTAATTCCTATGACGATTTTGCGCCGTTTTGAGTGTGCGCTTGAAGCCACAAAGCAGGCGGTGTTAAAAGCCTATCAGTCAAACCCGAATTACCCGTCGAAAGCACTTTGCAAAATCGCGGGGTTTTCGTTCTATAACACGAGCGAGTACGACTTAAAAGAACTCTGCAACGATTCCAAGCATATTGCGGCGAACTTCAAAAATTATATCAGCGGTTTTTCGGCTAACGTAAAGGACATTTTTGCCGAACTTGAAATGGACAAGCATATCGACAAAATGGAAAAGGACGGTTGTCTGTATTCCGTCGTCGAAGCGTTTTCCGTGCTTGATCTGTCGATTAAGACTTACGACAGTATCAAGATGGGCTACATTTTTGAAAACCTGATCGGCAGATTTTATCAGAATGTGGACGCCGGACAATTTTACACGGGCAGAGATATTATCAAATTGCTCGTAGAAATTTTAATGGCAGAAGGTTGCGACGATATTTTCGACAGCCACAAGGTTATTACCGTTCTTGACCAAGCCTGTGGAACGGGCGGTATGCTTTCCACGGCGTATACCTACATAAAACACTATAATCCTACGGCGGAAGTCAAACTGTTCGGGCAGGAATTTATGGGGCAGTCTTACGCGGTAGGGCTTGCCGAAATGCTCATTAAAAATCAGGACTCGGATAATTTCCGTCACGTCGATACGTTCAAAACCGATTGCTTTGCCGATACAAAAATGCGTTTCGTCATTGAAAACCCGCCGTTCGGCACGCCGTGGTCGGGTAAAGACGCAAAGGACGGACAGGAAGACGCAGTTAGGAAAGAATACGCCAAAGGCGAAACGGGCAGATGGGGACACGGACTTCCGAGCGGTGGCGACTCGCAAATGATTTTCTTGCAGTCCGCCGTGGATAAAATGGACGACTTCTGCGGCAGAGCGGCGATTATCGAAAACGGCTCACCGCTGTTTAACGGCGATACCGCTTCGGGTGAAAGTCAGATTCGCCGTTGGCTTTTGGAAAGTGACCTGATAGAAGCGATTATCGCTTTGCCGACCGACTTGTTTTACAACACGGGCATTCAGACCTACGTTTGGATTCTCTCGAAAAATAAGCGCAAAGAACGCAAAGGCAAAATACAACTCATCAACGCCGCCGAGATTTACCATAAACTGCGTAAAGCCGTCGGCAACAAGAAAAATGAAATTACGAGAGAGGACAGAAAGAGAATCACGCACCTTTACGCCGATTTTGTGCCGAGCGACCTTTGCAAGATTTACAATAACACGGAGTTTCTTTACAAGGAATATGCCGTTATGCAACCGCTTCAACGCAATTACGCTATCACGGAAGAGCGTATCGAGCAAATGCTGATGAAAGGCGCGCTGTCGGGCGTTTACGACGAAGCGAAGGTTGCCGACTACGAAAGTCAGGGTGTTGCGCTTGCCGATAAAGATAAGAAAAAATACGAAGAAATGCTTGAAAGAAAGCCGTTATATGAGGACATTCTGCAAACGCTGAAAGAGCATATCTCGGACAAGGTGTATAAAGAACCGGAAAGTTTCATCAAGTACCTTTCGGGAATCTTGTCGTGCGATAAAAAACTGACAGAGCGTATCGCGGACGGGCTTTCCGAGATGGACAAAACGGCAGAAATTCAGCGCGATAAAAAGGGCAATATTATTTATGACAAAGAAACGCGCGACACCGAAATTGTGAAATATACCGAGGATATAGAAACCTATATGGCGCGTGAAGTGTTGCCTTACGTTCCGGACGCGAAATGGTTTTGGGAAGAAAATCTCGGCGCGAAAAAGCCCGTGATCAAAATCGGCGCGGAAATACCGTTTACAAGATATTTCTATAAATACACTGAGCCCGAAAAAAGCGAAGTTTTGGAAGAAAAATTCTTAATGCTTGAAAAGAGCTTGAGCGAAAGAATTAAAAATTTATTCGGAGGGAAATGAAAATGATAGAAATTGATTTTAATAAGCAAACTTTTACCTGCCCTTATTGCGGAAGACAGCAAGTATTTTCATATGGAAATATGGTTTATAATGACAGCTTTTTTTCGGTGGGATTATGTGGAAAAACAAAACAATCCGATCGGGGACATATCAGAGTATATCATATTTGTTGCTCCAATGACGCCTGTAAAAAAATAATTATTACAGGGTTATTTCTGGCAGATAATAAGCAATTTGATATATTACCTCAACATTATCATAAAAGTTATCCTGATTACATTCCAAAACAAATTCGAGATGATTATACTGAAGCGGCCGATATAATCGAATTGTCGCCGAAAGCCGCTGCTACGCTTCTTCGTCGTTGTTTACAAGGGATGATTCATGATTTTTGGAACATACACGAGAAAAATTTAAATGCAGAAATAACGCGGTTGCAAGATAGAGTTTCACCATCAATGTGGAAAGCACTTGATGGAGTAAGACAGATAGGTAATATCGGCGCTCATATGGAAAACGATGTGAATCTAATAGTTGATATTGACGTATCTGAAGCGAAAAAATTACAGGGATTGATTGAACTCCTTTTTGATAAATGGTACGTTGCAAGACGCGATGAAGAAGAATTATTTAAGGAGATAAGTGATATTTCTGATAAAAAACAGGCGGAAAGAGTGAAGTAATTATGCGAGAAATGAAAGATAGCGGAATATCTTGGGTAGGAGAGATACCCAAAGAGTGGAGTGTAAACCGCGCAAAATACTGTTTTGTTAATACGAAAGAAATTGCAGGGTGTAGGTCTGATCGATATGAACGTTTAGCGTTGACTATGAATGGCGTTATTAAAAGATCAAAAGATGATAGCAATGGATTACAACCTGAAAAATTTGAAACCTATCAGATTTTGCGCCCCGATGAGTTAGTGTTCAAACTTATTGATTTGCAAAATGTGTCTACAAGCCGTGTCGGATTATCTCCGTATTTAGGACTTGTTTCACCCGCATATATTATTTTGAAAAGCAATAAGAGGGTATTACCCGCATTTGCAGAGAAATATTTTCTTATGTTATGGAAAAATCAAATATTCAATGCGTTAGGGGATGCAGGAGTCAGAAGTAATCTTAATTCAAATGATTTGCTTGAACTGTCTATTCCTTTTCCGTCGCTTGTTGAGCAACAGAGGATTGCGGAGTTTTTGGATAGGGAGTGCGGAAAGATTGACGGATTGAAAGCGGATATTCAGGAGCAGATCGATACACTTGAACAATATAAGCGTTCTATCATCACCGAAGCCGTTACCCACGGTCTGAACCCGTCCGCCCCTATGAAAGACAGCGGTGCAGGGTGGATGCCACTTATTCCATTGCATTGGAAAGCAGATAAATTAAAATTTCATTTGCGGCAACGAGGTATAAAAAATCAAATAGATAAACAAGTTTTATCTTTGTATCGGGAATATGGTATTGTGCCAAAAGATAGCCGGGATGACAATCATAATGTTACATCGGAGGATGTTTCGGATTATAGATATGTTCGAGTAGGCGATTTTGTCGTAAATAAAATGAAGGCGTGGCAAGGTTCTGTTGCTGTATCTGACTATGAAGGTATAGTCAGTCCGGCATATTTTGTCTATGAATTTTCAGATGATTTAATAAACAAAAGGTATTTCCATTATCTAATGAGAAACAAAACCTATGCAACAGAATTTAGGCGCTTATCGGGAGGGATAAGAGAAGGACAATGGGATTTGCCTTCCGAAGCCTTGAACAACACTAGTATACTTTTGCCGCCACTTGACGAACAGCAAGAAATAGCCGATTATCTCGATAACAAATGCGCCGAAATCGAGCAGATTATCGCGGATAAAAAATCGCAAATCGAAACGCTTGACGGCTACAAAAAATCGCTCATTTACGAATATGTTACGGGCAAAAAGGAGGTGGGATAAAATGGATATAAATTTAATGAGCGGTAATTTTTGTTCGGCTGAGCAGTATCATAGAGCCTTAGAAGAAGCCGAAAAAGAACAAAAACAGCAAAAAATCGAAGAAGAAAGAAAAATAGAAAAATTAAATTCGCCGATTGTAGAACAATTGCGATCATTGGTTGAGCAAAGTAATAAACAAGTCAATGTTTTGCAAGAAGAAAACGAAATACGAAAACAGCAGGCGGCTAAACTTGAAGAAAGCGAAGAAAGAGCCAGAAAGGAAGCAAGATCAGCGAAAATTCTCAGCATCATTTCATTTTGCGTGAGTACGGCAATAGCAATTGCTTCGGTGATTGTGTCGATAGTAAAATAAAATGAAAGGAGGGATAGAATAATGTGGTGGGAATGGATGATATTTGCCATTGTGCTTGTGATTGTTCCATTTGGAGTAAAGGGTTTGAAAAAGCTTGCTTTTTCGGAAATTACACCGACAAAAGAACAAGAGCGTTATGCACGGAATAAAGCTGTTTTATATACGGCATTCTTTTGGCTCTGCGATTTGTTTGGCATGTCTTTTATCATAGACAATATCGCATGTCGCTTTGCGTTTGGCATTATGGTTATGATTTGTATCTTCGCAAATTTAGCGGTTCAACCTGTTGTTGGTGCAAAAGGTTTTTTGTTAAAATTGGGGTTGATTGGCGACTTTTTGTGCGGCGTCGGATTTTCTATATATCTGATTTACATAATCCCAAACAAAGATTTGAGAACGGTTGTTTTGGCAATTGTCGCAGCGGTATATGGCGGAATGATGACTTTGGTCGGCGTTGCGTGGACAATAAAGAAAGGTGACAAAGATAGAAAGGATGATATGCAACGAATTGAACAAGAGCGTCAAGAGGAGGAACGCAGGATATATCGTCCTGTATTCAGCGTTGTGGAAAAAAACGCTGATCCTCAAAAACGAATATTAATTAATTTATGCACGGTTGAAAACATAAATAAGATTACCACTAACAAAAAAAACAAGAACAACATCGAACTTTATCCAGTACTCATGGAAAATTCAAGCAAAATAGAGTTTTATGTGTACGGTTTTTTGTTCGATGGCGTTTTCTATGCGACACAAGAAAAATATCTCATAAAGAAAGATTATGGTTTTTGTGTTTATTTCGATGATGATTTGAGTTTTACATGCGAACATAAGATGGCTATTTGTGTAGAGGATTTGATAGAAAACAAATACGAGGCTGAATTAAATGGAATCGTTGAAAATAAAACTCTATACATACGAGGAAATAAAAAATTGCAATTGATTGGAGCAGAAAATGAATAACATACTCACAGAAAAAGAATATCAGCGGTTTATCATAGATAAACTCGTTGCTGAAAACGGCTACATAGAGCGGAAAAACGTGAAGTTCGACCGTAAGTTTGCTATCGACCGCGAAATGCTGTTCAAGTTTCTTGACGATACACAGCCCGAAGCGATGGCGCAGATCCGCAAGGTGTATAAAGACGTTACCGAAGATACGGTGGTAAACTTTATCAATACCGAAATTACGAAAGCGAAAAGCAGTCTGTTATCCGTCTTAAAACACGGCGTGGAAATCGCGGGGTATAAGTTAGACCTTATGTATACCAAGCCCGCAACGACTTTCAATAAAGATTTGCTTTTGAAATACAATAAAAACATCTTTTCCGTAATGGAAGAGGTGTGGGCGAGCGATACTGAGAGAATCGACCTTGTGGTTTTCCTGAACGGCTTTGCGATTATGTCGTTTGAACTCAAATGCAATTTTGCAGGGCAGAGCTATCAGGACGCAATCTTGCAATACCGCACGCAAAGAAACCCGAAAACGCGGTTGTTCTATTTCAAGGCGGGGTGTATCGTCAACTTTGCAATGGACTTGCAGGAAGTGTATATGACGACGCGCCTTGCAAACGACGGCACGTTTTTTCTGCCGTTCAATATGGGTAGCGGCACGGGAATTGACGCAGGCAAGGGCAATCCCGTTTATCCCGACAAATATTCCGTCTATTATATGTGGGAAGATATACTCAAAAAAGATACGGTATTAGACCTTATCTCGGAGTTTATCTTTATCGAGCGCAAGGAAGAAACGGACGAAGTAACGGGCAAAACCACGGTAAAAGAAAAGGTAATTTTTCCGCGCTATCATCAACTTGACGTAATCCGCAAAACGATAGCGGACGTGGAAGTCAATCGCACGTCGCAAAACTATCTAATACAGCACAGCGCAGGTTCGGGCAAGACGAATTCCATTGCTTGGCTTGCACATAGACTTTCTTCACTTCACGATGAAGAAAACAAAATCGTTTTCGATAATATCATCATCTGCACCGACCGCGTGGTGGTGGACAGGCAGTTGCAGGACGCGGTGCGCGGTATCGAACATAAGACAGGGCTTATCAAGGTTATGGACGATAAATGTTCGTCGGCAGACCTTGCGCTCGCGCTTCAAAGCAATATCAAGATTATCGGCACGACGATACAGAAATTCCCGTATATCGTGGACACGGTAAAGAACCTGAAAAACAAGACCTTTGCCGTGATTATCGACGAAGCACATTCTTCCACCGCCGGCAAGGATATGGCGGCAATCACGATGACGCTCGGCGCGGGCGAAGTCGATTTTGAAGAAGGCGTTATCGATACGCAGGATATGATTGCGGACGAAATCCGTCGCAACGGAAAACAAAAGAACGTTTCGATGTTTGCCTTTACCGCCACGCCGAAAGCGACTACGCTCGACTTGTTCGGCAGATTGAACGCAAAAGGGCAGAAAGAAGCCTTCCACTTGTATTCGATGAAACAGGCGATAGAAGAAGGCTTTATTTTAGACGTGCTTGCGAACTTCACCGAATACAATACGTATTATAGGCTGAACAAAGAGATTTCGGAAGATCCGAAGTATAAGACGGCGGAAGCCAAAAAGCAAATCGCGCGGTTTGTGGAGTTGCACGAAACGAATATCGCGCAAAGGGTGGAAGTGATTGTCGAACATTTCCGCACGACTGTTTTATCTGAACTCGGCGGAATGGCAAAGGCGATGGTTGTAACGGCTTCCCGCGCAAGTGCGGTGAAGTACCGTCAGGCGTTTGAAGATTACGTTACGAAAAAGGGCTATGCGGGCATTCACGCGCTTGTGGCGTTTTCGGGCAAGGTAAAACTGCCCGATGACGAAACGGAATACACGGAAACGCTTATGAACGGCTTTTCGGAAGATAAACTGCCGAAAAAGTTTGATTCAGACGATTACAACGTTTTGCTTGTGGCGAACAAGTATCAGACGGGCTTCGACCAACCGAAACTGTGCGCAATGTACGTTTTGAAGAAGTTGCGCGGTGTGAATGCGGTGCAGACGTTGTCACGCCTGAACCGTATCTGCCCGCCGTTTGAGAAAAAGACGTTTGTTCTCGATTTCGTGAATACATACGACGATATTGTCAAGGCGTTCGCACCGTATTATACCACGACGTTGCTTGCAAATTCGGTTACGCCGACGGCGGTATACGATTTGGAAGCGAAACTCGACGGGTATATGATTTTAGATCCTTACGACGTGAATATGGCGGCAGAGATAATCTATAAAAAGATTATCGAATCAAAGGACAAAAATCAGTTGCGCTTCTATCTGCAACGCTCCGAGAAAAAGCTGAAAGAATACGAATTGATGAAACAAATAGAGATAATGGCGGTCGTGCGGCATTTTATCCGGTTCTACGAATTCCTGATACAGGTATCGTGTTTCGAGGACGTGGAACTGCATAAAAAGTATCTGTTTCTGACTTACTTCGTTTCGTTCGTAAATATTTCTCAGCCGGGCGGCGGTTTCGATTTGTCAGGTAAGATTAAAGCGGACAACTTTATTCAGAAGAAAGGCGAAGAACATAAAACAACCAAAGTTACGCCCGATCCGATCGTAAAACTGCCGACGGCGGACGACTTTAATCTGAACGAGGACAAAGTAAAACGTCTTTCGGAGATTATCGACGAAATCAACAGCAAAACGGGCAAAACCTACGATAACGACGTCGTAATTAAGGCAATGCTTCAAATCAAAGACTTGATGATGAAGTCCGAAAAACTGCGCGAGAGTGCGAAGGCAAACACGGAAAGCGACTTTGCGTTTTCGTATTTCGACGGTATCGACGACGCGCTGATCGAGGGACTTTCGCAAAATCAGGACTTCTTCTCGTTGCTTCTTTCTAACGACGAAATGAAGAAAGAGGTTCTCGGTATCTTCGTCAGCGAGATTTACAAGAGTTTGAGAGAAGATAAATAATACAAACCAACCAAAACGCACCTAAACATAGGGTGCGTTTTTGCATAGAGATAGAAATAGTATTAAGAAGGAAGGAGGAGTTGATTATAGCGGTTATTTATTTCTCGAAGAAAATAAAAAAGCATAAAAAAAATAGATGATGACAATAGTTGAACATGATACAGCAATTTGCAACATTTAAAATATTAGAAATATGTGATATTTCGTGTAAATAATTGTTGAGAAATGAGATATTACTTTTCAAGAAGCTCGTTTTTAGGGCTATAAATACGGCGAAATTCTGGACATAAAACATGTTGAAAACTCTTTAAAAATATAAAGGATAGTAAAATGATGCTTGAAAAGGAAATTAACTTATTGTATAATAAAAATAAATAATAATGAGAGGATATTATGTATTCATTTGTTGAAGATAAAAGAGAATTAAAAGAAATCAGAGAAGTTTGTGAGCAAATCATAAAAAGTATTCAATCAAGTTGGTTGAAAGAATATTTTACTTTTCAGTTCAATTTAATAGGAAGTGGTGGCGTAAAACTTGTTACTCGTAATGGTAGTGATGGGGAATATGATCTTGATTATAATTTGATTATACAAAAAGATAAGCAAAATTTGTTTTCAAATCCAAAAAGAATAAAAGAAATTTTTATTGAGGCATTTAATGATGTTAATCCGAATTTTGGTTTTAAAAATGCCGAAAATTCTTCCTCTGTAATTACCTCAAAACTAGTATACGATAATAGATTATATTTTTCATTTGATGTGGCTATATTGTGCGAAGGATACAACGGTAATTATCTAAAAATTACACAAAATAAAAAGACATCACAATATTATTGGAGTGAGATAAAATCATCTAGAAATTATAAAAGCAAAATGAATGCATTGAAAAAACTTGGCGTTTGGAATGAAGTGAGAAACCTTTATTTAAGTAAAAAGAATATGCATTTAAGTCGTCAAGATGAAATTGCTTCATTTTCGGTTCTTTTGGAAACGCTTAACGAGTTAAGTTCTCAGAATGGTATAGAAATATGACAAAAGAAGAGTTTTTTGATAAAATAAAAATTACTGAAGAAGAAAAAAGGAAATCTGAGTATTTTTTAAAATATAGAGGAATTGCTGCGCACGAGCATGTACGCCAATTTTTAAGTAGTTTGACAGGCAATGTTGTTAGTTATTCAGCAATTGCAACTACATTTAGATATGATAAGCGAATAAGAAGGATACTTTACAAATATATTGGTTTTTTAGAAGAATCAATTAGGGCTTTTATTTCAAATAATTATGATGGGAAAATTAGCGAAATTAAAATAAATAGAAAGAAAACAATAGAAGTCAACCAAAATAACTCCTGTCTCTTATACACATCTGACGCTGCCGACGATATGCAGTG
>ENA-OUQC01001334-OUQC01001334.1-human-gut-metagenome-genome-assembly--contig:-NODE-1334-length-13176-cov-3.758403_pt1 | contig 13176 bp, 10 predicted proteins | sample MGYA00237942_ERZ548815 | MGnify/ENA primary metagenome ERZ548815 (study PRJEB26490, sample SAMN05194722) | human gut metagenome | biome: terrestrial biome; feature: human-associated habitat; material... | reverse complement strand
CCTTGGCCTGAACGTTGACACCAGCGCTTATGTTCCCGCCGTTGCTCAGGGCATTCAGGATGCCTTCCGCGGGGCGTTCACCATCAGCCCGCTGCTGCTCGTCCCCATCGGGTTCGGTATGCTAATCGGCAACATTCCGTTTCAAGAGGGCATGGAAATCGGCATCTATGAGCCGGGCAGTGTCCTTAACATCCTGTATAACGGAGTTGAAAAGGGATGGTATCCGCCGCTGATTTTCCTCGGCATCGGTGCAATGACCGATTTCGGTGCGCTTCTTGCCAACCCGAAACTGATGATTATCGGCGCATGTGCGCAGTTCGGCATTTTCGGAGCGTATATGCTCTCGCTGCTGCTGGGTTTCGACCCGCTTCAGGCCGGCTGTGTTGCCATCATCGGCGGTGCTGACGGCCCGACTGCAATCTTCACAACCTCCAAGCTCGACAAGGATTTGCTTGGGGCGGTCGCCGTGTCGGCATATTCGTATATGGCATTGATACCGCTTATCCAGCCACCGTTGATGCGCCTTTTCACTACACGCAAGGAGCGTCTTATAAAGATGAAACCCGCCCGTGTGGTCAGCCAGAACGAGAAAATCATTTTCCCTGTTGTCGGCCTCATCCTCACTTGCTTCGTCGTGCCTTCCGGCATTCCATTGCTCGGTATGCTCTTTTTCGGCAATATCCTGCGTGAGAGCGGCGTGACATCGCGTCTTGCCAAGACTGCAAGCAACGCAATGACCGACATTGTGACCATCCTACTTGGCCTGACCGTAGGTGCTTCGACCCAGGCTGACAAGTTCCTGACCGTTGATACGCTCAAAATATTCGGCCTTGGTTTCCTCGCCTTCATCATTGCATCGTCTGCAGGCGTTTTGTCAGTCAAGCTGATGAACTTGTTCCTGCGCAAAGACCGCAAAATCAATCCTTTGATTGGCAACGCCGGTGTATCGGCCGTGCCGATGGCTGCGCGTATATCGAACAACCTCGGTTTGGAATATGACCCGACCAACTACCTCCTGATGCACGCTATGGGCCCGAACGTAGCAGGTGTCATCGGTTCTGCAGTTGCAGCCGGTGTGCTACTCAGCTTCCTCGGGTAACAATCTGCATCCTCTATACACGTCAGAGCCGCAAGGCTTGAAACTCCCTGCGGCTCTGATGTTTCACCAACAATTCAACCGTTTCACCAACAAATCATACTCGTATGAAAACCAGTTTCTACTTCGTCCTTTGGATTATAATCTATCCGATTTTAGGTTGGATAGGCAACGACACTGTCACCAATAATTCTTTCATATTCGCCCTTATTGCCGTTTTTTCTGTTTCGTTGCTCGTAAATAGCTTGATGAAAAAAACAGTTTTGTATGAAGCCGCATCACAAGCATCTTGTATTCTCGAAGATGTATATACCGGGAATGTTTCCTCATTCGGCAAACGCCTATCTCGTGAGACAACAATTGAGACAATAACAGCCGCATATCTAATAATCACCACTTTAGTAGTCGGTGTTGACATGCTTACAACAGAAGTCAGCAACTGGGTTGCCTTGGCGGTATTCGGTCTCTTTGCCTTTGGTTCGATAACGAAATGCGTGAACCTGCACAGAGCGAACTCTTCGCTTAAGTCTAACCCCACATCTGCACAGTGCGTTGAAATTGTCAATAGCACGTATGACCTCAATTATGAAGCGTATTACGAAGCCCATGCCGGCGTTACACTTGAGGCTATCCTGCCTCCAAGACCTAAATATTTCAACTGTTTCCTGATATTCTCCTTAGTAACAGCAATAATTGCGGCTCTTCTCGGGTTACTGTTCATAATCGCGAGTGTCATTATATTTATTTCCGGCTCGTCGTTTATTTTAGGTACTGCAGCATTGTCTGGGATGTTAGTTCTGTACGGCTTTCTGGCTATGTATTTTGGAGTGAAGGACATCCTGTCAACCATGCAGGGACTGAAAAGAAGACCCACAACCAACAATCTGTCTGACAATATTCCATGAGGAAACAAGTGTTCAGTTATGACGAGTTTCGTGACTATTGCCGAGGCTCGCTTGTAGGCGGAGCAGTCGGCTATAGGAAAACTCGGGGAGTGCATAACGTGTGCTGTCAACCACGACGGATGCAGTGATTACACTGGGGCTATAGCCGGCAATATTATAGGGGCAATTCTCGGATACTCTGCTATCCCGCAATACTATCTCGACACACTCGAAATCGAAGAGGTGCTTGTGTCAGCAGCTGATGACCTTTGTACAGATACAGACATGCCCGAAAGCGCACAACGTCTAAGCAACAGATATCGAAAACACCTGCCGGTCGGAGTTGCCCGTGATTTGCTTATATAGTGGAAGGCGTTATTGGAGGATGCCGATGCCCTGACGTACTATCTCCAGTTCGTCTCCAGTGCAGTCTATTGTCGTTGAGGGTTCAGTGCCTCCGTTCTCTCCTTCCAAGAACATGTCTACCCTGTCATAGTACGCCTCTGCTATCAGCGAGGGCTGTATGGCGTAATCTTCGTCATCAAATTCTATTGAAGTCGTGAGAACAGGGTTGCCGAGCCGTCGGGCAATGGCAATACAAGTGTTGCACGCAGGAATGCGTATGCCTACTGTTTTTCGTCCACGGAAGGCGCGGGGCAAGGTCGATATGCTGCGGCACAGAAAAGTGAATGGCCCTGGGGTATTGTTACGGAGCATCTGGAACACACGGTTGTCGAAACGGGCGTATTCTGCGGCTTGTGAGATGTCTGCACAGACTATCGACAGGTTGTTCTTTTCAGGATTGAGGCCTTTAAGCCGGCATATCCTCTCTATGGCCTTTGGGTTGAGAGCATCACAAGCTATGCCGTAAATTGTGTCTGTCGGCCATATCATAATCTGGCCTGAACGGAGGTCGCGGGTTATCTCGTCAAGCTGTCTGTCAGAGGGTTCGTCACCCCATATCTTCATAGTTTTCATAACAATACATTTTAGTCAACCGCGAATATACAAATTATTTCCGGAATATCCGCAATTCGTGTTGGCTATAGCCCGATATTTGGCTATCTTTGCGGAAAAATTCGGAATAAGACATGAAAATAGGAATAATCGCGGCGATGCGCAAGGAAATAGACCTGCTGCTCCCCCTTGTCGGAAACAAGACTGTGCGCACAGTTGCCGGCGTGGAAATCATAGACGGCAAAATCGGCTCGCATGACGTATGCGTCATGGAGTGCGGCATAGGCAAAGTAAATTCTGCGCTAAACGCCAACACGCTTATCGAGGCTGAACACCCGGATTTGCTGGTAAACAGCGGCGTAGCTGGTGGGGCAGACCTGTCGATGGGAATTTGCGACGTGCTTGTAGCAGACAGTGTGGCATACCATGATGTATGGTGCGGCCCTGAAACAGAGTATGGTGCAGCATACGGGCTGCCTACACTTATGAAGCCTGATGCGGGTATGCTTAAAACGGCTCACGAAGTCCTTGGAGACAGTGTGAAATACGGATTGATATGCTCCGGCGACAAGTTCATTACTGCCGAGGCTGAAATCCATGAAATCAAGTCACACTTTCCGCAAGCTCTTGCAGTAGACATGGAGTCCGCATCCATTGCGCAGACAGCTACTTTGCGAGGCGTACCGTTCCTGATAGTCCGAGCAATCAGCGACACTCCCGGTTCAGGAGAGAACATCTCGCAGTATGAGGACTTCTGGACACGCGCTCCGCAAAGCACTTTCCATGCGCTCGTGTCATTGCTACAGGCCTTATAACCTGAATTGCGAATCCGATAGAATAGGGGAGGTGGTCCAATTTACGACGGGGCTTCCTCTTCCCGTTTTGTGTCAGAGCTGTTTCTGGCGCAGTTGTTTGCCGCGGTTTGTTTATCCTGACATATCCGGCTCATAGAGCAACCGCAGCAGCCGCCTTTCCCGTTTTTGCGTTTTACGCTTCGGCGGTACGTCCATACGCATACCGCTATGAGCAGCAGTGCTACAAGTATATATTGTATGAGCTCGTTTGTATCCATTTTGCTGTCAGTTTATGTAGTATGGACATGCATACTTCTGATATGACGAGTTACTGTTCAGTTTTGTTGGATTTTTTCCCGGGACTTCTCTTCTTCTTGGTTTTCCCCTCTTTTTCGGCTGGCACTTCGGCAACGATACGGCGGTTGGAATTGTCTTGCAATACAGCGATAGTAATCTCCGAAATCATACGCTTCTGCATATCGATAAATTCCTGTGCGCTATAGCGTCCGTATTCAATATCGCGCAACCTTCCCTCCCAGATACCTGTGAGTTTTGCACTTTTGAGCAATTCCTCGCGAATCAAAGAGATTAGGTTTATGCCTGCATCTGTGGCGCGTATGCTTTTCTTCTCCTTGCGTATATATCCTCGCTTGTACAGCGTTTCGATAATGGCAGCACGGGTTGACGGTCGCCCGATGCCATTCGCTTTAAGAGCTTCTCGCAGCTCCTCGTCATCGACTTGAGAACCCGCTGTCTCCATAGCTTTAAGCAGCGTTCCCTCAGTATACGGCTTCGGCGGCTGCGTAGTCTTTGTGACAAGTTTCGGAGAGTGTGGGCCAGACTCACCAGGAGTAAACGGGGGCATTACAGCTGTTTCCTGCTCCTTGTCGTTCAAGGAGGATTCCTCTTGGTTTTGTTTGTCGCGAGCATAGACGGATTTCCACCCTTGGTTGAGGATAACACGCCCCGTGGCCTTGAACGCGACACTGCCAGCTTTTGCCTTAACCGTGGTCTGCTCAAATTCGCAGTCGGGGTAAAAGACCGATATGAACCTCTTGGCAATGGTGTCAAACACATTTTGCTCGGCAGGGGAGAGAGGAGGCAGCGGCTCCCCCGTTGGTATAATGGCATGGTGATCCGTCACCTTGGAGTTGTCAAACACCTTTTTGCTTTTGCGCAACTTGCTCCCTCTCAGCGGCGTAAGCAAATCTGCCATACCGTTGAGCGAGTTGAGTATCTTGCCGCACTTGGGATATATGTCTTCTGTCAGGTAGGTGGTATCAACACGCGGATAGGTAGTCACCTTCTTTTCATACAGGCTTTGTATGGTGCGCAGAGTTTCTTCCGCCCCCATGCCGAACCGCTTGTTACATTCCACCTGCAATGAAGTCAGGTCAAACAGTCGAGGAGGTGCTTCCCTCCCTTTTTTTCGGCTTACGTCTTCGATACTAAGGAGTGTTCCTTTGACAGCCTCTAATGCCTCCTTTGCCTTCTCTTCAGTGTCATAGCCCTTGTTCTGCGCCGAGAACAGCACGTTGCGGTATTCTGTTTTCAGTTCCCAATATGTGCGTGGCACAAAATTGTCTATTTCATGCTGCCTGCTCACAATCAGGGCAAGTGTCGGTGTTTGAACACGGCCTATTGAGAGAATCTGCCTGTCGGTGCCGTACTTGAGCGAATATAGCCGAGTAGCATTGATGCCCAATATCCAGTCGCCGATGGCACGGCACAATCCAGCAGTGTATAGAGAGTCGAGATCTGCAGACGGTCGCAAGTTCTTGAATCCCTCTCGTATTGCCTCATCGGTGAGCGAGCTTATCCACAGCCGCGAAACCGGCTTGCTGCATTTCGCCTTCTGCATAACCCACCGCTGTATCAGCTCACCCTCCTGTCCGGCATCGCCGCAGTTTATAACCTCGTCACACTCCTGTATCAGCTTTTCGATGACGGCGAACTGCCGTTTGATGCTTTCCTGGTCAATCAGCTTTATGCCGAAACGGTCAGGTATCATGGGCAGTCGCGACAATGCCCACGGCTTCCAGTCTGGTCGGTAGTCGTGTGGCTCCTTGAGAGTACAGAGGTGTCCGAAAGTCCAAGTCACACAGTATTCCGGACCTTCAAAATACCCGTCACGCCGTGAGTTTGCGCCCAGGATATGCGCGATGTCCTTGCCAACGCTTGGTTTCTCAGTTATGCAGAGTTTCAAAGGCTTATGCTGTTTAGTCCTGTTCGAGTTTTTTAGCCTCGTTCCAAAGCTCGTCCATTTCGGCGAGTGTCATGTCACGCAGCGGCTTGCCAATATCGTGCGAGCGTTTTTCAATATGGTTGAAGCGTCTGATGAACTTGCGGTTAGTTGCCTCCAGTGCATTCTCCGGATTGACGTGGTACAGACGAGCTGCATTGACGACAGCAAACATCAGGTCGCCGAACTCTTGCTCAATTCCGGAAGCGTTTCCGCCTTCTATTTCTTGCTCAACTTCAGCAGCCTCTTCCTTCACCTTGTCCCAAACCTGCTCAGGCTTTTCCCAGTCGAAACCGACATTTGCGGCTTTCTCCTGTATTCTGTTGGCTTTGATAAGTGCGGGCAATGCGGACGGCACTCCAGCGAGTACTGTCTTGTTGCCGCCTTTTTCCTTCAGCTTCAGCTCCTCCCAGTTTTTTGTCACTTGTTCTGCATCATCGGCCTTGACATTGCCAAACACGTGCGGATGGCGGAATATAAGTTTGTCAGTCAATGAATTGCAGACATCCGCGATGTCGAAATCCTGCTTTTCAGAGGCAATTTTGGAATAGAATACCACATGGAGCAGCACGTCTCCAAGCTCCTTGCGTATATTCATAGAGTCGTCAGACAACAACGCATCGGCCAGTTCATACACCTCTTCGACTGTGTTGGGGCGCAAGGATTCATTTGTTTGTTTTGCGTCCCACGGACATTTCACGCGCAATATATCGAGGATGTCGAGCAGTCTGCCGAAAGCCTCCAGTTTTTCATCTCTTGTATGCATTTTGACTTAAGCATTATCCCACTCCCGCCTCTTGCGATTTCGGACAGGAGACATGGCATGGAGCAATTTCCACGCAAAGATAGTCACAATTTCTGAGATAATTTGTATCTTTGTAAGTTGAAAATGGATTATGAATAGTAAAATCTTTGACACACAGGACTTGAGGTCTTTTAAGCGACTGATAGACAGTGCGCAAGAGATAGTGTTGACATGCCATGTCCGTCCCGACGGTGATGCTATAGGGTCAACGCTTGGCCTGTGTATGCTGCTCAATGCGACGGGGCATCATGCCGTTGTCGTGACACCCGACCTGGCTCCAAAGTCCCTTTCCTTTGTCCCCGGGATGAAGGATGTCGTTGCCGCAACCAAATATCCGGACTATGCCCGGGAGAAAGTTGCCAATGCCGACCTTATAATCTGCTGTGACTTCAACAAGCCAGACAGGCAGGATGCTTTTGCCCCGATAATTCAGGAGGCTGCCTGCAAGAAGGTCATGATAGACCACCATCAGGACCCCGGTGACTTTGCCGACATTACATTCTCATTCCCGAAAATGTCTTCGACCTGCGAAGTTGTTTTCCGTCTGATTGCAGCCCTTGGGCTGTACAGCACATTGGACAAAGATGCAGCCACGGCCCTTTGCACAGGACTCATAACCGACACGCGCAACTTTTCAGTCAACTGTGACAATCCAGAAACATACGAAATTCTGATGCGCCTGCTGGAAAAGGGTGTTGACAAACAGCGTATAGTCAAAGAGGCTCTGGAAACACGCAGTTATGACAGCCTAAGGATACGCTCGTATGCACTTTATGAGAAACTCGAAGTATTTCCGCAGCACCATGCCGCTGTCATAACCCTCAATTTGGAGGAACAGAAACGATTCGGGTACGAGCGCGGTGACACCGAGGGACTGGTAAATATCCCCCTGGAGATACAAGGGGTGGTATATTCGTTTTTTTTGCGCGAAGAATCCAATATGGTGAAGGTGTCAGCCCGCAGTGTCAACGGCTTCCCTGTCAGTGAAATCTGTTCGCGTTATTTCGGCGGAGGCGGGCATATCATGGCGGCAGGAGGAGAGTACCGCGACGGCGACGCGGAAACACGACTGGAACGCTGCCGCGAAACGCTCATAAAGGCTATGCCTGAATTTGACGCTGAAGTGAGAAAAACGAACCCGGACAAGATAGTCATGCCTACACGCAACAAACAATAGGTAATACGATAATATGAAGATAACCAAATATATACTGACCATAGCCGCAGCATTGTCGCTGTCGATGACATTCGCATCGTGTGAAGAGGGCAAGAGTTATTCCGACCTGCTCCGTGAGGAGGAAAAGGCGACCAACTGGTATATGGCCAACCAAAAAATCGAGTTGGAACTTCCAGAAGACAACAATTTCATTACCGGCACAGATGCTCCGTTCTACAAGCTCGATGAAGACGGTTACATCTATATGCAGGTAGTAAACGCCGGCGACCCAGACATGAAGGCAGAAAAAGGAGATGCCGTGTACTTCCGCTTTGTGCGCCAAAACCTGAAATATATGTATCAGGGAATTGACGCGCCCAAGGAGGGCAACGGAGACGACATGGATTCTTCGCTCGGAGCTACGAAATTCATATATGACGAACCCACATACGTCGGTTCAATGACATACGGCACGGGCATACAGATGCCGCTCAAGTACTTGGGCTACAATTCTGAGATCAACCTCGTTATGCGTTCGTATTACGGATTTCAGACAGACCAAAGCCAGTGTCTGCCCTATATATACAATGTAAAATATTTCCGTGCTGAATACTGATGCGCGGCTAAACTGAAACTGAAGATAAATGGCACTCATAAAATCAATCTCCGGCATACGCGGCACGATAGGCGGCCCGGCTGGAGACGGTCTTGGAGCAAATGATATAGTAAAATTTGCAGCGGCATACGCTACATTCATCAAACGGCGCAATGGCGGACACTGCGGACGCATTGTCGTGGGACGCGATGCGCGAGTGACGGGCGACATGATGCGGCATCTTGTATGCGGCACACTTGCAGCCATAGGTTTTGACGTAGTTGACCTCGGTCTTGCCACTACGCCAACCACTGAACTTGCCGTCACCTCACATCGTGCAGACGGCGGCATCATCATCACCGCAAGCCACAACCCGGCGCAGTGGAACGCCCTCAAGCTGCTCGATGCAGCCGGAGAGTTCCTCGACGACGCAGCCGGCAAGGAGGTCATACGCATCGCCGAGCAGGAAGAACTGGAGTACGCAACATACGACCGTGTAGGCAAGGTATACGCAGACCACACGTCCCTGCTTCGACATATCGACATGGTGAAGGCATTGCCACTCGTGGACGTAACAGCCATCTCTGCCGCCGGGTTCAAAGTCGCTGTCGATGCAGTAAACTCTGTTGGCGGCATTGCCATTCCGCAACTGCTCCGCGAGCTTGGCGTAAAGGACATCATCGAGCTGAACTGCGAGCCTAACGGAAAATTTGCACACAACCCCGAACCGATACCCGAGAACCTTACGCAAATCTCCGAGGTCATGCGCACAAGTGGCGCAGATGTCGGCTTTGTCGTAGACCCTGACGTAGACCGTCTGGCTATAGTCATGGACGGCGGCGAAATGTTTGTTGAGGAATACACGCTCGTGGCTGTAGCAGACTATGTACTCTCGCATACCAAGGGGTCTACAGTATCCAACCTCAGCAGTTCGCGTGCATTGCGCGACGTGACTGAAAGGCACGGATGCACATACAACGCTGCAGCCGTGGGCGAGGTCAATGTAGTTGCCAAGATGAAGGCGACAAACGCCGTCATCGGCGGAGAGGGCAATGGAGGTGTAATCTATCCCGAACTGCATTACGGACGCGATGCCCTTGTGGGCGTGGCCTTGTTCCTCTCGTTGCTCGCCAAGAGCGGCAAGAAGGTGAGCGAGCTGAAACGCACATATCCCGCATACGAGATATCAAAGAACAAGATACAGCTTCAACCCGGAACCGACGTTGACGGATTGCTTGCCAGGATCAAGGAGCATTATTCGGACTGTCGCATAACAGACATCGACGGAGTGAAGATTGACTTCGACGACAGTTGGGTACACCTGCGCAAGTCCAACACAGAACCGATTATCCGCATCTATTCCGAAGCCCATACCGTGGCAGAGGCTGAACGTCTCGCCGAGGACATGAAAGCGACAGTCGCCAGGCTCGGCTTCTGACAGCAATACAGGTGCATAACATATACCGAATATCGATATGTTGAAGAAATTTTTCCAGCAACTCCTTTCCTCGTTCATGGGGGCATGGCTGGCTATGGTGCTTTTCGGTGCTGTCGCCGTTATTGTAATTATCAGCCTGGTGGCATCTCAAGGCAAGGAACAGACAGAACGAATTACAGGCAACAGCATAATGTGCCTAAACCTGAAAGGCACAATCGACGAGACCGAGGGTTCTGCCGAGTTCAGTTACCCCGCATTGCTGTCCGGCAATATCGAACGTCCGCAGTCATTGAGGACGCTCGTCAAAGGATTAAAGGAAGGCGCAAACAACCGCGACATCAAAGCTCTGTACATAAAATGTGACGGAGCGAGCGCAGCACCCGCGACACTCCACGCATTGCGCGACGCTGTACTCGATTTCAAGAAAAGCGGGAAAAAGGTCATCGCATACGCTGATTCTTATTCGCAAGGAGACTATTATGTAGCATCGGCAGCAGACTCTGTGATGCTGAACAGGAACGGAAGCGTAGCACTGCACGGCATATCAGGCACAACGCTTTATTACAAGGATCTGCTCGACAAAATAGGCGTGACATTTCAGGTCTTCAAGGTCGGGACATACAAATCTGCTGTTGAACCGGTGTTGCTCAACGAGATGAGCGTACCGGCAAGGGCGCAGCTCGACACACTCTACCGCGAAATGTGGAATTTCATGGGCGATGAAATAGCCGGAAGCCGCAAAATGAAATTGGCAGACATTGACAGCCTCGTCAACAGTGTCATCATGCTGCGCGACGCTGACGCTGCATTGTCCGCGAAGCTTGTAGACCGCCTCATCAACAAACGCAATGTCGATGACATACTTGCACGCGCAGCCGGTGTTGACGCAGACGACCTAAACATCGTGAGCGCAGCGGCTGTGGCGAACAGCGCGGTGGACATTGCCAGAGGCTCTGACAATCAGGTTGCTGTCTTGTATGCCTGCGGCGAAATAGCAGAGGGCAGCAAGGACGGCATCGACTGCGAAAAACTTGTCCCCATAATAACCGATTTGGCTGACGACGATGACGTTAAAGCGTTGGTACTCCGCGTAAATTCGCCCGGCGGCTCCGTATTCGGAAGTGCCGAAATAGGAGAAGCCCTCGACTATTTCAAGAGCAAGAAAAAGCCGGTAATCGTGTCTATGGGCGACTACGCTGCCTCGGGCGGCTACTGGATTTCGTGCTGTGCCGACAAGATTTACGCTGACCCGCTGACCATAACCGGGTCAATCGGAATATTCGGCATGATACCGCAGTTTACGGGACTTGCCCGCAATCTCGGCATCTCGCCGCAGACAGTAAACACTCATGCAGACGGTTCTTACCCCAATGTATTCAACCCGATGACCGAAGCCCAATGCCAGGTCATGCAAGCCTCAATCGAGGATTTGTACGGCAAATTTATCATCCGTGTGGCAACCGGACGCAAAATGAAAGCCGAAGATGTTGAGAAAATCGCTGAGGGACGCGTATGGAACGCTATAATGGCTAAAAAACTCGGGCTGGTAGACGAACTCGGCTCGCTCGATACAGCTATAGCAGAAGCCGCCAAACGTGCTGGCGTTCCCGACCGATACAATGTTAGCGTATACCCTGAGGCTGAAAGCTCGCTGCTCGACATGATTTCGGAACTTCAGAACGACAGAAGCATGAACGCGCTCGCAAAGGCGCTTGGCCAGCAGTATGACATTCGTCTGATATACAGCGTGCAGCGGCTGCTCAACCGCAGTCACGCCCAGGCTCTCATGCCGGTAATCATATTCGACTATCAATAATGAAGTAACACTCCATTCCACTCAATAATCTCTTTCTCACCCGATGACTCGCGCCGACTACATAGACAAGCTGCTGACAGGATTGCTCACCCCTGCATCCTGGCTGTACGGATTTGCCGTATATATGCGTAACAAGCTTTTTGACAAGCACCTGATACGTCAAGTGGAATTTGACATACCGGTAATCTGTGTAGGCAACCTCACTATAGGCGGCACGGGCAAAACTCCGCACGTGGAGTATCTGCTCAACAACCTTGCATCACGCTACAACATCGGGGTCATCAGCCGTGGCTACCGGCGCAAGACAAAGGGGTATGTGCTCGCCAATGCCAAAAGCACACCTGACACCATAGGTGACGAACCCTGCCTGTTCTACCAGAAGTTCAGCCGAATAGTCAAGGTGGCAGTATGCGAGAACCGAGTGGAGGGGGTGAAACGGCTGTTGCAGGATTTTCCGGACATTAACTTGGTGATACTCGACGATGCCTACCAGCACCGCTACATCAAGCCTAAAGTCTCGATACTCCTGACAGACTTCTATCACCCTATTGCCAACGACCACCTGTTGCCGCTCGGCAAGTTGCGTGAGGGGATACGTGGTGTCAACCGCGCCGATTTCGTAGTAGTCACCAAATGCTCCGAGGAGATGAAGCCTATAGATTATCGGCTTTTGGTCAAAGGCATGGACTTGATGTCATACCAGACCCCGTATTTCTCGCGATATGCATACCGTGAAATCAAGCCTGTATTCCCGGATGACGCACCCTACCGTGCATCACTTGAAGAGCTTAGGGAAGATGATGCGGTGCTGCTTATAACCGGCATTGCCAACCCACGGCAGTTCGTCCGCCATTTCAAAGGCTATCCTTTTCTCAAACGAGTAGCACACTATCCAGACCACCATGATTTCTCTCGAAAGGATGTGGAGGAAATCGCCAGGCGTTTCGAGCAACTCGCTGGTACACGGAAAATTATTGTCACAACGGAAAAGGATGCAATGCGCCTGTTGAGCAACCCATACTATCCGCAGCACCTGAAGCCGCTGACATTTATGCTGCCCATTGAGGTACGTATGCTGCCAGGACCTTCCGGAGATGACCTCGTCGGAGCGGTGGAAAAAGCTATCAACGAGAAGGAGAATCCTCTCAATGCAATATACGACGCTTAGACTCGCCGGCAAACAATCTGGCTGCCACACGGGTTATTACGACAGACAAACAGACGACTCTCTCCTCAAACATCATACACAAACCATAAAAGACTGCAAATATGGAAAAAACGATGCTCCAACTGATAAAGGAAACCGAGGAGTTCATACGCAAGGAAGTATCCCAACTGCCCAAAATCGGCATCATCCTCGGCACAGGTCTCGGCGACCTGGTCAACCATATAG
>ENA-OUQC01001327-OUQC01001327.1-human-gut-metagenome-genome-assembly--contig:-NODE-1327-length-13254-cov-2.996363_pt1 | contig 13254 bp, 9 predicted proteins | sample MGYA00237942_ERZ548815 | MGnify/ENA primary metagenome ERZ548815 (study PRJEB26490, sample SAMN05194722) | human gut metagenome | biome: terrestrial biome; feature: human-associated habitat; material... | reverse complement strand
GCCCTGCGGTGGGTGCGCGGAGAGAGCGCGGGCGATGCGCGGCGGGGGCGTGGGCCGGCGCGAGCGGTGCGCGGAGAGAGCGCGGGTATCCGTATCGCCGTGCCGCGGTTCAGCCTATGCTCCCGAAACCTTTTTCGAACAGCTCCGCAAGGCGGTCGTTGTCACCGCAAAGGTATACATACGCAAATACGCATTCAATACCCGTTGCGCGGCTGTACTGCGCGTGGGACGCGCTTTTCGGCGACGTGTGCGTGTTGTTTCTGCCGCGGCGGTAAACGTCCGCCTCGTCATCCGTAAACACGTCGGCAAGGCGCTCCGCGGCGGCGCTTTGCGCCACCGCGGTAACGTATTTCACGGCAAGCTCCTGAGGATGCGCGTGTCCTTCTTCGATCAGCTTTTTTCTGACCATAAGTTCAAGCACCGCGTCTCCCAGGTATGCAAGCTGTGCCGTTGACATTCTGTATGCTTCTTCTTTGTTCATGTATGTTTGTGCTCCGTAATTACAGTATATGGCGGATATAGCGCGCCCAAAGCCGCTTTAGGGGCGGCAGATATCTGTACGCTCCGCTTATGAGATCCGCTGTGTAACGGGCGCATATCGCCGCTTCGTCACTGCTGAGTCCGTGGCCGAATTCTTCCTTCTGCAAAAGGAGGATCGCTTCTTTTGCGTCCACATCGGAAAATCCGCCGAAGTCGCGGCTAATGCGCTCCGCGTATTCCTCGGTGAGCTCGCCTGTCTCCGGAGCGGCACCGATAAGTGCAAGTATTTCGCTCGTCCAGTCATTTATTTTCCGAACGGCACCGTGACGGTCAAAGTCGCTCTTTTCATACGTTTCGGCATTGCCGACCGAGTCTATAAGGCTGAATTTTCGGCTAGTGGCATCGGCAGCCTTTTTGTATATCCTGCGCAGGACAAGATAGATTAGAAATCCTGCAAGTGCGACCGCCGCAACTACGGCAATGATGCGAAGGAACCACATAAGCTCTTCATGGAAGTTCTCCTGCACGCCGTCGGTATCGACGGTCGCGCTGCTCGCGCCGGGGATAGGTACGGCAGGGGTCGTCGAGGGCGTTGTGCTGCCAGTGCCGTCGCCGTTTTCATCTTCCGCGGGAGGTGCGTCCATCGTAGCGTCGGAGGCGCGGTACATTGCGTCCGAATGCTCTCCGGGCGTCACTTCGACCGTCACCCAGCCCATGCCGTCAATGTAAGCTTCTACCCACGAATGTGCGTTTTCCGCGTTTACATATGCTCTGCCGGATGTTCCGGTGCTTTCGGTCGATTCAAACTCGGACGCGGCATATCCTTCGGCGAACCTAGTCGGAATGCCGTATTCTCTGAGTATCTCGCATGCTGCCGTGGCAAAGTGTGTGCAGTAGCCCTCCTTGACATCCTCAAGAAACGCCTCAATAACGGGTTTTGATCCGTCGTACAGCGATTTGTCCGGTTCTTTTGTATATTTGTAGCTTTCGTTGAAATAGTTTGCGACGGCTATAGCTTTTTCAAACGTGCCGCAGTCCGCGGAGAAGCCCGCGGCGATATCCGCCGCTGCCTTTTCTATTGCGGCAGAACCGCTTTTGTTTGTATAGCTTTCGTATACATAGTCTCTGTATTCCGACTCCGTTTCAAACGAAGCGAGCACCTCCGCGCGCTCGTCGGCGGACATATAGTTGAAAAACCTGTCGCAAAGGCTCGTGCCCATATATTCAATGCCGTCGGCGGCAAGGGACGCATCAAAAGCGCTTGTCATGGCAGAGAGCGCGTCCGCGTCGTCCGTTTCCGCTTTGTCCGCGTTTTCAAGTATGAAATCGCGGCAGCGCATATAGTACTGCTGCGACATATCCGCGTTCGCCGCCGCGTTTTTACGGCTCATGGACTGCACATAGGATACCGTGCTGTATCCGCTGCCGTATTTATAGAAACGGGAAGAATATATGCCGTCAAAGTATATTGAATATTTGTACGGCGCGTCGGTCTCCTTGCCGTACCCGAGCAGCATATAATCCGTGTTCATCCGTGACGGGATAAAGAGCAGGCGGCTGGAGCCGCTTACGCGCCAGACGTTGACGCGCTGCTCGGAAAATCCGTACTTATAAAACTCTCTCGGCTCGAAGTTGTCAAGCTCGGCGGAGGAAGGGTATACATATTTGTAAAATGCCGTGCCGATTTCGTCGGGCGTGAACTCCTTACCGAAGCGCGAGCGGAACTCGAGCACCGTGTCGTAGTCGGCACCGGTCCACCTGCCCTCGTCAAGGTCAAAATCGGAGCCTATCCAGCTTCTGAGATATACGGGATCGGTCGTTCCCGCGTCTATTCTGAAAATATTGCGCGTGTCCTTGTATTCAAGGGGATCGAACGTCAGCTCGCGGGGCGCGAGATCGTCTATGCCGTAGGCGTAAAGCTCGTTAAGGTCTATGTCGTCTCCGCGAAGGTACGCCGTAACATATGCCCGCGCGGCGGTCACTCTGCTGTCAATGGCAGGTATCCGCCTGAAATTGGCGCTGACTGCCGAAAGGGGGATCCAGACCGCGAGAAATGCGCAGAGAGCGGTTCCCGCACCGGCATATCCGCCGGCAAAGCACACTTTGCGCTGCTTTTTCGCCGCGGAGCGCTTCTTTGCGCGCATTTCCTTTTTCAGAGCCTTTTTCTCTGCCTTGCTTTGCGCCGACCTTTCGCCGCAGGCACGTTTGAGCGCGGCTTTCGCGGCGTCAGCTTCGGCTTTTCTGCCGCTTTTTCTCAGCGCCTTTATATTGTCGCTTTGTGCCTTTGCAGCTTTTCTTTCGGCTTTTTTTGCAAGCCTTTTTGCATTCTTTTCTTTGTCGGCGGCTGCTTTTTGCTGTTTTTCAACGCGTTTGCCTTCGGCGTATACCGCGCGGCGCGCCGCGTCCGCTTTATTTCTGCTTACTCCGGCGAGAAGTGCTGCGCGGTATACCGAGTCGGCTTTCTTTGCCGTTTGGCTTTGAAAAGCTGCGGCGGCACGGCGGGCAGCTTTTTTCTCCCGGAGCATTTTCCGGCGGGCGGTTTTTTTCTCAAGGCGCTTTTCGCGCCTTATGTCATAGCGGCGGTCATATATCCACATGGCGATCGCGCCGCATATGAATACAATGAGAAATGCGGTGCCGGCATTGCCGTATGGCAGATTATATGTCAGTATGGGCGCTATGACGGCTGTGCAGAACAGGGCAAGGGGCACAAGACGGACCCTTTTCTGAACTGTTGCGAAAAGGATGAGACCCACAACGCTGCAAAGGAGAAATACTCCGAAAAATCTTTGCGGGTCGTTTGCGTCATACGCCGCGTTTGCGTAGTCGTAGCCGTCCTGCACCATGTAGTTGCCCAGAGAGTAGTAGCCTTTTGACGCCACATGATACAGCGCAAAGTTGTACACTCTGACGGCGCTCTGATATGTAAAGCTTATAGGATCTCCGAATGAAGCCGCACATATGCCGAAATACGCTCCGACGTATACAAGCGGTACCGCGGCGCCGAATTTGCCGACAGCTGCGGCAATGCCGCACGCGGCGGCTGGGATAAGGGATATGAGCGCGATCGTACCCGCAGTTACGGCGTTTGAACGCCAGTCGGCAGCCTGAGTAAGCCCCGCGGCACCGCATATGAACGCGCTGATGCCGAGAATGCCTATGTACATGAGCAGCGTGCGAAGAACAAGGCCCACATACAAAGCGGGCTTTGCCATGCTTTCGTCCGGTGATATGAACACGGTCTCAAGCATGCGGCGCGCGGCGCGTTTATTCTTTTTTCTTCTTTCATTGCCGCCAGAGGAGGCACTTGCTTTGTCAGTTTTTTTCAAGGATATATGCTGCCGCACCGGCGGCTCCTTTCATGTTTTTGCGGCACAGCCGCGCGGAAACTGCGCTCATCTTACGAAAACCTGTCGGTAAGGCGGGCGCTGCCGTCATATCCCGCGCTCTCGGTGATGTCTTTCATGACTACGCCGCTGCCTCTCAGCTGAATTCTGCATGAGTCCGCATATCTCAGCCGTGCGGCGGGCGAAGTATAACGCCTTTCGGGATCTGCGGCGTACAGCTCGGTGCTGCAGCCCGCGCCCGCGCCGCCGAAGCGGGAGGGCAGCGAACAATATTCGCCTATGCTTCGCGGATCGAGGTTTGCGCTGACTATCTTAAAGGTTATTTCCCGCGTGTCCGGCACGGCATCGGCAAGCTCCGCTGCACGGTTTTCACAGCCCACCGGCGGCGCGCAGGAAAAGCGCGACATAACGTATTCAAAATCGGCAAATGAGGAAGCCTCGGCGTATTGCGCGGTGACCTCGCCGTTCTCGGAAGCATACCACAGCACGATACAGCGGTTGCCGCCCTTCAGCTCTTTCGCGAGCAGGGAAGCGCCGATCTCCACAACGGCATCTGCACAGTATTCCGGCATTTCGTCGGCGTATTCCGCAAGAGGGGTGCCGCCCCACGGGTCGTCGGCGGGCTTTTTTTCGCCGTTTGCGGATGTCCCCGCGGCGATGCTGTCTATAAGCTCGGCGATGCTGCCGTCCGTCGGCGCATTGTCTGCGGATGCGGCGCCGACAGGGGACTGCGCCGAGCCGGAATTCTTCGAAGCGGTCCCCGCGCCGTCGGCAGATCTCTCGCCGCGCGAGGCGGAAGTGCTGTTTTTGCCGCCGCCTCTGTTTTTGCGGCGCTTTGATGTTTCAAGTATCAGTTTATCGATCATTTCCGCCGCTTCAATGTTTTCTTCGCTTTCTCCGCGGGCTATGCGGCGGCGGTATCTTGATTTCGCGCGCCTGCTTTTGAGTTCGGAAATCGCTTTTGCAAAGGGCATGCGGCTTCCGGACGCATTTATTTCGCCTGTCGACGAATAGGCGGAAATATCGGCTTTATCCGTCGCGCCGCTAACGGCGCCGCCGACAGGGTCGGGCGCGGTATACGCGCTGCCGCTCTCTTCGGCGCCGTCATCAGTCCTGCGCCGTTTGAAAATACCGAACGGGAAACGGGAGTTCTGCTTTTCTTCCCCTGCTTGCGGCCTCGGGGTCGGTGCTGCCAGATCTATGATCAGGCACGTTCTTCTGTCATCGTTCGTGTTGAAATCGCGCACCATGAGGTCGTCAGCCTTCGCCGAAAGCTTCCAGTGTACGCTGCGAAGCTGGTCGCCCATGCGGTACTCTCTTATATTTGCCGCCTCTGCCGCGTCCGGCGTCGCCGCCGCGCGGGTGAAAGGCGCGGGAGTGTCCGAGGCTGCCCGCTCCTCGTATGTGTCAAGCGGCAGCGTGCGGGGATACACCCTCACGCTTGAATAGTTATGTATGCTTTTGCGTATACGGAATATTCTGAAAGGGTCGGATACGTCAACGCTTTCGACACCTATCTCGTAAAGTCCTCTGTATCTGAAGCTTACATCCGTTTTGACGCTGTACCCGCCGAAGGGCGGCAGCGACAGCGCAAGGCGCTGCTTTGCGCAGCGCACGCCTCCCGCCTGCGGCAGGGTAGTGACCGCGCTGGCAAACGGTATCGGCAGGGGAGACGAGTTTATGATGCGCACTTCGTATGCAATGTCCTCAAGCTTTTGCGCCACCGGCTTTTCGCAGAAAACATACACCTGTATGCACGCCGCGTTTATAAGCACTGCCGCAAATGAAACGGGCAAAATGATCACGATAAACCAGAAAAACACGGCGGATGCCGGATTTTTCAGAAGCTGCGTCATCAAGAGAGCATATAAAAACAGCGCGCCGTATACCGCGGCGCCGGGCCGCAGCGTGAGTCGGCTTTTTCGTTTTGATTTGTCTGATGAGTTCATTATGCTTATCTTCCGGTAGTTCTTGCGGTTTTGTAAGGAACCTCAATGCCGCGCGAAAGCTCGCCGAGAATATCGGAGGCGCTCTTTTTCTGCATACGCGCTTCCTGACTCAGGGCGAGTCTGTGCGCCACAACGGGTACATACAGCGCGGAAACGTCCTCGGCAAGCACATAGTCGCGGCCGCGTATGAATGCATACGCCTGGGAAAGGCGCATGAGGGCGAGAGAGGCACGGGGAGACGCGCCGAGGGTTATAAGAGGCGTGTTTCTCGTTGCAGTAACAAGCTGAACTATGTATCTTGAGATTTCGGGCGCAACGTTTACCTTTGACACTATCTGTCTCAGTGTCATAAGCGACTGCGCGTCCGTAACGGCTTTGACGCTTTCGAGAGGATTATCCAGCTTTCTCTGCAGGATGACCGATATTTCTTCGGTCTCGCTCGGGTATCCCAGTGAGAGGCGGAGAACAAAACGGTCCAGCTGCGCCTCGGGCAGGGGATATGTGCCGATGTAGCCCGTGGGGTTCTGCGTTGCGACCACCATAAACGGCTTCGGCATTTCGTAGGTGACGCCGTCAACGGTCACGGCGCCTTCCTCCATTGCCTCAAGCAGCGCGGACTGTGTCTTGGGAGAAGCACGGTTGATCTCATCCGCAAGCAGGATGTTGCACATGACAAGCCCGTTTCGGAACTCGAACTTTTCCGATGCCCTGTTGTAGATGTTGAAGCCCGTTATGTCCGACGCCATTATATCCGGCGTGAACTGCGCGCGGTTGAATTTCAGCCCCGCCGCGCGGGAGATAGCTGCGGCAAGGGTCGTTTTGCCCGTGCCGGGCACGTCTTCGATAAGCACATGGCCGCCGCAGAGAAGCGCCGCGACCAGCATGGTGATCTCGCTGTGCTTGCCGATGATGACCTTTTCCGTTTCGTTGATTATCGCCTGCACGTGCTCGTTTGCCGCAATAGCTTTGTCGGCGGTCTCGGGAGAATAGTCGTATTTGATCATTTCAGAATTACCTTTCCTGTACTGAAAGCATTTCGGTATAGGATAATAATAACATTATTTATATATAATTGCAATATATACGGTGCATTTGAAAGGGCGTATGCCGTCATAATTAACAAAATATTAAAAATGGTTGACACGGGCGGTTGCATTGTGTAAAATAGATATAGTAATTATTCTTAATTTCGGAGGAAAATATGACACAGCAAAAAGCGGCGGTCATTGACGCCATTCGTGCCGCGGGGAGAACTCATCCTACGGCGGATACCATATATATGCTTGCCAAAGCACGCCTTCCTTCCATTGCGATAGGCACTGTTTACAGAAATCTTTCGCTTATGGAGGAGAGTGGGGAAGTGCGGCGCATAACTGTGCCCGGCGGCGCCGATCATTACGATATGGCACCGGAAGAGCATTTTCACATATTCTGCACGGTTTGCGGCAAACTTTATGATGTGCCCATGGAAAACGCGCATATAGATATTGTGGGGCTGCCCGATGGCTTTGTGCTTGACAAGTCAAGCCTTGTTATGGACTGCGTCTGCGCCGAGTGCGCAAAGAAAAAGCATTGACGGAACACGATCATCCGCTGCCTCGGGCAGCCTGCCCGAAACGCGGCGCGGTGCCGTCTTTCATAAAACGCGGCTTTGCCGTATGTAAAAAGGAGTAGTATTATGGAACTCAAAGGATCCCAAACCGAAAAGAACCTTATGGCGGCTTTCGCGGGAGAGAGTCAGGCAAGAAACAAGTATACCTATTTTGCTTCAAAGGCTAAAAAGGACGGCTACGAGCAGATAGCCGCGATTTTCACCGAAACTGCCGAAAACGAAAAAGAGCACGCGAAAATGTGGTATAAGCTTCTGAACGGCGGTATAGGCACTACGGAGGAAAATCTCGAGGCTGCCGCCGCGGGAGAGAACTACGAGTGGACGGATATGTATGCCGGATTTGCAAAAACGGCAAGGGAAGAGGGCTTTGATCAGATCGCCGCGCTTTTCGAGGGCGTTGCGGAGATCGAAAGAGAGCACGAAAAGCGCTATCTTGCCCTGCTTGAAAACTGCCGCGAGGGTAAGGTCTTTTCTAAGGACGGCGACACGATTTGGCAGTGCCGCAACTGTGGACACATCTGCGTCGGCAAAAAGGCTCCGGAGGTCTGTCCGGTGTGCGCTCATCCGCAGAGCTATTTTCAGGTAAAGGCGGAAAATTATTGATCTCCTGCGGCATTGCCGCGGGCGCGCGCAGCCGCGTTTCGCGGCTGTGTTCAAAGCGGGGCGGGAAAAATTACCGCCCCGCTTTTGAGTCGAAGGCGCTATTATTAACGTGATGTTTGTTGACACGGGGCGCTCCGTGTGGTATCATTTGAGTACCGACAGCGTCGGACGATACAGTATATTTGCAACTTTGAAATTGAGGCTGTTTTAATGAAAAGGTATATCTGCCTTGCACTGCTTACGGCAGTGATAGGCGTGTCACTTGCATCCTGTGCGGCGGTCTACAACGCGTTGGGCATAAGCGGTAAGGGAAAAGAGCTCGGCACGCCGGATGAAGATCAAATGATCCCTATACCGGAGGGCTATTATCTTACGGATGAGCATGCTCTCCAGCTTGTCTATACCGGAAACGATGTCGAATGCTCATACGATGTCTACATATGCGACGCCATGAGCGGAGAAGAAAAATTTCTCGGCATGGCGTACGGACTTGACCGTGACACCGAAAAGCTTACGGTCCCCGGATACAGCGATGTCAGAATAACTCTCGGTCTCAGCTACGAGACCGACGATACGGATGAGGGAGAGATCGTCGTAACTGACGAGAGCGCCAACGGCTACGGCGAGGCGTACGAGGGCAAGTATGCATATTTCGGTACGGAGTGGCACGCGCTTTCGGCAGATAATACGGTATATATGACGGCAGGCAAATACCGCAACGGTTCATACTGCCTGATAATCACCATTGAGGACGGCAGCATCGGCTTTGTCGTAAAGGATGCGGACGATGTAGTGCTTTTTGAAGCCGGACGCAAGCTTTCGGGCGATGTGTCGGAGGTGGCTTTTGAAAGAGGTTCGTCCACAATAAGATTTCTGAAAGGCGTTGATTCAAACGGCGCGTTTGTAGATCTTGTCGAGGTGGGCGGAAAGTCCGCTTCGGCATATGCGGGCAGATTTTACATCGTCAAGTGATCGGCAGGTCGGTATCTATTTTGGAAAAACGAGGTTTTAAGTATGGAAACATTGGGATATTATAACGGCGAGTACGGCGAGCTTTGCGATATGAAGGTGCCTATGCTGGATCGCGGCTGCTATTTCGGCGACGGCATATACGAGGTCACATACAGCAGAAACTATAAAATGTTTGCGATCGAAGAACATCTTGACCGCTTTTTCAGAAACGCGGCGGAGCTCGATCTGAATATCGCACAGCCGAGAGAAGAGTTGAAAGATATTCTTCGCGAAATGCTTTCAAAGCTTGACTGCGGCGAGCAGATGATATACTGGCAGGCGACCCGCGGCACGGCGCCGCGCTCTCATGTTTATCCCGAGGATATGCAGGCAAACCTGTGGATCATGATGAAGCCGGGCGTTATTCAGGATAACTTCAAAAAGGTTGCGCTTATGACTGCCGAGGACACGCGCTTTCTCCACTGCAATATAAAAACGCTGAACCTTTTGCCCAGCGTCATGATAGCTACACGCACCTCGCGTGAGGGCTGCCACGAGGCGGTTTTGCACCGCGGCGGCAGAGTAACGGAGGGATCGCATTCAAATGTGCATATTATAAAGAACGGCACATTCCGCACGGCGCCTACAGATCACCTTATACTTCCCGGCATAGCAAGAGCACACCTTATAGGCATTTGCAAAAAGAACGGCATTCCCGTTGATGAAACTGCTTTTACGGTTGACGAAATGATGGAGGCGGACGAGGTCATTGTTTCCAGCTCAAGCTGCCTGTGCCGCGGAGCTTATTCGATCGACGGTACGGAAGTAGGCGGCAGAGCGCCCGAAATACTTGACCTGCTTTGCAGAGAGACGCTGAAAGAGTTCAACGGGGAAACCGATATTTGACGGAAGAAGGCTGCATGATGAATTACGAGCGATTTTATGCGCGTGTCGATCTCGGAGCAATGCGAAAAAACGTCGCTGCCGTGAGAAATAAGGTCAGAAGTGAAACGAAGATCATGGCGGTAATAAAGGCAGATGCCTACGGCCACGGCGCGTCGGCAGTTGCAAAATATCTTGACGGCTGCGTGGACGCTTTCGGCGTTGCCTGCGTGGATGAGGCTGTCGAGCTTCGGCGGGACGGCTGTAAAAAACCTCTGCTCGTTTTGGGAAATGCGGACCCGTGCGAGTATTATTCAATTGTAAAAAACAATGTCAGCCCTACGGTATTCTGCTATGACGACGCAGCCCTTCTGTCTGCGGAGGCTCAGCGGCAGGATAAGACCGTAAAAGTACATATAAAAGTAGATACCGGCATGGGTCGTATCGGCGGTGCCCCGTGTGAGGCATTTGCCGATGAAGTCGAGAAGATCAGTCATTTGCCTAACATAGAGCTTGAAGGCGTTTTTACGCATTTTGCGTGTGCCGATGAGTCGGATAAGTCCAAGACCGAAGCACAGAAGAAGAAATTCGACGCGTTTATCGAAATGCTCGAGCGCCGCGGCGTAAAAATCCCTTTGCATCATGCGGATAACAGCGCGGGCATCATGGATTTTGACCATCACTATAATATGGTAAGAATGGGAATAATCCTGTACGGGCTGCGCCCCTCGGACGAGACCGACCGTGAGTGGAAGCTGTATCCCGCAATGGAGCTTATCGGAAAGATCACATATATAAAGAATATTGAAAAGGGGAGCACTGTCAGCTACGGCGGCACATTCGTCGCCGACCGCCGGATGAAGATCGCCACCGTTTCCGTCGGATATGCCGACGGGTATCCGCGCGCTCTCTCAAATCGCGGCTGCGTGCTTGTGCGCGGCGTCAGATGTCCCGTCGTCGGCAGAGTCTGCATGGACCAGATGATGATAGATGTGAGCAGCGTGCCGAATGCGCAGCGCGGCGACGATGCGGTCATTGTCGGCAAAAGCGGGGAACTGTATATTTCGGCTGACGAAGTTGCAAACGCCGCGGGGTCGTTTAATTACGAATTCGTATGCGGAATATCGCGGCGCGTGGCAAGAGTGTACTTCGACGGAGACAAGTATCTGGAGACTGTGTCGTATATATTAAAATGAATACAAATGCAAAAAACGGGATCTTTCCCGTTTTTTTGTCGTTTATTGTTTCGCTCATTTGATGGTTATGTTACACCTGCGTCGCATATGTGACTTTTGCATGGAACGATATAGAAAAATATGCACTTTTGGCTAAATTGTTTTGCGAATTCTATTGACTTTTTATAGGATTTGAGATATAATCTACGTGTATAAATTTAACTTGGAGGTTAAATCATGAAGAAAATTCTTTCGTACGTTCTTCTTGCCGCAATGCTTGTCGGTTGTATGATCCCGGCGCTTGTGATTAACGCGGCGGACGACGCGAAGATCACTGCAACAACTGCCGATCCTATGTGGCGTGACGAGACGTTCACATCGACAGTTGAGATCACGAACAACCCTGCGATTTCCTATCTTAAATTCATTATTTATTACAAGGTAGACGACATATCCGAGGTTGGACTGTCCTACAGTGATGCGCTTTTTGCCAAAGATGATGCATCTGCCACGGAACCTACTAACGGCAGCCACAAATCCGTAAAGAAATGGCTTTCTCCCGTTCTCGGCACCACTGATAACGATGAACTGGACAAATACAAGGCGGCTGTTGTTACTCTTGAAAGAACTGACGATGACGGTGAGTCTGTCAACATAACCGGGGACGGCAAACTGTTTGATGCAATATTCACAGCTAACGGCACCCCTGCAAATAACGCTGTTCTTTCCGGCGGTATTGTAATCATGGAAGCTATGAACGCAGACGGTGAAACCGTAACGATCAACCCCAATGCTGTTACGACAAATGCAACTGTTAAGCCTGACCCCTACGTTGGCATTCATGACGAACTGACAATGTTTGTGGCAGGTCCCCAGACCATTCCTTACGGAACCAAGAAGGTTTCTGTTGACATTCGTCTGGACGGAAACGATGTAGGTCTCTGGGGCGGTCAGCTCTACATTGCATACAATTCCAAATGGAATGTGGACTTTAATGCAGTCGAAAAAACCGGTACCGGTATAGTGAACGGTAACCTTTGGGCCGGTGTCGGAGCTACGTCCACATATAATATAGTATCTTATGATGCCGAAAACAGCAAGCGCGCACTGGTAAGATGCAATAAGTATGATGAAGCCCGCGATATGAATGCGAACGTTATTTCCGTTCTGCTCGAAAAAGAGCCCGGAACTACCGTTGACTTTGAAGGCGGTATTGTCTTAACCGTCAACTTTGACGTTCCTGCTGATGCAAAGGTCGGTGACCAGCTCAAGATCATGCTCGCAACTGTCGGCGACTTTGTTGTTAAAAAGAATACCGAATCCGATACAGCAAAGGGAATCGATCCTAAGCTTGAGGATCTTATGATCACCGTTGCTGCTGTTGAGTGCAAGCACGAGCGCACACATGAAAACGTAATTAATCCTACATGTGAAAAGGACGGCGAAACACAGATCGTTTGCGACGAGTGCGGCGCAGTAATTTCTTCTACTCCCATTCCTTCACCCGGACATAATTGGGTAAAGGGCGCAACTCATGAGCCTAACTGCAAGGACGAAGGCTACACCGAGTATACCTGCTCTGTTTGCCAGCAGACCAAGAGGGACGATATAGTTCCCGCTAACGATCAGCACGTATGGGTCGAGGGCACACCTGTTCCTGCAACCTGCGCTGAAGACGGCTACACCCCCTGGACCTGCTCTGTATGCGGCAAAGTAGAAAAGAGAGACATCGTTTCCAAGGACACCGTTGACCATACACCCGGCGAGCCTCAGACAACACCCGCTACCTGTACCGAGGACGGCAGAACCGTTGTCAAGTGCACAGTGTGCGGCACTGTTATCAGCGATGAGATTATCCCCTCCCCCGGACATAAGTGGGTTGAGGGAGACACTGTTGGGGCTACCTGCACTGAAAAGGGTTACACCGAGTATGAGTGCTCTGTTTGCCACGAGACAAAGCAGGATAACTTCAAAGACCCTCTTGGCCATGACGAAGCTGTCGAAGATAAGGAGCCTACCTGCACCGAGGACGGTTACCACAAGGTATACTGCAAGAGATGCAACGAAGTACTCACCAACGAGGTTAAAACCAAGCTCGGCCACACCGAGGCAGCTCCCATCGTTAAGAAGGTTCCTACCTGCACCGAGGACGGTTACACAACCGTCAGCTGCTCAAGATGCGGAACGCTTCTCCACGAGTCTTATCCCTGTCTCTTATACACATCTGACGCTGCCGACGATATGCAGTGTGTAGA
>ENA-OUQC01001326-OUQC01001326.1-human-gut-metagenome-genome-assembly--contig:-NODE-1326-length-13260-cov-4.661871_pt1 | contig 13260 bp, 8 predicted proteins | sample MGYA00237942_ERZ548815 | MGnify/ENA primary metagenome ERZ548815 (study PRJEB26490, sample SAMN05194722) | human gut metagenome | biome: terrestrial biome; feature: human-associated habitat; material... | reverse complement strand
GCCTTGTCCACCTGCTGCGCCCCGAGGCCATGAGCAAGGGCGTGAAGGTCACCTATAACGACGACAATACCGTGTCCATCGAACTGCACATCATGGTGGACGCCGGGGTGAACATTGCCACCGTCTGCCGCGCCATTATGAGCGAGGTCAAGTATGTGGTCAACCTCAACACCGGCGTCACCGTCAAGGCGGTGAACGTCTGCGTGGATTCCGTCACGGTGTGACATCGCCAAGAAGGAGAAAATACGACATGACAGATAGGATCAGCGGCGGTGCCTTCAAGCAGATGGTCGCCTTCGGCGCCGCTTGCATTGCCCAGCAGAAACAGACCATCAACGATCTTAACGTATTTCCGGTGCCCGACGGCGACACCGGTACCAATATGTGCCTGACCATCCAGACCGCGGTGAACGAGCTGCGCAAGTGCCAGCCCGCCACGGTGGACGAGGCCGCCAAGGTCACGGCCTCCGGCCTGCTGCGGGGCGCCCGGGGCAACTCCGGCGTCATCCTGTCCCTGCTGTTCCGGGGCATGTCCAAGTCTCTGAAGGGCCTGACCGAGGCCGACGGTGCGGCGCTGGCCGCCGCCATGCAGGAGGGCGTGGCCACCGCCTACGGCGCGGTGATGAAGCCCGCCGAGGGTACGGTGCTGACGGTGTCCCGTCTGGCCGCCGCCCGGGCGGTGGAGGCCGCTCAGGAAAACCCCAGCGCCGAATATGTGCTGGAGCAGGCCATTGCCGCCGGTGTCCGCCTGCGGCCCATGAGCCCGGCGGACGCCATGAAAACCGCCCACCGCGCCCTCTCCGGCACCCGCCTCAGCGACGGCTTCACGGAGCTGGCCAAGCTCCACCACCTGGAATGGACCCTGGAAGCCCTGGCCATAGACAAGCGCTTCACCCCCCTGTTCACCGACGACGAAGCCAACGAAGCCCTCCAACGCCTGATGGAGGCGGGGTATTTCGCAATTTAAAGGAAGTAGAACAATGAGCAAAATCGTGATTTTGGAATCCCTTGCGGTGTCGGATGAGAAGATGCGGGCGCTGAAGGCGCCTTTTGAGGCGCAGGGGCATGTGTTTGAGGAGTATGCGAGGTCTGCCGATACGCAGACGCTGATCCGGCAGGCGCAGGATGCGGACGCGCTGATCATTGCCAATATGCCGCTGCGCGGCGAGGTGATCCGCGCCTGCGGGAAGCTGAAGTACATCGACGTGGCCTTTACCGGGGTGGACCATGTGGACCTGGCGGCGGCGCGGGAGATGGGCGTGAAGGTCAGCAACGCCTCCGGCTATTCCAACGAGGCAGTGGCGGAGCTGGCGCTGGGCATGGCGCTGTCCCTCAGCAGAAATCTGACGGCGGTGGAGGAGCGCTGCCGTCAGGGCAAGACCAAGGACGGCCTGATGGGCTTTGAGCTGAAGGGCAAGACCGTGGGCATCATCGGCATGGGCCATATCGGCCGCCGCAGCGCGGAGTTGTTCCGCGCCCTGGGCTGCACGATCCTGGCCCAGAACCGCTCCGTCCACAGCGACTTCCCGGACTATGTGACCCAGGTCAGCCAGGAGGAGCTGTTGAAGCGCGCCGACGTCGTCCTGCTCCATTGCCCCCTGAACGATTCCACCCGAGGTATGATAAATAGAGAAAAGCTGGCGCTGATGAAGCACACCGCCATGCTCATCAACGTCGCCCGCGGGCCGGTGGTGGTGGCCAGGGATTTGCAGGAGGCGCTGAACAACGGCGTGATCGCCGCCGCCGGTGTGGATGTATTCGACGCTGAGCCGCCCCTGTCCCCGGACGAGCCCCTGCTGCACTGCAAGAACTGCCTGGTGACGCCTCACGTGGCCTTCGCCTCCAAGGAGAGCATGGAGCTGCGCGCGGACATCGTGTTTGACAACCTGACCTCCTGGCTGGCAGGCAGCCAGAAAAACGTGATCCTCTAATACTATTTCCTGATTAAAATCTTAATTTTAATCAGGAAGGCATCGCCTGACGGCGCTGCCTGTTTTGTGATTTATAAGGAAAGAAATCACAAAACAAGTCTCATATGAACTCCATGCCCTTCAGGCAATTAAAATCTTTTTTAAAGATTTTAATTGGAGTTCAGTATAAGACAGGCGCACAGAACGCCCCCAATGGCTCCTTACCGGCCATTGGGGGCATTTCTCCGCCTTATTTTTCCGCCCGCCCCGTGCAGAGCCTGCGCAGCACCAGCCGGAGCACATCGCCGAAGCTCAGGCGCTCCACGGCCTCGGCGGCCACCAGGGGAAGCTGGATCAGCTTTTTTTCGCCGGAGTAAACGGAGATGGTGCCCACCCGCTGGCCCTTTTCCACCGGGGCGGGGACGGCCTGGGCCAGCTCCACCTTGGCGCTCAGGCTGGTGCGCTTGGCTTTGTCCACCAGGATCTCCCGGCGCTCCACCAGCTCCACCGGCACGCTCTCCTGCTTGCCCAGGTGCACCGCCACCGTGCGCCCCTCCTTCAGTCCCGGACGCACCACGGAGTAGTTGGCAAAGCCGTAGTCCAGCAGGGCCTTGCAGTCCGCCGTGCGCTTCTGGGAGCTTTCGCAGCCCATCACCACGGCGATCAGCTCCATCCCCTCCCGCTTGGCGGAGGCGGACAGGCAGTAGCCCGCGCCGGAGGTATAGCCGGTTTTCAGGCCCGTGGCCCCGGAGTAGAAGCGGATGAGCTTATTGGTATTGGAAAGGCCGAAGGCCCCGTTTCGCACGGTATCCATCCAGATGGTGGTGTACTTCTTGATATCCGGGTGGTTTTTCAGCAGCTCCCGGGACATCAGGGCAATGTCGTAGGCGCTGGTGCGGTGGTTTGCCGCCTCCGCGCCGTCGTCCAGGCCGGTGCAGTTGACGAAATGGGTGTCCGCCATCCCCAGCGCCTCCGCCCGCTGGTTCATCTGCTCCACAAAGGCGCTTTCGCTCCCGGCCAGCAGCTCCGCCATGGCGCAGGCGCAGTCGTTGGCGGAGGAGACGGCGATGGATTTCAGCATGTCCGACACCGGCATGTTTTCGCCCACCTTCAGATAGATCTGGCTGCCCCCCTTGGCCGCCGCCGCCTCCGAGGTGGTCACCTGATCGGTCAGCCGGATCTTGCCGGAATCCAGCGCCTCCATGATCAGCAGCATGGTCATTACCTTGGTCACGCTGGCCGGGGCCAGACGCTCGTGGCATTCCTTCTCGTAAAGCACCGTGCCGGTGGCCACATCCATCAGCAGGGCGCTTTTGGCATTCAGGTTCAGGTCCACCGCCGCCGCCCGTCCGGGGAGCACCCCCAGCAGCAGCGCCAGGAACAGCAGCAGCGCCAGTACACGTTTCATGTTTCACCCCTCCATTCTGCTTCGAGTGTATGACGCCGGGGGGACAAAGATGATTGCCGCCCGGATTTCTTCCTTGACCGTCCGGCATTCCTTTGGTACAATAGGAAAAAATGTCCGGGAGGCAAAATATGCGTGGGATTCCGTCGCTGATAACCGATATCCGAAAAAAGGTTTTTACCGAGGTGGCCAGGATGGCCTATTCCGGGGAGGACTATACCAAGGCAGAGGACCTGCCCTTTCTCATCGTCCCCGGCGACCAGCCGCTGCACCGGGAGTCCATCTTCCTGGAGCGGGCCATTGCCGGTGAGCGGGTACGGCTGGCCATGGGCCTTTCCGTGCGCAGCGTCCAGACCCGCAGCCTGATGACCGAGGGCATGGATCACGCCGCCATTGCCCGGCAGTACTATGAGCCGCCTCTGGTCAACATCATTCCCTACGCCTGCCATGTCTGTCCGGCCAATCGCTATTGGGTCACGGATGTGTGCCAGAACTGCCTGGCTGCCTCCTGCCAGCAGGTGTGCCCCCGGGAGGCCATCAGCTTCGTCAACGGCAAGAGCCGGATCGACCCGGCCAAGTGCATCCGCTGCGGCAAGTGCGCCCAGGCCTGCCCCTATCACGCCATCGTCCATCTGGAGCGCCCCTGCCAGGCGGCCTGCGGTATGGACGCCATCGGGATGGATGAGCACGGCCGGGCGACCATCAATCAGGAAAAATGCGTGGCCTGCGGCCAGTGCCTGGTCAGCTGCCCCTTCGGTGCCATCGTGGACAAGGGCCAGATCTATCAGGTGGTGCGCTCCATCATGCAGGGTGACAAGGTGATCGTCATTCTTGCCCCCGCCTTCGCGCGGCAGTTCGGCAAGGATGTGACCATCGCCAGGCTGGCCTCCGCGCTGAAGCAGCTGGGCTTTGCGGACGTGGTGGAGGTGGCCATCGGCGCGGACATCTGCGCGGTGGAGGAGGCCAAGGACTTTGTGGAAAATGTGCCTGCCAATCAGCCCTTTATGGCTACCTCCTGCTGCCCGGCCTGGCATGCCATGGTGCACAAGCTCTTCCCCGCCCAGGCCAAGAATATTTCCATGACCCTGACTCCCATGGTCTACACCGCCCGCATGGTCAAGCGGGAGCAGCCGGACGCCAAGATCGTCTTTGCCGGTCCCTGCGCCGCCAAAAAGCTGGAGGCCATCCGGGAGACCATCCGCTCCGATGTGGATTTTGTGCTGACCTTCGAGGAGCTTCAGGGCATGTTCGAGGCCAAGGAAGTGAGCTTTGAGACGCTGGAGGACAGCACCGATGTGAAGGACGCCAGCACCGCCGCCGGGCGTGGCTTCGCTGTGGCCGGGGGCGTGGCCCAGGCCGTGGTGGATATCATTCATGAGCAGCACCCGGATATGGAGATCAAGGTGGCCAACGCCGAGGGCCTGCGGGAATGCCGCAAGCTGATGAACCTGGCCAAGGCCGGAAAATACAACGGCTACCTGCTGGAGGGTATGGCCTGCCCCGGCGGCTGCATCGCGGGCGCAGGCACCCTGCTCAGCCTGGATCAGGCGGCCAAGAGCGTGGCTCTGGAGCAGAAGAACGCCGCCAGGAAGAACCCTCTGGAATCCGAATTCAGCGGCCTTGCCGAAGAGCTGAACGAGTTTTAATGCGTTCGGCCAAAACAAAGGAGACGAGTTACCATCGCACGGAATCACTTTTTGAATCACCGGCCGGGTGATCCGGCCGGCCGGACGCCGAAGGATCAGCAGACGCGGTCGTCCGGCCATCCGCTGCGGCTTACCGCCGCACTGGCGGGGCTGCTGGTGGTCATCCTCATTGTGGGCACGCTGCTGCTCACCGGCGGGATCGGCACCCGGCGGATCGCCGACGGGGTCAGTGCCGCCGGGCTTCCCCTGGGGGGCATGACCCGCGGGACGGCGTATTCCGCTTTGCGGAAAGCCTTTGACCCGGCAGATCACGACCTGACGCTGACCGTGAATACAGAAACGCTCTGCCTGAGCCAGGCGCAGACCGGGGCGGCCCTGGATCTGCGCGCACTGCTGGACGACGCCCTTGCCGTGGCGGCGGAGGATGTGGTGAATTTGTCCCTGGCTCCCTACCTGAGCATGGACGAGGAGCGCCTTTACCGCACTCTGGAGCAGGAGGCGCAGCGCCTGGACCGGGGGTATTCCCTCCCGTCCTACACGCTGGAGGGAGACATCCCGCCTCTGAGTGAGGACAAGTGGGATCCCGATGGGGCCATGCCTACCCTGGCCGTCACCCTGGGGACGCCCGGCTATACCATGGACGCGTCAGCGGCGGTGGAGCTGATCTTCGCGGGGCTGGCCGAAGGGAAATTTGACATTGATCTGTCGGATGCCCTTGTGGTCCAGGAGCCGCCCGCGCCGGACGCGGCGGAAATTTTGCAGACGGTCTCCATCGCGCCGGTGGATGCCCGGATGGATCAGACCACCAAGACGCCCATCCCCGGCGCCTACGGCCTGAGCTATGACGCGGAGGCGCTGGCGGCGCTCCTGTCGGATGCCGCCGCCGGTCAGACCGTCCGGGTCACCCTGGAGCCGGTGGCCCCGGAAGTGACGGAGCCGGAGACCTGCTTCCAGGATGTGCTGGGCTTCTGCCAGACCCCCCACGGAAACAATGAGAAGCGGAACACCAACCTGGCGCTGGCCTGTCAGGCCCTGAACGGCGTGGTGCTCCAGCCGGGGCAGACCCTCTCCTACAACGAGACCCTGGGCCGGCGGACGAAGGAGGCGGGCTACCAGGAGGCCCCCGCCTATTCCGGCACCGATTTGGTGGATTCCCTGGGCGGCGGCATCTGCCAGGTGTCCTCCACACTGTACCTCAGCGCGCTGTATGCCGAGCTGGAGATCGTGGATCGGGTCAGCCACGGCTACCCGGCTACCTACATGCCCGTGGGCCTGGATGCCACCGTCAGCTGGGGCGCGCCGGATCTGAAGATCAAAAACAACGGCGAATACCCCATCAAGCTGATCGCGGAGGTGCGGGACGGTTTCGTCCGGGTGTGGATTATGGGCATCGAGACCAGGGACTATTACGTCCGCATGGCATACAGCAGCTCCACCGACGGCTACGCCCGCAGCTACTATTGCCGCTACGACAACCAGACCCATGAGCTGCTCTCCAAAACGGAGGCGGCCCTCTCCGGCTACCTGTCCATCAGCACCCCCGTGGTGGGCGAGATCGGCAGCGAGGAGGCCTACGTCAACGGTAACGTCCGCGAGCAGCCCCCCTGCGCCCCCAGCGAGGAGACCCTGGAGGCAGCCAGGAATTACCAGGAGCCGAATACCAGAGGATAAAGCATCGCCCCCGCCGGAAAAAACGGCGGGGGCGATGAATTTGGTCCGGGGGTGAGACACCCACCGCCGGGCGGATATGACACGGGCGCGCCGCTTCACCGCGACGCGCCCGATCTGTGCTTTTACTGGATAACGGAATTGGCCAGGAGGATATCGCCGTACTGCACGGTCAGGGGGCACTGGGCGGCGACCTCGTCGGCAAGGGCGTTGGTCTTCTCGGTGACGTAGTCGCTGCGCACATACTGCTTCCACAGCAGGGTGCTGCCGGAGTAGTACATCACGTGGTAGCCGTAGTTGGTCTTGACCAGGCCGGTGTCGCCCACCTGACGCTCCGGGTCGAAGCACCAGTCGTTGAAGGCGGCCACCATTTCACCCTCGGTCACGCCCTCATACAGGCCGCCGTTCTGGTTGGAGCCGGGGTCGGCGGAGTGCTCGCTGGCCAGGGCGGCAAAGCTGTCCTCGCTCTGGTCGCCTGCCAGGAACTCGTCCAGGATGGCCTGGGCCTGCTCCTTCGCGGCGTCCCATGCCTCGTCGCTGAATTCCTCGGTGGCGATGTTGGTGCCGTCCGCGCCCTCGGGGTAGACCAGAATGTGGCGCACGTCCACGGACTTGGTGTCCTTGGTGATGTTGCTGGCGGTGTAGCCCTCGGCATGCTCGTCGTAGTAGGCTTCCAGCTCCTCGTCCGTAGGCTCAAACTGGCTGGCCATCTGGGCGTAGTAGCCGTTGGCCTTGTAGTAGAGCTCCATGAAGTAGACATAATCCTCCAGCTCGGCGGCAGCGCCCAGGCTGGAATGGAGCATGTCGTTGCCGGAGGCGTAGCCGTTGGCCAGGGCGGTCTCCTCCAGCTCCGTGGCGGCGTTTTCCAGATTATCGCGCTGCTCCGCGGTCAGCTCAAAGCCGTTGGCGTCCGCTTCGGCGGCCATGGCGCGGTAGTTCATCCAGGAATTCAGCGCTCCCTCCAGGAAGAACTGCTGCCAGGTGCGGCTTTCCTCGGACATCGGACAAACCTGGGTGTCAAGGCTCTGGGTAACATCCAGGCCGAAGTAGGCGGCGTAAGCGCCGTACTGGGCCATGAAGTTGCGGAACTCCATCCAGTAGTATACCTGCAGCTGCCCCAGGGTCAGCTCATACTCCCCGGCGGTGGCCACGATCTTGTCCCGGGCGGCCACGGCGGCCTCGTCCTCGGCGGTATAGGTGCCCTTGCAGGTCACGTCGTCCGGGTTGCCGTCGGCGGGCACGGTGGGGGCCTGAGTGGGCTCCGGCTCGGTAGCTTCCGCGGCGGTCTCTTCGGTGGAGGATTCCTCCGCGGTCACGGTGTCCTCGGCGATCTCCATGTCCGAGACGGCGTTGGTCGTCCAGCCGTTTCGGACGCCGAACAGCACGCCCACCGCCAGGATCACCACGGCCACGGCGGCCACGACCATCAGAACGGTCGCGCCGGGCTTCAGCGTTCCGGCCTTCCCCTGGGCATTATCCTTGCCGCAGCTGGGGCAGATCGTTGTCCCCTCCGGCAGCTCGGCATTGCAAAAAGAACAATGTTTCATTTCAGGATTCCTTTCAAATTTGTTGGGTAAGCTTTTCTTAGTCTACCACACCGCTACTATAAAAACAAGCTTTTTCCCCTGGAAAAACAAATATACATAATTTGTTTATATTTTATAGGAAACACTGAACCGATCGCCTGCGGCTGGTCAGCGGTCCTTTTGCCGATTGGCTCAGTGCTTCCTTGACCCCCAACGGGCGCGCCTGATCGCAAAACCGAGCGGCCTGGGCCGCTCGGTTGCTGGTGATTTGTAGAAGGATTACTCCTGGCTGACGAAGTCGTGCAGCTCCATGCCGGCAATGTAGGAACCGGCGTCGGGGAAGCTGGCGCACTTCAGGTCGGTCTCCAGCAGGCGCTGGGTGCAGCGCTGCAGATAGCCGATGGGCAGGCTCCCGTCCTTCACGGCGTCGATGATATCGGTGATGTTGCCGTTGCAGCCGGGCATCTGCACGTCGTTGCCCGCGTATACGCACAGGGGGCTGGAGGCGCAGGGGTACTTCAGGTCGGGCTTGGCCAGGGCAGTGGCGACCTTCATATTGCTGGTGAACCAGTCGGTCATCACATAGCCCTTGAAGCCGCATTCCTCCCGGGCGTAGCAGGTGATGGAATCGTAGCAGTTGGCCCCGTGAACGCCGTTGATCAGGTTGTAGCTGGTCATGATGGTCATGGGCTGGGAGGCCTGGATGCATACGCCGAAGTTGCGCAGGTAGATCTCCCGGATGGCCCGCTCCTTGATGTGGGCGTTGCAGAACATGCGGTTGTCTTCCTGGTTGTTGGCAAAGTAGTGCTTGATGCTGGTGCCCACGCCGGGGTGCTTCTGCACGCCCCGCACGTCCGCCGCCGCGCACAGGCCGCTGAGCAGGGGATCCTCGGAGTAGTATTCGAAGTTCCGGCCGCACAGGGGGTTGCGGTGGATGTTCATGCCGGGGGCCAGCCAGACGCGCACGCCGAAGACTTCCATCTCCGCGCCCACCACGTCGCCGCATTTTTCAATCAGCTCCATGTCCCAGGAGCTGGCCAACAGCCAGGCGATGGGAATGGCGGTGCAGTACTGATAGTAGTCCGTTTCACCGGGCTGCTTCTCGCCGTAGGTCTCGGCAGCGCCGCCGATGGCCTGTGCGCCGGGCATCACATTGCCCTCGGCGTTGGTACGGAAGTGGGGGAACAGGCGCAGACCGGCAGGGCCGTCCGCGTTGGTCATGTCCCGCACGCCCCGGTAGGCCAGGTGCATGCTGGTCTCGCCCGCCGCGCCGGGGACGGCCTTGGAGGCCGCGCCGATGACGCTGTCGTTGTCCCGGGCAGCGCCCACGCACATTTCGGCCATTTCCTCCACGGTCAGCTGGGCCACCAGCTGCTCCATGGTGTAGGCTCCGCCGCGCACCTCGTCCATGGTGATCACATGGTCGGTGCCTGCCGGGGCCAGGGGAGCCGGCTCACCGGCGTAGGTCACGGTGACGGTGGGGATCTTGGCGGCGCGCAGGGGGATCACCTTGGCGCTGGCCCGCTCCTCCGGGTCGTGGGCGGGGGCCCAGGGGGTGACGCCCACGCTGGAGATCTCCTCAAATTCCCGATCCAGCGGGCAGATGTTCTTCACCTGCTTGGTGACGGCGGTGCCGTCCAGCCGCAGCAGGGCGGCAATGTGGGTATCCCGGCTGTGACGGCCGACGCGGATGATGTACTCGCCCGCCTCCAGCACATAGGCGGCCTTGGCCGGATCGTAGCTTTCCAGATTGGTCAGGTCGAAGCTGACGGTGAGCGCCTGGGCCTCGGCGGGCTGGAGCAGCCGGGTCTTGCCGAAGCCGCACAGCACCTGCATGGGCTTCTCCAGGCCCTGCCTGGGGGCGGAGCCGTAGACCTGCACCACCTCCCGGCCAGGGTGGGCGCCGGTGTTCTTCACCTCGACAGTGACGGATACCCGGTGCTCGTCGGCGGAGGCGGAGAGGATCCGTTGGGCGAACTCCGTATAGTTCAGGCCGTAGCCGAAGGGATAGACGGGGGTGACGTTGAAGGTATCAAAGTAGCGGTAGCCCACAAAGATGCCGTCGGTATATTCCTCGTCATGCCAGTCGCCGTTGTTGTGGCTGAAGGTGGGGGAGGAAGGGTAATCCATGTAGTCGGCGGCCCAGGTGTCCGTCAGGCGGCCGCTGGGGATGGACTTGCCCAGCAGCACGTCGGCCACGATGTGTCCGCCCATGTTGCCGCTCTGGGAGATCAGCAGGGAGGCGCTGATGCCGGGGATGGCCTTCAGGGCGGCGGCGTTGATGATGCCGCCCAGATTCAGCAGCAGCACCACATGCTTATAGCTTTTGCCCAGAGCGGTGAGCAGATCGGTCTCCTCCTGTGTCAGCTCATAGTCGCCGGGGGCGGCGTAGCGGTCGCTGCCCTCGCCGGAGTTCCGGGCCAGAACGTAAATGGCCAGGTTGCCCTCGGCCTTCTGGAAGGGGGCCAGAGCCTTGGGAATGAAATGCTCGTTGAACATCATCACGAATTCGGGCACGCCCATGGCTTCTGCCCGCTGACGGATGGTGGCCATGTACGCCCCCATCTCCGCCTGGACGGCCTGATCCTGAGCGGCCAGCCAGTCCTTGGTGGTCACGGTGAAGCCGGCCTCCTCCAGGCCCTGCTCCACGGATACGCTGTAACGGCTGTTGACCTCGCCGCTGCCGGTGCCGCCCTTGATGGTGGCGCGGGCACCGTTGCCGTACAGGGCGACCTTCTGGGGCCCGGACAGGGGCAGTGTGCCGTCATTTTCCAGCAGGACCATGCATTCGCCGGCAATGGCGCGGACGAAGTCGCTGTGGGCCTGCTCACTGGGGGTCACGTCGGGGGTGGTGCTTGCATAATAGTGCATCATGGGGATGGACTCCTTTCATTAAATGGTTTCGAAGCGATATTGACACATTTTCTGTTCATTATTATACAAAAAACGTTTAAGAAAATCAACAGTTTTTGTGAAAATACTTGAAAGCCCCCTTTTTAGATGCTATACTCGTATTGCCTGAGGAGAATACGGACGGATAGAAAGGACGGATGAACAATGAAGCGAAAGCCCCTGTTTTGGGTGATCCTGCTGGCGCTGCTGCTGTGCGGGGCGCTGGTGTGCATGGCCTTTGCCGACGGCTTACAGCGCAGCGGCGGCGCGGTAAACGTCACCGACGGCGTGCTGCAAACGGAAAGCGGCAGCCTGACCTACAAGCTCTATACGCCGCTGACTGCCACCGAGGCGCAGAAGGCCCCCGGCGTTCTGCTGCTCCACGGCTATCAGAATGACCATGAGACCTGCGCCGCCTATGCCATCGAGCTGGCCCGCCGGGGCGCGGTGGTGCTGGCCCTGGACGAATACGGCCACGGCAGTACCCAAATCGGCCTGCGGGAGCGGGGCTATGTCGATCACAAGCTCAGCGTGAACTACGGCGCGCCCGGCAGCACCTTAAAGGACATCGGCGGGCCCATCCGCTACCGGGTGATGATGAATTTCTCCAACCTCTCCTTCTTTGATCCCCTGTACAGCCGGGACAGCCAGGGCAACGCGATCACGGACAGCTCCTGCGGCGGCGTGGACGCCTACCGGCTGCTGTCGGAGCTTGCCAATGTGGACAGCGGCCGACTGGCGGTCAGCGGGCATTCCATGGGCACCTGGAGCAGCTGGAGCGTGGCAGCGGCCTACGCCGGGTCGGATATCGCCCCCCGGGCGGTGGTGCTGCAATGCGGCGAGCTGTTCTACCCCAGCGCCTACGACAGCGAGAACATTCATTTCAACAATGTGCTGCTGTTGCAGGCAAAATATGATGAATTCAGCTATTTCCGGGATTATCAGAACAATGTGGACGACGTGCTGCTGAAAAGCGATCTGCGCACCCAGTTCCTGGGCACCGACGCGGATCACGCTGCCTGGGATACCACCTTCGGCAGCTTTGAGGACGGCACCGCCCGCCGGATGGAGCTGCTGAATACCAACCACCGGCTGACCACCCACAATGCCAAGGGCCTGTCCGCCGCCATGGACTGGCTCCATGACGCCATCGGCCTGAGCCTGGACATTCCGGCGCGGGAGCAGGTGGCGATGGCAAAGGAATGGCTGACCTTTGCCGCCATGCTGCTGACTCTGTGCGCCATGCTCCCGCTGATGGAGCTGCTGCTGCGCCTGAAGCCGCTGCGGGCCGCGGCCCAGCCTCTGCCCAGCGGGGATGAACTGGCCTCCAAGGGAAAATGGTGGCGCGGAGCGATCATCTCCATTCTGATCGCGGGGCTGAGCTTCCCCTTTATGACCCAGCTGGGCCACGGCCTGCTGCCCCTGCCGGAGAGCATTTTCCGCATGACCATCGGCAACGGCTTCGTGGCCTGGTATGCCCTGCTGATCCTGGTGATGCTGCTGACCAACGGCATTGCCCGCCGCGGCGCCAAGAAGCGGGGCCGGTTCCTGACCCTGCATGATATGGGCCTCTCCTCCGCCCGGAAGCCGGAGCGGGTGGATTTCGGCATGTATGCGGCAAGCCTGGTGATCTCCGCCGCCATGGTGGGCCTGGTATACGGAGTGAATGCCCTGTGCCAGTGGAAATTTGACCTGGACCTGCGGTTCATCTGGCCCTTCTTCCGCCCCTTTACCCAGGGGCGGCTGGTGCAGTTCTGGGTGTATTTCCCCATTTTTGCCCTGTTTTATCTGCTCAGCACCGGCAAGGTCTTTGCCATGCAGCGCACCAACGCGGCGTATCTGCCGGGGCTGCGGGGCTTCCTGGGCTGCTGGTGGCGCAGCTTCCTCATTATGGCAGGAGGGCTGCTGCTCATCGTGCTGCTGGAGTACATCCCGTTCTTTGCCGGTATCGGTCCCGGCGCGGATATCCTGTTCGGCTCCACCTTCGGCGGCCCCTTTATGTCGCTGCTGATCGTGTTTGTGCCCCAGGTGCTGGTATTCAGCCTGCTGGGGACCTACTGCTACCGCCGCACCGGCACCGCCGCCGTGGGCGCGTTCACCACCGCCGCCCTGGCCTGCTGGATCGTCACCGGCGGCTCGGCAATGCTGTGACCGGCCACACGACAATCGCATGAGTAAACAAATTTTGAACAAGAAATAAATAGCTTTTCCAA
>ENA-OUQC01001325-OUQC01001325.1-human-gut-metagenome-genome-assembly--contig:-NODE-1325-length-13270-cov-13.842225_pt1 | contig 13270 bp, 9 predicted proteins | sample MGYA00237942_ERZ548815 | MGnify/ENA primary metagenome ERZ548815 (study PRJEB26490, sample SAMN05194722) | human gut metagenome | biome: terrestrial biome; feature: human-associated habitat; material... | reverse complement strand
CGGAGGTGATGCCGCCTATGAGAAACAGAGAACAGATCTATGGACAGGAGGCCGCGGGACTGCTGCGGAACATAACCGTCTATCACTGCATACGCCATGACCAGCTCCTGCGCCTGTACCCGGGCAAGGAGGACGTCATTGAGAATCTGCTGCGCTATCTGGTCAGGCAGCAGCGGATATTCTACAACACTGACCGGGATTGCTATGGAGACGTCCCCAACTGCCGCGAGGATAAGGAGCTGACAGCGGCGCTGTGGGTACTACTGGACTTCATCGAGAAGGTGGAGTATCACAGCCCCGACGATACGCCGGTGAAGCTGGTATTCTTCGCGGATGGCGAGGTATATGAGGTCGTCTATATAAGCCCGGATAAGGAAACGATGATGCAGCACGTACTGACCACGGAAGATGATTCCGGGCGGCGGCTCGTGATCATCGAGGAAGAAGCACAGATGCAGCGCCTGCATATCCCCCATACCGCCGCCTACTGCATGGTGGATCAGTCCGGCTGCGTGCAATACTTCAGAAAGGAGGAATACAGTGGAGAGAGCCATCCTCTCACAGCGGATAGAGAGCATTTTGAATGAGATCACACGCCTGTCCAATACGCTCTACGCTATGGACAACACGAATATCGAACGGCATTCAGATAACTATGAAATGCTGTCCACAGAGGCCGCGCTGCGCGGCGAGGTCATTGCCTGCCGGCTGCGGCATCTGATCTATGAGACGACCAGTATTCGGAAAGCCGAGTATCTGGCGTCAGCCGGCGTCATGCAGGGTATCTCCGTCATGAATGAAGATGGTATTCTGGAGATCACGCTCCCCTGCCTACTGCCCAAGAAGAGCAAGAAGCACAGCTCCGAGTATCTGACCGACCCCATTTACTACACGCTCAGTAAGTACGCGCAGACGCACACGCTGCCCAAGTTCCGGCACTGTGTAGTCTGCTTTTCTCATATCTACAGCCGTGAACTGTCACCGAGGCGGGTGCGTGACTATGACAACCTGGAACTCAAGCAGCTTCTGGACGTGATTGCCACCTTCGTCATGGAGGATGATACAGGCCTCTTGTGCGATGCCTATAACACAACGGAGATCGGTGACTGTGACTGCACCCGCGTGTCGGTGATGGATAAGGAGCACTTTCAGGGCTGGCTTTCGGACCGTGAAAACCGGCTTCGCTCCATATCCGATTTATAGCGTTTTGGCCGTGTCAAAAGCGGCACACATGACTACGGTATGGCAAAGCCTGTATTTCCGGGCATTTCCACATGACCGGTGCGGGCAAAAAATACCGTGGTCATGGCAGTCTGGGTACTGCACACCAAAAGGAGGTGGTCAGTATGAGTACCCTACCGCAAAAAGCTCCCGGTAGCCTATCACAAGCCTATCAGCTATTGGCGCTGGTCGCCCTGTCCGGTGAGTTGCCGGCCAGCCAACTGAGCAGGCTCGCCGGTGGCACCAGCTACAAAGAGAACGTGGTCAAGTCGCTGAAGCGTCAGCGGCTTTTGCTGTCCTACTACAAGAACAGACTGCGTGGATACCGGCTCACCGCCGCGGCGAAAAAGCTGCTGCTGGAGCACAACCCGGAGAGGTTTTCTTTCTACCTGTCCGGAGCCTGTGCCACCAACCACATCAGGAGTGAGCCGGAGCAGAGGCTTCGACTCCACCGTGTCTCTCAGACATTGATCACCATGCGTAACGCCAACGTTAGTATCTTCCGCGATGAAAAGCTAGGCGTATTCCGTCCCGGTGAAACAGCGACTGGTAGCATCTGCGCCCCTGCCTTCTACTCATCCCGTGAGATCAAGGAGATGGGGACAACCTTTGTTAAAATCCGTGGTGCCCGGTCCGTGGGCGTTTTGCTGACACAGCAGCATATCCACGTGGTTTACAACATGGGCAACGCGCTGATGAAATGGAGCTATAAAGCTGAGATGCGGACAAAGGCACTCATGCAGACGGTGCTGTGCCGTGAACGAATGCCGCACCAGTATCACCCGGATGCGGTGCGGGGTCTCCTGCTGGGTGATAGCATGGAACTGGCCTATGAGCTGCTGACTGATCAGGGTGGCAAAAACTATTTCGTTCTGGATGGCAGCTATGAGCGGTTCTGCTTCTTGACCAACGACCATCATGGAGAGGTGCTGCTGCGCCTCCTCTGTGATAAAGAAATAGACAATGACCTGCGCGAGCTGCTGCTCCTTGATCTGGAGCCCCGGCAGCTGAGTGAAACAGTGGAGAATGACGCCATGACGCCGGATGGTGCGCCGGTGCTGTTTGCCTATGACTGTGACCTGCCGCGAATCAGGCGGTTCGATACGGCACTGCGGCTTCAGGATCGCTATGGCATCCTGATCTGCTTCGACCATCAGGCTGAAGTGCTGCGCCGCTACTGCGGCGACAGGGCTGTTGTGCAGGCCATTGATTTTGCTGCGTTCGAGAGGAGGTTTTTCCCGTAGAAAAAAAGAAACTGCGAACGCTGCTATTCGCACTCCCGCTATTTCTATCAGGGCTGCTGTTTGGCGGCGGCTATCTATCGCAATTCGTCCGGAACTATCAACAGTGGAAGGATGCGGGCGGAACGCCAGGCGACGGAAGCTCCCCGGCCGCGCCGGTGCTGTCCCTCTCCGCTTGCTGCGAAGCGCTGCTCAGTAAGAGCGGCATTATCGGCGTGGGGCTTTGCCTGTTGCTGCTGGGCCTGCTGATCGTCATGGTGATGCGCATGGGTTATTCCGATGTTGGCGAGTATGACGCGGAGCGCAACCTGACTTATTCCAACAAAGGCACCTACGGAACGGCTGGTTTCATGGAGAAAGCGGAGATGAAGGGCGTCCTTGATCTGGTGTCCGATACCCGCAAACACAGCGGCGTCATACTGGGCAAGCTGGATGGTCAGGTGGTGTGTATTCCCGAGAACTCCCGGCTTAACGGCAATATCGCCGTGTTCGGCGCCAGCGGCTCCATGAAAACGCGAGCCTACTGCATCAATCGCATTTTGCAAAGCGCGTCCGAGGCCCGCAACGGCCACAAGGAGTCCTTGATCATCACCGACCCGAAATCGGAGCTTTACGAAAAGACCAGCGAATATCTGCGCAGCAAGGGCTACGTGGTAAAGGTCTTCAACCTGATCCAGCCGGAGAACTCTGATTCATGGAACTGCCTGGCGGAGATTGAGGGTGATGAGCTGATGGCGCAGATCTTCTGCGACATTATCATCAGAAATACCGGCAGCGAAAAGGGCGACCATTTCTGGAACGCCGCCGAGATGAACCTGCTGAAAGCGCTGGTACTGTATGTGGCGCTGGGTTATCCACCGGAGAGCCGGAATATCGGCGAGGTCTACAAGCTGTTGGTGCTGAACGCGGAGAAAGAACTGGACAACCTTTTTTCCATGCTGCCTGCCAGCCATCCTGCCAGAGCGCCCTATGCGCTGTTCAGCCAATCCTCAGATACGGTGCGCAGCGGCGTTATCATCGGGCTGGGCAGCCGCTTGCAGGTGTTTCAGAACCGGCCCATCTGTCAAATCACCAGCCACGATGAAATTGACATGGAGCTGCCGGGCAAACAGCCCTGCGCTTATTTCTGCATCACATCCGATCAGGACAGCACCTTTGATTTCCTCACGTCCCTGTTCCTGTCCTTCGCATTTATCAAGCTGATCCGTTACGCGGACAAAAACTGTGCCGACCGCAGGCTGCCGGTTCCCGTTCATGTGCTGGGCGAGGAGCTGACAGCCTGCGGTGTAATTCCCGACTTGAGCCGGAAGATCAGCGTGATCCGTTCGCGGGGCGTCAGCATGAGCTGTGTATTTCAGAATCTGGCAGGCTTGCAGAACCGGTATCCCTATAACCAGTGGCAGGAGATATTGGGCTGCTGCGACTATCAGCTTGCCTTGGGCTGCACCGATGAGCTGACAGCCAAATTCCTCAGTGACCGCACCGGGGAGGTCAGCGTCCATGTCTCCAGCAAGGCCAAGCAGTTGGGTACATGGCGTATCAGCAACTACACGCCGGAGTTCCGCGAAACCAGCGGCGTGGGCAAGCGCAAGCTACTGACTATGGATGAGGTGCTGCGCCTGCCGGTAAATCGCGCGCTGGTCATTGCACGCGGCAACAAGGTGCTGCAGGTGGATAAGTACGACTACACCAATCATTATGAGGCAAAGAAGCTGCGGGACTGCAAGGCATCCGCCCATGTTCCGGAATGGCGTAAGAAACCCGCACCCACACCAAAACCGGAGCAGCCGAAGCTCGCACCTCGGCCGAATAAGACGCCCGTCAAACGCAGTGAGTTTGTCAAGACCGATAAGGATTCCATCATGTCAACAAAAATGTAGTACAAGGAGGAGCAACTATGCCGAGAAAGAAAACAGAAGAAATCGCCATTGTCCCGGATACTCCGGTACTGCCCGTGGATGATGCCGTGGAAAAGGGGCTACCGGAACTCATAAGCGAACCTGTAACCGAGGACATTACCCCCGAAATTATGGAGGCTCCTGTGGAAGAACCGGAGGACACCCAAGAGACACCACCAAAGCGTACCGTCCGCAGGCGGACGACCACCAGGAAGAAGCAGCCGGCAGAGGAACCGGAGACGCCGCCTGTTGAAGATACCACTGAGAAACCTGAGACGGATACTGTTCAGCCGTGGGAGATCCTGACGGTGGATGCCCGCAGCGAAGCAGAAACACAGGAGCAGCGGGAGGACATCATCTGGCATGAGATCCATACCGGCTATCGTACCCGGCGCATCCTCACCGGTATGCTGAGTGGTATTGAAAAGACGGATGCCGGGAGAACCATTGCCATCGTGGACTACAAGGGATTCCGCATTGTGATCCCCCTGCGTGAGATGGTGCTGGACTTCCCCAAAGGACTCTATGGCATAGATTACGATGAAATGATCCTCAACTATCAGAAGATCCTCAATAAAATGCTGGGCGCTGAGGTGGACTTCGTGATCAAGGGGATCGATGGCAACAGCAGATCCGTTGTCGCCAGCCGGAAAGACGCCATGCTGAAAAAGCAGCAGATCTATTATTTCGGCACGGACAGCGACGGTCAGTACCGCATCTGTGCCGGGCGCGTGGTGCAGGCCCGTGTGGTTGCCGTGTCAGAGCGGGTCATCCGAGTCGAAGTATTCGGCGTGGAGACGTCTATTCTGTCCCGCGACCTTTCGTGGGACTGGATCGGCGACGCCAATGACCGTTTCGCCGTGGGAGATCATGTGCTGGTGCGTGTACTGAAAGTTGACCGTACTGATCCGGAGCAGATCTGGATCAAGGCCGACGTCAAAAGTGTAACAGGTGACAACCGGAATGATAATCTCCGCAAATGCCGTATCCAGGGCAAGTACGCAGGAAAAGTCACCCATGTCTATAAAGGCATTGTGTATATCCGACTCAGCAACGGTGCCAACGCCATCGCCCACTCCTGCTATGACCGGCGCAGACCCGGACGAAAGGATGATGTCAGTTTCGTCGTTACTCATCTGGACGAAGAACGCGGTGTCGCCGCAGGGATCATCACCCGAATCATCAAGCAGCATATTTAGGACACATGAAAAGCACCTGGCCGCAATCGGTCAGGTGCTTTTTTATGGATCATTCGGTCAGCATAGGCGTATCAGCGCTGTACTTTTTCTATCAGTTCGGCAACTGGCCGGTGTGCAGATAAGAGAGAAGCTGCTCCTTGTCCAGCTGGCCGATGCCAAGATAATCCAGATCGAAGGGGTTATCCTCAAAGAAGCTGGTTTCGTGCATAGCGCCGCCCAGCACGATCATGCTGTCAATGATCGGCGTCGGCACGCCGAACTTTTTGCCAAGGTCGTGGTAGATCTTGCAACCCACGGGAATGTCCTCCGTGATGTAGCGGTGGTCGATGGAATTCGGCCCCGTATTGCCCTCGTCGCAGGGTTTGTCCAGCGGGAAGATCACATTATCCTCGCCCTCGGCGCCAAGGCCCATGTACTCCTGCGTCAATATGCTGCGGCGGGAGAAGAACGACTCATAGGCATAATCCGGGATGCGGATACCGATGGCGTCGGCAATGGCACATTCCTCCTGATAGAACTGATACTGCACCCGGCAGATGGAGGGGCACAGCCCGTGGGAGTACATGGAATAGCTGTCGGGGTCGTTGCCGTAGATGGACGACCAGTTTTCCATGCTCGACACGCCCAGCACCGAAGCGGGAACGTGGATCACCGGGTTGACATTGGAAAAGCCGATGTCCAGCACCGTATCTCCGGCCACGGGGCCATCTCCGTGGGTAACGGCATCCATGCAGGGCAGATATTTGGCGGACTCCAGAAAATCGTCGATGTCCGTCATGGGCTGCGTCGCGCCCCGGAGGGTGATGGCGCGGTATTTCGCGCCCACATGGGGCATGGTAAAGCCGCCGATCTTCTCCAGCCGTGTCCCGTAGGGGGCGGAGCTCCAGCCGCCTACGATGACCTTCTTGGTGCAGCCGGCCTCACGCATGAAACGGCGCAGCAGAAGCGTGGCGTAGTTATCGGTAAAGATATGTACGACCTGACCGTCCTCCAGCAGCGGCACCAACGTGCGCAGGTAGTGCTCCTGGGCGTTGGCGGTGATGCCGATCACGATAAGACCCGCGCCCTTTACCACCTCGGCCATGTCGTTGCTGGCCAGATCCAGAAACGCGCGGCCTGACCGCTCAAAGCCATACAGGTTCCGCTGTACGCCATCTAACAGGATGCCGGTCTTGTCCAGATTCGCCACAGCCTTTGGGGTGCGGGAATAGAGCCGCACTTCCCGCCCGGCCAGCTTCATATCCGCGGCACAGGTTTTTCCGACCGCACCGCCGCCTAAAACGGCAATGGGCAGATCCTTCAGGTACGACATATCATGCTTCATCAAATGTTGCCCTCCTTCTACTTTTTTAACTTTAGCATTATGCACAATACCAGTTTACCACAGGAAGCGGGAGAATTGCAGTTAAAAAAGTGTAAAACATATGGCACACCAAATGTCATGTCACTACATCGGCAAAGGATGGCAACAGATTGGCACTGTTTTGCGATTTCGTCGTAAATCCTCATATGCTATACTTGGTACAGTCAAAATTGTAAAGGCCGCAGGGTAACAACTCAGCGGTCTTTCACATGCAGGAAGGTGGTGAGCCCCGATGCAGTAATTCATTTTTTGGGAGCCATGTGGCTGGGTAGAGACGATACTTACCATTACCCAATCGTGTACGCTTCGTGATTTCTGAAATCTGCTGTTGAAAAAAGGCTCTCTCCAGTCGTAAGTATGATTAAGTCCTCGCAGAAAAGGACTATCCCATATTTACACGAAGGAGAGATACCCATGAGGAATAAACTGATCTATTGCATCCCGCTGGCACTGAGTATTACATGTTTGATCGGTTGTGCAGCCAAGGCGGCTCAGATGCCGGCAGAACCGGAACCTGTGGCGCTGCTTCCCGAACAGAAGCAGTCTTCCATCGTTACGAATGATGCAAAGAATGAAACGATCCCCCCTCCACAGCAGTCTGAACACGAAGATACACCAGTACGCATCGTGGAAAGCAACCCTGCGGACACTCCAGCAAACGCAGATACCGAAGTGCCGCAGGCTGCGCCTGCACCTACCGCGCAGCCCAATGTCACAGAGGACATTCCTTCCGAGACTGTCCATGCAAAGACCGGCTATATGGAGTCGGAGCCTGTACCGGAACCGGACCCCACACCCGACCCCACGGCCCCGGCAGACCGGCAGGCGGCCATCGACGCCGCCAACGCCTATGCAGTGGCGCAGTACGGCGTCACTACAGATATTAGCCTGACGCTGGACAACAGTGCCTACCGCTTCCCCGCCGCAGTGCCGGTGGATGCCTCGCAAGAGACGTTGGAGGCCAAGGCGCGGGACATGGTGGACTTCACCTTCCGCCAGCTCATGATGCAGGCGGGCAGGGACAGTGTGACAGACGCCGGTTTCCACTGCAACGTCTGCATTGCGGAGGATGGTGGGAGCCTGCTGATCTATGTCCTTTATGACTAAGACGCAACAATTCCATACGCAAAGCCTCTCTGGCAACAGAGAGGCTTTATCTTTTCCGACAAAGGAGGAATCCTATTGAAAGCATTCAAACGATTTACAGCCCTTGTACTTGCGCTGGTCATGGCGGCGATGCTGGCGGTGTCCGCTTACGCCGCCACAGTCGTGGTCAAGTACAAGGTGTACGTCTACACCAGTCAGTTGACTTTCAAACAGTATGACTACAGCAGTTCGACAACACCCAGCACACGGAATCTGACCATTCTGGCAGACAGCAGCCTCGGTAGTGGCAGCGCCCTCTATCATGTCAAATACGTCAACGGCGCGGTGGCCTACTGCATCCAGCCGGGTGCCCGGTCAGACGATAGTAGCAATTATGTGCAGGGCTCCAGCGGGTGCTGGTACAACCTGCCCGCCTCAGTGCAAAGCGGCATCGCGCTGGCACTTGCCTGCGGCTATCCCAGCGCAGAGTATGGCACGGCCTACGGCGATAACAACAGCAGCGACATCGTTGGCGCCGAAAAGTGGGCCGCTACGCAGGCAGTCATTTGGGACTTGATCTGCGAGTATAGAAGCCCCTACGACTACCGATCCTGGGGTAGCAGTCCGTTTTATAACTGCGTTGATACGTCTCGTTATCCCACGTTTGCGCTGTGGTATGAAAAAATCGTGGATGCGATGCAAAGCGCAACAGACATCCCCAGCTTTGCAGAGACAAGCAGCCGTTGGTGCGACACTATTGAGTTGACCAAGGATGCCAGCGGCAATTACTCCGCCAGCGTGACGGACACCAACGGTGTGTTGTCCGACTTCAATTTCAGCTCGAACAGCGGCAACGGCATTACGTTTACACAGCGCGGCAATACCTTGACCATCACGGCCACGGCAGAAGCCGCAAAGGGCCTCTCCACTGAAAAGACCTACTCCGCCACCGGCAGCGCCTACGGCATTGATCCCGACGAAGCCGTTTTGTGCTGGTATGACTCTACTGGAAAATATCAGTCTCTGGCAAGCTATACCGGCACAGGACTTGATCCCGTGAGAGCCTACATCAAGATCAAGGCCACCGTGACGGAAGATAAGGGCAGCCTGACTGTCAATAAGACCGATGCCGACACCGTCAAGGCTCTGGCGGGTGTCACCTATCGGCTTTATGACAGCGCTGGCAACAAAGTGGCCGATGTGACTACCGGAACAGATGGCAAGGCAGTCTTCTCTGACCTCCCGCTGGGAAGTTATAGCTATCAGGAGATCAGTGCCCCTTCCGGGTATGTGGTGGACAACACGAAGTACCCAATCACCATTACATCCACAACCCTGAATATCACGGCGACCCGAACCAATGCGCTGGGGAAGGCCAGTGTTGAGATCAGCAAGGTGGACGCGGACTCTAACACCCCGCTTCAAGGTGCCGGTTTCCGTCTGTACGATGCATCTGGAAACCAAGTCGCAGAGGGCTATACGGACGCCAATGGTAAGCTGACGTTCACTGGCCTGAAGCTGGGCAACTACACATGTAAGGAGTTTCAGGCACCGAACGGGTATGTTCTGGATGATGCGGCTTTTCCCGTTGTGCTGAACCAGAACGGACAGGTGCTGAAAGTTACCCGTGAGAACAAGCTGATTACCGGCAGCATCGAGATCCTGAAAGTTGACGCTGACACCAAGCAGCCGCTGGCCGGTGTGGTGTATCGGCTCTTTGACGCTGATGGCAACAAGATCACGGACGGTACGACTGACGCCAATGGCAAGTTGACCTTTGATAATCTCAAGCCCGGCAGCTATGGCTATCAGGAGATCAGCACCGTGGATGGCTACCAACTGGACGAAACCAAATATGATTTCAGTCTGACCAGTGAGAACCTTAACATCAAGGTTACACGCGAGAATAAGCCTATCAGGGGCAGCCTCACCGTCCGTAAGGTTGATGTTACCGGCAGTCCTCTCGCTGGTGCGGAGCTGATGCTGGAGACGTCCACGGATGGCCAGACCTGGACGGAGGTAAGCCGGATCACCACCGATAAGACCGGTATTGCCAGATGGGACGATCTCAAGATTGGCGCACAATATCGCGTCACTGAGGTGAAAGCTCCCGCAGGTTATACCCTGATGGCTGAACCGCTGTTCACCGGTGTACTGGACAACACCAGTCCTGACGTCACCATTACCGCCTGCAACAGCGCAGGCTTTGTCCTGCCGTTCACGGGCGGTGTGGGATTCACAACCTATTTCCTGTTTGCAGCACTCATGCTCTGCATGGGTGTTTATTTTTGCAAAAAATCTGATTTAATGAAGGAGAAAACCAAATGAAAAAGATCCATCGCGTATTGGCGCTGCTGATGGCGGTGCTCATGGCCTTCGGACTGATGACTACGGCATTTGCCGAGCCGACCATTGACACCAGCAAGAAAGCATCCCTGAGTATCTATAAATATGACATTACCAAAGCCAGCGAAGATGGCGTGTGGGACGCGGAATCCTACGTCTCTACCGGTCTGCATGACGACGCCGTTGTTGACAAGCTGAGCAAGTACGCCATTCAGGGCGTGGAGTTCACCTATCTGAAGGTGGCCGACATCACCATGAACAATGAGCTGGTGGACAATCAGCGTCAGGTTGGCGTGCTGTACGGCTTCGACACCTCTGATCGCTCCAACGCCGTGTTGTCCGCTATCGGCCTGACCGCCGCAGATGCCCACAAAACTGAGGGCGGTGTCAACTACTTCACCAGCGATGCTCTGAACAACAAGCTGTCTGCTGCGCTGGCTGCCAATGCAACTACTGTCAAGAACGCTCTGGAGGCTGCTGTTAAGAATGGCGGCGTGGCCATGACTGAGACCGATGCGACTGGTCATACCTCCGCTTCCAACATGGAGCAGGGCCTGTATCTTGTCGTGGAAACCCGCGTCCCTGAGAACGTAACTTCTACCTGCAATCCCTTCCTGGTCTCCTTGCCCATGACGACCATTGATGGCAGCGAATGGATTTACGATTTGACCGTCTACCCCAAGAACCAAACTGGCAACCCCGACTTGGAAAAGACCGTCCGCGAGAGCAAGAGCAGCACTGGAAAGAATAACGGCAGCCTGACCGACATCACCGATGGCTTCGAGCACACTGCCACCGCCTCCGTGGGCGATGTTGTGGATTATCAGATCATCAGCACCCTGCCTACGATTACTTCTAAGGCTTCTTCTTTGAGCGAGTATAGCTATGTGGACACTCTGAGCAAGGGCATCAAGTATAACAAGAACGACGTCGTTATCGAGTTCTTCCGCGATTCCGCCTGCACTGACAAGATCACCACTTGGGATGAAAGCTCCGGCAAGTTCACCGTGGTTTACGAAGATACCACCAACACCATGACCATCAAGATGACCGAGACCGGTCTAGCGGAGATCAATGAGTCCGAGAGCGTGTATACCGACAGCGTGAAGCGCGGCTTTTCCGACTGCTCCATGCGGATCACTTACGTCGCCACTCTGACTGCCGACGCACAGATGGGCGACAAGGATAATCCCAACACTGTTACCCTGACTTGGAAGCGTACCAACACTACCTACTATGACACGCTGGAGGACTGCTGCCATGTGTTTACTTACGGCATTGATGTGCTGAAGCAGTTCTCTGACGGTAAGGGAAATATCCAGAACGTCAAGTTCAACCTGCACAATGACACCGACAACTACTACATCATCGCAGACCTGAAGAATGGCACCTACTACGCCAAGGGTGTCACCACCAAGAAGTCTGATGCGACCACCTTTATCCCCAACAGCAACGGCCACATTATCGTGAGAGGGCTGGAGGATGATGCTTACAGCCTGACCGAGATCGCCACCGATAAGGGCTATGTGCTGCTCAAGGAGGCAGTCAAGATCGTGATCACCACCAAGGAAAACGGTGCCTGTGAGAAGTGCGGTGCCAAGCTGCTGACCGCCAGCGCTACGGTCAATGGTAAGGATGTTACCATGACGGATGGCAACGCTGTCGTCACCCTGACCGTGGTTAACAACCCCGGCTTTGATTTGCCTCGCACCGGCGGTCGGGGTGTTTGGATGTATACGGTAGGCGGTGTCCTGCTTCTGGGCGCGGCAGCCTTCATCGTGATCCGCAGCCGTAAGCAGCACAAGAGTGAGCAGTGAAACGCTGGTTACTGGCGGCGGCTTGCGGTGCTGTGGCGTTGGGGTTACTTCTCTATCCGCTGGCGGGAGAACTTTTAAGTGAAAAGTACCACTCCGATGTGGAAACTACCTACACTGCCGCCATCAAGGACACCGACGATGCCGAGCTGACTGCCCAGCGGCAGGCGGCGCAGCAGTATAACGCCATGCTGGCCAATGCGACGATCTCTGAGGGAGGGGCTTCTGCCCCTCCCTTGGCCTACGCAGATCAACTCACGGTGGGCGGTGTCATGGCTTACATCGACATCCCCAAAATCAACGTGTACTTGCCTGTGCAGCATGGCACAGGCGCAGAGACATTGGAAAAGTCCGTAGGCCATGTAATGGGCACATCTCTGCCGGTAGGCGGCAGCAGCACCCACGCCGTACTTTCGGCCCACAGCGGTATGGCGAGCTCCAAGCTATTTTCGGATATCGATCAACTCGAAAAAGGTGATAAATTTTACATCCATGTGTTGGGCGAGGTACTGGCTTATGAGGTAGACGCCATCAATACGGTACTGCCCACGGACACAAGCCTGCTTCAAATCGAGGAGGGCAAGGACTATGTAACGTTGGTCACCTGCACCCCGTTTGCCATCAATACACACCGGCTGTTGGTACGAGGCCATCGTGTTCCTTATACACCAGAGCAGGAAGCGACTGCCGCCGCAGAAAAGCCAGTGGCATCCTCGTGGACACAGCATTACCTCACTGGCCTTGCCATCGGCCTTGGCGCGGTGGCCGTGGTCGGCGGCGGGTATGCGATCATTAGGAGGAAGCGCCATGCGTAAGACCTCTCTTGTGTTGGCGGTGCTGCTGGCCGTGGTGGGTGTCTGTGTCATGCTATGGCCGGTGTTTACGGGACACAGGCTGCAAGCCGACACAGATGCGGCAGTGCAGGAGTTTTTAGCTGAACATGACGAGCCGGAGCAGCACCCCAAACTGCTGGCGGCCTTACAAGTCTACAATCAGCGTATCTACGTCGAAAAGCAATCCGGCCTTGTTGACCTCGAAGCCTGCGAAGAACCCGCCGTCGATCTGACCGCCTATGGCATTGACGATGAGATCATCGGTGTGC
>ENA-OUQC01001322-OUQC01001322.1-human-gut-metagenome-genome-assembly--contig:-NODE-1322-length-13284-cov-3.739965_pt1 | contig 13284 bp, 11 predicted proteins | sample MGYA00237942_ERZ548815 | MGnify/ENA primary metagenome ERZ548815 (study PRJEB26490, sample SAMN05194722) | human gut metagenome | biome: terrestrial biome; feature: human-associated habitat; material... | reverse complement strand
TTTTGCCGGAGCGGCAGCTATGGCCGTGGGGATCCTTTCTGCCTGGCTGGGTCTGGGGCTGTTTCCCGTGTCTTTGCTGTGCTGCGGCACGGTTGTGGTTCTGGAGCTGCTGCTTTGATTTTTTCATAACTGAAACCGTTCTTTTTACAGATCTTCCACAAACAGACCTATATTACAAAGCCCCCTGTCCGCCGGACAAGGGGCTTTGCAGCTTATTTAGCCTATACAGCAGGCCGTGAATACATCTTCCCAGAGATGCAGCTCTTGATTTATGCACCCGTTTGTTCAGGCTGCGGCGTAGGCATAGCCCGCACCCCGCGTTCCAGATGGAAGCAGGTCTCCATCGCCCGGCTCTGTCCGTTTTCACCCAGTACAGTATATTCCAGATAGACCCAGAAGCTCCCACCGGTCGGTTCCAACAGCTCCTCCACTGTGGCAGGCTGCTGTTCCACCACTTCCAGATTTTCGTTCAGCACGAACAATCCGTTGGGCGTATTATTGACGATGCAGTCCGAAAAGCTTTCGGCTTTGTCTTTAAGATACGGCAGACACATTGAAATTTCCGCCTTGCCCTGTAATACGGCAATCGCTTTTTCGCGGCAGGTATTGTACCCGCAAGAGCCGCAGTTGAGTTCGTCTTCCTTTCTGTACTTGCCCATTTCGCGCAGCTCTGCGTTGATTTCCGCCTCGGACGGCATTTGCAGCGTATGTTCGATCGGCACGAAATGTTTTCTGATTTCAAGCGGCTCGGGCTGATTTACCGAAAAATCCTTGTCGCCCGCATACCTTGCGACCGCGGTGTAGTCTTTCACGGGGGAACGGTGGTATTTTTCCATAACGGGACCGCCCACGCAACTTCCGACGCACGCCGACATTTCGATGAAGCAGTTGTGCACGTTGCCGCTTTCGATATCTTTCAGACATTCTTTGCAGTTTTCCACGCCGTCGACCGCCATATAAGTATACTTGTCGTTTTGAAGCGCCATCGTTTTAAGTATGCCGCCGGTTGTCGGGAAAAATCTTGCGCGGCTTTCGTTGAAGTCGTCCATATCCGATTCCGGCGCGATTCCTGCGTCTTTCAGCCACTCCGTAAGTTCCTCAAAAGTCAGGACGGCGTCAACGTACCCTTCGTAAAAGTCCGCCTCGTCCTTTTTTGACACGCAAGGTCCGACGAAAACGACTTTTGCTTTTGCGTTGCGCGCTTTTATGTCGCGCGCGTGCGCGAGCATAGGCGACAGCACGTCCGCAAGATACGGCAGCATATTCTGATAATATTTCTGGATAAGAAGGTTTACGGAATGGCAGCACGACGTGATAATAACGTCGCGTTTGTCTTCCTTGACCATTCTTTCGTATTCGTTTTTGACGATTGTCGCGCCGATTGCCGTTTCTTCCACGTCGAAAAAGCCCAGTTTTTTCAAGGCTTTTCTCATACCTTTTATGCCGATGTTTTCATAATTTGCGATGAACGACGGCGCAAGGCTGACGTAAACGGGATCGCCCGACTGAATAAGGACTTTCGCCTTTTCCACTTCGGACGAAATTTCTTTTGCGTTTTGCGGACATACTACGAAGCATTGCCCGCACAAAATGCACTCGTTGCCGATAATGTGCGCCTGATTGCCCGAAAACCTGATGGACTTCACCGGGCAGTGGCGGATACATTTATAGCAGTTTTTGCAGTTTGATTTTTTGAGTGTAAGACAATCGGACATAAATCCCCCTTTATTTTCCGTCGCCGAGTTTCGGCACGATATGATCGTGCCAGAACTCCTTGAACGATTCGGGCGTAACGCCCGTGAAAATTTCATCGTTTACAGTAACGGTAACGCCCACGCGGTTGCATTTGCCCGAGCAGAAACTTCCAGCAAGTATCACTTCATCGTCGAGTTTTTGCTCCTTAACACTCTTTTCGAACAACGCCACGATTTCGGGCGCGCCTTTTAAGTGGCAGGAACTGCCGACGCATATCTGTACGATAACCATTACGCCCTCGAAAGAATTTCGGCTTTGAAGAAGTCGTCGACGGTCTCGGGGCTTACCGAAAAGAATTTGTCGTCAACCGTCACGCAGACGCCTTCCTGACATCTTCCCATGCAGAACGTGCCGCCGAGTTCAACCTTATCTTTAAGACCGTGCTCGTTGATAAGATATTGCAACCCTTCAACAACCTGTCTTGATCCTTTTATATGGCAGGAACTTCCTATACATACGATAACTTTAATCATTTTTTCCCTCCTATGCGACTTTTATTGATATTCCACGACGTTTACCCAGGACAACAGGAATTCGCGTTCCTTTTCGTTGCCCTTTACCGATTGCGAAGCCGCAACGATGGGCATCCATTTCTGGACGTATTGTTTTTTGGTATTGGTTTTTTCGCAGAACAAATCAAGATATTCGTTCGCCCCGTCGATGTCGCCGTTGAGCCAGAACAAAAGATAAGTCCTTGCGACGTCCGCCGACGCATTGCCCTGCGTTGCGTGCGACCAGTCGATGACGTACGCCGTGCCGTCGTCCGCGATAATTACGTTGGACGGGTTGAAGTCGCCGTGGCAAAGTTTATTGTGCTTCGGCATTCCTTCAAGCCTTGTGTGCAGGTCGTATCGAGTCGTCGCGTCAAGGTCGGCTTCCGAAATTTTCCTGTTCATTTTGTCTTTCAGCCTGTTAAGAAGCGGACAGGTTTTGGACTGCACTTCGATCTGTAAATTCACGAAAAGTTCCAGATATTCGTGCTTTTTGTCGGGATTTTCAGCCATAAGTCTGTCCAGGGTTTTGCCCTTAATGAACTCGCTGACTATCGCCCATTTGCCGTCGATCGTTTCAACCGCCTTGATTTTCGGGATATTGAGCCCCGTTTCTTCGACGCGCGCCTGATTCAGCGCTTCGTTCAGAACGTCGGCTTTTTTGAAGTCTTTGTCAAACACTTTGACGCAGTTGTCGCCGTCGCGGTAAACCGTCTTATTGGTTCTTACTGCAATTACTCTGTCTAAATCCATACCCTTCTCCCTTTATTTTGAATTTTTCTTGTTATAAACCGTTTTGAAATCGCGGGGGTCGACGGTTTCCGTCACACCGACCACGGGTTCCGGCAACGGTTTTTCCGCAAAGGTTTTGCCGTAATATGCGTTAAGGTACATTTGTTTGATTTCGCTCATAAGCGGATAGCGGGGGTTCGCGCCGGTGCATTGATCGTCGAAAGCCTGCTCCACCATATCGTCAAGTCGATTCAGGAAATCCTGCTCGTCGGGGACGTACTCTTTGATGGTCTTTTTGATGCCGACTCTTTCTTTCAGCCCGTCGATAGCCTTGATAAGGTTTTCAAGTTTTTCTTCGTCGGTGTTGCCGAAAATCCCCAGGTATTCCGCAACTTCGGCGTATCTTCTCAGCGTATGCGGGTGGTCGTACTGCGGGAACGTACCCATTTTTGCGGGAACTTCCGCCGCGTTGAACCTTAATACTTCGTCAATCATAAGAGCGTTTGCCACGCCGTGCGGCAGATGATGGAACGCGCCGAGTTTGTGCGCCATCGAGTGGCATACTCCGAGGAATGCGTTTGCGAAAGCCATGCCCGCCATAGTCGCGGCGTTTGCCATTTTTTCACGCGCAAGCACGTCGGATTGTCCGTTGTCGTAAGCGCGTGGCAGATATTCGAAAATGGTTTTCAACGCTTTGAGCGCAAGACCGTCGGTGTAATCGGTTGCCATCATCGACGCGTACGCTTCCAGCGCGTGAGTTACGGCGTCGATACCGCTTGCGGCGGTAAGTCCGCGCGGCGCACTCATATGGAAATCCGTGTCGATAATTGCCATTTTGGGCAAAAGTTCGTAGTCGGCAAGGGGATATTTCACGCCCGTATTTTCATCGGTAATAACCGCAAACGGGGTAACCTCGCTGCCCGTGCCCGCAGACGTCGGGATTGCGATGAAGTACGCTTTTTCGCCCATCTTCGGGAAGGTGTAAACGCGCTTTCTGATGTCCATGAAACGCATTGCCATATCCATAAAGTCGGCTTCGGGGTGTTCGTACAAAACCCACATAATCTTGCCGGCGTCCATTGCCGAGCCGCCGCCGAGCGCGATAATGCAGTCGGGTTTGAACGCTCTCATTTGCGCCGCGCCTTCTTTTGCACAGGCAAGCGTCGGATCGGGAGCAACGTCGAAGAACGTCGTATGAACGATGCCCATCTCATCGAGTTTATCGGTGATAGGCTTCGTATAGCCGTTGTTGTAAAGGAAACTGTCGGTGACGATAAACGCCCTTTTCTTTCCCATTACCGTCTTTAACTCGTCAAGAGCGACGGGTAAACAGCCTTTTTTGATATATACCTTCTCGGGTGCTCTGAACCACAACATATTTTCTCTCCTTTCCGCAACGGTTTTGATATTGATAAGGTGCTTTACGCCGACGTTTTCGCTGACGCTGTTTCCGCCCCACGTGCCGCAGCCTAAAGTGAGCGACGGGGTAAGACGGAAGTTGTACAAGTCGCCGATGCCGCCCTGCGACGACGGCGTGTTGACAAGCACGCGGCAGGTTTTCATACGGCTTTGGAACTCGTCAAGTTTTGCCCTTTCCGTTACTTCGTTGAGATATATGGACGACGTATGACCGTAGCCACCGTCTGCAATAAGTCTTTCAGCCTTTGTGAAGGCATCCTGAATATCCTTCGCGCGGTACATTGCAAGTACGGGCGAAAGTTTTTCGTGCGCGAATTCTTCCGACAAGTCGACGCTTTCGACCTCGCCGATTAAAATCTTCGTGCCTTCGGGTACGGTTACGCCCGAAAGCGAAGCAATCGTCGCCGCTTTTTGTCCGACGATTTTCGCATTGAGCGCGCCGTTTATCAATATTGTCTTTCTGACCTTTTCGGTTTCTTCGGGATTCAGGAAATAGCAGCCCCTGTCCGCAAATTCGTTTTTAACGGCGTCGTAAACCTTGTCAAGGACGATGACAGATTGTTCGGACGCGCAAATCATACCGTTGTCGAACGTCTTTGAATGAATGATCGAACTGACGGCAAGTACGACGTCCGCCGTATCGTCGATGATTGCAGGCGTGTTGCCCGCCCCGACGCCAAGCGCGGGCTTGCCGGACGAATATGCCGCTTTCACCATGCCGGGACCGCCCGTCGCAAGGATAATGTCGGCTTCTTTCATGATAAGGTTTGTCATTTCAAGCGACGGCACGTCAATCCAGCCGATGATGTCCTCTGGTGCGCCGGCTTTTACCGCTGCGTCAAGGACGACCTTTGCCGCGGCAATCGTGCTTTTCTTTGCGCGGGGGTGCGGACTGATGATAATGCCGTTTCTCGTTTTCAACGAAATCAGCGTTTTGAAAATCGCGGTCGAAGTGGGGTTCGTCGTGGGGATAACCGCAGCGATAAGTCCGACGGGTTCGGCAATCTTTTTGATGCCGTACGCCTTGTCTTCTTCGATGACGCCGCAGGTTTTCACGTTACGATACGCGTTGTAAATATATTCCGACGCGTAATGGTTTTTGATGACCTTGTCTTCGACAATGCCCATACCCGTTTCTTCAACCGCCATTCTGGCAAGGGGTATACGCATTTTGTTTGCTGCGGTCGCCGCGGCAAGAAAGATTTTATCGACCTGCTCTTCCGAATAAGTCGAGAATTTCCTTTGCGCTTCGCGGACGACGGCGATTTTTTCGATGAGCGCGTCGACGCAATCGACTACTTTTACGTTGTTTTCCATTTGAAACTCTCCCGTACGTATTTATTTTACATATTATCTGCGACTTCGGCAAGCGTATAAGCGGTATTTTAACGCATAAACGTTACTTTTCGTCGCGGTTGTCAAACTTTGTTAAAATTCTAACAATCTTTTGACATTGTTAATAATATAACAATCTTTCAGCAATGTGAAATAGTACTTTTATATGCTTATATATCAAAATATATATACGTCTTTAATTCTGCCCTTACTTAAAGAAAATAAAAAACCGATTGTATTAATACAATCGGCAATTTTTGATTTACAGATAACTCCTTTTCGCCTCGCACAGTTTCGTGATGAAAGTCTTGTCAAGTGCCGTCAGGTGATAATCTTTTTTATATATCAGCACGTCTTTGTAAACCTTTGCGTTTTCGGCGCAGGGTTTTGCGGTAAGCCCGTATCTTTCAAGGGTTTCAACCGGCACGGGCGACACCCACATGAACGTTTCGTCGTTTTTTGACAAGACGTCGAACTGGCTTCCCCTTTCAAACACGAATATTCTGCGCGTTATTTCGCCCTGCAATTCGTCCTTTCTGACTTCCGCCAGAGGTAGGGACGGCACGAACGGATCGGCGTGCGCGATTTCGATATAGTTTTTAAGGTCGGAAAACCTGATTTCGTCAAGTTCGTTCAGCGCGCTTGTTTTTGAAAACACGAGAACGTGGTGAAATTCCGAAATAAGTTCGTGATTCAACCCGCGTTGTTCCGCCATTTCCTTGAAATATTTATCGTACTGCGCGGCGTAACGGACGATGCCGAGTTTATAATCCTTTTCCAGAATGTTGTTTATCGCGCGCAAAGCGTTGGTTTCCTTATAAAAGATTTCAAAATTTCCTTCCTTTTCCAGACACTTCGAAAACTCCGCAAAAGCACTTGAAATATAACTTGCGCGCGGAACGGATATGGAAAACGACTTTTTCTCGTTCTCCTGCCCCTTGAACACGTTTTCAACCTCGTTTATCTGGCGCAGAATCGCTTTTCCGTATTCAATAAGACGTTCCCCGTCGTGGGTAAGCGTCATACCCTTTGAGTTTCTGTCGAAAATCGTAATTCCAAGGTCTTTTTCCAATTCCTTAATCGCGCGGGAAAGGTTGGGTTGCGCGATGTACAGTTCTTCCGCAGCCCTTGAAATCGATCCGATCCTTGCCACTTCGACGGCATATTTCAAATACTGTATATTCATTTCTCCACCTCTTCGTTTGAATTATATCACGATAAAAATAAACTTAAAACACAGCGGCTTTGCTTAAAAAAAGTACGGATTTGACACCGTACTTTTTATATGTTAACCGCGAAGTTTCTTTGCGGTAACCAGCCTGTTAAGCGCAACGATATAAGCCGCTACGCGGAAAGTACAGTCGTATTTTTCACGGGCGTCGAACACGTCGTTGAACGCGCCGACGATCTGACGTTTGAGTTTTGCGTTGACGTCGTCCTCTTCCCAATAAAAGTTTTGCAGGTTTTGCACCCATTCGAAGTAACTGACGATGACGCCGCCGCTGTTGCTGAGAATATCAGGAAGGACTTTGACGCTTTTTTTGTTAAGGATTTCGTCCGCTTCCACAGATGTCGGTCCGTTTGCCGCTTCGATAACGATTTTCGCCTTGATTCTGTCGGCGTTTTCAGCGGTGATCTGGTTTTCGAGTGCGGCGGGAATAAGGATGTCGCAGGGGAGTTCCAGAAGTTCCGCATTCGTGATTCTCTTGCAGTCGCCGGTGTAGCCGTCAAGAAGGTTCTTGCCGCTGTCGAGATATTTGTAAATTCCCGAAATGTCAAGACCGTTTTCGTTGTAAATCGCGCAACTTACGTCGGATACGGCGATAATCTTTGCGCCCTCCTCCGCAAGAAGTTTCGCGCTGATGCTACCGACGTTGCCCATGCCCTGGATTACGATTTTGCAATCTTCGGGTTTCATATTATATTTTTTCATCATTTCAAGGGTGACGAAACATACGCCGCGTCCGGTCGCTTCGTTTCTGCCCTTCGAACCGCCGATTTCAATCGACTTGCCGGTAACGATGCCGTAAACGCTTTCGCCCTTCAACTTGCTGTATTCGTCAACCATCCAGTCCATCGTCTGGGCGTTGGTGCCTACGTCGGGAGCGGGAATGTCGGTGTTGGGAGAAATGATCGCCGAGATTTTGTCAATGTAAGTGCGGGTAAGACGTTCCAACTCGCCCTTGCTCATTTCGCGAGGACGGCATACGATACCGCCTTTGCCGCCGCCGTAAGGAATTGCCGCAACCGCACATTTGAAAGTCATCCACGCGGAAAGAGCGCGCACTTCGTCGACGTTGACGTTCTGATGATATCTGACGCCGCCTTTCGCAGGTCCGCGGAGCGTGCTGTGCTGTATGCGGAAACCTTCAAAAACCTTCAAAGAACCGTCGTCCATACGTACGGGAAGCGCGACTTTCAGTTCACGTTCGGGATACTTGAAAGTGAGATAATCTTCCTCGCTTATGCCCATGACGCCGGCTGCCTTGTCCATAACGGCAACAAAATTATCAAAAGGATTATATTTTGTCATAATTTTTCCTCCAAAAGAAAAAGATTTCTTGTCTAAAATAAATTATAAGCGACGTAGCCTATAAATGCAACTATTTTTTTGCAAAAAATTGTACCGAAGTACAAAAAGATACTCTTGTGTATTTTAATTTGATTTTCAAAGTTATTATCACGCCGAAAAACCTGAAAAATCCGCCCGAAATCGGACGGATATCGTCATTTTTCAAAGTATTTCAGCATTTCGTCCGCATTGTCGAATACGGGTGCGCCCGTTTTTTCAAGAGCAGCTCTTGCGCTGTGTCCGCGCGCAATCGTGACGGCGTCAATGTCCATCGCGCGCGCCACTTCGACGTCGTGCGTCGTGTCGCCGACCATTACCGCCCTTTCAAGGTTGATTTCGGGGTGGTTTTTCAGCCATCTTTTAGCAATGTCCGCTTTGCCCGCGGCATAGATATCATCGTTTGCGATTATGTCGTCGAAAAATTTTAGCGCGTCGATTTCGTCAAGCCACCTTATAAGGTCGTTTTTTTCGGACGCGGTCAACATTATTTGTTTTATCCCGTCGCGCTTAAACGTACAAAGTACGTTTAATATGTCGGGAAAAATCTTTGCCCTGCGACAATTCACGTCGTACCGCGCAATGTATTTGTGCGCCAGAACGTCAAAAGGCACTTCGTCGAAATCGAACCCGGCGTCCCTGTAATAATCGATGATGGGGAAACGGAAAACTTTGTGATATTCGGCGCGCGCGGAAAACGGCTTCTTCCCGTATTCTTTCAGAAGCGAATTTACCGTTTCCATGCAGATTTCGACGTCGTCGATAATAGTGCCGTTCCAATCCCAAAAAATAACGTCGTATTTCATAAAATAAACAATATGCTGTAAAAATATTTATCAGAAATTGCAACTGTCGGGATGACTGCCAAGCCTGCCGACTTCGGTGATGCCGTCCAGAAGTTCCACGTCGCGCGCGGACAGCGTAAAGTCGAAAACGTCAAAATTTTCCTCGATTCTCGACGGGGTTACCGATTTCGGAAGGGGTATCACGCCCTTTTCCATACACCAGCGGATAAGAACTTGCGCCGGGGTTTTTCCGTGGCGCGCCGCAACTTCTTTCACGACGGGAATCTCAAACGCTTTGCCCTTTGCAATGGGTGCCCACGCCTCAACCGCGATGTTTTTTGCCTTGCAGTAATCGACAACGCTCGTTTCGGGGTAACCGACGTGGATTTCGATTTGGTCGACCATCGGCGCGACGTTGCAGTTATTCAGTAAATATTCAAGGTGTCTTTCCTGAAAATTGCTGACGCCGATGCTTCTTATCGCCTTTTCGTCGTAAAGTCTTTCAAAGGCTTTCCAGGTTTCTTTCACCGTTTTTTGCCAGTCGTCGCGGTGAGCAAGCGGTATCGGCCAATGGATAAGGTATAAATCGAGATAATCAAGCCCCAGATTTTTCATCGACTTTTCAAAAGCGCGCAAGGCGTTGTCGTATCCGTGATCGTCATTCCAGAGTTTTGTCGTGATAAAAATGTCATTGCGACAGACTTTGCTGTCAATTACCCCGTTTTTGACGCTTTCTTCGTTGCCGTAAAATGCGGCGGTATCGATAAGACGATAACCTGTTTCAACGGCTTTTCTCACGCCGTCCACGCAGACTTCCCCCGCGGGGGTTTTGTACGTGCCGTAACCTATCGACGGAATTTTCACGCCGTTTGAAAGAGTTTTGTAATCCATTTTTCACCTCGTTTTTAATCTTGTCTAGCATACCTATTTTACAATATGTTTACGCTTTTTTCAATCACTTTTTAATCAAATTAACTCTTATTTCCGCCTCGTCCGTATTCGATGATGGTCGTAAACCTTGCTTTTTCGATTCCGTCTTCCGTTTCAAAGAAATCGTTAAGTTCAACGGTATATACGCCGTCCTTTTCCGCCGCGCTTTCAAATGCGAAATCGCAATAACTTTTCGCTTTTTCGTAGTCCGAAAAGATTTTCAGCACCTTTTCATCGTTATCGGACGTGAAAATCACGCCGAACGCTCGTTTTGCCCCGTCGGGGGTGTTGCCCAATAAATACTCAAAATACGTCATAAAAAATACGCTCCTATTGTTTTTCCATAAGAGCGCAAGAAAAAATCCCATCGTCCGACGGGATTTCATAAAGTACGATTTTATTCACCCATCGATCAAGCTTTGGCACCTTGCTTTGCAGGTTGCCGTGTGGTCAACGGGCTTGTCCCTCGCACACTCTTTATGGTAATTTCATATTACGTTAAAATTCTTTTGTTGTCAATCTAAATTTCAAAGTTTTTCGGGATATTTTTCAAGGATATAATCCATATCTTTGTCGCCGCGTCCCGAAAGATTGACAAGTATGCTGCCCGTGCCCATCTCTTTTGCGAGTTTCATCGCGTAAGCGACGGCGTGCGAACTTTCAAGCGCGGGGATTATCCCTTCAAGCCGCGACAGTTTGAAAAACGCGTCCACCGCTTCTTCGTCGTCGGCGGTTTTGTATTCAACCCGTCCCAAGTCCCTTAAAAACGCGTGTTCGGGGCCGGCGGACGGATAATCGAGCCCGCTTGCAATGGAATATACCGGCGCGGGATTGCCGTTTTCGTCTTTCAGCATAATGCTGTTGAATCCGTGCATTATGCCTTCTTCGCCGTACGTCAGGCTTGCCGCGTTGTCGCCGATGTTTTTGCCTCTGCCCATAGGTTCGACGCCGATAAGCCTTACGGGATCGTTCAGAAACGCGTCAAACATACCGATACAGTTACTGCCGCCGCCGACGCAGGCGCATACTACGTCGGGAAGTTCGCCGGTCATTGCGATAAACTGTTCCCTTGCCTCCTGACCTACGACAAGCTGGAAATCCCTGACCATCATGGGAAACGGATGCGGCCCAAGCGCGCTGCCGATGCAATAAATCGCGTCGTCGTATTCGTGAAGATACGCTTCGAACGCCGCGTCGACCGCTTCTTTCAGCGTTTTCAGCCCTTTCGTAACCGTTATCACGTTTGCGCCCAGAACTTTCATACGAGCAACGTTCGGCGCCTGCTTTTTCACGTCGACTTCGCCCATATAAATGTCGCATTTCAGCCCGAAATACGCCGCAGCCGTCGCAAGAGCGACGCCGTGTTGTCCCGCGCCCGTTTCGGCAATGAGTTTTTTCTTTCCCATAAACGACGCAAGCAACCCTTCGCCCATACAGTGGTTGAGTTTATGCGCGCCCGTATGGTTCAAATCTTCGCGCTTTAAGTATATCTGGCACTTGCCGACGCTTTTCGACAGCCTGTCGCAGTGATAAACCGGCGTAGGTCTGCCCTGAAATTCCTTGCGGATTCGACGAAGTTCCTGAATAAACTTCGACGACTTGCAAATGGTCTGATACGCGTCGTTGATTTCGTTGAACGCAGGCACGAGTTCGTCGGGAAGATACGCCCCGCCGTAACGCCCGAAGTATCCGTTTTTATCGGGATATTGTTTCAAAAATGTTGCAAAATTTACGTTGTTGTTTTCCATAATAAGACCTCCGAATTTGAATTTTTGTGAATTTTTGGCATAAAAAAGCCCGCTTGCAGGCAAACGGTACTATTCCGCCATCGGAAGTCCAAAAAATATACGGAAAATACGTCGGCAACCGCCGACAATATCGTCGTTTTCATACTGACTACTCTCATCTTTTCTAAACTAATCTATCGTCTTTCGACGATTCTATGCTAATACAAAATATTCAGATTGTCAACGATTTCGTTCATACTTTATCACAATAAAGTTTTTTCGCCGCAAAATACACAATTTATAAGTTATATTATCGTTTATATAAGGTAAATATCCTTTAATGAGTTTACGGCGGCAACGTTTTATGATAAAATGCCATTAAATAACAGGTACTTTATGTTCAAACTTGCAAAATACTTAAAAGGATACCGCGCAAAAACGATAATCGGCCCGTTTTTCAAACTTTTCGAGGCCTTTTTCGAACTTATCACGCCGCTTGTCGTGGCGTGGGTTATCGACACGGCGATTCCGCGCGGAAGATCGGGTGATTTTTCGGGACTGTGGATCGGCGGCGGCATAATACTTGCCCTTGGCGTGCTCGGGCTTGCTTTTACGATTACGGCGCAATTTTTCGCAAGCCGCGCGTCCGCAGGATTCGGCACGAATCTTCGCCGCGAGTTATATCACCATATCAACACTTTTTCTTACGCGGAACTTGATAAATTTTCCACAACGTCGCTTATCACAAGGCTCACGTCAGACGTGAATCAGGCGCAACAGGCGGTTGCGATGTTCATTCGCCTTATTTTGCGCGCGCCTTTCATATCTGTCGGCGCAATCGTGATGGCGATGATAATCGACCTGAAAATTTCGCTTATTTTCGTTGTTTCCGCGCTTGTTATCGGCGGGGCCTTGTGGCTTATCATGGCGCTGACGATGCCCGGATACAAACGGGTGCAGGAAAAACTTGACGAAGTTACAAGGCTCACGAAAGAAAACCTTTCCGGCGCGCGTGTAGTGCGCGCGTTCGACGCGGAAACCCGTGAAATATCTGCTTTCGACGCCGCGGCGGACGTATTGTCCAGAACGTCGATTAAAGTCAGTTCCCTTTCCGCCCTTCTCAACCCGTTGACCTACGCCGTATTGAATATCGGCGTCATCGTGCTTTTGTATTTCGGCGGGGTGTCCGTAAACGCCGGCAAACTCACGCAAGGCGAGATAATCGCGCTTGTCAACTATATGACGCAGATACTGACCGCAATGATCGTGTTTGCAAACCTTCTCGTTACGTTTACGAAAGCGTCGGCATCGGCTGCGCGTATCAACGAAGTATTCGACGTTACCACCTCGATGGAAGAAGGAAGCGGCGCGTCGCCCGACCTTGACGCAAACGCCATCGAATTAAACGACGTTACTTTCACGTACGCGGGCAGCAGCGCGCCGTCTTTGTCTGACGTCAACCTCAAAATCGCAAAGGGTATGAGCGTCGGGATACTGGGCGGCACCGGCAGCGGCAAAACAACGCTCGTCAGCCTTATAAC
>ENA-OUQC01001321-OUQC01001321.1-human-gut-metagenome-genome-assembly--contig:-NODE-1321-length-13285-cov-3.150416_pt1 | contig 13285 bp, 13 predicted proteins | sample MGYA00237942_ERZ548815 | MGnify/ENA primary metagenome ERZ548815 (study PRJEB26490, sample SAMN05194722) | human gut metagenome | biome: terrestrial biome; feature: human-associated habitat; material... | reverse complement strand
TCAAAGCGGTACCTCCGCAGCTTCAAAAATGTTCTGTGACATATTATTTCCCGCATATCGGCGTTTTAGCCGCCGCGGGTCGAAAATTACGTGCAATATTTGACTATTGACTTTATTTGCCGCCGCTTATATAATTATATGAGGACAAATTGACAGAATATTGACAATACATCGGAGAAATGTATGAAAAAGGAACTCAGACAGCTCGTTGACAAAAACTGCAGAATGCTTGAAGAGTCGGCGTGCGATTTCGAAGCTATATATAGTATAATGTTCCGCCTTAAGGATAATGTGCTGTGCGAGACCGAGGACGGTTTCGGTATCCGTCGGTACACATACGGCGAAGTTGAGAAAATGATAGAGTCCGCGTCGTCCGCGCTGCACAGCCGCATCGGTGCGACCCATGAATATGTGGCGCTGGAAATGGAAAACTGCGTCGAGTGGATAGTGGCGTTCTGGGCGATACTTCGCAGCGGCAACAAGCCATATCTTGTAAACTGCCGCCATCCCGCGGCGCTTTCGCAGGGCATTGCGGACACACTGAATATAAAATATACAGTAACGAGAGGCGAGACCCGCCTTTCGTGCGAAAATATAAACATAGACACTCTTTCGTCGGAGGAGCCTTTCGGCGGTGAGTTTGAAAACGAAATCGCGCTTTCCACCTCGGCAACAACGCTGAGAGAGGTCGTCTGCTTCTATACCGGCAGCGAAATGAGCCGTCAGATACTAAACACCGAGGATATCCTCAAATCCTCCGAGCAGATATCAAAGCACTATAAGGGCAGCCTGAAACAGCTGGCGTTTCTGCCGTTTTATCACATATTCGGCCTTGTCGCCGTATACTTCTGGTTCACGTTTTTTGCGCGCACCCTCGTGTTTATGAAAGACTATTCCGCCGACACGATAGTAAATACCTGCCGCGCCCACAACGTGACGCACGTGTTTGCCGTGCCTATGCTGTGGCACACGGTGGAAAAGCAGATAATGAGGCAGGCTGCATCGGAGGGTAAAGAAAAAACGCTTATGCGCGGAGTCAAATTCTGCACGGCGCTGCAGAACATCGCCCCCACCCTCGGCGCATGGCTATCAAGACGCATCATGAAAGACGTTACCTCTCGTCTGTTCGGCGACAGCGTGAGATTCTGCATAAGCGGCGGAAGCTATATTAAGGATTCCGCCCTGCGGCTCATAAACGGTCTCGGTTATCCTCTCAGCAACGGCTACGGCATGAGCGAGATCGGCATTACGTCGGTAGAGCTTGGAAAGCGTCCCTCGGCAAAAAACAAAAATTCCGTGGGCGCGCCGTTCAGATCGGTCGAATACAGACTGAACGATGACGGCGTGCTTGAAGTGCGCGGCGATTCCATCTGCCGCCGAATGCTTATCGACGGTGAGGAGATCACGAACGACGGTTGGTTTTCAACGGGAGACACCGCACGCTGCGAGGACGGCAGATACTATATTATAGGCAGATGCACAGACGCAGTCATCGGTGAGAACGGCGAGAACATAAACCCCGACGTTGTTGAGCAGTGCTTCACGCTTGACGGCGCCGACAGCTTCTGCGTTCTCGGGCTCGGCGAGAGGGAACACGAAACGCTTTCTCTTGTTGTGCGCCTAAGTCCCTATATGGCAGGCGACAGAGTGCGCGCCATAATGGATCTTGCATATGCGGAAAACGAAAAACTGCCTATGGCAAGCCGTGTTAGAAGCTTTTATATAACGTATGATCCCCTTGCGCCGGAAACGGCGGTAAAGGTGGGCAGAAAGTACCTTTCCCGCGCGGTTGCGGGAGGCAGCGTAAAGCTTATCCCCTTTGCCGAGGTCAAAACCGACACGCAGGGCGCGGAGTTTGACACATCCTCTCCCCTTGCGAAAAAGGTCAGCGAGATAATCGTCTCCGTTCTCGGCTGCGACGCCGATGCGGTCGGAGCGGACACCCACGTTATAAACGATCTCGGCGCGGACAGCCTGCAGTATTTCACGCTTATAACAAGGCTTGCCGAGGAGTTCGGCATAACCGGCTACTCCGACACGGACAAATACTGCTGCACCCTGCGCGAATTCTGCACCTACATAGAAAGGCATATAGGCTGAATGAAACTGTACAAACCGAGCCGCGCGGTAACGGCGTTCGTGAAGATCACGGGCGCCCCGGCTGCTTTTCCGTTTTTTAAGTACAAAACATACTACGAAAACAAAGAAAAACAGTCGAAAAAGCTGCCGAAGCCGTGCATACTGATGTCGAATCATACGTCTCTTATGGATTTTGTTCTGTATCTGACGGTGTTTCCCACAAGATACATCCGCTTTCTCATGGCGGAGGTGCTGTTTACCAAAAGTCCCGTGCTGACATGGCTTCTCTGCAAGCTCGGCGGCATATACGTAGACCGCGACGCGCGCGATTTTTCGTTTATGGCAGAGTCCATAAAAACACTTGAGAGCGGCGGTACCGTGGGCATTTTTCCCCAGAGCCGTCTGCCGGTGAACGGCTGCAGATGGCCCTTCAAGCCCAGCATCGTGTTTATCGCACTGCGCAGCGGCGCGCCTATCGTTCCGGTTTACACGGACGGACAGTACGGTATATTCAAGAGGACGAGGATCATGATAGGCGAGGCTGTTGATCTTCGCAGCCTTTGCAGCAGCAGAAACCCGGACGATGCCGAAATAAGCCGTCTTACAAAGCTGCTTGAGGATAAGGTCTACGCTCTCGGCGCCCGTCTTGACGAGATCAGGAAAGAAGAGACAAAATGCAGATAAAAAAGTTTTTTCGGCGTATCGGTCTTATATTTGACGTGCGCCGTATCCCTATGGATATAGGCAGGCTTTGCTGCCTGCCGCTGCAGCTGTTTTTCAGAATGAAGGTCGTTGATACAAACGGAAAGCCTTACAGAAAAATTTTGCGCGGCGGCGCGGTCCTCGCTCCCAATCACCCCACGTTTATGGATCCCCTTGCGGTGATCTGCCTGTTTTGGTACAGGCGCGTGTTCTGCATGGCGGGAGAGGCACTGATGAGCAATACTTTGAAAAAATTGCTTCTCGGCGGCATGGGATGCATCAGGGTAAACCGCACAAAATCGGATATTGATGCCGTGAGAAAAGCGAAAAAAGTTCTCGACGGCGCGCGTCCGCTTACGGTTTTTATGGAGGGCGGCATACACCGCGACTCCGAGCTGGGAGCATATAAGGGCGGCGCGGTGCTTTTGGCGGTGCAGTCCGGCGTGCCCATAATCCCCATGTACTCCGGCAAAAGGCGGCATTGGTACAATAGGCGGCTGTTTGTAATCGGCGAGCCGTTTTACTGCAGCGATCACTGCGCAAAGCGATTTCCCGCTGTGGGCGATATAGAAAAAATGACGCTTTTGGTGCATGATGAGTGCGAAAAGTGCAGAAATACATATATAAGACTTACAGGCGGCGCTGCGGGAAGATCGGAGCCCGAAACCGCTATGGCAAAGACGGAGGAAATAAAATGACGACATACGAAAGAGTTGCAAAGGTCCTTGACAGTGTTTTCGAGGGAGAGATCGACCCTGCGGGGCTCAGCGAGGATTCAACGCTGCGCGGCGACGTAGGTATGAGTTCCATCGCCATGCTGTACATGGTAATGGGACTTGAAGAAGAGTTCGGCATAAAGTTCACAAACAAGGATTTCGAAAAGATGATGACCGTCGGCGATGTTATAGCCTGCATTGAGGGAAAAACGAAATGAGATGGGAAAAACGCCTGCCCGAGGCGGGCGATATGGTCCGCACAAAGGTGAGCTTTTATCATCATTACGGCGTGTATCTCGGAGACGGCCGTATAGCGCAGTTCGGGCGCCCCGTAAATACAGGTATCTCGCGGGAGCAGATCGCGGTCTGCATAACGGATACCAAAGGATTTCTCAGTGAGGGCGGCGGGGCGGAATGCGCCGTTCTTGACAGGGAAGAGCGGAAATGGCGCCGCCCTCCGAAGGAGTGCGTGGAGTACGCCGAAAGCTGCGTCGGCGAGACGGGCTACGATTTTATACACAACAACTGCGAGCATTTCGCGTACCGCTGCGTTTTCGGCGTGAATTATTCGCCCACGGAGGACTCCGTGCGGCAGAAGATCCGCAAAAAGCTGCGGGGAGAGAAATAAGTACGCAATTTCGTGATTTTGGCGCGGCCGGCGAGGAAACCGCGTATTTTCTTGCGGAGCTTTTCTTTGCGCAGACATTCGGCGGACTGCCGCTTTTGCGCCCAAACCGTATAGGGCGGTCCGCGCGACGGAGAGCGGAAAATTTCGCCCGCTTTATAAAGATTAAAACCGCACAGCGGTTTTTTTCTTTATATTTTGCGCATATATTGACACAGAGTTTTTCAAAATGATATAATCAGCTTACGGCCGGTTATAAAGAAAGGGCTGAGTCAATGTGACCCTTGCCGGATGCAGAGAGAGAGGCGGCGGAACAGTCGAGCGCGTCTGCCTTGACGCGGTGAGCGCCCGCAGACTGCGTAATCTGGGAGTTCTGCCGGGTACATACGTAAGCGTCGTCGGACGGCGGCGCGCGGCGGTAATTATTAAAGCGCGCGGCGTGCGCTACGCCGTGGGCATAGAATGCGCCGCAGGCATATTTCTGAGGGCGGGCGGCAAATGAGAGAGCCCGAGCTGAAAATAGCGCTTGCCGGCAACCCGAACTGCGGCAAGACGACGCTTTTCAACGCCTTTACGGGCGCGCGCCTTAAAGCCGCAAACTTTCCCGGGGTGACGGTGGAGATAAAAGAACGCGAATTTGAAGCCTGCGAAAAAACGGTGCGCCTTTTTGATCTGCCGGGCACATATTCTCTTGACGCCGCGAGCGAAGAAGAAAGGCTTGCCTGCGACTTTATCTCGGGCAAAGTCGGCGGCGCGGATGTTATAATCAATGTTGCGGACGCTTCCTGCCTTGAGCGAAGTCTGTATCTGACGCTTCAGCTTCTTGAAATAAATATTCCCACGGTGCTTTGTCTTAACATGACGGATATAGTAAAGCGCCGCGGTATGCATCTTGACTGTGAAAAGCTCGGCGGGCTGCTGGGCATTGCCGCGGTTCCCGTTTGCGCAAGGCGCCGCGAGGGTCTTAAAGAGCTTATAGCGGCTGCGGTGAGCGCAGCGGGGTCGGGCAGACATGACAGCGCGAAAAGTCTTTGCCGGATATACTCTTCGGTCGGGTGCGGGACAAAAACGGACCCCGCGGCGGAGAATATGCGGCGACGCGGCGGACATGAAACGAAACGGGACCGCGCGTCAAACGGCATTTGGCGACGCGGCGGATATGAAACAAAACGGGACCCCGCGGCGGACGACATTGGACGGTACGCCGCGGCAAAAAAGCTTGCCGCGCTTTGCTGCCCGGACTGCGGCAGCGTTTCCCGTGTCACCGACAAAGTCGATGCCGTCTTTACTCACCGATTTTTCGGTTTTCCCATTCTTGTGCTCGTCGGCGCTCTTGTCCTTTTCGCTTCGTTTGCGACAGGAGATTTTCTGGCAAAGTATACCGACGGCGCAATGCTTTACATATCGACCCGCGTCGAAATGCTTCTTTCGGGAGTCGGCGCGGCGCCGTGGCTCGTCTCCCTTTTTGTTGACGGCATTCTCGGCGGATTTTCAAGCGTTGTTTCTTTTCTGCCGAATATTGCTGTGCTGTTTTTTCTGCTCGGCATGCTTGAGGACAGCGGCTACATGGCACGGGCGGCTTACAACGCCGACGGCATAATGCGTCATGTCGGTCTTTCTGGCAAGGCGTTCATCCCCATGCTTCTCGGCTTCGGGTGCTCTGTTCCCGCTGTTATGGCGGCGAGAACGCTTGAGGGCAAAAAAGAGCGGTTCGCGGCTGTAATGTCCGTTCCGTTCGTCGCGTGCAGCGCGCGGCTTCCCGTATGTCTGATGCTCGCAAAAACGTTTTTTTTCGCAAATCCCGCGGCTGCGGCAGTGGCTGCCTATTTTGCGTCGGTCACGGTTGCAATGCTGTGCGCGGCGCTGCTTTCGCAGTCGGGGCGCAGAGAAAAACGCATGTTTATACTTGAGCTTCCCGACTACAAAATGCCGTCGCTGCGGTCGGTTTTTACATACACATTTGACAAATCAAAAGAATATCTCAAAAGAGCGGGCACCGTGATAGTGCTTGCGTCCGCCGCGGTGTGGGCGCTTTGCGGCACATACGGCGCAAGATGCCCCGGAGAGGCTTTGGGCAGAATGATCGCCCCGCTTTACTTTCCGTGCGGGTTCGGCACATGGCAGCTTGCCCTTGCGCTGATCTCGGGCATTGCCGCAAAAGAGGTCATAGTATCATCCCTTGCGGTGCTGTATTCCTGCAGGAGCGCGGCGGAGGTCGGCGCAGCCCTTTATGCGTCCGGATTTACGACGGCAAACGCGGCATCTCTCATGGTATTTGTGCTCTTATATACGCCCTGCGCGGCTACTCTTGCCGCGATACGGCGCGAAACGGGCAGCCGCGCGGCGGCACTGCTTGGCGCACTGGGACAGTTTTTAACGGCGTGGCTTGCGTCGGCTGCCGTATACGGCGTGTGCCGATTAATTATGTGAAAAAGTAAACAATGCATTTATGTGCTGAAAGGAATATAAAAATGACAGAAAATCTGAAAGTTTTGCCCACTCCCAAGGGCTGGTGGAAAAACGGAGAAAACTGCTTTGTTGAGGAAAAAATATGCGGAGATTTTGAGGGCGCGCGCGCCGCTTTCTGCGAAGACGCAAAGCGCTGCGGCTTTGACTTTTCCGACGGCGAGGGCGGAATTTACGTTGAAAAGGACGCCGCCATGGAGCGCGGAGAATATAAGCTTTGCATAAAGGATTCGAAAGTTCTGCTTTCCTCAGGCGGCGAGGAGGGCGCGCATTACGGCTTTGCAACGCTTTTGCAGCTTATGAAGAAATACGACGGCAAGCTGCTTCTTGAAAGCGTTACCGTCTGCGACAAGCCCGACTGCGCATACCGAGGACTGCTTGTAGACTGCGCGCGCAGCCTGCACCCCGTGGCACTTATGGAAAAATATGTGGATATGTGCCGGCTTTACAAGATAAAATATCTGCACATCCATTTTTCCGACGACGAAAGCTATGCGCTGCCGTCAAAGGCGTTTCCGCTTCTGACGACGGAGGGCAGAAGCTATACGGAGGATGATATCGCGCGTCTCAGGTCTTACGCGTCAAGCCGCGGAGTGAGCATTGTGCCGGAGATAGATACTCCCGGGCATTCAACGGTGCTGCAGCAGAAGTATCCCGAGGTTTTCGGCGATAAGGGAATCCTTAAATTCACACAGTCCGCGATCGACGGCACAAAGCAGCTGTACAGAGAACTGTGCGAGCTTTTCCCCGAGAGCGAATATATACATATCGGCGGCGACGAGTCCCGTCTCGGCTGGTGGATAGACTGCCCCGAGAGCGAGGCATACGGCAGACAGTGCGGCTATCTCCCCGAGGACAGCGCGCCGGGCATGAGCTCCGCAGAGTATCTCATGCTGCGCTATCTTGCGCACTTTATCGCGGAAAACGCGAAAACCGTTATTTCCTGCGGCAAAAAGCCTATCGTTTGGGAGGGCTTTCATAAGATTACAAACGGCATGATACCCAAAGAATGCAGCGTTATGGTGTTTGACTCAAGCTACCAGCTCACATCATCGCTCGTATCGGACGGCTTTGACGTTATAAACTGCTCATGGCTGCCCACATATGTGGTAACGCCCACATGGTTCTACAGCGAGAGCGACTGCTTTGACTGGGATATATGCTCATACGGTACCATAAACGAGGCATCGCCCTATTGCGGCGGTATGATGCGCCTGCCGTACAACTCCCATATGATCGGCGGTCAGCTTTCCAGCTGGGGCGACACGGTGGAAAAATCCTTTGAAACGCCCGCTGTCGGCAGAAGCGACGAATTTGAAAAAATAAGCCGCCGTCTGCCGTACATCAGCGAAAACACATGGAACATTTCAAAGAGGACCGATTTTGACAGCGCCGCAGACACTCTCTGCGCGGCAGACAAGGTTCTCGATGCGCTGACGCGCTGAATCACGAAGCCGCCGCGACAGTCATATTTCGGCGCTCGGACAAGTATAATTGACTGAGAGGACGAAAGCGAAGGAAGAAGAACAATGAAACTTCGAAAATTTGATCTGAAAGATAAAAAAACGCTTCTGACAGTGGCGGCGGTATGCACTGCGTTTGTTTTGCTGTTCGGCGGCATTATAACGGCGGTGGCGCTTATATCCCGCCGCAAAGAAAACCCCCACGAGGAGGCGGCTGCCGCGGTGGAGCATATGCGCGGCGTCTGGATAGCGTCGGTATCGAATATCGATTTTCCCTCGGCTCCCGATCTTACAAAGGAGCAGCTGGAGAGCGAGCTTGACAGCATAGTAGATACTGCAGATGCGGCGGGGCTCAACGCCGTATTTTTCCAGGTGCGCCCCAGTGCGGACGCACTGTACGCCTCCGACATTTTTCCCGTCAGCAGGTATATGTCAACGGACGGCACTCTGACCCTTGACGCGCTGGAATACTTATGCGCGGCGGCGCACAAAAAAGGTATAGCGGTGCACGCGTGGATAAACCCGCTGCGGGTCGCGGCGGGCGGCGACATCGACTCTCTGCCGGACAACAGCCCCGCAAAGAAAAATCCCGCATGGGTGGTGAAATACGCGGACGGCAAGCTGTATTTCGACTGCGGCAGGGAAGAGGTAAGAAAACTTATCTGCGACGGCATAAAAGAGATAGTTGAAAACTATGATGTCGACGGCGTTGTTTTTGACGACTATTTCTATCCGTATCCGAAATACATACAGGCTTCCGACGGCACGAGCGCTCTCGCCGAGTTTGACGACGGCGATACCTTTGCCGAGTACGGACGCGATTTTGACGATATAGGCGATTGGCGGCGCGACAACGTAAATAAGCTTGTGCGCGGCGCATACGAAACCGTAAAATCCGCCGATGAGCACTGCGCCTTCGGCGTTGCTCCCTTCGGCATCTGGAAAAACGGCTACGGCGACGAAAGCGGCAGCGAAACACGCGGCTCGCAGTCGTACTACGACATATACTGCGACACCGTTGCGTGGATAGAGGGCGGATATGTGGACTACGTTGCCCCGCAGCTGTACTGGCGCGAGAGCGAGAGCGCCGCGCCGTATGACGCTTTGTGCGACTGGTGGAGCAGTACGGTCGAGGAAAAAGGCGACGGCATAAAGCTTATAATATGCCACGCGGCGTACCGCTATGAGGACGACTGGGAGAATCCGGCGGGAACAATGCTTTCTCAGCTCAGGTACGCAAGCGAAAAAAATGTGTACAGCGGCAGCGTTTTCTACGGCTATGAGGAAATAAGGGATAACCTGCACGGCATACGCGATGAGCTGCTCGAATTCTACGGAGCGAAAAACAGCGAAGAAAGTACAAATTAATTGCGATTCTGTTGCGGCGTCCGTGTTGACTTTGCCGCGCGGATGGTGTATTATATTTATAAGAAAGTATACAAAAGAGCGATCGGAGGCTTTGTTATATGAGCAAAAAGAAAAGATTTTGGGATCTGTTGTCGCAGGCACCTCTGATCGTCGGCTTTCTGGCGCTTTCCGGCATAGTATCGTATTTTGTAATAATGCTGCTTCGCTGGATAGAGGAGCTTATGGGTGCCGACGGCGGCATGCTCCACACGGTGCTTGTGGGCGTTGACGTTGCCCTAGGCATATGCCTTTGCGTTTTCGCAACCTTTATCTATATGCGCCGACTCGGTGCAAACGACGTTAACTATCTCAGAGGGCACGGCGCGTCCGACAGCGATCTTTCGCCCGATACGGGCATGGCTGCTGCGGCATTCGCATTCGGTGCGGTTCTGTATGGGCTTGCGCTGTGGCTTCTCGGTATTTTCGGATGGGAGTTTTTCTCCGGTCCCATAGCGTATATGTCCGCGGCGCTCAACTTCCGCTGGGGCACGGGCATACCGGACGGCGATATGGTCTTTTGGTGCAGGCTTGTCGGATTTGTCGTGTATATGGCAGCGGTATTTCCCGCAATGCTTCTCGGCTACAAAGACGGCTTTACAAAACGCCTCTCCGCCGGCGACGCGAAATAAGATTTGCTTTTTATAAAAAATGAATATATCGCCCTTATAAGGAAAATCCTATAAGGGCGATATTTTATTGTTTTTTATGGGGAGATGTGGTATCATATGGTTGAACTTGACAGGCGCCTCAAAGCGGTTTCGGCATTTTTCTGCGTAAAGCTGTTTGTGCTCGGCGGCGCGTATTACTGCCTTCTGGAGCTTTTATGGAGAGGGCGGACCCACTGGACGATGCTTCTCATGGGCGGAACGGCGATAACGATACTGTATTTCGTTTTCAGCGAAAAGCTTTCCGTGGGACCCGTTGCGAAATGCGTTGCCTGCGCGCTTCTGGTGACCGCCGCCGAGTTTATCTGCGGTTGCATAGTAAACCTTTGGCTGGGCTGGGACGTCTGGGACTACTCCGGACGCAAATTCAACGTTCTGGGGCAGATATGCCCCCTGTTCACTCTTTTCTGGGGGCTGCTTTCAATTCCCGGAGCATATATAAGCCGGGTGCTGCACAGGCTGCATGACATCACCGTTACGAAAGAGATCATGAAATATGAAAAACAAGCAAAGATATAACAAAACTTTGCCGAAAGTGCTGCGCACGGCGTGCGCGGCACTTATCGCCGCGGCGGCGGTCATATTCGTGTGGGACGCTTTCCGTCCCGCCGAAACATTAACCGACGGGGCAGAGTGCGAATTTCACTTTATTGACGTGGGGCAGGGCGACTGTTCGATGTTCTTTGACAAAAACAGTACCGTGGTAGTTGACGCGGGCACTACGGAAAGCGGAGAAGCGACACTTGAATACATCCGCAGATATACAGATACACTGGACTATCTCATACTTACGCATCCGCACGAGGATCACATCGGCGGCGCGGCGGAGCTTATTGAGGGGCTTCGGGTCAAAAACGTACTTATGACCGACGCCGCCTCGGACACATATACATTCACGCATCTTCTGGATGTGATCGAGAGCGGCAATGTAAACGTCATGCAGGCAAAAGCGGGCGAGCAGCTCGAAGCCGGAGGCATGAAGATCACCGTGCTCGCGCCTCTTTCCTCTTTTGATAACTACAACAATTACAGCATGGTGGTGCGTATAGACTACGGCGCGGTTTCCGCGGTAGTTACGGGAGACGCCGAAAAAGCCTCCGACAGGCTGATGCTGAAAAAGTGGGGCAGCGAGGGTCTTCGTGCCGATGTGCTGAAGCTTGCGCATCACGGTTCGTCCACATCCACCTCAAAGAATTTTCTTGAGGCGGTGGACCCGCAGTGGACTGTGATATCCTGCGGCAAAAACAACAGCTACGGGCACCCCCATGCCGAAACTCTCGCGCTGCTTTCCGAGTTTGACATACCGTATGTCAGAACGGACGAGCTCGGTACGGTAGTTTTCAAAACAGACGGAAAGGTTCTTGAGCTCGAGAATGACCGGTAAGCCGCGGCAGGAGCGCGCCTCACGCCGAAAAACGGGGCGTGGGGCTGCGTCTTGCGGTTTGAGATTCGGCTGCGGTGCAGCCGCGCAGAGAAATAAATGCCGAAATACAAGGCGGCTCCCGCAGATGTTCTCTGCGAGAGCCGTCTTGTTTAATGGGTAGGTAAGGATATGAAAAAAGTTTTAGACAATGTTAGGTTCGGCCGACACATATGCCGGCGCTGACAGAAGCAGCTGCTCAGCGGATCTTGTATTTCAGACGCAGGTTATCCGCGATCATGGCGATAAACTCGCTGTTCGTCGGCTTTCCGCGGTTGTTTTGTATAGTGTATCCGAAATACGAGTTCAGGGTATCTATGTCTCCGCGATCCCATGCAACCTCGATAGCGTGGCGTATTGCACGCTCCACACGGGAGGTCGTTGTAGAATACTTCTTTGCAACCGATGGGTACAGCACCTTCGTTACCGAGTTGATTATATCGTTGTCGCTTATAGTCATCAGTATTGCCGTGCGAAGGTACTGATATCCTTTTATATGGGCAGGCACCCCGATCTGATGGATTATCTTTGTTACCTGTGCTTCAATATCGGGAGGAGCCGCATTGGTGCCGCCGGGCGCGATGGAGCCGTCGGCGCGACCTTTGTATATTGAGCAGATATGCTCCGCAAGGCTTGTATAATCAAGGGGCTTGGGCAGGCAGAGCACTGCGCCCGCGCGGGCTGCCTCAAGGAATATGTTCTGATTTGTTACAAGAGAGGCGATTATAAACGCCGGTGCCTTGTCCGCACCGTAGTTCTGTGCCATTGCCTGACGTATAAGTCCTATGCCGTCAAGCTTTGAGAGCCATACATCGGCTATTACTATATCGGGATGATTTCTGATAATCGATTTCAGAGCTTCTTCTCCGTTTGATACCTCCTCAACAAAACGTATTCCCGCGCGAAGCAGTGCATCTCTGCACATTCTTTTGTTTTCCGAGTTTTCATCTGCAATGAGTATTTTGATTTTTTCCATTGTCGTATCTCTCCGTTTTGTGTGAATTTTTACTGTGTCTATATGTTACCATAAACTGGTAATAATTTCAAGTATTTTCCAGTTTTAATTTTGCACAAATTTGGCGAATACAAATTGGTAATAATTTACATTTGTGCTATTTGGTCAACCTTGGCGGGAAATATACGGTGAAAAACCGCAAAATATCCGAAAAATGCAGTATTGACGAATAAATATAAAAAAAAGCTTGACAAAGTCTTTTGTGAATGATAAAATCTAACCAACCTGATAGGTCAGTAAATGAAAGGAGACACGTCGTGAAGAACTATTTCGAAGAGCTTATAAGATCGAACTTTCGCTGCGGACGAATGGAAAGCTCCCGGACACCTTGGAATTGTGCGGGTCTTGTCGGCGTGCCGTCAGTCACTTGCTGAAAGCGAGAACGCATAAACGTGTCCGGGAATCATGGTTCCCGGACTTTTTTCATAAATTCGGAGGAAACGATGCTTGAACTTGTAAACGTATGCAAGACCTTTGAAGGCGCCGGCCGTACCGTCGAAGCGGTGAAGGACGTGTCGCTGAAGATCGAAAAGGGCGATGTTTTCGGCATAATCGGTCTTTCCCTCGAAATAATCGAACAGTTCTTTATAACCTACGGTATTCAAGGCATTCAAATGACGCAAAGGCCACAACCGCCGGGCTTCATCTTCCAGTCCTTCCTCCAGCATCAGGTCTACCCGCCGGTCGATCCGGGCATACAACTCTTCTCTTTCGCGGTTCAAGCCGA
>ENA-OUQC01001320-OUQC01001320.1-human-gut-metagenome-genome-assembly--contig:-NODE-1320-length-13289-cov-5.367916_pt1 | contig 13289 bp, 8 predicted proteins | sample MGYA00237942_ERZ548815 | MGnify/ENA primary metagenome ERZ548815 (study PRJEB26490, sample SAMN05194722) | human gut metagenome | biome: terrestrial biome; feature: human-associated habitat; material... | reverse complement strand
ATTTCAACCTGTGAGTCCACTCTTTTATTTGTTGCACTTATATTGTATATCCAAGACTGGAAAATTTCCGGCGCTGCGCGGGAACTTTTCATAAATGCGCCCGTCATAAGCACCAGAGGGCACGGCAATGTCCGCGGCAGTCACAGCAATAAAAGTTTTGTGGCTTTTTTGTAATGGTTTGGTTGCCACGGCGCGAAAGCTGTGTTATAGTAAAAAGTGGCGGATAATGCCGCCGCAGTTGGCAGTAAATCACCTCAGCAGGGAGGAAAAAATAATGAAGACTATGAAGAAGCTTTTGTCCATGCTGCTTCTGGCGTGTATGCTGATGAGCATGTGCGCCTCCGCGGCATATGCGGACGGCCCGACCGTCACGCTGGACGAGAAGAGTTACACGGTGCAGAACCGCGAGACCGAGACCGTGAAGATAAGTGGCAAGCTCAGCACTCCGGGCGATGCCGCCGGCCCCGGCGGATACGACATAAAGTGGTATGTCAATGAGAAACTGTTCTGGACCGGACTCGCCTCCAACGGCGCTGGCTCCGACGCGAACGGCGTTTTCTCCGCGACCTTCAATGGCAACCAATTCGTTGCGGACGGCGCGGGTGAGGCGACCGTCAGCGTTACCGCGGTGAAGGGCGGCAAGGAGGTCAAGAGCGACGCCGTCACCGTCACTGTCACGAACTTTGCCGACGATATCCAGTGGGGCAGCTACTCCCGTGAAATGAAGTGGACGCGCGATGAAAACGGCGCGCCTGTCGCCCCGGCGGCGAAGGAGCTTTCCGTTATTGCCATTCCCGAGGGATCAACGATAAAGGAGCCCGTTGCTTACGCCATCACCAGCGGCAACAGTGTTGAACTGAACGGCAATATAGTCACGGCAAAGCCCGTGACGGAGTACAGCCAGTCCGTCATCACCGCAAAGGATGCGGACGGACACACGACCACCTTTACCATCGACGTTTACCCCGCCGACCCCGTCGCGCCCAGTGGGATATATTTTGACACCGCGGAAAAGACGCTCACCACCGGCACGTCATACTCGCAGGCCGTCAGGTTCACCCCGGCGGACGCCTCCGTGGATACCGGCGTGACGTGGTCCGTCATTGACGGCGCCGATAAGGACGGCAATACGGTCGATGCCGGTACGATAGCGACCGTCGATCAGAACGGCCTTGTCACTGCTTCAAGCACGCCCGGCAGCGTGACCGTCGTCGCGGTGCTTGCGGCGAACCCCACACTCTCCGCTTCCTATAAGATCACCGTCGTCACCGAGGAGACGCCCGTCGTCCCCAAGGCGATGAAGTTCTCCGCAAACACCATGACCGTTGACGTCAACGCGGCCACCGTGCTCAGAGCTTACGACGCCGAGACCGGAACGGAGCTTACGAACGTCAACTGGGCCTTTGACCAGAAGCCCGAGAACGCAAGCCTCAGCGACAGCACGCTCACCATCACCGCGGCGGGGCAGACCGTCGTGCTGAGGGCGTCGGCAGAGGGCTACAGCGACGGCATACTGACCGTCGCCACGCAGGCCGCGGTCGAGAACAGGCACATGGCCGTCGTTGTGCCCACCGGCCTCTACGTCGGCGGCAAGGCGCAGCTCAAGGCCTATGACATCGACGATACCGACCGCAAGACTCCGCTTGAGAACGTGACGTGGAAGATAGTTGACGCCGCCACCGAGGCGAAGGACGCCGCCATCTCCGGCGACACCGTGATCGCCGGCAAGCAGAGCGGCAAGGTCACAGTCATTGCAAGCAAGTCCGGCTATAACGACGCACAGGCGGACTTCTATATCAACGCCTCCAGAGATCCCATCGTCGTCTGGCCGACCGGCTCCGTCGCCGTCAACAGCAGCGGCATACAGCTCAACGCCTACGGCACGAACGATATCAAGCATGAAAAACCGCTCTCCGGCATCACATGGCGGATAAGCGGCAAGGATAAGGACAGCGTCAACGCGCAGATCTCCGCCTCCGGCTTCCTTACGCCGGGCTCGGTCGCGGGCTATGTTGACGTCGAGGCCACAAGCACCACCGGCGCGAAGGGCTATACAAGGATATATATAACCGAGCCGACGCCCTCCGGCAAGTGGGTCACGCTGACCGGCGCGACGATCACCAAGCGCGGCGGCACGGCGACGGTGTACGCGCAGGTGAAGGATGCCCAGGGCAACTCCACGGGCGAGGTCGTCAGCAACATCTTCACGACGGCGCTGCCCGCGCAGGCAAGCGTCACTCTCCAGCAGGGCGGCAACTTCGGCGGGTGGTACTGCTCGTATAATCCTGCGGATAAGACGAATGCCGCAACGGTGCGCGGCGGCTACAACGGCGTGTACTATATCAGCGCAAGCTACGGCGGCAGCCAGACCACGGCTGTGCCTGTGGTCGTGGATTACCAGCCCGAGGTCGTCTGGCAGAACTTCACCATGTACGACGGCAAGACGAATCTCCAGCTCCGCGTGAACGACGCGTATGAAAACTACGATTCCGGCCGAGCGGTGCTCATAGACGGCGTGGCGCTTCAGGCGAACACCTATCGCGTGCTGGCCTACGGCGGCGAGATAGCCGTGGAGGTCTCCACCTACGTGCTCAACATGCTGCCCAAGGCCGCGTACCACACCATCAGCATCCCCACCAGAAACAGCAGCTATACCTACGCTGTCGGCTACTTCAACACCTTCGGCGGCTCCACCGCCATCAACGGCGTCAAGACCGGCGACGACAGCAACCTGCCGCTGTGGACGGCGCTGCTCATCCTCAGCGCGGCGGGCGCCGCGGCTGCGGTGTTCATCATCAAGCGCCGCAAGAAGAACTGAAAACAGAATAACGGAATAACAAACACGGGACGCATACGCGCCCCGTGTTTTCTCATCATCAGCTCCTATCAGTGGACAAGCGGCGGCGCGGAGTGTATAATAAATTAAATTAAACCGATACGCCACACAGGGGGAAACGGAATGAAAAAGAAACATTTGCCCGGCAAGATACTGCTGAGTCTGCTGTGCGCGCTGGAGATACTTGCGCTGACGCACATTGCGGCTGCCTTTATGCTGAAGGCCTCGCCAGTGAAGCTGGCGTTCGTGCTGGCCGCGGTTGGCTTCGCGGCCTCGCTTGTACTGCGTCTGCGCGCGCCGAAGGCCGCAAGGGCGTTCACGATAGCGGTCACGGCGCTTTTCATTGCGGCGGGCGCGGCGCTTGCTGCTGTGCTGGCGGGATATTCCGCGTCGGCGGTGTACGCCGGTGGAGACGACGGCAAGGCGAATCTTTTTGCGGGAAAGCGCGTGCTGCTGGTCGTGCCGCATCAGGACGACGAGCTCAACCTCATGTGCGGCGCGATAGACGAATATCTGCGCTACGGCAGCGAGGTATACGTGATGTACGTCACAAACGGCGACAACAGAGTGCCCGCGGAGCAGCGCCTGAATGAAGCGCTTGCGGCGGTGGCTGTGTGCGGCATAGACGAGGAGCATGTCATCTTCCTCGGCTACGGCGACTGGTGCCTTACGGCGGACGGCGTGCCGCTTTACAACGCCGACGGCGTGGTCGAGTCCAAGGCGGGGCACACGGCGACATACGCCCTCGCCGGGCATCCGCCATTCAGAGGGGGGCGGGAGTATACGCGCGAAAACGTGCTTGAGGACATACGCGACGCGGTGCTTGAGTATGCGCCAGATGTGATATACGCCGTGGACTGCGATATGCATCCGGATCATATAATGACCTCCCTGCTTTTTGACAGGGCCATGGGCGAGATATTGGCCTCCGGAAGCGGGTATGAGCCGCTTGTTTACAAGGGCATGGCCTACAGCACGGCCTATACAGCGCCGGGGGATTTCTACGCGCTCAATATCGGCGCGACGGCTGACCCCGGCGGAGGCCTCCGCGCCTTCGCGCCCGGAACCTATGACTGGGCGGCGCGCTTCCGACTGCCTGTCAGCGCCTCGTCGCTGTCGCGCTCACTGTGGTCAAGCAGCTCCTATCAGGCGGCCAGCCGCCACAGCTCACAGGATGAGGATGACCGCTCCACAAGGGCGATAAACGGCGACAAGGTGTTCTGGCGCAGAGAGACCGGCTCAATCAGCTATGCCGCGCGCGTCACGGCAAGCTCCGGCGATGCAGCGCTTCTGACGGACTTCGTCCTTGCCGACACGGGCAACGCCAGCGCCCCGGCAGACAACGTGACGGGCGTGTGGAGGCCGGAGGCCGCGGACGAAGCACCCGCGATAACCTTCACATTTGACACGCCCCAGACGGTGTACCGCGTCAAGCTCTATGACGACCCGGATCCGGCGGCAAACGTGCTTGCCGCGCGTATAGAATTCGACGACGGCAGCAACGTGGACGTTACGGCGCTCGACCCGCTCGGCGCGGAGACAGAGATAATAACGGACAGGGAAAACGTCCGCTCGTTTACGGTGCACGTCACGGAATACGAGGGCGCGGCGCCCGGACTGACGGAGGCGGAGGTCTATTCCGCGCCCTTCGACCCTGCTGTGAGCTATGTGAAGATCATGAACGCCGCGGGCGATTTCGCCTATGACTACCGCATCGACCCGTCCGGCAGGGAAAGCTTTTCACTCTACGCCTACGGGTGCAGCGGCGACATCGCCGGATATACCATCACCTGCGAGGGCGATGACTGCCGCGCCTACGCCGAAGACGGGGCGCTTGTGGTCGAGTGCCAGGTGGGTGCGCGGTGCATGGTCACGGTCTCCGACGGGGAGAACGGCGATGCCGCGTATTTTGAGAACACCGGCAGCAGCGGCCTGCCGTATGGGATGCAGCTTGAGATAAACGTGCGTGGAAAGCTTTATAAGGTGCAATTCTTCTTCCTGAATATCCGCCGCTTCGCCATGTCGGTGATGCAGCGCATATGACAAAAAATCCGCCCCTGAGGCTTTGACCTCAGGGGCGGGAGACTGTCAAAGAATCTATGCTGCAAAGTAAAGAGACAGAGCAGCGGGGGAGCTTGAGGGTAGCGAAGCGGCGGCACGGGAGTGAATGACATGCCGGGGGCATGTCAGAGCCGTGCCGTGACCGAGCCGCAGCGAGAAAAGGCCCGCCTCAAATTGGATAAACCGCCGCAGAAAGGCTTGATATATCAAGGCTTTCGGGCGAAGCGGCATTTTGAACGCTTTCAAAATGCCCGGCGGATAAGCGGCGGTCACGACTCCGCTCAAAGCGTCTGTGACTGGGCGAGGGCGCGGTTTTTGTACTCGGCGTTGCCGGTGACGTCCTTTATTATCCTGATCTCCGGCGGGATCTCCGCATACTCTGAGCCGTGCCCGTATATGAAGAGTATCGCCCGTTCGCGGCTGAACGGATAGACGTCTATCTCCATGCGCCGCCCGCCGCAGGTGAAGCGGTACTTCGTCTTGCGGACGCTGTGCAGGGTGACGTCGCTCTCCATCAGATAGGACACGTATTCCTTCTCGGATATGGGCCTCTCTGTGACCCAGCGCCTGCCGTCCTCGCCGACGCGCTTTTCCGTGTAGAAGTACAGGTACTCCCGCCCGTTCTTCTGCTGGCGGATGCGCCGCTCAACGTTCGGCAGGGGAGAGCTGAGATAGGTCTGCATCATGTCCATCGCCGCCGCGCCGTAGCCGGAGATAACGGCGTTCGTGTCGGGCATGGCGATGAGGTATTTGCGCTTTTCCGCCTGCGGGGCGGGCTGGCCGACAAGGCCGTATATCGCGGCCATGGCGCGGTTTATCTTCTCGTCAAAGTTGACGGAGTTGTCGATGATGCGCAGATTCGGATGCCGGCTCCATGCGCGCAGGGTAAGATCGTCCTTCTCTCGCGCGACCTCCACGCTTTCATAGCGCGCCGCGTTGCCGAAGTTATACGCAAACTCCGCCCCCTTGGCGCAGCTTACAAGGTGCAGCACGGCGTCATATCCGCGAAGCACATCGTCCTCCGTCTTGCCGAAGTAGGCAAGCGTATCGCGGAACTGCTCATCTGTGATGTACGCCTTGTCGTCCAGCACGGCGCGGTCGTAAACTATCAGCACCTTGTTTTCCGGCACGAGCTCCGCCGCGTGCAGGGCGAGCTGCTCCTTATGCAGTTGGTCGGAAATGACGAAGTACTGGAACTGCTCCATCGTCACGCAGTCGCCGAAGGGCTTTATGCCGAAGCCGGAAATAAGCTCCGTCGCGGTTTCGGGGATGATTATGACCCGCCAGCCGTCCTCCTTCTTGAATTCCTTGAGTATGCGGCTGATAAGGGTGGTTTTCCCGGCGGCGGGGCCGCCTGTCAGTACTATGCGCGTGATACTTTTTGCCATGTCACAAGCTCCGTTCATATCGCCGTGCCGCCGCGGCGGGGGCGATTTATTATTCTGCGTTTATTCTACCATCCCGCGCCGCAATTTTCAATATACTGCTTGAATGCGGCTTGTTTACCGTTTCCGCATCGCTGAACGGATATTCTCACTTTTGTTCAAGTGGTAGAAAATAAACGATATGGCGCGAAGAAAACAGGTAAAATTACGTAAAATAAGGCGAATTTGGGGGCACAGTGGGGAATTATATCCGGAAAATTGCCTCAAAATGCCCAAAAGTGTACTGTAAGGCTTGACGAAAAGACTAATAAGATGTATTATTTACAAGTAATTCTATCGTTAAAATAGAATGAGGAGGAACTTGTTACATGGGCATGATTCCTGAGGTTAAATGCCGCCGCTGCGGGGAAACCTTTTCATCCCTGCGCAGCCGCTGCCCGAACTGCGGCACGCGCAGAGTCACGCAGAGCACGCGCACTCCCGGCCCCACTCCCGGGACGGTCAAGGGCACTGCTTCCTATGAGCGGGCGGAAACGAACACAAAATGGCAAATGATTTTTGGTTTGATATTGGTAGTTGCAGTTATTCTCGCGGTCATCGTCATGGTATCGACCAGCCTTGACGGGGCGGACAGGGTAGAGACAAAGGTCACGGCGCCCATCGCGGTGACGAACAACATCCCCAACATTGAGGCCGCGCCCACCGCGCCCCCCACGCCGACGCCGTCGCTGGAGAAGATAGAGATCAAGTTCTATGAGACGACGCTGACCGACTGCACCATGCATTATCAGCAGAATGAGACAATAACGCTCAAGGCGATACCGTACCCGATGACGGTCGAGGGCGTTAAGTTCACATGGTCCGTCAGTGACGACACCAAGCTGCAGCTCACGCCGAGTGACGACACGCAGAGCTGCGACGTCGCCATCATCGGCACCGTCGCCGGCGGCGTCAAGCTGACAGTCTCGGCCTTCGGTGTTGAGCAGACCATCACCGTCTATTGTGTTGACTGATCCGGCATTTAACCGAAATATCCGGCCCGCAAGCCTCGGGCCGGATATTTTTTCGTTTTTTGCGTAAACGCGAAAAAAATGCTTGACATTCTTCGCCGGATAATGTAGAATACCCCTTGCTTGAAGAGCCGGACGATTGGCGCAGCTGGTAGCGCATCCGCTTGACGTGCGGGAGGTCACAAGTTCGAGTCTTGTATCGTCCACCATAAGCCTACAGCTTATTTGAGCTGTAGGTTTTCTTTTTTCTTCCGGTATAAGGACTTGAAGCTTGTGACCAAATTCGAGCTTGAGCCTGCTCAAGCGGAACAGGCGGCGGATGCCGGGCGCAAAGCGGCAGGCCTCCGCAAGTTCGAGTCTTGTATCGTTCACCATAGTTGATCCCGAAGCTTTTGAGCTTCGGGATTTTCTTTTACCCTGACCGCCGCAGATAAACCGCATCACACACCCACACATGATTTTACCCCCGGCGGGATCCGCCGGGGGTAAAATCGTCTCTATTTCTTTGCGTGCTGTGGCATTATCGGCCGAGCAGGTGCGCGGACGCTGCCATAACGGTGTCAAACGCTTCATCCATACGTCTTTTGGTCTTGCGCAGGAAACGGTAGGGAGCCTCCGAACCCCAGTCGCTGCCGATGGCGCAGATAAGGCCGCTTCCGATCAGCGGAAGATAGGCGCGGATCTGTTTTTTGTGGTGGATCTCCTCGAGATCGAGCATGACGTGGACTCCGAGCTGCTGGAGCTTATCGCTGTTTTTGAGCACATCCTCGCTCGCGTCGGCAAGGATGACGTTCATGCACAGCCTTCCCGTGAGCCTGCGCAGCACGGCCTCGGTGGTGTCGTCCCATGTTGTGTCCCTCATGTTCAGGATAAAGCACCTGTCGCCGAAGCAGAGCTTATCCAGCTCGTCGGCTGTCAGAAGCTTATCGCTGAATTTGGTCATCGCGGCCGTCATGACCTCGGGAAGCTCATCGTTCATGAGGCTGCCGAGGATATCCTCGCTCTGGCGGCGGCGGTCAAGAAATTCCTCGACGCTGCACTCGTCGGGATCGTAAACGGGCGCGGCGACGATCAGATCGACCCCGGCATCCTTCGCCGCCATAAGGCGGCGAATAGTGTCGATCCGGTTTTTGCAGGTTTTGTCCATGCCGGGCATAACATGCGCTTTGAAATCGATGATCATAGCATAATCTCACTCTTTCTTTTACTTGATTCAATTAAGCGGTTCAGACCAAGGCAGGGATAGTACAGCGCAAGTCCGAAAATAATCGAACCGACGCATATACACAGGAGGACAACAATGTTGTGCAGATACACATCGCCGTACATACCTCCGATGGTCTCGCGCATTGCGTTCATTGCATATTTAAACGGCATGAAGTCATACATCTTGCGGAATATCTCCGGCAGCACCTCGACGGGGTACGTTCCGCCGGAGCCGCCGACCTGCAAGACCATGACGATAACGGAGATCGCCATGCCTATGTTATCAAGCGCAAAAACAAGCGCGTAGTTTATGAGTGAGAAGCAAAGTCCCGTCACCACGGATGCGAGTATAAACCGCCACGGTGCGACGCACTGGATCTGGACATAGAACAGATCGCCGAGCGAAACTATGATCGCCTGACCGATGGCTACGAGGAAGAACAGACCGTATCTGCCGAAAAATCTTTCGTGCAGACGCAGGTTTGCCGGCTCATGCTCCTTGCGGATCTTGACCTTGAGGAACACGGCGCTCAGCAGCGCGCCGACCCACTGGGCAAGAACGGTGTAGAACGGAGCCATTGCCGAGCCGTAGGTTTTGATGTCGAATTTAATGACGGTGTCCATCTTTATGGGCGAGGCGAGATAATTGCCGACAAGGTCGCCCTCGCTCTCGAGCGTGTCCGTGACCTCGGCGAGCAGATTGCTGCCCGCAAGGGCGGATACGAACTCGGAAACGACCTTCAGCTCGGCCTGCGCACCCTCAATGGCCTTCTGCGTGTCGGCAAAGCCGGTCTGCATCGTTCCGATGGAGCCGAGGTAGGAGTTGAGCGTTCCGCTGAGTGCGCTCGTCGAGCTTTGCAGCTTGCCGAGCACGGAGCTGACGGACGACGATGCGCCCTGCGCCTTATTCAGCGCCTCGTGCAGCTTCGGCGAAAGCTCGCTGTTGACGCTTGCCGAGAGATTGCTGATCGTCTCGCGTGCGGAGGTGATCTGGTCGATGAGCGCGGCCTGCTGCTCGCGGATGCCGGCCCAGCTGTCATCGTTTGCCTCCTTGAGGCTCGACAGAGCGGAGCTGAGGGCTTTGAGCTTTGCGGCAAGCGCGTTCATCTGGGCTGCCGCGGCGTCAAAGCCGATGGACGTGAACGACTGCGCCATATCGCTGCAATTGGTGCTGAACGCATCGAGCATGGCGACGTCGGCCGCAAGGCCGGTGGAAACATAGTCGTTATAGCGGTTTATGTCGGAAAAAGCGTCCTCGAGGCTTGCCTGAATGGCAGCGAGGTTGGAGTCTGCCTGCGCGAGCGCGGTGGTCACGCTCTGCACCGTCGTGTCGATGCGGTTATTTATCGTTGCCGCGTCGTTGCCGGTTTTGTCCAGCAGAGCCTTTGACTGCTCAAGGCTTGCCGAGGTGCTGTTGCACAGCTTCACCGAAACGTTTATAAGGTTTCGCGCGGAGTTTGTCAGTCCGTTTGCCGCGCTCAGAGCCGCGCAGCAGTCGGAAAGCTTGGCGCTCAGGTCGTTTATGTCCTTGCTCAGATCGTTGAGAAGATCCTCGGCCGAGATGCCGTTTGCGTTGGCAACGGAGATCAGCGACGCGATATCGTCGGATATCGTCTGAACGAAGGTGGCGTTTACCTGCTCCTGAACGGCGGTCTTTGCCTTGCCGGTTATCTTCGGCGCGATGGCGTTTTTCTTGTCGTTCTGATAGAAAATGATATCGGGATTGGTGATGTCTCCGCTTAGAAAGCTTGTGACGTTTGCGGTAAAATCATCGGGCACGACGAGAGCCGCGTAGCAGTCGCCGCTGTAAACAAGGTCAAGCGCTTCCTGCTTCGTGTCAACAAACTGCCAGCCGATGGTGTCGTTTGCCTCGAGCGCGGATATGACCTGCGAGCCGATGTTGATTTTAAGTCCCAGCACCGAGGCGCCGGAGTCCTCCGACGCGACGGCGACCTTTATGCGCGAGGTCGCGTCCGGACCGTAGGGGTCCCAGTTTGAGAAGATGTTGAACCACGCATACAGGCACGGAACAACGGCAAGTCCGAGGATGAGGACTATGGCGACGACGTTTGAAGATATTCTGCGCAGATCGTTTCTGCATATTGCGAAGATATTTTTCACTTCGTCACCTCCTCTTCAAGCTTTTTCAGCAGCTTAAGGCTGCGCGGCTGCTTGACGGTTATGAGACTGTCCAGCTCGCCCAGCTCATCGCGCGACAGTTCGTTTATCGTGGTTTGCAGCATCCAGTCGGAATAAGCGACGTACAGCAAAAACGCCGCAACGACGAACATGCACGCGATCCAGATAAGCAGGAACACTATGCGCGAGCTTTCTGTCAGAAGAAGAACGACCATGAGAACGATCGGGATCACTATAAGGCTCACAAGACCGTGCCTTATGCGGCGCTTGTTGCCCTGATGCACCTGCTCGGCGTACATAAGCAGCTTGCCGTAAAGCACATCGGTGCTGTTTTCGCGGACGCGGACATTGAGTTTCTTCGCCATATCACAGCACCCCCGATTTCTCCACTTCGTGCTCTACGAAGCGGTTGAGCTTTATAAACGGCTTTCTCAGCACAAGGCCGATGAGTATGCCGCCGACGGCGAATATCATAAGCTCGCCGAGATAGATCCAGTAGTCCCATTGATACATGCCGCATATCGCCTCGCGCATTGCGTTTATGGCGTACGGGAAGGGGAAGAAGAGATAGATCTTGCTGAATATATCAGGCAGGATCTCGATCGGGTAGGAGCCGGAGGAGCCTGCGACCTGCATGACAACGATGACTATTACGATCGCCTTGCCGATATCGCCGAACGCCAGCGCCAGCGAATAGATCACCGCCGTGAAGGCAAAGCTCGTTATTGCCGACGCCACCCAGAACATGACCGGCTCCTGACACTGGCAGCCGAGCAGATATATATCGCCCAGAACGATGACAGCTGTCTGTATTTGTCCGAGGACGAAGAACAGGAGGAACTTGCCCCAGTATTTCTGGCCTTCGGTCACGTTGCGCAGACCCTTAGGCTCGGCCTCGACCTTGAGTATCGCGGTGAGGATAACGCCGCCGACCCAGATGGCCAGCGCGGAATAGAACGGCGTCATTGCATCGCCGTAGCTTGCGACGGGATAGATGGTCTCCTCCGTCACGCTCACCGGCGAGGAGAGAAATTCCGCGTATTTTTCCGCGTTGCCGTTGAGGACGGTTATGAGCGTCTGGAGCCGCTCGTCTGCCGTACCCTCGTTTATTTTGACGAGAAGCTGGTCGCAGGCGTCTGCAACGCGGGTCATAAGCGACTGGAGCCTTGTCATTGCCGAGGAGACGTACGAAAGCGTATCGCCTGCCGACTCGACAACGGGCGCGATATCGTCAAGCGTTATGCCGAGGCTCGAGATGAGCGGGCTCATCATGTTCAGCGTGCTCGAGAGATTGGTGAGCATCATGTCGATGCCGGTTTTAAGCTGGTTTGTTATCATCGAGCGCATGAGCGAGACCGTGTCGGCGCACGCGCCGGTGATGTTCGCCGCATCCTCGACGAAGCTCGCGTCGTTATAAAGCAGGTCGAGCTGGTTCTGCATCTGCTTTGTGCGCTCGATGAGCGCGTCAAGCGTGTTGGCAACGTATGCCGTTCCGCTCAGCGCGCTGTTTTCCGGAAGGATGGCGCGCAGCGCTTCAAGATGCGTCTGGAGCTTGGCCGCCGCGTTTTTCGCGTTATCGACCATCTGATTGTGCAGCTCGATGCTGCCGTTTATGACCTCGCTGGAGGCGAGCTTGTTCAGCGCGTCCGTTACCGCGTCAAGATCGGCCTCAAGCTCTGCGAGCTTGCCGTCAAGTCCGTTGGCGAGCTGATCTATCGAGGTCTGCGCATTGCTAACTGCCGCCTGCGCGGAGTTTAGCGTCGCCTGGCTGCCGGAGAGCGCCGCCGAGGCGTTTGCCGTGCTGCTGCCAATGCCCGAGAGAACATAGGATATCGACGAGCTGTCGCTGACGAAGCGGCCGACCGAGTCGCTGTAATGGCGCAGGCTCTTGCTCAGGTCGGTAAGCTGCGCGATAACGGCGTTCACCGCCTGCTCCTCGTCGATGTCCTCGCCAAGCTCCTGACCCTTGGTGAAAACGGTCTGGAACAGCACCTTGAGGTACTGCACCTTAACGTTATTCTGAACAGTCTCTGCCGCTGTGTCGGTAATCTTCACCGCGATGGCGTTTGTTTTCGCGTTTTTGTAATATGTAACGGTGCTCTCGTCATCGGTCAGCGCGCTTTTGAGATCATACATGTTGCGGCTGAAATTTTCGCCTATGACGATGGCGGCATAGTATTTGCCGCTTTCAACACCCTTGATGGCCTTATCGGTGCTGCCGGTAAACACCCAGTTTATCGACTTGTTGTCCTTCAGGCCTTCGAGTACGCTCTCACCCATGTTCTGGCCTTCATAGCCCTGATCGTCGGAAGCGACGGCAACGCTTATGTTGCCCGTGTTTCCGTAAGGATCGGAGTTTGCGTAGATGTTTACCCACGCATACAGTGCCGGTATGATCATTATGGCGATCACGACGAGGACTGCAAAGAAGTGCCTGGAGAGGCTTTTGATGTCGGAAAAGAATATTTTGAATGTATTCTTCATATAACCACCCTTGCATCGACTTTTACTCAAACTAAATCTACAATAAAGTAACTTTATTTAACATAGACAATATCAGTTGTCAGTCCTAAAATCAAGCATTAGACGCGATTTGCCTAAAAAATGAACAGTCCTTTCTGGACTGTTCATTATACATTATATAATATGAAA
>ENA-OUQC01001316-OUQC01001316.1-human-gut-metagenome-genome-assembly--contig:-NODE-1316-length-13312-cov-4.144301_pt1 | contig 13312 bp, 10 predicted proteins | sample MGYA00237942_ERZ548815 | MGnify/ENA primary metagenome ERZ548815 (study PRJEB26490, sample SAMN05194722) | human gut metagenome | biome: terrestrial biome; feature: human-associated habitat; material... | reverse complement strand
AAGCTCTCCAAATGCAGAATCCGCTGCCCAAAAAACAGTTTTCGGCGGGGTATGTCACATTTTCTCAACGAAAACGGCATGTGTGCGGTCGGTGCATATATGTATGCTCATTATAGCATATATGCAATATTATGCGCAACACCCGGGCAGCGACTTTGCGTAAAAAAGATAGAATAACCTAATTTGTTTTATAAAATCTAACGCAATGTTTCATCAAGGCTCGTCCGTTGAATTCGGCGGAGCAGTCACCTGCTGCGGTGCATCCGTTTCAGGCGGGACCGATGCGGCCGAACTGCGCGGAGTGAAGTCAACAACGGTTGAATCCTTAAATATGTTGACCGTCCCCCCGCTCGGATAGACGGGGAGAAGGCGTGCGTAAGCCTTTGCTGCGGTTTTAATATTTCCTTCCGCATACCGCCAGTCATCCAGAACAAAAGTGTAGCCGTGCTGAAGCTCAAGCTTTATCGAGGCTGCATTGGACACATCAATTGCAATAACGCTTTCTGCAAAATCACATTCTTTTACTGCCGCAAGCAGCTTCATTGCCGTGACGGTTCGGAGACAATGGTTCTTTTCGGTTATCACGGTATTACGCACAAAGCCGATATTCGCCATGCCGCGGAGCAGGATAAGCTCACCGCTGCTTTCCGCGCCGATTGCAAGCACAAGCCCTTCGGCATCGATAAGCGTATATGTTCCGTTTGCTGCGGGTATGGCCGCCGCAGCATTGTGATCGGCAACATTGATACTGATTTTATTCGGAAAAACCCTGCGCACGCCGGTGCAGATCAAATTCGGAATGCTTGATACGTTTTTTGATATTTCATCCGTGTTGTAGGAAAGAATATGTCTGCCCGTCTGCAAACCTGCAAGGCCGATTATCTGTTCGGCACTGTATTGCCCGCTTCCGGAAACAATGAACGAGTCAACGCAGGTAAAGCGGTAGGCTGTATAACCGCAAAACCCAAGCAGTGCGATAAGAAGAAGAATTCCGAGCGAACTGAAAATGTCACGTCTGTTTTGTCTCCGCCGCTTTTCCTCGTGGCTGATGCCGCGTGCGGGTGCCGCTGCGCGGGTATCCAGCCCGTCGGATTCAACACCGTGCGGAATCTTGCGTGCACGTGTTCCGGCCGCACTGCGGGCACCGTGTGCGGAATTGCCTGAAGCGTCCGCGAAGCGATTGCGGGAATGCCTGCTGCCGTACTCAGGTTCGTTATTGCTGCCGCTGTTTCTGTTTTTTGTGTTTTCCATATGATTCTCCGCGTGATTTTCGGGGTTCCGTATAGCGTGAAATATTGAGCAGTACGCCGATGCCGGCAAGGAATATAACAAGCGAGGTACCGCCGGAGCTGATGAAGGGGAGCGTTTGCCCTGTTGCGGGTATTGAATTTGTAACAACGGCAACGTTGACCGCAACCTGCACGGCAAGTATGGAAGAGAACCCCGCCGCAACAAGTGAAGCGAACCTGTCGCGAACGGAGAGCGCAATTCGAATGCCGCGGTAGATAATAAAGCAGTAGGCCGCAATTAACAGTGCAACAGTCACAAAGCCGAGTTCCTCGGCAATGATGGAAAGAATGAAGTCACTTTCACGATAAGGCAAAAACAGGAGCTTTTGACGGCTTGCATCAAGCCCCTGACCGAACCACCCGCCGTTGCCGAATGCATAAAGCGATTGAACGATCTGATAGCCGGCATCGCTTTTGTTGCCCCAAGGATCAAGCCATGCCGTTATTCTGCTTTCGCGATATGACGCAGCAAACAAAAGAACAATGAGAGCAGCTCCGCCGATAAGTGCCGCAATGCCGAGCTGACTAAGGCTTGCTCCTCCGATAAAAAGCATGATCGCAAACACAATGCAAAGGATTATGAGCATGGAAACGTTCGGCTGAAAATAAATCAACACGGCGGGAACGACAAGCAGTGCCGCCATCGGCAAAAACCCCCGAACGAACGACGGCATATCCTCATGATGATCCGTCATGTATTTTGCCATGCAAATAACGATTATGAACTTTGCAAGTTCGGAAGGCTGAAATTGCAGCGGACCGATTTTGAGCCAACGCTGTCCGCCCTGCAGGTTTTTGCCGAAAAGAAGAACGGCAATAAGGAGCAGGATTATAAGCAGATATGCCATCCATGCAAAGCGTCGGTAGAATTTGTAATCCACGAACGAAAGCCCGAACATAACGGGAATGCCGATTGCAATGAAGAGCAGCTGCTTTTTTACGTAGTAATACCCGTCGCCCTGAAAGGACTGGGCATAATAATAGCTTGCGGAAAACAGCATAACAACGCCGAATGCGCAGATTGCCGCAACTGTAAGAAAAAGCATGTAGTCCATGCCGTGTCTGCGCGGGCGCATTGTCGGCATGGGTGCAGCGGCGGGAGAACTGCCGCCGCGCCTTTCGGCGGAATGAATATGTGTTGCGTTGCTTTCCATCTCAACCTCTCTTATCGATTATTCCGAAGCGGGAGGGACCGTTTCGGGCAGAATGCGGCATTTTTCGGCGGAAACTCAAGCCCGATGGGCGGGAATCAAAACCGCCTCAGAGTGAGTTTACTATTTCCTTAAATATGTCACCGCGCTGTTCAAAATTGTCGAACATGCCCCAGCTTGCGCAGGCGGGGGAGAGCAGCACTGCATCGCCGGGTTCGGCAAGGGATGCTGCTTTCAGTATCAGGGCGCGGAAATCATCCGAACAGGGGTAGATGTTTTTAAACCCTTCCTCTTCAGCCGCACGCATGATAGCTTCGGTGTTTGAACCGTTTACAACAACAGCCTTAACTCTTCCGTTGAAGGCGCGGAAGACGGGACGATAATCACTTTGCTTATCATAATTACCGACGCCGAGCATAAGCACTGTCGGCTTTGTCATTGCTTCAACGGCTTTAACGGTGGATTCGGGGTTTGTGCCTTTTGAATCGTTGTAAAAGGTGATTCCGTTCAGGCAGCGGGTGTATTCAATTCTATGCTCAACACCTTTGAATGATTTCAGAACATTGCAGACGACATCCGGCTTTACTCCCATGGACATAGCAAGGCAAACCGCACAGAGCGCGTTTTCAAGGTTATGTGCGCCGATGATGCCGAGTTCGTTTGCGGGAATAAGCTGCGTTTCAACTCCGTTCATGCGGAAGATGATGATGCCGCTGCGGACAAAGGCGCCGTCCCGAACCTCATGCAGCCTTGAAAAGTAAAGCTTTTTTGCTTTTGTTTCCGCGGTCGAAACAATTGGATCATCCGCATTCAGAACGGCAAAATCCTGTTCGGTCTGGTTTTCAAAAACGCGCATTTTGGCCGCAATGTACGCTTCCATCGAGCCGAACCGATTGATATGATCCTCGGTGATGTTCAAAAGCCCGGCTGCATCGGCATGAAAGTCACGGATGCTTTCGAGCTGGAGCGCGGCGGTTTCCGCAACAACGGTGTCGCCCGGGCGCGTTTCGGATGCATGCTCGGTAATTGGAATGCCGATGTTGCCGAGAACAAACGTTTGGCCTTCGCCGTTTGCTTTGAATATTTCGCCGGTAAGCGCAGTGGTTGTGGTTTTTCCGTTCGTGCCGCCGATGCACACAAAATGCGTTCCTCTGCTGCAATAACGATAACCGAGTTCAATTTCGCCGATAACTTCAATGCCGCGGCTCTGTGCCTTGCGGACAAATGGAGCGAAAATCGGAATAACGGGGGAAATAATCATCAGGTCCACTCCGTCCAAAAGTGTTTCGGGAGCTTCGCCGAGTTTGTCGGTGTATTCAATGCCGGAAAGGGCTTCCTCAAGCCCGGGAATGACGGGTTTCATATCATTAATGATAACGTTATACCCGTTTCTGTAAAGCAGTTTTGCGCTCGAAATGCCGCTTTTTGCCATTCCGACGATCAGTGCGGTTTTTTTCATATCGAATCGCGTCCTTTCGTTGTTTATAGGTTTTATTCGGTGAATTAAGCTGCCTGCGGAACAAATTCGTATCTGCGGCAGTGCAGTCTTTTTAGATGCTGCCGTTCGGCGCAGCGGGGTTTTGAGAAGTGTGCCGATGCTCCTTCTTAAAAACCCGGTATCATTATCAGTCGTGCCAAGTGCCAACAAAAATCACGACTTTCGGCGCCGAACGGCGGCTATGTGTTCAAAACGGTTCACCCGAACCGCAGGAACCCATTGTGGGAATTCTGCAATGCAGAGTTATGCTGCATGATATAACAAACTCGGATTTGTTTGCTCTATCAAAGGAACAGTGCGAGAGCGGCAACGCAGGCGAGTGCGGTCACTATCATGTATCCTGAAACGACTTTTGTTTCGGGATAGCCCAAAAGCTCAAAATGGTGATGAAGAGGTGCCATTTTGAATATGCGCTTGCCGTGGCGCAGTTTGAACGAGCCGACCTGCAGCACAACGCTCACGGCGGAGGCAACAATGCATACGCCCATCAGCAGGAAGAGGAACGGGGAACGGCTGTAAATGACCATTGCGGACATTGCGCCGCCCAGTGCCATTGAGCCGGTATCTCCCATAAAGACTTTTGCGGGATAGCTGTTGCTCTTCAAAAAGCCGAGGCAGCCGCCGGCGACCGCAAACGCAAAAACGCTCATGCAAAGCATTCCGTCGCGGTTTGCAACGAAACGGGGTTCGTTAATGAAGCTGCCGTCGAAAACTTTTGCAAAATAGAGAAAAAGCACACCCATTGCAATGCTGTAAATCAGCGAGACGCCGGAAAGCAGACCGTCCAAGCCGTCGGTCAGGTTTGCACTGTTGACAACGGCAATTATCATGAACATCGTAAAGGGAATGTACCATCCGCCGAGTTCGATGCTGCCGAAAATCGGGTCATACAATGTTGAGCCGATAAAACTGCTTTTATAGGCATAGTACGCCGCTGCAAAGGACAGAAGAAGCTGTGCGATAATTTTTTGGTATGCGCGGAGACCGAGATTGCGCTTGCGCTTGACTTTTATAAAGTCGTCAAGAAAGCCGACAAGCCCGAACGCAAGCATGATAAGCACGGCAGGAACCGAAAAATCGAATGCAATGCCGTATATGCTGAATGCCGCAACTGCAATAATGATCGCGATTATGAACATAATGCCGCCCATTGTCGGAGTGCCTTCCTTTGCGGAATGTGCGTGCGGTCCCTCGGCACGTTCAACCTGCCCGTACTTGAGTCGTCGGAGCATGGGAATGAACAGGGGAGAAATGAGCATGACCGCTGCTGCGGCGGTTATGAAAGCGAAAATCATCTTTTGCATAATACGAACCTCTTATATTTTTTCTTTGCACGGAACCGGAACGGCCCGATGCGCAAAACTGCGCCGAATACGGAATTATTTGCGCCCGCAGTGCATATCTTCAAGAATTTCGGCAACGATTATTTTTTCATCGAACGGATGCTTGATGCCGTTGATTTCCTGATAGTTCTCGTGGCCCTTGCCTGCAAGAACAACCACATCGTCCTTCTTTGCAATATTCAGTGCGTAACGTATTGCCTCGCGGCGGTTTTCAATAACAACGTACTCCGTTTTTTCGCTGCGCACACCTTCAAGCACCATGTTGATGATGCGCGTCGGGTCTTCCGTGCGCGGATTGTCGGATGTTACAACACAGAAGTCTGCAAGTTTTGCCGCCGTTGCACCCATTATCGGACGTTTGGCATTATCCCTGTCGCCTCCGCAGCCGAACACGGCAATGACGCGTCCTTTGGCAAAACCCTGAACGGCAGAGAGCAGGTTGGACAGTCCGTCCGGTGTGTGTGCAAAATCCAGTATAACGGAAAAATCAAAGCCTTCCGCAGGAAGGGATTCCATCCTGCCGGAAACGCCCTTCACGCTTTTCAGCCCTTCCGCGATGGTGTCCAAATCAATTCCGAGTTTCATGCAGACCGATGCCGCAAGCATTGCGTTAAAAACATTGAAAAGCCCGGGAATGGAAACATTGATTTGCTTGTTTCCGTTCGGCGTCAGCATTTCAAATTCGATGTTGCGCGCACAGATTTCAATGTCGGCGGCGCGAACATCGGCTTTTTCGCAGCGAATGCCGTATGTGATGCTTGGAATATTGATACCGCGAAGCAGCTCCGCACTGTGGCTGTCATCGGCATTCATAACGGCAAATTTGCTGCGTGTGAACATAATTTTTTTTGCCGCAAGATAATTTTCAAAAGTTTTGTGATAATCAAGATGATCCTGCGTAAGGTTCGTGAATCCGCCTATGAGATACTCGATTCCGTGAACCCTGTCCTGATCCAATGCGTGCGAACTGACTTCCATCACGATAAGCTGAACACCCTCGTCGCGCATAAGCCTGAACACACGCTGAAGCTCAACGCTTTCCGGTGTGGTGCGGTCGGTGGGGATGATTCTGTCGCCGATAAGGTTTCGAATCGTGCCGATCAGTCCGACTTTATAGCCCGCCTTTTCGGCGATCGCTTTTATCATGTATGTTGTTGTCGTTTTTCCGTTCGTGCCGGTGATGCCGATGACAGGGATTCCGTCAAGCGGATGACCGTAAAACTCAATTGCAAGTTCGGCCATTGCATGACGTGAGTTTTTCACAATAATTTGCGGCACGGAAAGAGGAAGCTCCCGTTCAACAAGGAGCGCGGCTGCGCCGCGGGCAACTGCGCTTTCGGCAAATTCGTGTCCGTCTTTGAAAGTGCCGCGGATGCAGCAAAACAGCTCACCGCCGGTGAGTTTTCTTGAGTCGTATTCGATTCTGCTGATGTCGCAGTCGCTGCCGATTATGCGGCAGTCGGTATTTTTTGTCAGTTCACTTATAAGCATTGCTTTTCTCCTGTTATAAAGCAAGTATTGATTTTGCAGCAAAAAGTCTGCCTGTTGCGGAAATTAACCGCCTGTAGTCGAATAGCCGAAATAAACCGTTACGGATGAGCCGAATTCAACCTGCGTGCCCGCATAGATGCTTTGTCCGATGACATATCCGAACGGATCGGCGGGGTCGGCAATCATTGTAAGCCCGAGCTGTTTGAGCTCATCATGCGCCTGGAGCGCGGTTTTCCCGATTAGACTCGGCATGGTAACATAATACGGCTCATCGGTCGGTTCGGCGGTGTTCACACCCTCGAGTCCGGTGTACAGCAGAACGGACGAGCCGATAACAACGCTTTGGCCCGCTGCCGGGACCTGCATTGTAACAACCGCATCGCATTCGAAAATGCCCTCAAGTCCGTACTGCGCAAGCAGTGCGGAAGCGTCAGCCGCGGACATTCCGACAAGGTTGGGCAGCTGAACCGTCTGATAGCTTGTTTCCGGGGTTAATCCGGGAACTTCCTTCAGCGTCAACACATTTTCAAGTACACGGCGGACGAAAGGTGCGGCAACCGTGCTGCCGAAGATTGAACTTACACGAGGCTCATCAACAAGGATGAGGCAGAGATAGCGGGGTTCGTCTGCGGGAGCGAATCCGATGAATGAACAGATATAATTTCCCGAGGATACGCGGCCGTATTCGTCGTATTTCTGCGCCGTTCCCGTTTTTCCGCCAACGGTGTAGTTTGCAAGCTTTGCGTTTTTGCCCGTTCCGTTATCAACAACACTTTGCAGTATCTGACGAACGTATGCGGAGCTTTCCGCGCTGATGACCCTGCGAACGGGGGACGTATCGGCCTTGAATACCGTTTCACCGGAGGCCGATATGATTTCGTCAACGATATAGGGTGTGTGCAGTTCGCCTCCGTTGATTGCGGCACAGACTGCGCTTGCAAGCTGAATCGGCGTCACGGCAATGCTTTGCCCGAAGCCGATGCGTGCAAGATCGTTTTGGGTAACGTATTTCTGGTGAGTTACGATGCCTTCGCTTTCACCGACAAGTCCGCTGCCCGTGCTTTGCCCAAGGCCGAACGCATAAAGATAATCATAAAACTTTTCGGTACCCATTGTCAAGGCGAGTTTCATGAAACAACAGTTGCAGGAATTTTCCGTGGCGCGGGTTAGGTTCTGGGAGCCGTGGCCGGCATGTTTCCAGCATTTGATGCGTTCGCCGTTTACAATATAACCGCCGTTGCAGTAGAAACTGTCCTCAAGATGAGTACTTCCGGAATCGAGTGCTGCCGCAAGGGTAAGGATTTTGAAAGTTGAACCGGGTTCGTATGCATCGGTTACAATGCGATTGCGGGAAAGCTCGGCAAGCATCTGCATGTCGTCCCTCGGAGGGGAGTTCGGGTCATAGTCCGGTTTTGTTGAAATTGCAACGATGGCACCGGTGTTGACATCCATGATGATTCCCTGTGCATTTTTTGCATTGTTGACCTGAACAGCTTCGGCAAGCGCGTTTTCAAGGTAACTTTGAATGTTTGCATCAACGGTAAGCTTCAGTGTTGAACCGTCCGTGGGCGGAAACTCCTGAATCATACTGTCGGCAATTTGGTTTCCCCTGCTGTCCGTTTCGGCAATACGTTCGCCGTCCTTGCCGGTGAGATACTTGTTGTATGTCAGCTCAAGCCCGCTTTGCCCGGTTCCGTCCGTGCTTGTGAACCCAATGGTTTGTGAAAGCAGAGTGCCGAACGGATAATAGCGCTTTGTGTCCGGTGAAATTCCGACACCGCCGCCAAGCTGCAAACTGCGGATTTCGTTGCAGGCTTCTTTGCTCACCTGTCGTTTGAGAATAAACTCACGAAGCTTTTTGCTTGAAACTCGTTCAAGAACTTTTTCATAGTTAAGGTTGAGAACACGACTGAGTTCCGTGGCAACACGAACTCTGTCGCTTTCGGAAATGGAATTCGGCCATATCACAATTTTGTAAACGGGGCCGTCTTTGGCAAGTGTCTGCCCGTTGCAGTCGATTATCATGCCGCGTTCGGCCGTAACGGTTGTCGGGCGCGTCCACTGGCTTAATGCCTTTTGCTGAAGCTCTTTTGCGTCAATAACCTGAAGCCAGAAAATGCGAATAAGGAGGGCGAGAAAAATTAAAGCAAAAACAGGCAAAAGCCATGCAATCCGCTTGTATGTTGACCACTGCGGTTTCAGGGCTTTCTGCGCTTTTTTATTCTTTTTGCGATGTTTTTTGCCGGGGGGAACGGCTGTGATGCTCATTGCAGAATTACCTCCGAATATATATGACAAACGCCGGTCGGCTCAGAAAATGAACAAAGGATATATTTCGTTTTCTGCCGATCACCGCTTGCGTGCGCGCGGCGGACTCCGTTTTAGCGGCAGGCGTTTTCGTCCGCCGTTTGCCGCTATTTTCTCGGGTGCAGGCCTGCGGTTTCGGCAGCGAGTCGTGCCGCTTCAAGGTCGATGGAGGAGTTGAGATCCATGTCAAGTTCTCCGAACCCGCGCTGGGCGGCGGCTATGCCGGCATTGATTTCGTTGATGTCGCGCTGAACTCCGGCAATGCGCTCAAAACGGAGAACTACCAAAAGCGCGGACATTGCGATCAACGCAACAAAAAGGAAAGCAGTCAGCTTAATTCCGACTTTGCGTTCACGCAGCGTGACGGAAAGCGGAATGCGCGTTTTCTGCGGGCGAATCTTTGGCTGGGTTTCTGCGGGCGCGGCAGTTTCCTGCCTGCGCTTGGGTTGAGCCGCTGCAAGCCTTGTGTCGTAAAGATAATCGCTTTTGTATGCCAATGAGCCGTTGTTTGGCGCATAGACACGCATTTCTTCAACAGTTCTGCCGTTAAATCTTGAATCCTTTGCCATTTTATTCGTCCCCCGTCGTATTTATGAGTTTCTGCGCTGCGCGGAGTTTTGCGCTGCGCGATCTTGAGTTCAAATCCAATTCGGTATCATCCGCAACAAGCGGCTTTTTGGTAAGTATTGCAACCTCGGGCTTAAGTCCGCATACGCAAACGGGCGCATTAGGCGGGCAGGTGCAGGGGTTTGCAAGGTTCTTGAAAACGTTCTTAACGATTCGGTCTTCAAGAGAGTGAAAAGTTATGACAGCAATTACTCCTCCCGGATTCAGAAAGCGGATTGCATCGCGCACCGCTTGTTCAAGTCCCGCAAGCTCACCGTTGACCTCAATTCGAATTGCCTGAAACGTTCGCCTTGCCGGATGCGGCCCGTCGCGCCTTGCCGCCGCCGGTATTGCATTTTTGATAATTTCGGCAAGTTCGGTTGTTGTTTCAATGGGCTTGTCCGCACGCGCCGCACCGATCGCATTTGAAATGCGTGAGGCAAAGCGTTCCTCGCCGTAGTCGCGTATGATTCGTGTCAACGCAGCTGTATCATAGCCGTTTACAACATCATGTGCGCTGAGCGGAGCGGATTTGTCCATTCGCATATCGAGCCGCGCCTCGCTTCCGTATGAAAATCCGCGCTCTGCATCGTCGAGTTGATGCGAGCTCACGCCGAGATCAAGCAGGATTCCGTCCGCACCGTTGACTCCGCGGGCATTGAGCAGTTCGGTAAGTTGAAAAAAATTGCCGCGAACAGCCGTGAAATTCGGAAAAACCGAAAGCCTTGCGGAGGCTTCGGCGATAGCTTCGCCGTCGCGGTCAATGCCGAACAATCTGCCGCCGGCAGGGAGTGAACGCAAAATTCCGAGGCTGTGACCGCCGCCGCCGAGCGTTCCGTCAACATATGTTCCGCCGCGTTCCGGACGCAGCAGGGACAGAACCTGCGGAAGCATTATTGGGGTGTGATAAGAGCTTGTGTTTATATCATTGAGCATCTTTTATTAACCTCCGAATGCGGATGATATGAGCGATGCCGCAGAAGAATTACCGGGAGTTTTATCGGAATAATTCTGAACATCGGAGCAAAGCTCATTAAGCGTGTAGTCGGCTTCCGCTGCCTCGAAATCATCGGGATTCCAAACGAGAATGCGATCTTCAACGCCGCAAAGCAGAACCTCATCCTTAAGGTTTGCATACTTTGCAAGCCATTGCGGAATCAGTATGCGTCCCTGTTTGTCAAGGGTACACTCTTCCGCGCTTGAAAAGATCTTTCGCTTGGCACGCATGAGGGATAAATCGGAGGGACGCGAGGAGGTTAGATCCTTTGCAAATTCAACAAACTTTTCGTACCGAAGAATCTGAAGGAATCTTTCTTCCTTTTTGACATCGGCAGTATTCAATCCGATAAGAACAACAACGTGATCGGAGGTGTCGGGACGCCACTTAACGGGGACGAAAATTCGCCCCTTGGAGTCCAAATTGTTTCTGGATTGCCCCAACAGCATATCGACACCGCCTTAATTTCGATTGAGTACACCGAAAATCCGCATTTCTGCAAAAAAGCGCGGAATTCATGGTCTTTATTGCAGAATAAGCCGGATTCGGCGTTTACTATGTAATGCATTACCCGTATTGTGGGATATGTGCTGATTATATCATCAATCGCCCCACAAATCAACACCTTTCACCACTTCAATGAAAAAAATTTTGAATTTTTTTTAAAACGGGGAAGCAGCCCTTGAAATACATCGGCAATACTGGTATTATAGCCCTGCCCGAAGGCAAACGCAGAACGAGACGTATTGAAAAAGTCTGATTTGACAATAAAATGTAAAATGCGACAAATACGTGCGAACCGCGTATACAGTATTCCGAAATTTATACAACGTAAGGAAAATGACTATGAAACTTGTTCTTGCAAGCGGCTCACAGCGCAGGCGCGAGCTGCTGACAATGTGCGGATATGACTATGAGATTATTGTCAGCAATGCTGATGAAACGATTGATGAAAATGACCCGGAGAGTTTTGTTCGTGCTCTTTCATTTCGCAAGGCGAAAGAGGTGTTTGACCGTCTTTTTGCGGCGGGGCGGCGGGATTTTGCGGTTATCGGATCCGACACGGTCGTTGCTTTTCAAAAGGATGGGGAGACAAAGCCCGTGATTATCGGCAAGCCCAAAGATGCGAAGGATGCAGTGCGCATTCTTTCAATGCTTTCCGGAAAAACCCACAGAGTTTTCACCGGAGTGTCCGTGATTGCGGATATCCCTGATGAAAACGCCGACGCTCAGTGCAGCATTCGGGAAAAAGCGGAAATTCAAACTGAATGCAGCATTACGGAGGTCACGTTTGAAACTCTGTCTCCCGACGAGATAACGGATTATGTGAATTCGGGCGACCCGCTGGACAAGGCGGGTTCTTACGGCATACAGGGGCCGTTCGGCATGTTTGTCCGCGAAATTCGGGGCAATTATTTCACGGTTATCGGTATGCCGATTCCTGTGCTGTACAAAATGCTTAAAAAAATAGGGATATTACCACACGGTTTTTACGAACGTATCGAATAGAGTAAGTGAGAAAGGTTTCTGCCGTGTGCGGCAACTCGGCGGTGCGGAACACTTTGCTTTGCCGTAAAAAGTCAAAAAAACCGAAAATTTTTGAATCGGAACGGGTTATTCTTTGCAAAAAAGGGAATAATTTCTTATAGGGACAGGGAGTGCAAAGACTGAATGCATTCCTCGTGCCGAGAAGGAATTGTTTCGGAGGTCGTTCAAAGATGTTCAAAACCGTTTTTGCAGCGGATATAGGTTCAAAATGCATTAAATGTGTTGCTCGGGGGCAAGTTGCGGCGGAGGAAACGGCAATCGCTCTTGAAGCGGGAGCAAAACTCACGGTTGCCGCAGCGGGCAATGCAGCACTGCTGCATCGCAGCGGTGTAATTCGGCCTGTTCGCGATGGTGCGGCGGCAAACACGCGTATGCTTGCGCTGCTGCTCGGGCGGCTTGCATGCGAAAAAACCGGCAAGCGTACAACGGCATCGATTGAGCTGCATGCAGCGATACCGCATATGCTGCCCACGGTGAAGCAAAATGCTCTCAAACAGGCGGCACGTCTTGCGGGATTTCGTGCGCTTCAGGTGCATGATCCGCTTTTGATGGGTGCAATAGGGGCTGATGCGGATTTGTTTTCGGACAGGGCACATATGATTGTGAACATCGGAGCGGAAACAATGACTTGCGCTGCATTCGCAAACGGCGGAATGCTTTGGCAGGGGTTTTCGAATGAGGGCAGCGCGGCTGTGGACAGGGCGATTCAAAATTGGTTCCGCGATGAACACAGGCTGCTGATAGGTGAGCGCATGGCGGAAATAATTAAACAGAACCTGAATAAACTGAGCTTTGATATTGAGGGGCGTTCAGCCGATGACGGTTTGCCGCAAACGGTACGCGCAAACGGCGCGGAGCTGCGGGCGGCTGCACAAAAAGGGCAAACGGCGCTCATTCGCTTTGTTAAGGATGCCGTGAAGGCTTTGCAGCCGGAGGCCGCCGCCGACCTTCTTGATACGGGAATAACGCTGATCGGAGGCGGCGCATTGCAATTCGGCCTTGCGGAATGTTTCAGCCGCGAACTTCCGGAAATACCGATTTTGACCGCAAAAAATGCCGTGACCGCAGTTGCGGACGGGATG
>ENA-OUQC01001313-OUQC01001313.1-human-gut-metagenome-genome-assembly--contig:-NODE-1313-length-13339-cov-23.683228_pt1 | contig 13339 bp, 8 predicted proteins | sample MGYA00237942_ERZ548815 | MGnify/ENA primary metagenome ERZ548815 (study PRJEB26490, sample SAMN05194722) | human gut metagenome | biome: terrestrial biome; feature: human-associated habitat; material... | reverse complement strand
CCCGAATACTGTGCGCTGGCAAAGAAACGAATAGACGAAGTAAAGGAGGAAGCACCCGTTGGAGGTAAAAATCAATAGAGAGATTCGGAATTACACCGAATCCATGTTTTTCGGACTGTCGCTTAGGCAGTTCATTTTTTCTGCCCTGGCGCTGGGCGTCGCCGTGGGGCTGTATTTCATTCTGAAGCCGTATGTGGGAACCGAAACGGTGTCGTGGATGTGTATTTTAGGCGCTGCGCCCTTTGCCGCGCTGGGTTTTATCACTTACCACGGCATGACGGCGGAGCAATTTATATGGGCGTGGCTGCGCTCGGAATTTATCGAGCCGAAGGAGATAAAATTCGAGCCGGTCAATCTTTACTACGAAGCACTCAAGGATACCATCGAAAACCACGCAAAGGAGGAAATGAAAGCCAATGATTAAAACGCTGAAAATCAGCATCAAGCAGGACAAGGAAAAGTACCGTGTTCCCCGCAAGGTGCAGGATGTGATTCCCATAAGCTGTATCTGGCCGGACGGGATATTCAAGGTCGGGAATAAGTTTTCTCAGACCTTCCGCTTTTCGGACATCAACTATCAGGTGGCGTCGCGCGAGGATAAGGAGAGTATGTTTTTGACCTACTCCGAACTCTTGAACAGCCTTGACAGCGGAGCTATCACAAAAATCACTATCAACAACCGCAGGATGAACAAGGCGGATTTTGAGGATTCCATTCTTATGCCCCTGCGCGGGGACAGACTGGACGAGTACCGCAAGGAATACAACCAAATGCTGCTGGATAAGGCGACCGGCGCGAATGGCATTATGCAGGAGAAGTATATCACCGTTTCCGCAGCCAAAAAGGATATTGAGGAAGCCCGCGCCTATTTCGCCCGTATCGGTGCAGACCTCATCTCCCACTTCGCCGCGCTCGGCTCCAAATGCGCAGCCATGAACGCAACGGAACGGCTGCGCGTTCTGCACGACTTCTACCGCGCCGGTGAAGAAGTGGACTTTCACTTTGACGCGCGGGACATGATGAAAAAGGGACACGACTTCCGCGACTATATCTGCCCGGACAGCATAGAAAAGAACAGCGACTATTTCAAGCTGGGCGAGAAATACGGGCGCGTGCTTTTTCTCAAAGACTACGCTTCGTATATCAAGGACAGCATGGTGTCCGAGCTGACAGACCTCAACCGAAACATGATGCTCTCTATCGACATCATCCCGATCCCCACCGACGAGGCGGTGCGCGAGGTGGAAAACCGTCTGCTCGGCGTGGAGACGAACATCACGAACTGGCAGCGCCGCCAAAATCAGAGCAACAACTTTTCCGCTGTCGTGCCGTATGACATGGAGCTTCAACGCAAGGAGAGCAAGGAGTTTTTGGACGATCTGACCACCCGCGACCAGCGCATGATGTTTGCGGTCATTACAATGGTTATCACTTCGGACAGCAAGGAGCAGCTTGACGCGGATACGGACGCTATCCTTTCCGCCGCGCGCAAGCATATGTGTCAGATGGCAACGCTGAAATTTCAGCAGCTTGACGGGCTGAACACCGCGCTGCCCATCGGCGTGAGAAGGATCAACGCTTTCCGAACGCTTACCACCGAAAGCCTTGCTGTGTTTATGCCCTTTAAGGTGCAGGAGATCATGGATCGCGGCGGCATCTATTTCGGGGAAAACGCCATATCCCATAACCTTATCATGTGCAACAAGGAAAACCTGCTCAATCAGTCGGCGTTTTTGCTGGGCGTTCCCGGCTCCGGCAAATCGTTTTCCGCAAAGGAAACCATTACCTTCCTTATGCTGAATACCGATGACGATATTCTCATCTGCGACCCCGAAGGAGAGTATGCGCCGCTTGTGGAGGCGATGGGCAGCGACATCGGCTCGGTTATCCGCGTTGCCGCAGGCGGCAAGGACAAGCTCAACGCGATGTATATGGTGGACGGCTACGGCGAGAACAACCCGATCGTCGTAAAGAGCCAGTTTATCATGTCTCTCATCGAGCAGATCGACGGCGATGGAGTCGGCCCCCAGCAGAAGTCCATCATCGACCGCTGCACGGCGGCGGTCTACCGCGAGGCAAAGGAAACCGGCACGATACCCACCCTCTGCACGCTGCGCGACAAGCTCATGGAGCAGCCGGAGGAAAAGGCAAAGGAGATCGCGCTGTCGCTGGAGCTTTATACCACCGGCTCCCTTGACATCTTCGGTCACGCAAGCACGGTTGACCTTGACAAGCGCATCGTGGTATTCGATATTCACGGTCTGGGCGCGCAGCTCAAGCCCTCCGGCCTTTTGGTGATCACCGACACTATGCTCAACCGCGTCACGCTGAACTGGCGGCTCGGCAAGCGCACCCATGTGTTTATCGACGAATTTCATGTGGTGTTCTCCAACGAGTTCTCGGCGCAGTTTTTTAACAGCGCCTGGCGTCAGTTCAGAAAGCGCAACGCCTATCCCACCGCGATCACGCAGAATGTGGAGTATTTGCTGGATTCGGTTGAAGCGTCCACCATGCTCTCCAATTCCGAGTTTATCGTGATGCTCAATCAGGCGGCGTCCGACCGCGACAAGCTGGCAAAGCTGCTGAACATCTCAAACGAGCAGATGAGCTATATCACCAACGCAGACGCAGGCTGCGGGCTAATCAAGTACGGCTCGGCGCTCGTGCCGTTTGTCAACCGATTCCCAAAGGACACCAAGCTCTATCAGCTTATGACCACCCGCCCCGGCGAGGGCGTGTTTACGACCGGAGGACAGGCTTAACGGCCTGTCCTCTTACTTTTATTACGGAGGATGGACTATGAAGAAAAAGAAAATCATCAGTATTGCGCTGATCGTCCTGTTTGCAGCGTGCGCCGCCTTTACCGGCATGACAGCTTACTGGCAATGGGACGACCAAAGGCGGAGCGCGGAGGATTTTGATGCGCTTGCGCAGCTTGTCGCAGATACCCCGCAAGCGCCGGAGCAGACCCCGGCTCCCGGTACGGAGCTGCCGGAGGAACCGAAAAACGAAGCGGAGGCGGCCTATGCCAAGTACGCCGAGCTGTATGCGCTCAACAATGATTTTGTCGGCTGGATCGCCATAGACGGAACGAATCTGGATTATCCCGTCATGCAGACGGTAAACAGCCCGGATTATTACCTGAAACACAGCTTTGAAAAGACTTACAGCGACTACGGCGTTCCCTATGTGGACGAAGCCTGCGCGGTGGATCAAAGCAACAATATCGTCATTTACGGACATCACATGAAAAACAAAACCATGTTCAGCTCTCTCGTCAACTATGCGAACAAGGCATATTTTGACGAGCACCCCGTCATTCGCTTTGACACGCTGTTCGGTTTTGGGGAGTACCGGGTCATTGCGGCGTTTTCATTTGACACCAACAATGAAACCTTCCGCTACAACGAATACACCGATATGAACGAAGAAAAGTTCGACGAGTTCATTTCTGAGTGTATGGCAAGAAGCGCCTACGACACCGGCTATACCGCCGAATACGGCGACAGGCTGCTTACGCTCTCCACCTGCGAATACACCCATACCAACGGGCGCTTTGTCGTTGTCGCCAAGCTCATAAGCGAATAATGACGCGGCTCATCACGGGGAAAGGAGGTCGCCATGAGCAAGATAAAAACACGGGAAACGGTCAAGGACATCAAGGTATTGGACAAAGCCGCAGTTGCCGGTGAGCGCATGAAGGACGCTTTTATCCGCACCAAGGATACAGTGCAGAATCTTTCCGATGACGGTCAGGTAAGCCCGACCGAATATGCGGAGGACAAGATTCAATACGCGGCGCAGGATGTCGCGGAGGACACCGGACGCGCCGTTTCCTCCGGCACAAAGAAAGCGGTGAACAAGGGCAAGGAAGCCTACCGGCAGCATCGTGAGATCAAAAAAGCAACAAAAGCCGCCGATAAACCGCCGTCTGCCGCAAGGCAAACGGCAAGCCAAGCCTCTCGCTCTGCACGGGGACAGACGAACCGGACGGTGCGCAGCACGCAGCAGGCCGGAAAGCAGACCGTTAAGACCGCACGGCAAACAGAGCGCACCGTCAAGCAAACGGCGCGCTCCACGGGGAAAGCAACGGCCAAGGGCGCGAAAGGCACGATAAAGACGGCACAGAAATCCATTAAGACCGCGCAAAAGACGGCAAAAACCACCATCAAGACCACGCAGCAGGCAGCAAAGGCGGCACAGAAAACCGCACAGGCAACGGCGAAGGCTGCAAAGGCGGCAGCACAGGCAGCGAGAGCCGCCGCGAAAGCGGCAGTTGTAACGGCAAAGGCGGTTGTAAAGGCTACTATCGCAGCGGTCAAGGCAATTATTGCCGCGACAAAGGCGCTGGTTGCGGCTATCGCGGCAGGCGGCTGGGTGGCGGTGGTCGTTATCGTGGTCATCTGCCTGATCGCGCTCATTGTCGGCTCCTGCTTCGGTATCTTCTTTTCCAGCGAGGACACGGGCGGCCAGCCCATGACCGAGGTTGTGCGTGAAATCAATACCGATTATGACGGTCAGCTCGAAAGCATAAAAGCCTCCGTCAGCTATGATGTTCTGGAAATGTCCGGCTCCCGCGCCGTCTGGAAGGAGGTGCTTGCCGTTTATGCGGTCAAGACCACCACCGACCCGGACGATCCGCAGGAAGTAGCTTCTATGGACGATGGAAAAAAGGCGCTGCTCAAAGAGATATTCTGGGCGATGAACATCATCGGCTCCCGCACCGAAAGTAAAACCGAAACGGTGATAACCGAAACCGATGACGGCCACGGCAATATCGTGGAAACCGAAACCACCGTCACGCAGACCTATCTCTATATCACGGTCAGCCACAAGACCGCCGATGAAATGGCAGAGCAGTATGGCTTCAGCGCCGATCAGAGAAAACAGCTTGCAGAGCTACTGGCTGATGAAAACAATTCGCTCTGGACGGCGGTGCTGTACGGCATTACCGGCTCGGACGGGCAGATCGTCGCCGTGGCGCTCTCGCAGGTCGGCAATGTGGGCGGTCAGCCTTATTGGAGCTGGTACGGCTTTAACTCCCGTGTGGAATGGTGCGCCTGTTTCGTTTCGTGGTGTGCCAACGAGTGCGGGTATATAGAGGCCGGAATCATCCCCAAATACGCAGGCTGCGTAAACGGCGTCGCATGGTTTAAGGAGCGCGGATCATGGCAGGACAACTCTTACGAGCCGCGCCCCGGTGATATTATCTTTTTCGACTGGGATGATGAAAACGGACAGGACGGGCTTTCCGACCATACCGGCATTGTGGAAAAGGTCGAGAATGGCAGGGTTTATACCATTGAGGGCAACTCCGGCGATAGCGTTCGCCAAAGAGATTACCCGCTTGGGTATTATGAGGTGCTGGGCTTCGCAACACCAGCGTATTGACAAAACCAGCCGCCCGTAAAGGCGGCTGGTTACATACATAAAGCAATCTATTGCATTGCCGCTCGCAGCATCTTCATGTAGTCCTCTCTGACGTCATCCGGCGCGGCGATTTTCATTTTCCCGCCGAAGCCGAACACCCAGCCGAAAAAGGTACGGCTGACAGAAATCTCGACTGTGGCGATAAAGGTTCCGTCTCCGCAGGGGGCGGTGCATACAGACCGTCCGAAGCGGTCGATCACCGTTTTCATCAGGCTGTTGTCGCATTTCAGCCTGACCTCCTTCGTTTCGCCATCGTACATGGAGAAGATGCCGATCAGATAGGCAATCGGATCAAAGCCGTCCGGCTTGCGCGTCGCGCTCTTTTCCAAAACGGTCGGGCATTCCATACGGTCAACGCGGAACTTTGTGATTTTTCCGTGCCGCTCAGAGTGACCGAGAACGTAGTAATTATCGCTGCACCAAAGCAGGGCATACGGGCTGAACTCGTAATAGCAGCCATTATGCTTAAATACTTTTTTCTTCTGCACGGTGTATTCGTAGTACCGAAAGCGTATCTGCCTTTTACAGTTAATCGCCTTATGGATCGTATCTATCGTGTAGTAAAGCGCACGGTTGTCCGATTTGATCCGCCCCTCCACAAACAGATGCCTGTTCAACTCCTTTGCCAGATGAACGCTTGTCAGGCTGCACAGCTTTTCTACCAGCTCCCGGCTCCGCTTTGCCGGAATGAATCTGGAGGATTCCACCGCGTCCACCAGCAGCTTAAGCTCCGGCAGTTCAAATGTTCGTGATGACAGATAATACAGATTCCGGCTGCTCTTTTGACATTCGATGTCAAAACCGGCGCGTTGAAGCGCCTCAATGTCTGCGGGAAGCGTGTGTCGGTCAATGTCTATGTCTTTTTCGGCAAGACCGCTTACAATGTCGGCGGTGCTGGCAAAATGCTCCTCGTCCGTGTTTTGCCAAAGGTATTTCAATATGTATAACAGTCTGCTCTTGGATTCTGTCATAGCGTCACTCCTGTTGTTTTTTGCGGAAGCCCTTATTTCTTTGAGCTTCTTTTCAGCTCGTATGTCCCGCCGACCGTGCCCTCGCCACCGATCAAGGTAAGGGTATTTCCGTCAACGGTAAATTCATATTCGGAATCCCGCACCGACTCGTTGGCGTAATCGATCATGAGCTTATTGCCGTCGATGGTATAGGTGAAATCGTAGGATATGGAGGGCAGCTCCATTGCGCCGCTTCCGCTGCCGTCAAAGGAATAGGTGGTCGTTCCGTCGAACTCCCATGTGCCTGCAAGTGCGTCCGTGCCGCCGGAGCAGCCTTTTGCCAGCAGTATAATGCCAACGATGATTACCGCCAGTGCGGCGATCGCACCGCAAAGCACCATACGGCGCTGCGTCTGTTTTTTCTTCCTTTTTCTGATTCTCTCTACCGTTCGATCTGACTCGTTCGGGAATCGTCCCGGCGGTTGCTGCCTGACGGGGCGGTTCGATTGATAATCCTGCATCATGTGGTTCTTCTCCAGTCCAAGCGAAAGGGCGATGACGGCAATGTCCGTCACCGCCCTTTGCTCAAAGGTTCGCAGCTGATTTATTCAGCGTTTTCTTTCTTCTTTTTGCTGTAAGCGGTGATGCCGATCACTGCGCCGCCGCTGATAAACAGCAGTGCGATCCAGAGGATCATATTGCTGTTGTCACCGGTCTGCGGAGAATCCGGACCAGTCGGCTTGCCCGGCTCAGTCGGTGTTCCGGTAGCCGGAATCTCAACTGCCGCCTTCTTGTAGCCGCAAACCTTGCATTCTTCATGCTTGGAACCCTTTTTGGTTGCAGTTGCTTCCTTATCTACCACCCACTTGAAGTCGTGCGCCGCCTTATCGGCCTTATCTCCGCAAGAGCACTCATGCCAGTGGTTGTCGGCATTGTACTTCCACTCGCTGCCGTAGCTGTGAGTATGCTCACCGCCGCCGGTTGCCGGGATAGTTTCGGTTGTCATCGTATAACCGCAGACGGTGCATTCCTTATGCTTTGAGCCGCTTGTGGTAGCTGTTGCCGGGGTGTCGATAATCCATTCGCCGGCGGTATGCGCCGCCTTGCTGCCCTCGATGATCACGCCGCAGCCGACAACGGTGCACTCTTTCCAGTGATCGGTATTATCGGACTTCCAGTCGGAAGCGCTATGACCTGTTGCCGCAAGGATTACGCTTGTCTTGTCGGTAATTTCGGATGCACCGGTTGCATCCTCAAACCACTTGTCACAGCCGTCGCAGGTGTAATATGCTGTGTTGCCTTTCTCCGTGCAAGTAGGAGCCTTTGCGGGAACGAGGGTCAGATTGTGCGTATGCGGTACGGTCTTGTCATATCCGCAGGTGTCGCAGATGTTATCGCTGCCGTAATCGTGAGCCGCCTCGTCCTTCTTTTCGTGACAGCGAGAGCATTCTTTCCAATGATTGTCTGTGTCCTTGCTCCAATCGCTTGCCCATGCGTGCCCGAGCTGTGTACCTGCTGCTGTAAAGGTTTCTGTTGTGCTGATCTCTCCGCAGGAGCAGCTCTTGAAATATACTGCATCGTTGGTGCAGTTGGCAGCCGACTTGAGGGTTTCCGGCTTCTGAATTTCCTGATCGTAGGTATGGGTATGGGGAATTGTGTAGGTCGCTTTCACGCTGACTTCACTGTCAGGCATTATGAAAGTAGTGGTTTCACTGTTCGCATCTTCAAGAGTAGTGTTGCCGCTTTCTACTACCCACTTATCAAACACCTTACCGTCAGGAGCCGCATTTGCGGTCAGAGTAATGGTTGTGCCTTGCGCCGCTTTACTGATTTCGCTTCCTGCACCGATTGTCGCTTTGCCGTCCGTTACGATGATGGAATACTCTTTACTCTCCCAGATTGCATAGAAGGTAGTATCCGAGCTTACTTCATAGGTCGTGCCGGAAATAACCGAACCGTCGGCACTGGTTGACCAGCCCTTGAATTGCTTGCCTTCCGGTTCAGTAAAACCGCAGGAGGGCAGGGTGTAGCTGCCGGAAACGCCGGTGACATCTGCCATTGTGCCGCCGCCACCGTTGGCATTGAATCTGACGGTATACTCGGCAGGGGCGGGAGGCGCGTCCTCCCACAGCGCCTTGACTGTGATGTCAGCGGTGACGGTCACGGGGGCGTTCACCGGATACTCCGTACCGTCTATCTGCCATGCCTTGAACTGCTTTCCTTCGGGCGCAATAAACTCGCACTCCGGCAGAGAATACTCGCTGCCGTGCAATATCTTCTTAGCGGGCATTGCGGTGGTGACCTCCTCGGGCAGCTCCTCAGGCTCGGAGCCGCCGTTAGCGTCAAAAGTGACGGTATGCTCGTTGCGCATTTCAAACGCTGCGGTGATGGTAACATCTCCCTCCGGCTGGGTGAAGGTATAGGTATCGTCCCCAACCGCAACGGCGGCAGGGTTGCCATTGACGGACAGCGTGCTTAGCATATAGCCCTCGTCGGGGTCAATGGAGAGCATGACAAGCTCGCCCTTAAAGAACAGTGGCGTGCCGTCCTCGGCGGTTCCCGCAGCGTTCACCACCTTGACTCTGCCGTTTTCGCAATCCTGCACCGTCACCTTATACTGCGGGTCGCCCTCCACGGTCACCTGCACCGAGATGTTCTTCTTCCACTCCTCTCCCGGACGTGTGATAACATCAAGCCCCGAGTTGCAGCGTGCTCCGGTGCCCTCCAGAATCACCGTTCCGTTGACCGTGAAGGTCTGCTCCCGCTGGGACTGCGGATTATAGTCCGCCGGGATCTCCCACGAAACCTCGACAGGTATAAAACCGGAGGTGTCAGCTGCATAAACCCCGATTTGGACCTTGGAGAGCTCTTCTTTCAGATCCTGTTCCCTGGAAATACGGATCGGCTGCGCAGGCGCCACATCCCAATGATCCTTCTCCCGCACATTGGTCAGGTAGTTCCAGAAAACCCTGAACGACTTGTAGGAGGCCACATTTCCGCAGGCGTCTTCGATGATAAGCGTGTGTTGGATGCTGTTGTCATACTCTGCCGGGATCGTATAAACGCCATTTTCATCCGGCGTCAGAAGCTCAGCTTTCCCACTCGGGGATGTATGGCAACGAACCGTGACGGGCGATGAGTCCTCTACCTTGAACCGCAGGTTGCCGTAATACTTACCATAGTTCTCCAGTTCCTTTCCGGTAGAAAGATCAATGGCTTTCGGGTTCTCGACGTCAATGATTATATTCGGCGTAGATACAAAGGTCGTTCCCGTCGGGTTCGTGGCTTTGGCGTAGACATACCAACCGCCGTTTTTTTCATACGCCGCGGCGTCTATTGTGATTAAGATAAATGGCAGCACGATCGATCCCGGCGTGGCTTCCGCTATCTTGTATTCCTTCCAGAGGGACTCGTCAAGCGCTGCCAGCTCTTCCTGCGTGTAGCGATTCGGAGAGCTGAGGTAATAGCCCGGCTTCGCGTCCGTGTCGACCCACATGCCTATCTGATAGGAATTCCCATCCATGGACGCGCCTTTGAGATAATACGGTTCGTCCGAATCCGCGTTATATCCCGTGAAGTACTGACCCGTCCCCAAGCGAAGCTCGACCTTTGGATGCTTCGTCGAATAGTTCAGCACGAGCGTCCGGTTTTTGGTGATCAGACCTACCCGGAACTCTCCCTTTTCCTTGTCATATGGGATTTTCGTCCCGTCTGCCTCATCGGTCAGCGTTGCCGACACGCCCGCCGGCAGCCTGATCTGGAGCACCAGATATTCATTGTGCGGCAGCATCAGATCGGCGTAGGTCTTTTTGCCGTCCGGGCTGATGACCTTCACATGGTGCCGCCTGTAGGTTCTGACTGTGGCCGTAGTCTCGTTTCCCGCGTTGTCAGTCGCAACCACGGTATATTCCGCTCCCGCGTCATTGTTGCCGCCATCCGGCGCGGGGAGACGATAGGTGGGGCCGGCTTGCGGCTCGCCGTTGATGGTCACCGACTTGATGCCGGAGGACGCTTCACCATCCAGCGCCGGGTCGCTCACGGTGAAGGTGTACGCGCCGGGATTTCCATCGAGGGTGTCCTCGACGGTGTAGCTCTCACCGTCCTTCAAACCCTCCAGCACCGGCGCCTTCGTGTCCGTTCCCATCACATGGCCGCACACAGTGCAGAGCTGCTTCTGATTGCTCCAGTCGCCGGGGATGTGCTTTCCGTTTTGCTTGGACATCTCCGCCACCGGGTCACGCGCCTGACATTTCATATTCCGGCATGCCCAGACGTGGCACGACTGCCGGTTTACCCAGCCGAAGTCGTGCTTCCCGTTGCAGGGGTCGTCGATCAGCTCCATCTCCATCGCTTCGATCGCCCAGCCGTAGTTCTTCACGTACGGCAGCGTCAGCAGCTGCACATCGATACGCCCGTTTTCATTGGGAATCAGAATATCATAGAGATTCCAGAAGAGGGCGAACTCGTCGTCGCGGTTGATGGCTTGCGCCTCAACCTTCAGCTTCACCAGCTTTCCATGGTATGAGCCTATTTTGATGGACTTGTAGTCTTCGGGCAGGGGGTTCCTGACAAGATCTCCTATATATCTTTTCCCTACGTCGATATCGTATACCTTTTCCAAGTACACACGATCGCCGTAGCCCATAGCTGCCGCCTCGTCCGAGATGTATCGAGAGTATCCTGTCGTCAGCTTCAGCTTCGCGTCCGTCACGGTGATGTTCTGACCGTGACACCAGCGTCCGCCGCCGATGGCCGCGCCGTGCGTACCGTGCGCCGTGATCTCGCCGCCGGTGATGGTGATATCGCGCGCCGGGACGAACTGACCGCCGCCGATGCCCGCGCCGTTGTATCCGCCGTGGGCGTTGATCTTGCCGCCGTAAATGTTGATATTATAGGCTGCGGTGTCGCCATCCATGTCCTGCAACGATTTCCAGCAGCCCCCGCCGATACCGGCTCCTCCATCGCCGCCGGTGGCGGAAATATCGCCGCCGTAGATGTAGATATCGCGGCCGCGGCCCTTGAAGCTGCCGCCGATGCCGGAGCCCGCTTCGCCGCCCTTCGCCTCGATTTTACCTGAGTAGAAATACAGCTTCTCGCCGCTGCCGTTTCTGCCGCCGCCAATGCCGGCTCCACCATCGCCGCCCTTGGCGATGATGGTGCCGCTCCAGAGCGATGGGTTCGTCTGAGAGCCGAAGTGCATATTTGCGCCGTGACCGTACATATCCAGGTTGAACAGACTTTCTGCGATATTGCGGGTCGCCCAGCTTCCTCCTATGCCCGCCGCTTTATAGCCGCCCTGACACGTCACCGTGGTGCCCTTCATCACCTGCACGCACAGCTGCCCCTCGCTGCGGTTTTTCTGAATGGCCGCCCGTCCGGTGGCCCCCGTCAGCTTACTGTCCCGGTTGATAAAGTACAGATACGCCGACGCCTTTCCATGCAGCTCGATGGCTGGTGTCTTGGCGTCCTTCTTCACCTGAATATTCACGTTATCCAGGAAGATGTGCGGTGCCGCCTTCTTTCCGTTGATCTGGATCTTCTTTGTCCAGACAAAGTCCGGATCGCTTGAGGACGAATAGATATAGTATGTCTTGCTGTCCTTGATGTTGATGTCGCTCGTTCTGTTGCACAGATCGATCTCCACATCAAATTTTGCGGGAATATTATCCATCGCGCCGGTCTCCGCTGCAAACGCTGTTGTCGGCAGCAGCGTCAGCACCATGCAGCACAGCAGCAGGATGCTAAGTATTCGTTTCTTCATTGGCTTTTCTCCTCCTGTTCGTGTCGGTTCGGCTTATCCGTCCCGTCTTTTCTCCGGTTTTCCTTGCTTCTGAGCCGGAAGCACAGCGCGGTGATGACCACCGCCGCTGCAAAGGAGACGACGGCCACCAGCACATAGCCGCCCGCGTCCTCCCGCAGCAGCATCGCGCCGAACACGCCCCATGCGGATGTCTGCCCCGGCCCGACGACCGTGCCCGCTGTCTGCATCAGCGCCGCGCACAGCAGTATACACGCTGCGGAGAGGCTTATTACCTCGCGCCGCTGCCTCCGGCGGGTGTTTTCCCGCACCCGCTGCTTGACGAGTGCGACCCGTCTTGCGGTATCGTACATATCGTTTGAACCTCCTCTCTGGATTCTTTGAAATGCGGCTTAAAAACCCCTTCACTTATATAGGTACAAAAAATCGAAAAAACTCTCACCCAAAACGCAAAATTTTTCAAAAAATTTTGAGAGCCGCCAAAAAGCAGCTCTCAGGGAGTGGTTATTCGGTTATTTCCTCTGCCCGAGGCGAAAAGCGGACAGCTTTCCCGCTGCCACCAGCAGCACCGGCAGGGCGTAGGCCACATACTGCGCCGCGCCGCCGTAGGCAATCAGCAGATTATAGCTGGCGTGGAGGGTGATGGCCGCGCCCAAGAGGCCGCAGGTGCCCGCAATCTTCAACCATGTCCGCTGCCACGTGTATGCAAGCCCGCCGCCCACGATCAAGCCGCAGAGGACGTGCATGGCTCCCGTGCCGAAGCCACGGAAGAAAATGAAGGAGAAGCGGTCCGCGCCGTTCTGAATGAGATAGCACACATTTTCAAAGGTGGCGAAGGCGAGGGCGACTGTTATTGCGGCAGACTTGATCTTATCCCCCTCTGGCTCAAACACCAGAAGATAGAACACCAGCGGCAGCAGCTTCATCATTTCCTCCACCACCGGCGCGATCTCCGCCGTGGCGGCAAGGGCATCCGCCCGGCATACCGCCGCGAGGAAGGTGTTGATATAGGCCGAGAGCAGGCACACCCCCATCCCGGCAATGCAGAACAGGAAGAAGCGAAGCTGCCGCCTGCCCATGCACAGGGCGGCCACCAGCAGCGGGGACACCATGCAGATAAAAATATTCTCGATGTAGGTCATGCAGCCACCGCCTTTCTCGTGGCGGGCAGCAGCCCCAGAATCGCAAGCGTCAGCAGCAT
>ENA-OUQC01001311-OUQC01001311.1-human-gut-metagenome-genome-assembly--contig:-NODE-1311-length-13348-cov-3.256752_pt1 | contig 13348 bp, 11 predicted proteins | sample MGYA00237942_ERZ548815 | MGnify/ENA primary metagenome ERZ548815 (study PRJEB26490, sample SAMN05194722) | human gut metagenome | biome: terrestrial biome; feature: human-associated habitat; material... | reverse complement strand
AGCTGCTGCCGGGGCTGTAGACCGCCGTTACCAATTTTACCGGCAGCCTGGTCACCGGTGTGTGGAGCGTTGTCATCTTTACCAAAAATTTCCTCATCGGTATCATCGTGTCGGTGTATCTGCTGGCAGCCAAGGAGAAGAGCGCCGCTCGCTGCTGCAAGCTGCTCTATGGTGTGCTGCCGGAGGAGCAGGCCAAGTTTGCCATGCGGGGCTTCCGGCGGATGGACCATATTTTCAGCGGCTTCGTCCGCGGCAAGCTGCTGGATTCCCTCATCATCGGCATTCTCTGCTTCATCGGCTGCTCCATTTTGAAGCTGCCCTATACCCCGCTGGTCAGCGTGGTGGTAGGTGTGACCAATGTGATTCCCTTCTTCGGCCCGTTTTTGGGGGCTATCCCCTGCGCATTGCTGATTTTGCTGGTCAGCCCGCTGAAGTGCCTGTATTTCGTCATTTTTATCTTCCTGCTCCAGCAGCTGGACGGCAACGTCATCGGCCCGAAGATCCTGGGCAACACCACCGGCCTTTCGAGCTTCTGGGTGCTCTTCTCCATCCTGCTGTTCGGCGGTCTGTGGGGCTTCGTGGGCATGATCGTGGGTGTGCCGCTGTTTGCCGTCATCTATGACGTCATCAAGAAGCTGGTCTTCCACGGCCTGCGCCGCAACGGCCAGCTCGACCAGATGACCGTCTACCACGACGAGTTCGGCGATCCCGGCGACCCGGCTCCCGCACCTGTGGAAGATGAAGAAACGGAAACCGAAATCGTTATGGATTCCGGCGAAGAATAAAATAACAAGATAAAGCCCCCATCCTCCCGGCTGCCTCAGCCGGTGAAGATGGGGGCTTTTCTGCGCAATTTTATCTTTGAAAGACCGATAAAGTCATTTCGCGTGAGCAGTGGAATGCGCCGGTTCCCAATCCTTGTAATTCTCGTACCGGCTCTCCCTGAGGGTGACGTGCGACCAGATCTCGTCGGCTACAGGCTGCCAGTCGGCAGCATACGCACCGCACTTATCGCAGAGGTGGTCTACGCTCTCGGGCGACTGCAAGTCGGTGCTGTGAGCACCGGTGTCATGCACCATCTGGCGCAGAAGCTCGGGGTTCTCCAGCATCGGGCAGGGACGCAGATGGTTTTTATTGAAGGGCTGGCCGTTGTGGTAGGCCATGAAGAGCGGGCTGCGGAGAATATCGAGGATGCTGCTGTCGTGGATATTGGCGTTGGAATAGTGGATGAAGACGCACGGCTCTGCATCGCCCGCCGAATTGATATGAAAATAGTTTCGTCCGCCTGCGATGCATCCGCCCACAAACTCGCCATCGTTCTGGAAGTCCATCGGATAGAACGGAATATCGCTCTTTTCGGAGCGGAGATACCGGATGCGCTCGATCATGTACTTGCGCTGAGCAGGCGTGGGCATCAGCTCCGGCGCGGCCTCGTTGCCTACCGGCATATAGTGGAAGTAGAACCCGAAGTGCGCACCCTTGTCGCAGAGCATCCGCATAAAGTGGTCGCCGGTGACAGCTTCGAGATTGTCTCTGGTATAGCAGATGGAAGTGCCAAAAAGGATCCCGTGGGCCTTGAGCAAGTCCATCGCATTCATGACAGCGGCATAGTGGCCGTCGCCCCGCCGGGCATCATTGGTAGAGGGAGTTCCCTCGATCGAGAGCATGAAGGCGATATTGCCCAGTTTTACGACCTCTTCGCAGAACGGCTCATCGATGAGGGTCGAGTTCGTGTAGATCGCAAACTGCACGTCGTTGTGCTTTTTTGCCAGACGGAGAATATCCGCCTTCCGCACCAGAGGCTCGCCGCCGGTGAGCATATAGAGATAGACCCCCAGCTCCTTGCCCTCGGTGATGATTTTGTCCATATCCTCAAAGCTGAGGTTGTTTTTGTGGCCGTACTCGCCCGCCCAGCATCCCACGCAGTGCATATTGCAAGCCGAAGTGGGGTCGAACAGGATCAGCCACGGGATATTGCAGTGGTACTTTGTGCGGTTCTCGCGGATGGTCTTTGTCCCCCGGAAGAACGCCTCATAGCCAAGGTTGAGCGCCGTGGTGCGTGCCACGTTGGGCGCGGTCTGGTCGAGCACACAGTTGATGAGCTTCGACCACTTGCTGTCCGCATCGGTCAGCACTGCGCGGGCGTGCTCATACGTCTCCTCGCTGAACGAGTCGCCATAGAACTGCTTTGCGACGTCCACCATCTCGGCAAACGCCTTCTGACGGTCTTTTCTGACATGAGCCAGTGCCGCATCCACCATCGTTCCGACAGCGGCACGCTGTACCTTATGGCTCAACGGCTCCAACGCGATACTCATAAAAGTCTGCCTCCTTGTGTGGGTCTTTGCCGGCCCTTTGTTTTGACAATACTTTAACATTTTTCCGACAAAGGTTCTATAAACAACAAAAGCAGGGTGATAGTTTTTCTATCATCCTGCTCTGCTTGTTCAAATTTTTATCAGTCGTCGATTTTTGATGCTCTGCCGTCGGTGCTGAAGCGCAGCAGCGCCCGCTTCAGATCCCCCTGCATCATGGTGTTGAGCCGTTCGGCCATGATGGCCGGTTCGGTCTTCATATCGCGGCGTATCCATTCCAGCACCATGCCCACAAAGCCATACTTATAAAAATCAATGATGAACTGCTTGTCCTCTTCCTGCACCGAGATGTTTTCACGCTCTATAAACATCCGCAGCAGAGGGTCAAGCATTTTATAGAGGTACTGCTCCACCTGTTCCCGGCTGATGGAGCGGTAGACATTCAGCACCAGCACCCGGTTGGCCTGCACCTTTTCCAGCATATCGCGGAAGGCGTCGCTCCACGTCTCAAAATCCTGATGGCCTTCCAGTGCCTCTGTGGCATCCTCCACCAGGATCCAGTCCACCAAATCGTAAATATCTTTGAAATGGTAGTAAAAGGTCATGCGGTTCACGCCGCAGTCCTCGGTAATGTCGTTTATCGTTATCTTATTCAGCGGCTTGCGGAGCAGCAGCTTTTTGAGCGATGCTTCCAGCGCGCGTTTTGTCGTCTGTGCCACGAGAATGCCCATCCTTTCGCGTTTGCCCCGTTCTGTGCGGAGTTTCCCAACTTCTATCTATTATGATACCTCATCCGCCCGTGCAGGTGCAAGCACCTTTTTCGACTTTTTCATGAACTTTTTATGTTTTCTTAAGATTCGGACAGCAAAAAAAGCCTGTGCCGCCGGGCAGGCAGACGCAGGCTTTCGGAGAGATGCCGTTACATCCAGAGCAGCGGGACACAGATTGCCACCGCAATGGCCGTGCACAGGCATTCCAGCAGACCCCACTTGAAAATATCTTTGGGGGTATAGTGGCCACCGTCCATAACGAAAGAGAGAATAGGCGTTGCCATCGGAGTCAGGCAGCCGATGCCGCTGCCAAAGAGGCAGGCCATGACAAAGCCATACGGCTCGATGCCAATGCTCTGCGCAATGGCGATGCCGATAGGGGTCATCAGGGCAACAGCCGCGTTGTTGGACATAAACTGAGTGATAAAACCGGTGACGAGGAACAGAACCATCATAATGATGAACGGAGAGGTCGAGGTTCCGACCAGCCCCAGAATGCTGTCCGCAATGACACCGCCTAGGCCACTGGCCTCAACGCCCTTTGCCACAGCGGTCATGCCGCCGATCATAAACACAGTGTTCCAGTTGATATTGGCAAACATCTGCTTCTGGTTCAGGCAGCCCGTCAGCACAGAGGCCAGACCACCGATGGCAGCGCAGATGTACATGGGACAAGCCGGAGAATTGACTACCATGCCCACCACAGTAGCGACCAGAATGACGCCGGAGACGATCATCTTTCCAGTTAATTTATCTGGCAGATCACTGGCCTTGGCTGCTTCAACGGCATCCGGCTTGACAAAAGTATCGGGCAGGAGCTTGTTCATGAAGAGCAGCAGCAGAACGAAATAAATAATAGCCTTGGGCAGACCGACTGTAGTCGGGTCAAAGAAGTTCCAGCTCTGGTAGCCGCTTTCCACCAGAATCGCCGCCGTAGTTGAACACATACCGGAGCCTGCCAGCGTCATGAAGGAGCCGAAGCCGATGCCGGAGAAGAGCGGCAGCAGTACGCGGCTGATGGAAATATCGGAAGCCAGACAGATGGAGGAAAGGATGGGATACAAAATCATCAGCGAGGCCGAGCCGCTGCACACCGAGGACATGATGCCGCCGGCGAGGATGGCAATGATCTGGAGGCTGCGCTCTCCTTTGCCGGTCAGCTTGACGATGGAGTTTCCCATCCAGCCTGCAAAGCCGGTGTGGAACATACCGCCGCCCACAATCATCATGCCGACCATCAGGACGATAGAGGTGCCTGCGTAATATGTAAAGATGGATTTGAACTGCACCGTGCCAATGAGCCCCACCGCCACAGCGCCGATAGTAGCGACGACTGCGTTCGGGAATCTGGGACTGAAGAACATATAGGTGACGGCCAGCAGAATTACGACCATCAGGATCATTTGCGTCGTCATAATGTCTCCTCCTTTTTAATTTCCCATTGCCATAAAGGCTTTGAACTCTTCGGTCAGCGTATCCACAAAGCGCTGCCACTCCGTGGGGTCGATGAAGGGGTTCACACCCGGGTTTTCCAGCATCGCTTCCCGCTTTTTGAGCGTCTCATTCTGACGGGGGTGATTGCCCAGCGTAATATCAACCGGAATGTCACGCACCCGCTGCAGCGAGTGCAGGAACTCTTCACGGGTGGAAAGGGGCAGGCCGTCCTCTTTCAGTTTGTCTTTGTACAGGGTGTTGAAGCCTACGCCGCCAAAGTAGCCGACATGGTACTTCTTGTCCCCATCCACGGTATCGAAGAAGAAGCTCATCACGCCGGGAGAATGGCCCGGGGTCAGCAGACACTTGATGGTGGTATTGCCCAGTGTGATTTCGTCGCCGTCTTCCAGCTCAATATCGGGCGTGAAGAGCGAAGCGTAGGGGTTGGGGCAGGCTTTCAGATAGACCAGCTCCGGGCGGTCCCGCATAATGTCCGCACCCGCTTTGCTTATGACCAGCTTGCAGCCGTACAGGTCCTTGAATTCGTTTGCCGCACCGATGTGATCGAAATGCTCGTGGGAGTGTATCAGATACTTGATGTCCGCCGGATCAAATCCCAGCTCCCAGATGGCCTGCACCATCAGGTGGATGCTGTGCTGAAAGCCGCTGTCGAACACGATGAGGCCGTCTCCCGTGTCGATAAGGTGGGAGCAGACCTTCTGGTCACCAATGTAATAGAGATTTTCCACGATTTTGAACGGTTTGACGTAGTACCGCGCGGGGTGGCGGTAATAGTCTAGATTCTTGGTCTGCTGAAGTTTCTCGATTTCCTGGTAGCTTTTTTTGTACTTTTCCAAGTCCATACTCTCGTCTCCTTTTCACAACATTTTTGCTGTTGTTTGTGAAACAATTATATAATTTGCCACAGAATAAATCAAATTCATTGTTTTTATTGTTTCATAGCTAAAAGTAATATATAATATTTTTCAAAAGGAGACTGTTGAAATGGACACCAAAAATTTTGAATATCTGGTCGAGATCGCACGGCAGGAAAGCCTTTCCAAGGCGGCGGCCCGGCTTTATCTTTCTCAGCCTACACTGACCAAGTTCCTGAAAAAAATCGAGGCTGAGTACGGCACACCGCTGTTTGACCGGGTGGGCAAGAAGATGGTTCTCACCGAGGCCGGGCGCTGCTGCGTCCAAAAATCCGAGCAGATCCTTGCGCTGAACCGGGAGCTGGATGACCGTATCCGGCTGCTGCGCCAGCACGATAAAGGCATCATCCGCATCGGCATCTCCCACAGCCGCTCCGATTTTTTTCTTCATTATATCATCCCGGCCTTTGTCCAGCGATACCCTGACTTGAATTTCATCCTCACCCAGAACGCCCGCACCTCTCTGCACGAGCTGCTGGAAAACGAGGAGCTGGATGTCATCTTCGTCAGCAACTACAGCCAGCGGCCCTACCTCGACTATGTTTCCATCGCCCGGGAAGAGATGGTCCTGGTCGTGCCGGAGGAGCATCCGCTGCTCCGGGAGGCCATTCCTTCCGCGCAGTCGCGTTATCCGCATGTCTCCCACGAAGCCTGGAGCCGGTACCCCTTTGTGGCCGTCCCTCCCAAGCTCATGACCGGGCAGTACACCCGTCAGCTGTTCCAGCAGTGCCATATCCAGCCCCGCATCGTTCTGGAAGTCAGCACGCTGCATTCGGTCTACACCGCCGTGGCGCAGAACATCGGCATCGGCATTGCGCCCTCCATGCCCACTACATCCGACGCCACCCGCAACCTCCGCTACCTCTCCTTGGACGACCCGCAGAACCTGCAATGGAGCTTTGCGGCTATCACCCGCAGCCAAGTCTCGGTACACCCGGTCGTCCGGGAGATCATCCAGATGGCGCAGCGCGTCTATCAGGAGCTTTCCGAAAAGCTTTGACATTTTCCGGCTTTCCTCTTGATTTCTCCCCCGGCCCTGCTTACAATGGAGACACAGAGGGGGGAATCTCCCCTGTTCTTTTGATTGGGAAAGAGGTTTTTCTTATGCTGAATACCATCGGTTTCTTAGGCTGCGGCAACATGGGCGGAGCCATCGCCCGGGCCGTCTGCAAGGCGGCAGACCCGCAGAACGTCTGGCTCGCCAACCGCACCGCCGCCAAGGCAGAGGCTCTGGCCGCTGAGCTGGGCTGCAACACCACCATCAACGACGAGGTGGCGGGCCGCTGCGACCTCATCTTCTTAGCCGTCAAACCCCAGATGATGGAGGAGCTGCTGGCACCGCTCCGCTTCACGCTGGCCGAACGGCCCAGCCGCTTCGTGCTGTGCAGCATGGCGGCGGGCCTGTCCATCGCCCGCATTCAGGAGATGGCGGGCGGCGACTGCCCCGTCATCCGCATCATGCCCAACACGCCCGCTTCGGTGGGGGCCGGTATGATCCAGTACTGCACCTCCAACGTCACCGCCGAGGAAGAGGCCGAGTTCCTGAAATTGATGGCCCCCGCCGGGCGGCTGGATGCTGTGCCGGAAAGCCTCATCGACGCGGCCAGCTGCGTGTCCGGCTGCGGCCCGGCCTGGGTGTACCAGTTCATCGAGGCACTGGCCGACGGCGGCGTGGCCTGCGGCCTGCCCCGTGCCAAGGCGCAGGAGTACGCCGCCCAGATGGTCCTGGGCAGTGCAAAGCTGGTGCTTGAGAGCGGCCAGCACCCCGGCGCACTCAAGGACGCCGTGTGCAGCCCCGGCGGCAGCACCATCCAGGGCGTGCGGGTGCTGGAAGAAAAGGGCCTGCGGGGCGCGGTGATGGACGCCGTCATCGCCTCCTACAACAAGACCAAAGAGATGGGAAAGGGTTGATCTATGCGCATCGTAGTCAAAGTCGGCACCTCCACACTGGCCCACTCCACCGGACGGCTGAACATCCGCCACACCGAAGAGCTGGTGAAAGTGCTCAGCGATTTGAAGAACGCCGGACATGAGGTCATCCTCGTGTCATCGGGTGCTATCGGCATGGGCGTGGGCAAGCTGTCGCTTTCCGCCCGCCCTACCGATATGTCCTCCAAGCAGGCTTGTGCCGCCGTGGGTCAGTGTGAGCTGATGTACACCTACGACCGGCTGTTCAGCGCCTACGACCACACGGTGGCGCAGATTTTGCTCACCGGCGTGGACATCGAGCACGCCAGCCGCCGTGAGAATATCCAGAACACCCTCACCCGTCTGCTGGAACTGGGCGCACTGCCCATCATCAACGAGAACGACACCGTCGCCACCGACGAGATCACCTCCATCGGCGACAATGACACCCTCGCCGCCATCGTCACCTGCTGCATCAAGGCCGATCTGCTGGTGCTGCTGAGCGACATCGACGGCCTCTACACTGCCAACCCCCACACCCACCCGGACGCAAAGCTCATCCCGCTGGTGGAGGACATCACGCCCGAGGTGATGGCGCTGGCCGACGGAGCCGGCTCGGCGCTGGGTACCGGCGGAATGTCCACCAAACTCCGGGCCGCCCGGATGGTGACCTCCAGCGGAGCTGACATGGTCATTGCGAACGGCGCCCACCCCGAGCTGCTCTATGACATCGCCGAGGGCCGTGCCGCAGGCACCCGCTTTGCGGCCCACAGACAGGAGGCATAACATGACCACACAGGAAATTCTGGAAGCCGCCCGCGGGGCCAAGACTGCCGTTGCCCTTTCGGACAGCGGCACCCGTGATTCTGCCCTTCTCGGGATGGCTGATGCCCTCTGCGCACCGGCGTCCATGGACGCCATCCTCGCCGCCAACGCCGAGGACATGGCCGCCGCCAAGGGGCACATCAGCGACGTCATGCTGGACCGCCTCGCCCTGACGCCCCAGCGCATCGAGGCCATGGCCAAGGGCATCCGGGACGTTGCCGCCCTGCCTGACCCGGTGAGCCGGGTGCTGAGCCGCATCGAGCGTCCCAATGGCCTCGTCATCGAGAAGACCGCCGTGCCGATGGGCGTCATCGCCATCATCTACGAGAGCCGCCCCAACGTCACCAGCGACGCTGCCGCCCTCGCCATCAAGAGCGGCAATGCCTGCATCCTCCGCTGCGGCAAAGAGGCGTGGCGCTCGGCCAATGCCATCGTGACCACCCTGCGGCAGGGCCTGCGGGCAACCGGTCTGCCTGAAACAGCAGTCTGCCTCATCGAGGACACCACCCATGCCTCGGCCAACGCCCTGATGACCGCCGTCGGCTATGTGGACCTGCTCATCCCGCGCGGCGGGGCCGGACTCATCCGTGCCTGCGTCGAGAACGCGAAAGTCCCCTGCATCCAGACCGGCACCGGCATCTGCCACATCTTCGTGGACGACACCGCCGACCAGACCAAGGCGCTGGACATCATCGAGAACGCCAAGGCCAGCCGCCCCAGCGTCTGCAACGCCGAGGAAGTCTGCCTCGTCCACAGCGCCATCGCGAGCGAGTTCCTGCCCAAGCTGGCCCAGCGCCTCGGCCCCGACCGCACCGCCAAGGGTCTGCACCCGGTGGAACTGCGGCTGGACGAGCGCGCTGCCGCCCTCATCCCCGGCACCCCCGCCGGGCCGAAGGACTTCGACACGGAGTTCCTCGACTACATCCTTGCGGTGAAAGTCGTGGACAGCGTGGAGGAAGCCATCGCCCACATCGCGGCTCACTCCACCGGCCACAGCGAAGCCATCCTGACCCGGACTGACGCCCATGCTGCCCTCTTCACGGCGGCAGTGGACAGTGCCGCCGTCTACGTCAACTGCTCCACCCGCTTCACCGACGGCGGAGAGTTCGGCCTTGGCTGTGAGATGGGCATCTCCACCCAGAAGCTCCACGCCCGGGGACCCATGGGCCTCGGCGAGCTGTGCAGCTATAAGTACATCATCCACGGCAACGGTCAGACCCGGTAATTTTCGGGTTTTTCCAGGATGCATCACCCTTTCGGTGAAAATTTTCTCCACAGGCCGGGGCCAAATGCCCCGGCCTGTATTTTTGTTTCCTCAAGATGGACCGTTTTTCTCTCAAGCACACTTTTGGTTGAAAAATTTTTGCAAATACATCCGAGAATAATTTCTTGTATCCAAATTTTCTCCATTCTCCACAAAGCTATAGTCATACTTTTGCCATTTTATCTTGCAAAAATCACAACAAACCTCTTGACATCCGGGCTTTCTGCGGGTTAAACTTAGAATGAGAGTGTGATTCGACACAATCTCACTTGTTTAGTCTGTTTATCGAGAATTGTTCTCCGTAAGACTTCAACTTTTCAGACCGTTTTACTGCGGAGAACACTCTTCCGAGCATATCCGCCCACTCACAACACTATACTTGGAATGAAGGAGAGAGCGTTATGACGATTGCTATTCTTGCACATGATTCCCGCAAAGAGCTGGCGCTGCAGTTCTGCACAGCTTACAGCGGCATCCTATCCCGCAACACAGTCATTGCCACCGGCACCACCGGTCGGATGCTGGCGCAGGCCACCGGCCTGCCCGTACACTGCTACCTCTCCGGGAAGCTGGGCGGCATCCAGCAGATCTCGGCCCGGGTGGCCTGCGACGAAGTAGACCTCGTGCTCTTCTTCCGCGACCCGCTCAAGGCCGAGAGCGGCAGCAGCAGCGAGCAGAACCTTCTGCGGCTGTGCGATATGCACAGTGTGCCGATCTCCACCAACATCGCCACCGCCGAGGTGCTGCTGCGCGGCCTCGACCAGGGTGACCTCGACTACCGTGAGGGGATCCATCCCGACATCGTGGAGCCGCTGCCCGTCCATCGGGCCGTGTGCTGAGCCTGTTTTTAAGACTTTTCCGCCATTTGTGGTTTTGTGTATAGAGGGTTTTCGACAAAGAAAGACACCGCAGAAGCTTTCACACTTCTGCGGTGTCTTTTTATCTTATGCGCTCAGATACCACTGAGAGATGACTTATTCCAGACCGCCCATCTGCTTGATGGCCTTGATGGCGTAGGTCAGGGTGCGGCCCATAGCCACGCCTGCCATCAGGCAGGGATAGTTGTTGGCGAAGAAGGAGCCGGACATATCGCCGGTGACATACAGGCCGGGCATCGGCTTGTTGTCGTTGTCCAGAGCCTGACCCTTGTCGTTGATGGCAATGCCCTGCTCGGTACACAGCAGGGAGGCACCCAGCCAGCAGCCGTAGAAGGGAGCGGTGCGGATGGCGCTCAGACGGTAAGCGGGCTTGCCGAAGTCCTCGTCGTTCTGCTTGTCGTACAGCTCATTGTAGCGGTCAACGGTAGCAAGGAAGGTGTCCTTGGCCTCACCGGTGAAGCCCAGCTTGTCGGCCAGTTCCTCGATGGTGTCGCAGACGAACAGGGTACCGGCTGCAACAGCCTCATCGACCTTGCCCTGGAAATACTTCTCGCCGCCGGCACGGGTCTGAGCAGAGCAGCCGATGGTGTGGAAGCGCTTTGCGTCCTCCAGAACATTGGCGTCACAGATCTGTGCGTAGACGCGGCCCGGCTGATGAGCAGCAGCGTAAACAATATCGTTGTAGGGGCTGCTCTCGTTGGCGAAACGCTCACCGTTGCGGTTGACCTTCAGGAAGGGCTGAGTGCCGGGGTTGTATTGACGGATGGGGCCGGGGAAGGCCTTGCCGCCGAAAGCGGAGTCGCTTGCCACATAACCGCCGTCCACGCCGGGAGCCACGATGCCGCGGTCGAACAGCATGGGAGCAGCTTCCTTGTCGAAGTTTGCGCCGGCCCAGACAGCGGCACGGATGCCGTAGCCCTTATCGGCCGGAGAGTAGGAGCAGGCAGTGGTGACGGAGGTACCCAGCGGGTCCAGCTGCTCCATCATGTAGGGGTTGCCGGGGAAGCCGCCGCAGGCCAGCAGAACGCCCTTATTGGCGTTGTAGCGGATGAAGTGGTCATCCTCGGTGCTCTGGGCGATGACACCGGTGATGCGGCCAGTGGAGTCCTTCTCCAGCTTTGCCAGAGAGGTCTTGAAGTCAACATCGTAGCCCAGCTCACGGATGTAGTCCAGCAGCAGCTCGTTACGGGCTGCGCCGGAGCTGCGGTCATAGGTGTACTCGATCTCGGGGTACATATAGTCGGTGTTGTGCTCGGCGTTCTCGGCAGGCCACTTAGCCTCATCGCCGTAGGTGTAGACCATCTTGACACCGTACTTGTCTTCCATGATGGAGCGGATGAACTCGATCATCTCCCCGGACTCGTTGATCCAGGTCTTGACAACACGCTGGTCGCACTTGCCGGAAGCGTAGCGGGAGATCTCGCTCAGCAGCTTGGCACGGTCCATCTTGATGCCCTGTGCCTGTGCGCCGAAGCCGTCCACAGCGCCGACCCAGTGACGGGTATCCTGCACGTTGCCGTTCTGCTCGATGACGCGGAAGTTCAGGCCATGAGCAGCAGCGTAAGCAGCTGCGCCCATACCGCCGTTGCCAGCGCCGACGATGAGGATGTCGGTGTCCACGGTCTCGGTGATGGCAGCCTCGTCGATGTCAGGCTCCTTGCCCAGCCAATCGTTTTCGTCACCGGTGGGCAGCTGGACGGAGGTCACAGTAGCCTCGCCCTTGGCCTGAGCGTAACAGCTCTTGGCAGCCTTCATGACAGCGTCGGAAGTGATGGTGGAACCGGAAACGCCGTCGATCTCAGCAGAGCCTGCAGCCATCAACTGCTCACGCAGCTGGTCGGCAGCAGCAGCACCAAAGGAGGCGGTCTCGCCGGAGGTGTCCACGACCACGTCGGTCACGGCGCTGTCGGAGAAGGTCACGGAGACCTCAACCGGGCCGTTGTAGCCCTTCGCGGTGCCGGTGTAGGTGCCGGGGGTGTAGACGGCGGCACCGGAAGCGGCGGCGGTGGAGGAGCTTGCGGAGTTATTGCAGGCGGTCAGGGCACCTGCGGTCACGCCGCTCATGGCAGCGGCGGCAGCCAGCTTCAGAAAGCCGGAGCGGGAGATCTTTTCCATAGTGTGGTACTTCCTTTCTTCTTTTCCTGTGTGTGTCCTGCTCTTGCATCGTGTGGGCAAAAGCATTATACTATGTACAGTTTAGCTTTTTGTTAAGATTTTGGCAATCAAATAAAAGTTAGCGGGATACAAATTTCAGTTGTGGGAGGGGCGCAGCCCATGGAGTATAAGCAGCTTGAGTTCTTTCTGGCCGTCTGCGAGCAGAAAAGCTTCAGCCGTGCGGCAGAGGTGTGCTATGTCAGCCAGCAGGCCATCAGCAAATCGCTGGCCAATCTGGAGCAGGAGCTGGTCGTACAGCTGTTCGTGCGCAATTCCGGCGGCGTGGCCCTTACCGAGGCCGGGCGGCTGTTCGAGCAGCAGGTGCGGCCGCACCTGAACGAGCGGGATGAGATCTTATTACAACTCCACCGCTTCCACGCCCAGCCCCAGCTGCGCATCGGGTATTTCATGGGCCTTCTGCAGGAGCTGCCGCCGCACTTTTTCCCGCAGTTCCAGCGCCTGCACCCGGAACTGAAGCTGCACTACCACAGCTACACGGACAACGAGCGCAGCCGCAGCTACCGCAACTATGACTGCGATCTGGTCATTACGACCTCGCCGCTGACCAGCAGCGATTTTGTCCGGCTGGCCCGGTCGGAAAGCGCCATCGGGGTGATCCTGTCGCGGGAGGATCCGCTGGCGCAGCGGGATGCACTGGCCCTTGCCGACCTGAAAAACATTCCACTCATCACCCTGAACACCGAGAACCAGTCCCAGGCGCGGCTGCTGGAATGCCTGCAGAAATACGGCCTGACCGTGGACAGTGTGCTGGGCGATGCGGACTGGGAGCTGACCGTCGATCTTCTGCGGCAGGGATTCGTCTCTTTCTATGCGGGCAAGGAGAGCGCCCTGCCCGAAGATATTC
>ENA-OUQC01001305-OUQC01001305.1-human-gut-metagenome-genome-assembly--contig:-NODE-1305-length-13386-cov-4.090916_pt1 | contig 13386 bp, 10 predicted proteins | sample MGYA00237942_ERZ548815 | MGnify/ENA primary metagenome ERZ548815 (study PRJEB26490, sample SAMN05194722) | human gut metagenome | biome: terrestrial biome; feature: human-associated habitat; material... | reverse complement strand
CTCCTATGTATTTGATGAGCGTCCCGCCGAGCGGCGGCACGGTGAGCACGAGCGATTGATCGCGCCCGTGCGAGGGAACCTTCTTCGTATGCAGACGGCGCGGGTTCGTTTTTCCGCTGCCGCCGAAGCGCGTATCGTCCGAGCAGAGAATTTCCTGCCACGCGCCAGAAAGCGGCACGCCGAGCCGGAAGCTCTCGTGCGATTCGGGGCGGAAATTCAGCACGCAGAGGATCGCGGAGCCGTCCTTCGCTTTGCGGACGAACGAGAGAATGCCCTGCTCGTTGTTGTCCGCGTCGATCCAGTCAAAGCCGTCCCAGCTGTTGTCGATCTCCCAGAGCGCCGTCTCTGCGCGGTAAATGTGATTCAGTTCACGGATGAACGCCTGCACGCCCGCGTGCGTCGCGTTCTGCAGAAGGAACCACTCAAGCTCCTCATAGTCGCGCCATTCGATGAACTGCGCAAACTCGTTGCCCATGAAGCTGAGCATCCCGCCGGGGTGGCACGCCGCATACAGCGGCAGCAGCCGCGCGCCCGCAAACTGCCGCCACCAGTCGCCCGGCATCCGCCCGATGAGCGAGCGCTTGCCGTGCACGACCTCGTCGTGGCTGAGCGGGAGAATGTAGTTCTCGCTGAAGGCGTACATCATCGAGAACGTCAATAGACCGTGGTTATACTTGCGCCCATCGAAGTCGATGGACATATACCGGAGCGTGTCGTTCATCCAGCCCATGTCCCATTTATAATGGAAGCCGAGCCCGCCCTTCTCCGGCGGATACGTCACGAGCGGCCAGGCCGAGCTCTCCTCGGCATATGTCGCGGCGCCCCGGACGCGCTTTCCGATCACGCTGTTGAGCGTCTGCAAAAAGGCGACCGCTGCGAGATCCTCCTCGCCGCCGCGCTCGTTATACTTTTTGCGCGCGGGATCGTCCACGCCGAAGTTCAGGTACAGCATGCTGCTCACGCCATCGACGCGCAGCGCGTCGGCGTGGTACTCCTCCAGCCAGAAGAGCGCGGAGCTTATGAGGAACGAGCGTACCTCGCTGCGCGCGTAGTTGAATTTATAGGTGCCCCAGCCGGGCATGTCGCCGGATTCGTAGAGCGGCGTGCCGTCAAACCGGCCAAGGCCGTGCGCATCGCGGCAGAAATGCCCCGGTACCCAGTCGAGAATGACGCCGATCCCGGCGCGGTGGCACTCGTCGATGAGATGCATCAGCCCCTCCGGCTCGCCGAAGCGGGACGTTGCGGCAAAAAAGCCCGTCGCCTGATAGCCCCAGCTGCCGTCAAACGGGTGCTCCGTTACGGGCAGAAGCTCGAGATGCGTGTACCCCATGTCCTTGATGTACGGCACGAGCGTATCGGCGAGCTCGTACCACGTATAAAAGCTCCCGTCCGGGTGCCGCCGCCACGAACCGGCGTGGACCTCGTATATGTTCCGCGGCCCGCCGAGCGCACGGCGGCTCGCCATCCACTCGCCGTCTGTCCACTGGTAGGAGAGCGTGTGGATACGCGAGGCAGTGCCGGGGCGCACCTCGGCGGCAAGGGCGAAGGGGTCGGCCTTCCAGACAACGGAGCCGTCCGCGCCCTCGATGATGTACTTATAAAGCTGTCCCGCGCACGCGCCCGGCACAAAGCCGCGCCATACGCCGAAATCGTCGCGGCAGAGCCAATGCACGCCGTCGCTCCACGAGCAGAAATCGCCCGTCACGCGAACGCTTCTTGCGTTCGGTGCCCATACGGAAAACGATACGCCGCCGGGCTCCGCGTGCGCGCCGAAGAGCTTCTGCGCGTCGAAATTCTTACCGTCGATCCATGCCTGCTCCGGGCGGTATGTATCCAAGGAGACCCCTCCTTTTTTATGCTTATCCATTAATTAGAAGTATAGCATACTCGCTGGCCGGTGAAAAGAGCCTGTACAAGATTTTAACATTTCCCGGAGGTTTACAGAAAGCGAAAAATGTAGTATCGTATATATGTGAAACTATACGTCAAGGAGAGCAGCCCATGAGAAGAAGCACAAAGAGAATCGCCGCCGCCGTACTGATCGCGGTGCTCGGTATCCTTTCCGCGTGCGGAGCGCCCGCAGCGTCCCTTCCCACGAGCGAGCCCACCGCCGCGCCGACGCTGACGCCGGAGCCGACCGAGGCTCCCACACCCACGCCCACCCCGTCCCCGATGCCCACGCCGACACCGTCCCCGACGCCCACGCCGACACCGTCCCCGACGCCGGAGCCGACGGCAGAACCCACCCCGGCGGAGCCGACGCCCACGCCCGCCCCGCCCGTCCCGGCGGGAACGTATTCCTATGTGGATGCGGACGGCGGCGAATGGAAGCTTGAGCTGCGCGACGACGGATTATTTACCATCACCGACCCGGACGGCAAGCCGCACACCGGCGAGGGCTGGTCGACCGCCGCGGACGGCTCCGTCCATTGCGGTCCGACGGATATCTATTTTGCGCCCTTCGCCTACAACGGCGGGTGCAGCCGCTGGAGCGTCACCGGCAGCACATGCCAGCCGCTCGAGCGCGCCGGATAATTGAAAATGAAAAAAACGCCTGGACGCGCAGCGCCGCGCCCGGATAGGGGAGAGATCACCATGTGTGCAAAGGAAACCGCCAAAGAATTTCTCCGGCGTCACAACATGCTCTATGAGCAGCAGTCCTTTGAGGACTTGGCGGACGCCTACATCGCCGACATGCGCGCGGGGCTGCGCGGCGAAGCATCCACGCTTATGATGCTGCCGTCGTTTCTGCCCGCGGTGAGCGCACCGCGCACGGGGGAGAGCGTTCTCGTGCTCGACGCCGGCGGCACGAATCTCCGCGCCGGGCGCATCCGCTTTGACGAGACGGGGAAGCCCGTCACGGAAGCGCTGCAAAAGCGCCGCATGCCCGGCACACTCGGCGAGGACACGCCCGCCGAGGAAATGTTCCGCGCCATCGCGAGGCTCGCGCTCACCGTCATGGGCGGCGCAAAGCGCGCGTGCATCGCGTTCTCGTTCCCGTGCGAGTGCCTGCCCTGCGGCGACGGGCGCATCATCAGCATGGGCAAGGAATCGCGCGTCACCGGCGCGGAGGGAAAGCTTGTGTGCGAGGGCATCGAAGCGGCGATGCGCGCGCTCGGCGCGCCCGGAACTCGCTCCTGGCGGCTCATCAACGACACCGTCGGCTCCATGCTCGGCGGCATGGCCTCGTGCGACCGTTCCCGCTATGTTGACTTCATCGGCTTCATTCTCGGCACCGGCACGAACGCCTGTTGCCATGTAAAAGCGTCCGACGTTGCGAAATCACCCGAAACCGTGGCGATGGGCGGCGAAACGCTCGTCAATCTCGAATCCGGCTGCTTCGGCCGCGCGCTGCGCGGCACGGCAGATATCACCGTGGACGAAGCCTCCGGCCTGCCCGGCGACCATCCGGCGGAAAAAATGATCTCCGGGGCATACTATCGGCTGCTGCTGCACGAAACGCTTGTCCTTGCTGCGCGCGAAGGCCTCCTCTCGGCCAGGAGCGGGGAGAACATCGCCGCGCTCTCCATCACGAGCGCGATGGTGGATGCTTTCTGTCTTGACCCCATGGGCGGCAGTGCCGTGGCGGACGCGCTCGAAACGGAGGACGACCGCCGTTTTGCCGGGGAAATCAATGCGATGCTTTTGGAGCGCGCCGCGCGCATCGCGGCGGCGTGTCTGTGCGCCATTTTGCGCGAGCGCGGCTTCAGCGCGGGAAAACTTACCGGCATCTGTGCGGACGGGACGATGCTCAAGCTCAACCCCGTGCTGCGCCCCCGCATGGAAGCACTGATTGCGGAGTATGCCGCGCGGCATAATCTCGGCGGCGCGGAATTCCTCTTCGCCGGCGACGCCACGCTCCTCGGCTGCGCCTGGGCGGCGCTGGCATAAAAAATGCCTCCCTCTTTGAGGGAGGTGGCTCGCCGACGGCGAGACGGAAGGAGTTGACTCCCTCAGTCAGCGGCTCCGCCGCTGCCAGCTCCCTCAAAGAGGGAGCCTTTGATAAAAAAGGAACACACCATGAAAAACTACCGTTCCCCCCGCAGAGAAACTGAAGAACCCGCCTCCCGCCGCGCGCGGCGCGCCTCGCAGAAGCGCGTCATGCTCGTCGGCTGGATCTTTCTCGGCGTGATGCTCGTTGCGGCGATCGCCGCCATTATCCTCCTGCTCCCCGGGCGGGACAAGAGCCCCGAAACGGAGGATCGCCCGCTTTCCGTGCCGCAGCTCAACCCCGGTGCGGGCGGCAGCGCGTTCCAGACCGAGCAGACCGCCGCGCCCATCTCCACGGGCAAGACCGGCAGCGGGCGGCGCGTGTCCATCACGCGGTTTGACTGCGACTATACCCCGCCGGAGACCGTGACGACCGGCATTTTAAAATCCGTCGATCTCGCATCGCTCGGCGAGACCGTCGCGGCGAACGTTGCCGCAAACGGCTGGGGCAGTGTGACATATTCCGTTTCGGAGGATGGCTCGCTCCTCCTCCAGAACCCCAACGCCGCGCCCCTCACGCCGGATAACTATGATAAGCAGGCATCGTTCCTCGCCTCGTCGCAGCCGGAAAATGCGGCGCGGACGTTCCTGGAGCACAGCGGCCTCATCGGCCTGCTGCGCAATTACGGTCTCGAGCTCGGCACCGCAGCCGAGAACAACAACGGCGAGATCACCTTCCGCGGCACGGGCAGCACCGCGCAGAGCGAGTGCAGCGTGCGCTTCAGCTTCCTTTATACCGGCGACTTCAATCAGGCCGTTGTCCGCGCGGTGTACCTGGCCGATGCTGTGGATGTCCCCGCGCTTGCGCCGAAAAAGGCGGCCTCCAATGCCGTCACCTGGGACAGCGCCGACGAGGGCGCGGTTTCCGTGACTGCCGTGGAGCTTCGCAGTGTGCGCGGCCTGCCGTTTTACGCCTTCACCTGCTCGGACGGCGCGGTTGCCTATGCGCTCGCCGCCGACGAGAGCGCGCTCGATGCCGTTTCCGGCGCGCGGGAAATTTACGAGGAAATTATGCGAGACGGCCTTCGCGAATACGTCGAGATCCGCGGCGCGGAGTGATCTCCGCGCCCGGACAAAACGTTCGGTTTTCGTCACATTGACCATTTTCGTCCGCCCCAGTGAAACAATTTTCGCCATGGTACGGAAATGTTACACTGTGAGTGAAGAAAAAATCACTATTGGATGATTTACTATTTCACGCTTTATTCGTTAAAATTAGTAAATCCAAGCCGGGGGTCTTTGTACATACTAACCACGCTCCGGTAAAGCCGTTTGCCGTGAGGAGAAAAACGTATGCGCGAGGACTACAGAGAACGATTTAGAATACTCGGTCTGCGAATCGCCTATTACCGCAAGATGCGCGGCATGACGCAGGAGCAGTTCGCCGAGGCGATCGGCCGGAGCGTGAGCTTTGTGAGCCAGATCGAGGCGAACAATGCCGCCGAGGTCAAGGGCGTGTCGCTCGAAACGCTCTTTCTCATGAGCGAAAAGCTCGGCGTTTCCATGGCGCGGCTCTTTGAGGACTGAAGCGCCGGAAATACATAAAGTTTATTAACGCTTCCCGCGTTTAATAAAAAAGTTTGAAAATCCAATAAGGAGGAGAACAAACAATGAAGAAATTCCTTGCACTGCTTCTTGCCGTTGTCATGGTGCTGAGCCTGGCCGCGTGCGGAAGCGAGGCTCCTGCTCCGGCTCCCACGGAAGCCCCGGCGGAACAGCCTGCTGAGACCCCGGCTGAGCAGCCGGCTGAAGAGCCGACCGCGGAGCCTGTCGAAGAGTACACCGGTCCGGACACTTTCTCCATGATCGCGAACTTCGACATCACCACGCTGGACTATGTTTACAACAACAAGTCCTCCAACGGCGACTACACCAACAACTTCATCGAAGGCCTGCTCACCCAGGACAACCACGGCAAGCTCATCCCCGGCATGGCTACCGAGTGGAGCTGCAACGACGATGCTTCCGAGTGGACCTTCACCATTCGTGACGACGCCGTTTGGTCCACCAGCGCCGGCGAAGAGTACGACGCCGTTACGGCCGAGGACTTCGTCACCGGTCTGAAGCACGCTGTTGACTCCAAGAGCGAGACCCTCGGCCTCGTCGCTGACCTCATCGTCGGCCTGCGCGAGTACTCCGATGGCACCGGCAAGTGGGAAGACGTCGGCATCAAGGCGGACGGCAACCAGCTCACCTACACCCTGACCGGTCCCTGCGGCTACTTCGACGGCATGACCACCTATAGCATCCTGTGGCCCATCAACGCCGAGTTCCTCGAGTCCAAGGGCTCCGACTTCGGCGCCGTTGAACCCGACTCCATCCTCTACAACGGCTGCTACATCCTGTCCTCTCTCGTCCCGGCGCAGGAAGTGCGCTTCGACGCCAACCCCAACTACTACGACGCGGAGAACGTTTTCGTTCAGCACGTTGTCGTGACCTACTCCGATGGTAAGGACCCCGCCCAGAACTTCAACATGTTCGTCAACGGCGAAGTCACCTCCACCACCGTCAACCAGTCCCTGCCCGAGGTCGTTGCGAAGGCTGCCGAGCTCTATCCCGACAACCAGTACAAGAGCATGACCACCGCCACCTCTTACTGGGGCGCTTTCAACTGGGATCGCCAGATGTACGCTCTGTACAACGATCCCTCCGTCTCCACCACCAGCAAGACCGACACCCAGAAGGCTGACGCCAAGGCCGCCATTCTGAACGCCGACTTCCGCCGCGCCGTTTACGCCGCTTACTCCGCGCACGCCGTTGAGGCCATCACTCTCGGCGAGGAGCACGCCGACGGCGTCATCCGCAACACCCTTGTTCCTTACACCTTCCAGACCACTTCCGACGGCCGCACCTACGGCTCCATCGTTGAGAAGTACGCCGCCGAGCTCGTTGCCGATTATGAAGGCATCGATCTGAACGACGGTCACGACGCCTGGTACAACCCCGAGCTCGCCAAGACCTTTGCCGAGCGCGCCAAGGAAGAGCTGGGCGACAGCGTCTCCGAGTGGCCCATCCACATCGACGTTCCTGTCTACGCCGCTTCTGAGAACCAGAAGAACATGCAGCTCGCGATGAAGAAGTCCATCGAGGACGCCATCGGCGATTACGTCGTCATCGACCTGCAGTTCCTCGAGGGCAACTCCTCCGTCTACTACTCCTCGTTCTACAACCAGCCCACCGGCGAAGATAACTCCATCGACCTCGTGTTCGGCGCCGGCTGGGGTCCCGACTACGGCGATCCTCTGACCTACCTGCACTGCTTCAACGTCCACGACGGCGACATGCTCAACTACTCCGGCATCAACATCGAGAGCCAGGGTCAGTCCGAAGAGCAGAAGGCCGTTCTCGAGACCCTCGGCCTCAATGAGGTCCAGGAGGTCGTTGATCAGGCTACCGCCGCCACCGGCGACGAGCGCATCGAGCTCTTCGCGAAGGCTGAGGCCATGCTGCTCACCAACGGCATCCTCCGTCCTTACTCCACCAGCGGCGCGAACATCTCCATCAGCAAGGTGAAGCCCTTCACCGTTGGCTACGGTCTCTATGGCCAGGCTGCTTACAACCAGGTGCCGTACTTCAAGTACATGCAGCTCCTCGACGAGCCTGTGACTACTGCCGAGTACGAAGCCGCGAAGGAAGCCTGGATGGCCGGCAAATAATTGCTGAACAGCTACAGCACAAGCACTGACTAATTGAACAGAGAGAGCCGGGCGGCCATGCTTCTCGGCTCTTTCTTGTATCGATTGACAGGGGCCTTTTGTCCCCTGTCAACCGATGCTATCTTTGTAAGGAACGGTACCACCTATGAGAAAAGGATATATCTGGAACCGCCTGCTGCGCTCGCTCGTCTCCATTTTGATCATCATGCTCATCGTGTTTACGATGGTCTATACGTTGGTGCCGCGTGACAACATCTTCTTTGAAGACAGCACATACCGCAAGCTCGGCGGAAAATCCGACGATAAAACTGAATACGTTTATTCAACCTGGCAGAAGCTCGGTTATCTGGACTACGTCCGCATCAACGACTACTGCCTTAATCTCTATGAAGCCGGCAGCCCGGAAATGATCGCCGCTATCGAGCCGGATTCTCCGGAAAGCCAGGCCTTTGTGGAGCAGTATTCCGCACAGGGCTATACGATCGCCAATTATCTGCAGAGCGGACGTTACTATGCCTATAAGGACACGCCCGTCATCAAGCGCATGGCGAACTGGCTTGCCCATCTGATCGTGATCGATACTCCCTGGTCTGTCAAGGATGAGACGAACCCGGATCTTGAGCGCGGCCTTCGCTTCGGCACGACGCCTACCGGCGGCGTGGCTCTCATCGGCAGCGGCACGACGCACAAGTACCTGCTGTATACCGACAGCCGCTTCCCGTGGATTCATCAGAACATTATCACGCTGAACTTCGGTACCTCTTATCCGACCTATCAGGGCCTGGATGTCCTCCGTGTGCTTTTCCAGTCGCAGGGCACCGAGGTCAAGCGCCCTGTCACCTTTGAAACCGGTTATGAAGCCGAGTCCGGAATCATTTTCGGCTCGCTTAAGTATAAGTCCGTTCTCGACAGAATGGATATGAAGAAATTCACCGACCATTACGCGTCCTTTGAAACCCAGAAAAACCAGCCCTCGATGATCGGCACCTCGTTCATCATGGGTCTCTTCGCCATGGCGGTCGCCTACATTCTCGGACTGCCGTTCGGCGTTCTCATGGCGCGGAACAAGGATAAGTTCGCCGATAAGCTCGGCATGGTGTATATCATCTTCATCATCGCCGTGCCGTCGCTCGCGTACATCTATCTCTTCCGCTATCTCGGCACAACGCTCTTCAATCTGCCGTCGGTCTTTACGACCTACGGCCCCGGCGACGTGCGATCCTGGATTCTGCCCATCATCTCGCTGGCGCTGCCGTCTATTGCGAGCCTCATGCTCTGGACGCGCCGCTATGTTGTGGACCAGATGAACTCCGACTATGTGAAGTTCGCCAAGGCCAAGGGCCTCAACCAGCGCGAGATCTTCAGCGGACATATTTTCAAGAATGCCGTCATCCCCATCGCGCAGGGCATCCCCGCGTCTCTCGCGGCCTGCATCACCGGCGCGATCATCACCGAGTCGATCTACTCCGTCGGCGGCATGGGCAAAATGCTGCCCAACGCCATCAACCAGTACAACAACGTTATGATCGTGGCGCTCGCGTTCATCTTCTCCACGGTATCGGTGCTGTCGGTGCTGGCGGGCGACATTGTTCTCACGAAGGTCGATCCGCGTATTTCGCTCAGCGAGAAGGCAGGGAGGTCGTAAATGAATACCGAAAATATCGATAAGAGCCTCTTTGAGTTTGCCACCTTTGACGAGATGGAATCGGAGCACATTGCCGCTCCGCGCTATTCCTACTGGAAATCCGTGTTCCGCACGTTCTTCAAGAACAAGTTTACGGTCATCGTATCGATCCTGCTGATCGCTGTTGTCGCGTTCGCGCTCATTCAGCCGACGCGCTCCGGCTACAGCCCCATCGATACGCCGAACATCAACAATGCCGAGATGAAGTTCCTGAAGCCGAGCGCCGAGCATATCTTCGGCACCGACCACGTCGGCAACGAGGTATTTGACGCCGTCTGGGCGGGCGCGAGAAACTCCATCATCATCTCCTTCGTCTGCACGGCCATCAATATGCTCGTCGGCATTCCGATCGGCGCGCTCTGGGGCTTCTCCAAGAAGATGGACAAGTGGATGATCGAGGTCTACAACATCATTTCCAACGTCCCGTTCCTGTTGCTCGCCATGATCCTCTCCTACATCCTCGGCGCCGGTATGCGCTCGCTCATTATCACGATGACGTGTACCGAGTGGATTTTTGTCGCGTACTTCATCCGCACACAGGTCATGATCATCCGCGACCGCGAGTACAACATGGCGTCCAAGTGCCTCGGCACCAGGACGTGGACGATGATCGTGAGAAACATCCTGCCGTACCTCATCTCCGTCATCATGACGTATGTGTCCCGGCAGATCCCCTCGCTCATCTCCTACGAGGTGTTCCTCTCCTACATGGGTCTCGGTCTTGGCACGACCAACGCGTCCCTCGGCCAGTCCATCTCGCTCTATACCTCTTATATGAACGGCTATCCGCACCTGTTCTGGATCCCGGTCGGCGTTCTGGCGTTTATCTCCATCTCCCTCTACATCGTGGGACAGAAGCTCGCCGACGCAGCTGATCCGCGCACGCATATGTGAGGGGGGCAGAGTAATGGCAGATAACAGAAACATCGTTCTGTCCGCAAAGGACATTGAAGTTAAATTCCGCGTCCGTGACAATTACCTCACGGCCATCCGCGGCGTATCCCTCGACCTTTACGAGGGCGAAACGTTCGCCATCGTCGGCGAGTCCGGCTCCGGCAAGAGCGTTTTCACCAAGACCTTCACCGGCATGCTCGAGTCCAACGGCTCCATCACCAACGGCTCGGTCATGTTCGAGGGCAAGGACCTTACCAAGCTCAAGACCGACAAGGACTGGGAAGGCATCCGCGGCGCGAAGATCTCCACGATCTTCCAGGACCCGATGACATCGCTGAACCCGATCCGCACGATCGGCTCGCAGATCACCGAGGTCATTGAAAAGCACCAGGGCATTTCCCGCGGCGAGGCGAAGAAGCAGGCCATCGAGCTCATGGAGCGCGTCGGCATCCAGGACGCCGCCAACCGCTTTGACGAGTATCCGTTCCAGTATTCCGGCGGCATGCGCCAGCGTATCGTCATTGCGATCGCGCTCTCCTGCCACCCGAAGATTCTCATCTGCGACGAGCCGACCACCGCTCTGGACGTTACGATTCAGGCGCAGATCATCTCGCTCATCCGTGATCTGCAGAAGGAACTCAAGTTCACCACCATTTACATCACGCATGACCTTGGCGTCGTGGCGAATGTCGCCGACCGCGTCGGCGTCATGTACGGCGGCCAGATCATCGAATACGGCAACGTGGAAGAAGTGTTCTTCGATCCGCGCCATCCGTATACGTGGGCGCTGCTCTCCAGCCTGCCGCAGCTCGGCGTGAAAGGGCAGGAGCTCTATTACATCACCGGTACCCCGCCGTCTCTGTACAACCAGATCAAGGGCGATGCCTTTGCCCCGCGCAACGAGCACGCGCTCAAGATCGACTTTGAAATGGAGCCGCCGTTCTTCCCGGTGAGCGAGACCCACTTCGCCAAAACGTGGCTGCTGGATCCCCGTGCGCCGAAGCTGGAAAAGCCGGAGGCCATTCAGGATCTGCACGAGAAGATCAAGAAGATGACCGATAAGGGAGGTGCCTTCCATGTTGAATAATGCGGAAAGAGAAGTCATTCTCTCGATCAGCCATGTGGATATCTCCTTCGATGTCGGAGGCAAAAAAAAATTCGTCGCCGTAAAAGACGCGAATTTCGACATTTATAAGGGCGAGACCTTCGCCCTTGTCGGCGAGTCCGGCTCCGGCAAGACGACGCTTGGCCGCGCCATCATGCGCATTAACCCGTGCAGCAGCGGCGAGATCCTTTTTGAGGGCAAGCGCATTTCCGGCAAGATCTCCCGCGAGGAGGACCGCAACGTCGTCCGCAACATCCAGATGATCTTCCAGGACCCGGCGGCGTCGCTCAACGAGCGCGCTACCATTGAGTACTGCATCTCCGAGGGCCTTTACAATTTCCACCTTTACAAGGACGAGGAAGAGCGTATTGCCAAGGTCGATCAGGCGCTCAAGGATGTCGGCCTCCTGCCCGAGCACAAGTCCCGCTATCCGCACGAGTTCTCCGGCGGACAGCGTCAGCGCGTCGGCATCGCCCGCGCAATGATCATGGATCCGAAGCTCATCGTGGCGGACGAGCCCATTTCCGCGCTGGATGTTTCCATCCGCGCGCAGGTGCTCAACCTCATGAACAAGCTCAAGGCCGAGAAGAATCTCACGTACCTTTTCATCGCGCACGACCTTTCGGTCGTCCGGTTCATTGCCGACCGCATCGCCGTCATCCACCTCGGCGAGATCGTGGAGATCGCGGATTCCGAGACACTGTTCCAGTGCCCGCTGCATCCGTACACCATCTCCCTGCTCTCTGCCGTTCCGATGCCCGACCCGGTCGTTGAAAGAACGCGCCGCGCCATCGTGTACGATCCCTCCAAGCTGGATCAGTCCGGCGCGCCACGCTCCCTGCGCGAAATTCGCCCCGGCCACTTCGTCTATGCCACGGATAACGAGATGGAAGGCTACGAGAAAAAGCTCGCCGAGATCGAGGGCACGCAGGCTCAGTAAAAGACGTAGGCGATAATCAGCGAGACCGCTATATAAACGATACCAAGGAAGAGAGGATAGTTGAAAGACGCCTCTCTTCTTTCTTTCTGGTTGGCTTTGTAGGCTTCAAAGGTCTGCTTCGGCGCGTTGCTCCGTGCCCGGCGCATTACAAAGCTGCTGATGTCAAAATCGCCATGGAGATAGAAAGAGTACACAATGCCGGCAATGAGAAGAATCGCCGCGATAATGGTGAGGCGGTCGGTGAAAATGAGAAGCCGCTGGGACGAGGCCATGATCGCGCGCGCGAGCGGATAGAGAAGCGTCACAATCACGTGCGTGAGCAGCGTCTGCGGCTTGAGATTCTGAAAGCGTTTTTTCAACTTCTTCATGTGTCTTGCTCCTGAACAAAGAATACGCTATTATTTTATCAGAAAAAAATGCCCCGTCAACCAAAACGGCGCGGCAGGAACGGTCTACGTATGAAAAAAGAAAATTTGCCGGAGTGGAAGATGCAGGCACGTGAGATCTGGCGCCTGAGCGTTCCGGCGATCCTTACCCAGATAACAACTGTCGCCATGGAGTACATCGACTCCGCCATGGTCGGCGCGCTCGGCGCGAACGCCTCGGCGGCCATCGGGCTTGTGGCATCGAGCACATGGCTTACCGGCGGACTTCTCGGCGGCGTGACCGCCGGATTTTCCGTGCAGGTGTCGCACCAGATCGGCGGAGGGGATGACCGCGCCGCGCGCACCGTCGTGCGGCACGGCCTGATCACGGGGCTGATGTTTTCGCTTGTACTGGCGGTGCTTGCCGCGCTCGTCAGCCGGCCGCTGCCCGGCTGGCTCCATGGCGACGAAGCGATCCGCGCCGGAGCGAGCGCCTATTTCCTCGCGTTCGCGCTCATGGTGCCGTTTTCACAGCTCAACTCCCTGTGCGCATCGTTTTTGCAGAGTACCGGCGACATGGTAACGCCGAGCATACTGAATGCGGCGATGTGCGGCCTGGATGTGTTCTTCAATTCACTCCTCATTCCGCGCTATGGCGTGTTCGGTGCGGGACTCGGCACGGCGAGCGCGTGCGCGGTCGTAAGTCTCCTGATGGCGTGGCGGTGCCTTCTGTGCAATCCTCATCTGCGATT
>ENA-OUQC01001304-OUQC01001304.1-human-gut-metagenome-genome-assembly--contig:-NODE-1304-length-13389-cov-5.381206_pt1 | contig 13389 bp, 14 predicted proteins | sample MGYA00237942_ERZ548815 | MGnify/ENA primary metagenome ERZ548815 (study PRJEB26490, sample SAMN05194722) | human gut metagenome | biome: terrestrial biome; feature: human-associated habitat; material... | reverse complement strand
CTTTTGGTTTGCCATGGAGGGCGGCGCTTATACCGCCAGGAAAAACTTGATCAGGAAGATGACCGACAGCACATAGGTCAGGGGAGAGACCTCCCGGGCCTTGCCGGTGAGCAGCTTGATGCAGGTGAAGGTGATCAGCGCCAGACCGATGCCATGGCCGATGGAGCCGGAAATGGGCATGGCCAGCAGCATGACCATCACGGGCAGCAGCTGGGTCAGGTCGTCAAAGTCGATCTTCTTCAGGTTGCTGAGCATCAGAATGCCCACATAGATCAGGGCGGAGGAGGTGGCCGCGGCGGGGATCAGGGCGGCGATGGGCGCGATGAAGATGCACAGCAGGAAGAGAACGCCGGTGGTGATGGCCGTCAGACCGGTGCGGCCGCCGGCGGCGACGCCGGAGGCGGATTCCACAAAGGTGGTGACGGTGGAGGTGCCGGTGAGGGAGCCGGCCACGGTGCCGATGGCGTCGGACAGCAGGGCTTCCTTCATCTTGGGCATCCGGCCCTGCTCGTCCAGCATGCCGGCCTTGGAGGCCGCGCCCACCAGCGTGCCGATGGTATCAAACATATCAATGATGCAGAAGGTGATGATCAGCGTCACAACGGTGAACCAGCCGATGGAGGCGAAGCCGGCAAAATCCAGCTTGAACAGGGTGGTCTCCGCCATGTCGCCGAAGGCGGGCAGGAAGGAGGCCGTCTTCAGGCTCTCAAAGGGGTTGGTGTGCATAAAGATGGCCTGGCCGGCCCAGTGGATGCAGGAGCCGCCCAAGATGCCGTAAAGCACTGCGCCGCGGGCCTTTTTGTGGTCCAGCGCCACGATGATGAACAGGCCGGCAAACATGGTGATGACCTTGAGGACCATCTCGCCGTAGCCGCTGCCGATGGTCTCCCGGGCGGAGCCGGCGGTGAGCGCGCCGAAGAAATCACGCATCACGAAGAAGGGGCCGCCCTTGTCGGAATAGACGCCGGCATTGGAGCCGAAGCCGATGTTCATCAGCATCAGGCCGATGGCGGGGCCGATGCCCAGCCGCACGCCCAGCGGGATGGCTTCCACGATCTTTTCCCGGATATTGAAGACGGAGAGGATCAGGAAGATCACGCCCTCCACCAGAATGATCACCAGAGCAGACTGGAAGGAGCGCAGATAGGTCATGCCCGTGAGACCCGCCACATTGGTCACCACCAGGGCAAAAAAGCTGTTGAGACCCATGCCGGGCGCCATGGCAAAGGGCTGGTTGGCCAGAAGGCCCATGCAGATGGTGCCGATGGCGGAGGCGATGCAGGTGGCCAGAAACACGCCGTTCCAGAGCCCCATGCCCTCTGCGCCGAAGCCGGTGAGCAGGTTGGGGTTCAGGGCGATGATGTACGCCATGGTCATAAAGGTGGTCAGGCCCGCCGTCAGCTCGGTGCGGACGGTGGTGCCCCGTTCTTTCAGATGAAACAGCGTTTCCATTGCGGTCTCTCCTTGTTTCAAAGCATTTGTGCCGGGCGCGGCGCCCGGACACAACGCTTTCAGTTTACAGGACTGCGGAGGATTATGCAACCCTTTTCCCGTGGGTTTTTCAAAAAATGCGCTTTTTTCCGGAAAAATCGCCGGTGGAATTTGACATTTGCGGCGGAGACGGTATAATGTTATTGTTTGATCCCCGCCGGGGATCCAGAATAAAAGAAAGAGGCCTTTGTTATGCAGCATTATTACAAGATGACCATCGCCGGGCTGGAGCGCAGCCTGCCTATCTGCCGCGTCAGCGACGAGCTTTACATCGGCGCCTTCGTGATCTTCGGCGACGCGCCGCTGACCGTGGCCTGCGCCCGGGATCTGCTGGCCAAGGCTCCCGAATATGATTACCTGATCACCGCCGAGGCCAAGGGCATCCCGCTGGCCCATGAAATGGCCCAGCAGCATGAGGACGCCCATTATTTCATCGCCCGGAAGCACCCCAAGCTCTATATGACCGGCGTGTTTGAATCCGATGTGCGCTCCATCACCACGGATGCCGACCAGCATCTCTATCTGGATGTGGCCGATGCAGAGATGATGAAGGGCAAGCGGATCCTGATCGTGGACGATGTGATCTCCACCGGCCAGTCGCTGGCGGCCATCGAAGCGCTGGTGAACAAGGCCGGCGGCATCATCTGCGGCAAAATGTCCATCCTGGCGGAGGGCGATGCCCAAAAGCGGGACGACATCATCTATCTGGAGCCTCTGCCCGTCTTCAACGCCGACGGCACCGTCAAGCAGGGCTGATCCAGCCGGAAAACATCAAAAAACAGGCCCTCTCCCGATGCTGGGAGGGGGCCATTCGCTTATCGAAAAGTCTGCGGAACCGCAGGCTTTTCCTATGGGATGTTTTTTCACGGACATGCGCCGGGAAAAAACACCGTAGCCCGCCGGTTTTCCCGCAGGAAAACGGCGAAACCGGCCCGCAGGCCGGAGCTAACGGCACTTCTGGGCCGCGCCGCGAGTGCGGCGTAGGGCGCGGGAGCCCGCATTTCGGGCGACCAGAGCCTATTTTATGAAAAGGGGCCCCCGCAAAACCTGTTTTGCGGGGAACAAAACCCAGCGGAGCGGTTTTTCGACAGGCTTTAGGCCCCCTCCCGATGTTGGGAGGGGGCCTTTTGGCGTCGTGCTTCAGGAATACATGCCGTTGGCAGACATATAGTCGTAGAGCATCTTGCCGTGCTCCTGCTCTTCCTTCTGGATGTGGTTCAAAATGCTCCGCACCGGCTGATCCCGGAATTCAAACACGCAGGTATCATACAGGTGGGAGGCGTGCTTCTCCGTGGAAAGCACATCGGAGCAAAGATAGCTGTCCATCTGCCGGTCCTCGGCGGAGCCGCTGTATTCGCCGGAAAACCGGGGCAGCTCCTGCCCTCCGCCGCCGCCCATCTGGGGCAGGCGGCCCAGCTCCAGCTCCGTGACGGTGCGGAGATGCTCCTGCTCGGTGCGGGCGATCTGGGTAAACAGGTTTTTCAGCTGGGGGTCCTTGGCCTGCCGGGCGTGACGGGTATATTTGTTCACGCAAAGCTGCTCCTGATCCTTCAGGTCCTTCAGCAGGCCGGCTTCTTTCTGGTTCCACTGCATAAAAAATCACCTCGGGCAAAGTATGCCCGGGGCGATGGAAGTTTATTCCGCGTCCGGCGCTTTTTCCGCGCCGGAAAGCGCCCGGATGGCCGCGCCGGCTGCCAAAAAGCCTGCCACCGGCGGGCAGAAGGAGACGCTGCCGGGGAGCTGCCTCCGGCCGCCCTCGGCGATGGTCTCCCGGGGCGTCAGGGCGGGCTCGGTGGAATAGACCACCTGCAGATGGGTGATGCCCCGCTTGCGCAGCCGCTGCCGCAGCACCCGGGCCAGCGGGCAGGTGTCTGTCTTGGAAAGGTCTGTGACGGCGAAGCGGGAGGGATCCAGCTTGTTGCCCGCGCCCATGCAGCTGATGATGGGCGTGCCCGCCGCCTTGCAGCGGCAGATCAGCTCCACCTTGGCGGAGACGCTGTCGATGGCGTCGATCACATAATCCAGCGCATGGAAGGGGAAGGACGCTGCGTTTTCCTCGCTGAAAAACTCCTGCCGGCAGATCACCTCCGCCTCGGGCTGGATGTCCCGGATGCGCCGGGCCATCACCTCCACCTTGGGCTGGCCCACCGTGGAGGTCAGCGCCACCAGCTGGCGGTTGATGTTGCTCTCGCTGACGGTGTCGTTGTCCACCAGAAGGATCCGGCCTACGCCGGCCCTTGCCAGCGCCTCCGCCGCGAAGGAGCCAACGCCCCCCACGCCGAACACCGCCACAAAGGCCCGGGAAAGCCGGCCGACGCCCTCCTGGCCCAGCAAAAGCGCCGTGCGCTGGGTGCGCTCTGCCCGGCTCACAGGATGGTCCCCCCTCCCAGGACCAGCTCGTCCTGATAGAAGACCACGGCCTGTCCCGGCGTGATGGCCCGCACGGGCGCGTCAAACGCCACCCGGACGCCCTCCCCCTGGGGATAGACGGTACAGGCCGTCTCCTGCTGATGGTAGCGGGTGCGGGCGGCGCAGCGGATGGGGGCGGAAAGCCCCTCGAAGGCGATCCAGTTCAGCTCGCCCGCCTGCAGCTCCGTCTGCCAGAGATCCTCATCCTCGCCCAGCATGACGGTGTTGCGTCGGGGATTTTTTGCAACAACATAATAGGGGTGGCTGCCGGAAAGGCCGATGCCCCGGCGCTGGCCGATGGTATAGCATTCCAGACCGGCGTGCTGCCCCAGAATGCAGCCGTCCATGTCGATAAAATCTCCCGGCTCCGGCGTGTGGCCGGTATAGTCCCAGAGGAAGCGGGCATAGGCCCCATCGGGGACGAAGCAGATGTCCTGGCTGTCCGGCTTATGGGCGGTCTGCAGGCCGGCCTGCTCCGCCAGCAGCCGCACCTGCTCCTTTTCCATGCCGCCCAGCGGCAGGCGCAGGTGGGAAAGCTGGTGCTGCGTGAGGGAATAAAGCACATAGCTCTGGTCCTTCTGGGGGAAGGCGGCCTTTTTCAGCAGGAAGCGGCCCGTCGCCGGGTCCTGCTCCACCCGGGCATAGTGGCCGGTGACGATGCAGTCGGCGCCCTCCGCCAGCGCCCGCTCCAGCAGGCGGCCAAACTTCAGCTCCCGGTTGCAGAAAATGCAGGGATTGGGCGTCTGCCCCTCCAGATAGCGCCGGGCAAAGGGATCCATCACGCAGCGGCGGAAGGCCTCCTCCTCCGCCCAGAGCGCATGGGCGATGCCCAGCTGGGTGCAGACCGCCGCCGCGTCCTCCGCGTCCTGTTCGCCGCCGCAGCCGTCCCGCCGGTCGTGCAGCCGGAGGGTCACGCCGGTGACCTGATCGCCCTGCTGCAGCGTCAGCAGAGCCGCCGCAGAGCTGTCCACTCCGCCGCTCATGGCAACAAATGCCTTGGACATAATGATTTGCTCCTTTCATAAGGGGAAAGCGTCAGCAAAGGCTGCGCTCCTTTCCCCGGATCCGCAGAAAATAATAGGCGTATTCAAAGATCAGCTGGACGCTCCAGCCGATCAGGCAGGCCCAGGCCTCGCCGGTGATGCCCATCCGCGGCACCAGCAGCCGGACGAAGACCGTCCGCAGGGAGATCTGGATCAGCGTGCAGAGCAGCACCATCCGCATCCGGTTCAGCCCCCGGAAATAGCCCTGCATGGCGTTGAGAACGCAGGGCAGGATGAAGCACCAGGCCTTCACCGCCAGATAGGCCGTGCCCATCTGCTGCATCTCGCTGTGGCCCACCGGCGTCAGAAGCGCCATCATCGGCCGGCGCAGCAGCAGCGTGGTCCCGCAGATCAGCGGGAAATAGCACAGGGCGATGGTCAGCCCCCGGCGGATGCTCTCCCGCAGGCGCTCCGGCCGGCCTGCGCCCCGGTTCTGGGCCGTGCAGGTCATGATGGCGGCGCCGATGCTCTGGGCGGGGATACAGGCGAAGTCGTCCACCCGGCACACGGCGTTGAAGGCCCCCATGGCCGCAACGCCCTGGCTGTTGATCACGCTCTGGATCAGCACCTTGCCGATGGGCTGGGCCGATTGCTGCAGGGCAGTGAGAGAACCGCTTTTCAGCGTCTCGCCCAGCAGCTGCCGGTCGATGCGCAGCTGCCCCGGCTCCAGCCGCAGCAGCGGGACGCGGGCATGGAGATAGATCGCGCAGGCCGCGCAGGACGCCGCCTGGGAAAGCACCGTCGCCAGCGCCGCCCCCGGGATGCCCCATTGCAGCCATGCCACCAGACCCAGATCCAGCCCGATGTTCAGCAGGGCGGAAAGCCCCAGAAAGACCACCGGAGCCACGGAATTGCCGATGCTCCGCAGGGCGGCGGCCAGAACATTGTATTGAAAGGTGAAGGGAAAGCCCAGAAGGATCAGCCGGAAATAGAGCAGCGCCGGGCCGAAGGCGGCCTCCGGCACCCGGATCAGCCGCAGCACCAGCGAAGCCAGCGCCGCCCCCGCCAGAAACACCAGCAGCGAGCAGAAAAAGCCGAACACCTGCGTGGTGGCCAGCTCCTTTTTCAAAAGCGCCTCCTTGCCGGCGCCGAAAAAGCGGCTCATGAGCACAGAGGCCCCCAGACTGATGCCGGAGACGCCCAGCACCATGATGGTCATGATGGGGCTGACCGTGCTGACGGCGGCCAGGGCGTTTTCTCCCAGATATTTGCCCACCACCACAGAATCCGCAGCGTTGTAGGAAAGTTGCAGCAGGTTGCCCAGCACCGTGGGCACCGCAAAGGAAAGCAGGTGTCCCGTGACGCTGCCCTCCGTCATGTTTCTCATCGCATCCTCCCGCGGCTCTCCGCACAAAAAACAGAGGGCGGACCCAAACTGTGGTCCGCCCTCATGACTGCTTTGGTTATTCGGCGTCGGGATCCTCCGCCAGATCCTCTACCACCTGGGACAGGTCGAAATCCAGCTCCTCGCCGCAGGCGGGGCATTTCATGCCGCCCTTGGCCAGGATATCCTCATCTACCACGATCTCCTCCTGGCAGGTGGGGCAGGTGAGCTGATAAAGCTCCTCTTCGTCGTCTTCGTCGTCGTCTTCGTCCTCGTCGTCCCAATCTTCGTCGTCGTCGTCAAAATCGGGATCTACCATCTCGAAGAGCTCATCCAGATCCTCGTCCATGTCGTCCAGCGTCTCGTCGATGACATCCAGAGATTCTTCGACATCGTCCAGCGCTTCGTCCATGGCGTCCACGGATTCCTCCAGCGTATCCAGCTCGTCGTTGATGGCGCCCACTTCGTCGTCCAGATCGGCGACGCTGAGCGCGATCTCATCCACGGTCTCGATGATGGCGGCCAGCAGCTTGCCCTCGTTGGTGGTCTGGTCGATGTTCATGCCTTCCAGAAGGCCCTTGAGATAGGCGGTCTTTTCCGTAATGGTCATACTGCATTCTCCTTTCCTGTTGGCACAGTGCGGTTAACGGACCAAACGCGCGGCGCTCCCGCGCGGAGATCGCTGTTTATGTTATTCCTTGGAACGGCCCAGATATTCGCCGGTACGGGTGTCGATCTGGATCTTTTCGCCCTCGTTGATAAACAGGGGCACGCGGATGACCGCGCCGGTCTCCAGCGTGGCGGGCTTGGTAACATTGGTGGCGGTATCGCCGCGGACGCCGGGCTCGGTGGCGGTGACCTCCAGATCCACAAACATGGGCGGCTCGACGCCGAAGACCTTGCCCTTGAAGGACAGGACCTTGCAGACCATCTCCTCCTTGACAAACTTGAAGTTGTCGCCGACGGTGTCGTGGCTCACCAGGGTCTCCTCCCAGGTGTCGGTATCCATGAAGTGATAGAGATCGCCGTCGTCGTAGGAATACTGCATATCGCGGCGCTCGATGACGGCCTCCTCAAACTTTTCGGTGGGGTTGAAGCTGCGCTCCACCACGGCGCCGGTCATGACATTTTTATACTTGGTGCGCACGAAAGCGGCGCCCTTGCCGGGCTTGACATGCTGGAACTCGACGACCTGGAACACCTGGCCGTCCATTTCAAAGGTTTTCCCGTTTCTGAAATCGCCTGCAGTTAACATGATCTGTGGGCCTCCTGTTTATCATAAAAATTTTTATCACAGCGGAACAGAGATAGTTTACACGATATCCCGGAAAAAAGCAAGCAAAACTCTGCGTTTTGCCGGGAAAACCGAATAAAAACCGAATTTTTTACCCAAAAAAGGGCGGAGACCTCAGAGAATGGTCAGCTCCTTGGGGAAGAGGGTCAGGTTGCGCTTGCCGCTTTCGCCCAGATAGACCATGTCCTCGATGCGCACGCCGAACCGGCCAGGCAGATAGATGCCCGGCTCCATGGTGACGATGTTGCCGGTCTTGAAGGGGACGGTGCTCTTGGGAGAGGCGTTGGGGTTCTCATGGATGTTCAGGCCCAGGGAATGCCCCAGGGAATGGCCGAAGTATTCGCCGTAGCCTGCGTCGCGGATGACCTTTCGGGCGGCCTCGTCCACCTCCACGCCGGTCTTGCCCGGGGCGAAGGCCTCGATGCCCGCCAGCTGGGCCTGCAGGACGGTGTTGTAGACCCGCTTCATCTCGTCGGTGGCAAAGCCCACGGCGAAGGTGCGGGTCATGTCGCTGTGGTAGCCGCCCACCATGGCGCCGAAATCGATGGTGACAAAGTCGCCGGCCTCGATCTTCTTGTCGCCGGGATGGCCGTGGGGCATGGAGCTCTTTGCACCGGAGACGAAGATGGTCTCAAAGGAAACGCCGGTGGAGCCCAGCCGGGCCATGCGGTAATCCAGCTCTGCAGACAGCTCCTGCTCTACCGCGCCGGGACGGATCATGGGCAGGATCTCCTCCAGCGCCTTTTCCGCGATGCGCTGGGCAGCCACAATGCGGGAGACCTCCTCCTCCTCCTTCACCTCGCGCAGCACCACAAAGGCGTCCTCCGCGGGGATCAGCTTGGCGGGGACGGTCTTTTCATAGGTGCGGAAGGAGGCCACGGGCATGACCCGATCCTCAAACAGCAGGGTCTGAAGCCCTTCCTCCCGGCAGAGGGCGGCGGCCCGCTCAGGATAGCTCTCCTTGGGCTGGATCACCTGATAGCCGGTGGGGGCGATGGCCTTTTCTGCGGCCTCGATGTAGCGGGAATCCGTAAAGCAGAAGCCCTTTCCGGCGGCCGTCACCAGCACCATGCCCTCCAGCCCCACAAAGCCGGTGGCGTAGCAGAGATTTTCCAGCTCCGTGATGAGGACACCGTCGCATTGCTTTTCCCGGGCCATGGCGGCCAGCTTTTCCAGACGAGTCATATTCATTACCTCCTGTAAAAATTAAAATATTTATAACAAAACGGATGCGCTGTGCTGGGCCGCCTGCAAAAACAGGGCCTTCATGGTGCAGGCGTCCTCCGACTGGGTCCCGGCAGATTCGCAGATGATCCGGGGCGCAAGCCCCCGCTCTGCCAGCAGCGCTGCCAGCGGCGCAAAGTCCGGGCCGTATTGATCGTCAGCAAAGGTCAGGTGGCGGATTTCGCCGCCCCGGCCGTATTCGATATGGCTGAAGTGGGCATGAAAATGGACGGCCCGCTCCGCACCCAGACCGTTCCAAAGCGCGTCCAGCAGCGCACTCAGCTGCTCCCGGGTGGAGAGCCCGCCCTGGGTCCGGGCGTTCAGGTGGCCAAAATCAATGCAGGGCAGAAGCCGCTCGTCGGCCTGACAGATGCGGATGACCTCGCCGGCGTCGCCCAGGACATTGATCTTGCCCATGGTCTCCACGCAGAGACGCACCTGGGAAAGACCCGCCTGCTCCAGCGCCGCCAGCGCCTGCCGGAGATTGAGAAGGGTGTTTTGCAGGGCCTGCTCCCGCTCCATGCCGGAAAGCCCGCCGCAGTGGACCACGATCCGGTCGCCCTCCAGCCAGCGGCAGGCCCGGGCAGAGGAGAGGATGTATTCCACATTCTTTTCCACCCGGGCAGGGTCTGCGCCGGAAAGATTGATGAAGTAAGGGGCGTGGAGGGAGGTGACGATGCCGGCCTCCCGGGCGGCGCGGCCGATGGCCCGGGCCGTATCCTCGCCGATATGGACGCCGCGGCCGCACTGATATTCATAGCAGTCCAGCCCCTGGGCCTTCAGCCAGGCGGGGGCGTAAACGCTGCTTTTATACTGCCGGGTGAAGCTGTCGCTGTTGCCGGCGGGGCCAAACAGGGGATGGGGCATGGGTGATCTCCGTTCGTTCAGGATTCAGGGCCGCACATGGCGGAAGGGCAGCTCCGCCAGACGGCGGAAGGGGAAATACCAGAGATAGGTGTCGGTGGATTCCACCATCACCGCCAGACAGCCCGCCCGCCGGGCACCCCACATATCCGTAAAGATCTGGTCGCCCACCAGCGCCAGCTGGGCGGGGGCGAGCCCCGTCTCCCGAAAGGCCCGGGCAAAGCCGGCCTGCCGGGGCTTTTTGGCAAGATGCTGCCAGGGGATGCCCACCGACTGGGCAAAGGCCCGGACGCGGCCCTCGTGCTTGTTGTTGGAAAGGATATAGAGGATGAAGCCCTCCGCCTTCATGCGCTGCATCCAGTCCAGCACGGGCCGGGCCGGCATGGCGTCCCGGGTCTGCATCAGGGTGCCGTCGATGTCCAGCAGCAGACCGCGGATCCCGTGCTGCCGCAGCAGCTCCGGGGAGATCTGGGTCACATCCGGCAAAATGATCTGAGGAAAGGGCAGCGGCATAAGGCGTCTCCTGTCATAAAATCGGCTGAAAAGCCATAGGCTTTTCGGGGAGGGAAAAAACTCCCCAGCTTTATTGTACCATAGATCCGGAAAATAACAAGAGGTGAGACCATCATGCCGGAAAAAACCAGAGCTTTTTTGGTGGTGGCGGCCCAGGATGCCGCCGGCGCGGAGCGGACGGGGGCGCCCTGCGTGCGCCTTTGCTACCGGGTGGGAGAAAACGGGACGCTCCAGCGGGCCCAGATGAGCATGACCGCCCGGGGCGGGCTGATGGGCATTTATGAGGCGCCGGGCCTTGCCGCGGGCCAGCCGGAGCGGATCGCCCGGGATATTCAGGCGGAATGTACCCGCCGGGGCTATGGCGGCGTGGTGCTGGATCTGGAGCCTGCGGCGGAGGCTCTGCCCAATGCGGAGCGGCTCTGCGCCGCCCTGGGCCGGCTGGGCGTGCGGCATTTTGTGCCGGAGGCGCTCTGCTCCTGCGCGCCGGAGGGAAAGGTCATCGTGCCGGCCGCCGTCAGCGGCGGATCCTTTGCCCAGATGCTGGACGCCCTCTGCACCCGCTACGGGGCGGAAAATCTCTGTCTGGATCTGGTGCGCACCTGCAGCGATTTTACCATGCCCTCCTATACTCCCGACGGCCGCCCCATCTCGCCGGAGGAGCTTGCGCAGCTGCAGGAGACCTATCTGGCCCAGAGCTTTTATTCGCCGGAGCTTTGCTGCAAATATTTTACCTATCGCAGCCGGGCGGGCGGGGCGCATTTCGTTTTGTTTGACGACGGCGACACCGCCGCCGCGAAGCTCCGGGCCGCAAGAGAGCGGGGCGTGGGCTATGTGTTTCTGCTCTACAGCGAGTGGTCGCGGGAGGCCAAGGCCCTGCTGGGCGGGTAAGGCGGAAGGCTTTTTATAAATATTGCCAATTTGTGCGCGGCGAGATAGTGTTGTATTAACAAAAACAAGGATGTCAAAACAAAAATCATTGACAAAAATGACGGAACCGTGATACATTATAGAAAAGAAATGAAAGGGGTGGCTCCCATGGGCCGGTAAGCCCGCGCGGAAGTATAAAAAACTGTGCCGGCGCGCCGGCACGATCAGGAAGGGACGATGCTGCGTGAAATACAAAACGCCTCTGCTTTGCTTTACCTGTCTGGCACTTCTGGAGCTGACCGCGGGCTGCGTGGTATATGGGATCAGCCCCGTGCATAGCGCTGCCGGGATGGCGTCCGGCTGGGCTTTGACCTTCCGGCAGTGCCGGCTGAGCTATGTGTTTTGGGGCACCGTGGCGCTGCTGCTTTTGACCTGTCTGCTCCATTGGGGCGAGGTGAAGCAGGATGTGCGCCGCCTGACGGATTCCCTGCTCCACGCGGAGGACAAGGCGCGGGAAGCGCGCCGGGAAAAGCCGGCCCCCGCAGAGGAAGCGAACACAGCAAAATAAAAGAAAAAACAGAAACGAGCCGCCCGAAGGGGCGGCTCGTGCATTGCCCGGCCGGGGGCTTGATTTTTTGCGCGGGCTGTTAAAGAAATGGCAAAGTTCAAAAAACGGATTGACTTCCTGTGCCGGGATGATATACTGGAAATACTGACTGTGTTGCGTGTAATAAGGAAAAGACAAACAAAACGAGGCTCCCCATGGAGGCTCAGGAAAGGCTGGTAGCGAATGTACCGTATCGTAACAAAAAAAATCCTGAATCCTACCGTCACCCTGATGGAGATCGAAGCGCCGATGGTGGCCCGCAAGGCCCAGCCCGGCCAGTTCATCATTCTTCGGGTGGATGAGGACGGAGAACGGATCCCTCTCACCATCGCCGGATATGACCGGGAAAAGGGCACGGTCACCATCATTTTCCAGGTGGTGGGTGCCACCACCGCCAAGCTGAACCACAAGGCAGAGGGCGAAGCGATCCAGGATTTTGTTGGCCCGCTGGGCAACGCCACCCATACCGAGGGCCTGAAAAAGGTGGCCGTGGTAGGCGGCGGCGTGGGCTGCGCCATTGCGCTGCCGGTGGCGCAGAAGCTCCATGCGCAGGGCTGTGAGGTCCATTCCATCGTGGGCTTCCGCACCAGGGATCTGGTGATCCTGGAGGACGAGTTCCGCGCCTGCTCCCACCAGATGAAGCTGATGACCGACGACGGCTCCTACGGCGAAAAGGGCCTGGTGACCAACGCGCTGGAGGCGCTGATCCAGGCCGGCAACCGATATGATCAGGTCATCGCCATCGGCCCGCTGATCATGATGAAATTCACCGTCCAGACCGCGCTGAAATACGGCCTGAAGACCGTCGTCTCCATGAACCCCATCATGGTGGACGGCACGGGCATGTGCGGCGGCTGCCGCCTGACTGTGGGCGGAAAGACCCGGTTCGCCTGCGTGGACGGCCCGGAGTTTGACGGCGCGCTGGTGGATTTTGACGAGACCATGTCCCGCGGCTCCGTGTACCAGCCCTTTGAGCGTCATGCCTATGAGGAGACCTGCAATCTGTTTCAGAAGGAGGTGCGGTGAACATGGCTGATATGAAGATGCACCGCCACGAGATGCCCGCCCAGGACCCTGCGGTCCGCAGCCGCAATTTTGACGAGGTCACGCTGGGCTATACCAAGGAAATGGCCATGGAGGAGGCCACCCGCTGCATGGGCTGCACCGCCATGCCCTGCCGGGCCGGCTGCCCCGTGCAGATCCGTATCCCCGCCTTTGTTTCCAAGGTGGCCGAGGGGGATTTTGAGGGAGCCTATCAGGTGCTGCACCAGACCTCCAGCCTGCCCGCCGTCTGCGGACGGGTGTGCCCTCAGGAAAATCAGTGTGAAAAATACTGCGTCCGCGGCAAGGTGGACGAGCCGGTGGCCATCGGCCGGCTGGAGCGCTTCGTGGCCGACTGGCACAATGCCCACGCCGCTGAGGCTCCGGCAAAGCCCGCCCCCAACGGACATAAGGTGGCCATTATCGGCTCCGGCCCCGCGGGCCTGACCTGCGCCGGCGATCTGGCCAAGCTGGGCTATGCCGTCACGGTCTTCGAGGCGCTGCACAAGGCCGGCGGCGTTCTGGTCTACGGCATCCCCGAGTTCCGTCTGCCCAAGGCCATCGTCCAGAAGGAGGTGGACGGGCTGAAGGCGCTCGGCGTGGAGATCTGCACCAATACTGTCGTGGGCAAGACGGTCACCGTGGATGAGCTGATGGGCGAGATGGGCTTCGAGGCCGTCTTCATCGGCTCCGGCGCGGGTCTGCCCAAGTT
>ENA-OUQC01001302-OUQC01001302.1-human-gut-metagenome-genome-assembly--contig:-NODE-1302-length-13416-cov-3.490008_pt1 | contig 13416 bp, 14 predicted proteins | sample MGYA00237942_ERZ548815 | MGnify/ENA primary metagenome ERZ548815 (study PRJEB26490, sample SAMN05194722) | human gut metagenome | biome: terrestrial biome; feature: human-associated habitat; material... | reverse complement strand
CTTTGCGCCAATATACTTATCGCTGAGATCCTGCGCCTGCTGTCCCCGGGAGAGACCCCGTCGTTTGATGCCTTACATCTCGGCAGCATTGCCGACATGATGGGAGACGGCATTATCAATTCCGCCGTAGCTAAAAAGCTTGTCGCCGACCTGCAAAAGGGAGATTTCGACCCGCGGGCGCGGGTGGAGACGGAAAACCTGGGACAGATAAACTCAAAAGAAGAGCTCAGCCTCCTTGCCGTGCAGGCTGCGGAATGCTCTCCTGGAGCGGTGCGAGACTTTCTCGGCGGGAAAAAGAGCGCCGAAAAAGCGATCGTCGGAAAAGCCATGGCGCTCAGCCGCGGCAGAGCAAACCCCGCGCTTCTGGCAGCCGAGATAGGGGCACTTCTGGAAAAAATGAAGGACGGCGCACAGGACATATAAACCGGTCGCGTCCCCGACAAAATACAGCAAGTATGCAGGCAGGTAAGTTCCATGCTTGCCGCGTGCCGCCGGGCACGGGACTTTAGTTTGAGATCGCCGCGTGCCGCCGGGCACGGGACTTTAGCGCCTGCGGCACTTTGAGACCGCCGCGTGCCATTTTTGTCCGTACACGGAAATTTTTACTCCTCAGCCGCGCTCCCGCGCCGTGCCGCGTCGACCTGCCCTCCCGCAGACGGCGGAGACGGCGGGCGACGCCCTGCGCCGGTAACGTGGCGCATACAGCCGACTGACGCGCTCCCGCGGCTTGACAGGCAGAACACAATGCTGTATAATTTACTCCAGTAAACAGAAAAGAGATAAACATGAGTTTTTGGACAAACTTTGTCGATGCGCTGCTCGACGCGCTGAAGGACAGCGCAATGATACTGCCCTTTATGTTTGCCGCGTTCGTGGTCATAGGGCTTATAGAGCGCGGCGCGGGCAAACGCATGGTCAGCGTCATACTTGCCGCCGACAAAATAGGGCCGCTGCCCGGGGCACTGCTCGGAGTTGTGCCGTCCTGCGGGTTTTCGGCGGCAGCGTCAAATCTGTACGGAGCGGGTCTTATCACCACAGGCACCCTGCTTGCGGTATATCTTTCCACCTCGGATGAAATGCTTGCCGTGATGGTGTCAAGCACGTCGACTGCGGCAACGCCCGCGTTTATACTGAAAGTACTGGGCGTAAAGGCGCTGAGCGCGGTTATCTGCGGCTTTGCTGCAGACGGAGCGGTACGCCTTGTGTATGCCATCCGCCGCAGATCCGCCGAGAAAGCGCAAAATAGTGATGACGGGGCAGACGAAGAAGAGTACAATGCGGAGGAGTGCTGCTGCACGGACGGATGCTGCGCCGCGAGGGGCAATTTGTTTTTGTCGGCGCTGAAACGTACACTGCGCACACTTGCGTTTATATTTGTAATTTCCCTTGTGCTCGGCGTGCTGTTTGCCTATGTCGATAAAGCGGCTGTGGGCGCGTTTATGAAGAAAATGCCGGTGCTCGGCTGTGTCATCAGCGCGCTGCTCGGTTTGATACCCAACTGCGCCGTGTCCGTCGCGCTTACGGAGCTGTACCTTGATGGCGTCATAAGCGTGCAGATGATGCTCTGCGGACTTATGACAGGTGCGGGCAGCGGACTTCTGGTGCTGTTTCATTCGAATAAAAATATGACGGAGAACGCCGTGTTTGTGCTACTGCTTTTCGTAAGCGGACTGGGCATGGGCAGCCTTGCGGGTGCGCTTCTGTTCTGAAATAAGGAGAAGACATATGGACTTTACCGAAACATTTACAAAAGAAAAGCATACCGCCTGCGGTATTGAACAGGATTATCGCTTTCACAGACCCGAATGCGGCGACGACGGAAGGTTGCATCCGCTGGTGCTGTTTCTGCACGGCGCGGGCGAGAGGGGAGACGACAACGAACTTCAGCTGAGGATAGGCATCGGCACCGCTCTCGAAGATCCCGAAAGCCCTCTGCACGATTCGTATATAATAGCTCCTCAGGTGCCCAGTGATGGTCAGTGGGTCGATTGGCCGTGGCGCGGCGGACTCTACGACACAAAGACCGTTGCCGAAACACCGTACCTTGCCGCAGCTGCGTCTCTTGTGCGCGAGACTATGGAAAAATACCCGATAGATAAAAGCTGTGTGCTTCTCATGGGCATATCCATGGGCGGCTTCGGCTCGTGGGACGCGCTTTACCGCCACAGAGATATATTCTGCGGTGCGTTCATCTGCTGCGGCGGCACCGACCCGTCCACCGCTCCCTGCATCGCGGATAAGGTGATTTTTACATATCACGGCGACATTGACGAGACAGTATCCCCCGCCGGCACGAGAGCAATGGCAGAGGCACTGAAAAAGGCGGGCGCCGAGCATTTTACATACCGTGAGTATGCGGGCATGGGTCACTGGACATGGGACAGAGCCTATGCCGAATATGACGACATAAAGGCTCTGTTTGCAGAGCTTGCAAAAAGAAAATGAAAATAAAAAGCAGAATTAAAAGCATATTTTTCTGCGCGGCGGCAGGCATTCTTGCAGCCGTGCTGCTTTGCTCCTGCACCGCCCGAAACATAAACGGCGGCGATGATACGGACAGTGATATGACTGTCGGCGAGATAAACCCCGATTACGGCAAAGTGTGCGCCGCGGATCGCGACGACGGAGTTCTTCGGGTGCTTATCGACCCGGGCCACGGCTTCGGCGACGTGGGCTGTCAGTCTCCCTACGGCTTTGACGAAAAGGACCTGACGATCGTTTACGCGAACATTCTTCGAGAAAAGCTTGAGGACGCGGGCGCCGAGGTGTACATGACCCATGACGGCGAAAGCTTTCCATCGGCTTCGGAGATAGCCCGCAGAGCGGACAGCCTCGGCATTGTCTACGACAGCGAAAAGCTGGTTGACAACAACGTTTTCAGCGCCTATGAGCGAAGCGTCTGGGAGAACGTTACAGACGCCGAAAAGCATATAGACCTGTTTATCTCTCTGCACATAAACAGCATTGAGAACGCGCCCGAGTGCAGCGGTTTTTCGATCGACTGGTACGAGGCGAACCCTCAGGCAGCGAGCCTTGAAAAATTCGCCGCCGATCTCGGAAAGCGGCTGGAGGACGGATATTCAAAAGAGGTCAGACTGTTTTCCGACAGCCTTAAGGACGCGTACATAGTAAATAAGTATACAAACACGCCCTCCGTGCTTGTGGAGCTTGGATACGCCACAAACAGTGAGGATGCAGCGGATATGCAGAATCCCGCCTGGCAGAAAAACGTCTGCGGTACTATAGCCGACGCTATAGTCGACTGTTTCGGCTGAACTGTTTGATACTCGGTATTTGCAGGCTGTCACATGCGACAGCCTGAGCCGTGGCTGCTTTTTTTACCACGGATGTCGAATTATCAAAAAAGTTATGTTTTTTGATGTTTTTAACTTTATTTTTGTCCTAATATAAAGTATAATGTTTGTAATGCATTTTGCAGATAAGATACACGACAGCCGCGCATGCAGTGCTTTTTCTATATGCTGCATGAAAATAAAAAATTTACAGTGTTATTGAAGGAAATCGCTCAGTACATGATAAGATTGTTAAACAAGTATAAAGAAGGTCTGCGGTATCTTGTGGTCGGCTGCGGTACAACCGTAGTTAATTTCGGATTGTTTTGGATATTTGAGCGCATTTTCCCGGATGATTTTGTACTGCTATACAACCTTCTTACTTTTGTATTGGCTACGCTGTTTGCCTTTTTTCCGAATAAGTTTTGGGTGTTCAAAAGCAGCAAAAGCGGAGCGCGTCAGTTTATGAAGGAAATAGCGGGCTGGCAGGGTCCTGTCATTTGCTTTTGAAGAAGCAGGTCTTTTCGTGTGCCAGCATTATCTGAAACTCGCGAGATATACTTTCGGAAGTATTTCGGGATTGCTTATTGCAAAAGTAGTTCTTGCTTTTGTTGCAGTGCTGATCAACTACTTTTTCAGCAAATTTGTTGTCTTTAATAAGGAGAAGCGAAAGAATGCGAATTCTAATGATATTGCCGGCTTATAACGAAGAAAAGAACATTGTTTCGGCGGCTGATCAGATACGCAATTGCCGTTTCTCCGAGGGGATTTATGTTGATATAATAGTTATAAATGACGGCTCAAAAGATAAGACGGAAAAGGTCTGCCGTGACAACGGTATCCCGTGTATATCACTGATACATAATCTCGGAATAGGCGGAGCGGTGCAAACAGGATATATTTTCGCTGCCATGCAGGACTATGATATAGCCGTTCAGTTTGACGGCGACGGACAGCACGATATACATTCGCTTGAGACATTGATAAAGCCGATTGTTGACGGAGAAGCCGATTTTACGGTGGGCTCGCGATTTGTTGACAAATCGGCAAGCGGATTTCAGTCCAGCGCAATGAGACAGTTCGGTATAAAGCTGCTTTCCGGATTGCTGAAGCTTCTGACGGGAGAAAAAATATTGGATATAACCTCCGGTTATCGGGCTGCAGGCAAAAATGCCATTGAAATTTTTGCACGCGAGTATGCCCAGGATTACCCTGAGCCGGAGTCGCTTATAGTGCTTCATAAACGCGGATTGCGTATCAAAGAGTGCCCGGTCAATATGTTTGAGAGGGAAAACGGAAAGTCCTCCATCGGAACGCTTTCTTCTGCGTATTATATGCTTAAGGTAACGTTGGCAATGATATTCAGAGCACTTCAAAGGGGGTGATACTATGCTGGCGGTATATCTTCGTATAGAAATGATAGTTTTGGCGCTTGCTATACTTGGGTTTGTAGTGCTGTCGATCATAAGATACGGTCTCTCGGTCAAAAACTCCCTCGTTTGGCTTGCACTTGTAGTTCTGATGACGGTTATTGCCGTATTTCCGCAAATTGCCGAGTGGCTGTGCCGCATTACCCGAATAGAAACGCCGACAAATCTGCTGTTTCTCGGCGGCATACTGATACTCATGGCACTTTCTTTTTCGCAGACAATAAACAATTCAAGACAGGCAAAGAAGATCAAAGAGCTGGTGCAGATCGTATCCATAGAAAGATACCTTAACAGTAAAAATAAGGAGAAAACAGTTGAAAAAGCTACTGATGAACATAAGGAAGAACCGTAAAATACTGATATTTTTGGCGATAATTTTTGCCGCGAGAATAATATCGGTGATGGCTTTGGATGCGGATTATAATCTGGACAACGATGACATGTCCTACATAGAAAGCGGTATAAGATTTGCAGAGACCGGAACGATCACCATGCACAGCGAATATCCGTCGGCACAGATAATGCCCGGTATGACATGGCTGATCGCTCTCCTGTATAAGATTTTCGGAGGCGGACGTATGCTTTGGCTTGCCCTGAAATTTCTCTGGGCGGTCATGGGCACGCTGACTTCGCTTTATATATGGCGCTGTGTCAGAATGTATGCTCCGGATTGGTGCGCGTATTGCGCCATGCTGCCGATGCTTCGCGCCGATATGCTTTGGATGGATAACCTGATCCTGACGGAAACTCCGTTCCTCTTGGCATTTACGGCAATGATATACTATTCTTTGAAAATGGCGGAGAACAGGGATTTCAAAACCTTTTGGAAGTGCCTCATTGCGTATATGTGCGGCTTGATGCTTAAGGCAAATATAGCGCCGTTCCCCCTGTTTGTCCTTTTGTATCTTATCCTCAAAAAGTACGATCTGAAGCTGCTCGGCAAGCAGTGCCTTGTTCTTGCTGCGGTGGTGCTTTGTTTTGTTATTCCGTGGTCTGTAAGAAACTATATACAGTTCAAGGCATTTATCCCTCTTACATACGGCGCGGGGAATCCGGCGCTGCTCGGAACATACCAGGGAGAAGGGTATCCGTCAGACGAAGAGCTTGACTATGAGACAAATGTCAGCAAAGTTGTCAGAGAGAAGTACGCCTATTATTACGACGACGACGGAAATGTAAAACCGCAGTATGCGCGCTACGTATCCTTGCAGGCTGACGGAATAAAGGCAAGATACCGTCAGGCCGAATGGTTCAAGGCAGATTGGCAGTCAATGGCATCGTCATATCTGATAGAAAAGCCGAACAAATCTGTCACAACTGTTTTTTACTGGGATACATTGCTCGGTATCAGCAAGGATAAGGTGGCAGATCTGTCCCGTATTGATCTGTACCTGTGCATATTTGCCATTGCGGCTTCGTTTGCCTTGAAAAAATGGCGCAAAGAAGTGCTGTTTATAGGCGGTCTGTATTTTGCAAATACATATATATACTGCTTTACGTTTATGTTTGACAGATACAATGCGTCTATCATCACTCCGCGATTTATTCTTGCCGGAATGGGTCTGGCGCTGGCGGTTGAAGCTGTCGGCAGAGGTATTGACCTTGCCAAGAAAAAGAAAGGCGGAGCCGAAACATCACCGGCGGCAGAGAATAACGATTGCGCCGAAATTAAAGCCGATGAAGAAAAAGTGCCTTGTCTGAATTCCGACGCAGCCTGACGGCTGTATGACCGTTGTACGGCTCATTTTGCCGACATAGGAAAACAAAACGCAGCGGAGATATTTCCGCTGCGTTTTGACGTGCCAAGCCTGATTTTGAATGCGCATACATACCGTCGACTTTCCGACAGCTTCCGATTTCACAGCCCGAGCAGTGTGACAAGTGCGGAGAGCGCCCACATGGCAGCCCATCCCGTAAGGCAGAGTGCGGCGGCTCCGAGAGCGGCGGCTGCGGTGTTCTGAGCAATTCTTTTCATATTTTTATTTCCTTTCATTTCTCTGCCAGTTTTCGGCAGCTATTTTTTTCTGTGACATTATAGTATCACATGTTAAGTCCCATAAACGGGACTTAACGGCGAAACTCGACATATCCGACGAGAAAAGTCCCGTTTATGGGACTTTTCTCTTTACAAACCCGCTTGAATGTGGTAAAATACACCTGTAAATGAGCATGGCGCGCACTGCAAGGCGGTTTTGACGGTGCCGCTGCCGTGGGGATACACCGGTATAAAAGCGGCGCATAAAAGGAGAACGTATGTCAAAAAGCGGAAACGAAAAGCAGAAAATACTTTATATTCTGAAAATACTTGAGGAGCGTACGGATGAAGACCACCGCATCAGCGTTCAGGAGATAATAGACGCTCTCGACAAGGAAGGTATCGGCGCCGAGCGGAAATCCGTGTACAGAGACCTTGACTGTCTTGAGGAATTCGGCTACGACATCATAAGAAGCCGTCTCGGTTGCTGCCTTGCCTCGAGAACGTTCGAGATCGCGGAGCTCAAGCTGCTTGCGGACGCGGTCCAGGCGTCTCCTATCATAACCGGCACGAAAACAAAAGCTCTTATAGAAAAGCTTTCTTCCTTTGCGGGTCCGTACAACAGCGCAAAGCTCAACCGCGGCATAAGCTCGGATAAAAGATCGGCAACGGGCAACGAAGCGGTGTACTACAGCATAGACGTTATACATTCCGCGCTTTCCGCCGGGCACAAGGTGGCATTTTGTTACTTTGACTGGACGCCCGAGAAAAAGCAGGTGCTGCGCCGCGGCGGAAGTGAATACCTCGTCAGCCCGTGGGGACTTTGGTGGGATAACGAAAGATACTATCTTATAGCCTACGATTCCGAAGCCGATCAAATGAAAACATACCGCGTTGACAAAATGAAAAAAGCCAGGGAAACAGACGAAGCGCGCGAGGGCTCGGCGGCATACAGAAGCCTTGATATGTCGGTATATTCCAAAAAGATGTTCGGTATGTACGGCGGAGAGGAGTGCACCGTCACGCTTGAATGCGAAAACAGTCTGGCGGGCGTTGTCATAGACCGCTTCGGCAGAGACGTTTCCATAATCCCGGGTCACGCAAGCGGTGAGGGCGGCGGATATTTTACGTTTCGCGCGTCCGTTATGCTTAGCAACAACTTTTATTCGTGGGTGCTGCAGTTCGGCGGACGTATGCGCATAACCGAACCCGAGGATGCCCGCCGCGGCATGAAGGAGCTGCTTCGCAGCGCTGCGGCGCAGTACTGAGACGAAGGCACATTTTCGGAGGATATATGGCAAAAATGAAGATAACAACGCTTTGCTACATAGAGTGCGGCGGCAAAGTGCTGATGATGTACAGAAACAAAAAGCAAAACGACCAAAATGAGGGCAAATGGGTCGGCATAGGCGGCTCGCTTGAAGAAGGAGAAAGTCCCGAAGATGGCATGGTGCGCGAGGTGCGCGAGGAAACGGGGATAGAGCTTTCGCGGGGCGACTGGCGCTTTTGCGGCATAATCAGCTTTGTTTCGTATACGGACGGCGCGGTATACACGGAGTATATGTGCCTGTACGGTGCGCGCTGCGGCGATACTGCCGTTACTGACTGCAATGAGGGCACTCTTGAGTGGATAGACGCGGAAAAACTCGGAGAGCTGCCAATGTGGCAGGGAGACAGGATCTTTCTCGACCTCATGAGAGGGCGGCATGAATTTTTCTCACTCAAGCTTATATATAACGGCGACGACTTGACGGGCGCCGTGCTTGACGGCGAGGAGATAAGCATCAATTGAGCCGTGCGGAAGGTCCGGGCGCCGCGGGACGAGCCGCGCGGCACATGCTAAAACTGCGAAGGCTATTGAAAAGCCGCGCGCGCTGTGATATACTGAAACAAACTGAAAAGTGCCGAGCGGCACGGGAGGACTATCGAAATATGAGCATCAGAGTAACGGTCTGGAACGAATACAGACATGAAAAGCAGAACCCTCAGGTGGCAGAATTGTACCCGAACGGCATACACGCCACGGTCGCCGAAGCTATCGCGTGCGATGATATAGAGGTGCGCCTTGCCGCCCTTGACGATCCCGATCAGGGACTTCCCGACAGCGTGCTTGACACGACGGACGTGCTCATCTGGTGGGGGCATCTTGCCCACGGCGAGGTAGACGACGCGCTTGTCGAGCGCATACGTAAAAGAGTTTACGGCGGTATGGGGCTTATCTGCCTGCACTCCGCCCATCATTCCAAGGTGTTCCGCAGTGTCATCGGCACAACGGGCAACCTTACATGGGGCAACAACGTTCACGAGGTCATCTGGAACATAAACCCCACGCACCCCATAGCGAAGGGCATTCCCTCTCATTTCAAGCTTGACGCTGAGGAGATATACGCAGAGCCTTTCCAGATACCCGACCCCGACGAGACCGTATTTCTCAGCTGGTACGAGACGGGATACGTTTTCCGCGGCGGCTGCTGCTGGAAGCGCGGCGCGGGCAAGGTGTTCTATTTCCAGCCCGGCCACGAGACCGTTCCCAGCTTTCACAACGAGTATGTGCGCCGCATAATCAAAAACGCGGTATACTGGGCGGCTCCCGCCGAGACGGGATATAAGATCGTGCTTGACGGCTGCCCGTACCTCGGCGGCGACTTTGTTCCGGACGGAGAGCTTGACGCATTTAAGAAATAAGCGCGGCGCGTGCGCCGAAAGGGCTGCCCTGCGACAGCCCTTTGATTTACGCCCGACGGGCAGTGAAAACGGAGAGATACTATGCCGGAATACGAATACAGAGATACAATAGAAAAAGAAGTGCCGGGAGAAGTTGAGATAACGCTGACTTCTGTTATAAGCGGCATGAGCGATATAAGCATATTCGGCGAGGACGACGGCGCGGACACCGAAATGAGCATCACCGAAGAAGAGAACTGCACATATACCATGACAGGCAGCGGCACGCTTACAAAAGAGGACGGCAGAGTTTATCTGCGCTACAGCGAAGCACCCGACGACGAGGGCAATATAGCGAAAACGGAGATATCGTTTCTCGAAAGCGAGCCCGACTGCGTATGCATTGCCCGCAGCGGCGAGGCGTCGGCTTCATTTGTCATAAAGAAAGGAGTGCGTCAGACAAGCGCGTACAACACGCCGTTCGGCACTTTGGAAATGTGCACGCTTGCAAAAAAAGTCCAGAACGACATCAGCGCGGAGTCGGGCGGAACACTTAAGCTTGACTATGCGGTCGAGCTGCGCGGGCTTACGGCTCAGCGCACGAAAATGATCCTGCGTGCCGAGCGCAGATCGGAAAAATAAAAAAACAGGCAAAACGACAAAAAAGGAGCGGCATATGACCGAGGTACAGCTCAGACGGGAACTGAAAGAGGGACTTTGCGGCGCATATCTGTTCTACGGCGACGAAGAGTATCTGAAAAACTTTTATCTGTCCGCGGCGCGAAGGCACACGTCGGGCGAGGACGGGGACGACGGACTGAACTCATATAAGATCCGCGCCGAGGCGGGAGACTTTCGCCTCGGGGAACTTTGCGACGCGGTAATGTCCGTTCCCATGTTCGGCGGAAAAGTATTCGTAAGCTATATTGCCGATCTCAACGCGATGAATAAAGACGAGCTTTCCGCCCTTGTTTCTGCAATAAAGGGCATGGACGCGGAGAGCGTCGTGCTCATCATCTGCCCGCCCGCCGCGGGCTTTGACACGGGCAATATTGCAAAAAACAAGCCGAGCGCGCTTTATAAAACGCTTTCCGCCGTCTGCAAAACGGTCGAGTTTCCCATACAAAGCACGGCGGAGCTCAAAAAATGGATGGGACGCAGATTTGCCCGCGACGGTATAGAAATCTCAAGTGCCGCTGCGGATTATCTGCTGCGCCGCTGCGGAAGCAGCATGTATGCGCTGTCCGGCGAGCTTGAAAAGCTTGCGGCGTATACACTCTCGGGCGGAAAAAACGTTATAGACGAAGAAACGGTCGCTCTGGTGACAGGTGAAAACGAAGAAGACAGCGGCTTTGCGCTTGCAAACGCCGTGCTTGAGGGCGACAGAAGAAAGGCGCTTAAAGTGCTGAACGGCTGCCGCCGCCGCAAGGAGGAGCCGCCCGCAGTTCTCGGCTCCGTTTCACGCGCGCTTTGCGATATGCTTGCGGTATCCGCTTTGGCATCAGAGGGGGCGGACAAGGGTACGATAGTCGAAAAACTGAAAATGCACCCGTACCGTGCGGGGCTTTATCTCTCTGCGGTCAGCGGCAGAAGCACCGAGCAGATAGCGGCTGCGGTGCGACGCTGCCGCGACGCGGATCTTTCGCTGAAAAGTTCGCGCCTTGACTATATCGCCGTAGAGCGGCTCATATGCACGATCCCCGCGCGCCCCAGAAAGAGCGTCGGCACGCCGTCCGGAGGCACCGCGTGGAAAAAATAAAGCTGAAGATCCCCGTTATCGTCGAGGGGAAATACGATAAAATAAAGCTTTCATCCGTTGTGGATACTCTCATTATCACAACGGAGGGTTTCGGCGTTTTCAAAAACAAAGAGCGTCTCGCGCTTATAAAGCGGCTGGGAGAGGGCGGAATTGCCGTGCTCACCGACAGCGACGGCGCGGGCGGCGTTATCCGAAGCCATATATCCTCGGCACTCCCGAAGGATAAAATATATAATTTGTACATCCCCCGCAGAGAGGGAAAAGAAAAGCGAAAAGAAAAGCCCTCGGCAGAGGGCGTGCTTGGCGTTGAGGGTATAGACGGCGAAACGCTGCGCGAAATTTTTGCCGTTCTTGCGCGCCGCCATCCGTCCGTGCTTGCGGACGGTGCGGGCAGGAGCGGTTTTGCCGAAGCGGAACCCATTACAAAAACGGATTTTTATGTCTGCGGTCTTACGGGAGGTCCCGAGATAGAAGAAACAAGCTCGGCGAGGCGCTGTGCCTGCCGCCGGATATGACGGCAAACGCGCTGCTTTCCGCCGCGAATATGCTTATGACAAGAGAAGAATTTTTCGCGTTTTCCGCAAGTGAAAAAGACTGACTGACGAAAGAGGTTCGGGATAGGTACGGGCGCGCCCGAACGGTGCGGAACATCACGGTGCGGCACGTCATGCCGCCAAAGGATACTTCGACCGATACCGTTAATGCTGACACCTCGCCCCGCACAGCCCGACAACTGTAATGCCCCGCCGACAGCGCGTCCAACATCAAAATGCTGTTACCGCACCAAGCACAGCCCGACACAGCAGACGCTTCATCCCCCCGCCGCGGCGCTGTACGCCGCCGACGCTGTCCGTGTGCTGCGGCTGTCGGAATATATCTCAAATATAAATAAGAAAAAGGTAGCTATGGAAAAAGAAGAAATTAAATTTCTGCCGGTAACTCCCGAAGAAGTTCGGGAGAGAGGGCAGGATGTGCCCGACTTCGTATATGTCTGCGGCGACGCCTATGTGGACCATCCGTCCTTCGGCGCAGCCCTTATATGCCGTGTGCTTGAGGCAAACGGCTTTCTTGTGGCGATGCTGCCGCAGCCGGACTACAAAAGCTGCGAGGCGTTCAAGCGCTTCGGCAGACCGAAGCTCGGCTTTCTTGTGTCCAGCGGCAATATAGATTCCATGGTCTGCCACTATACTGCGGCAAAGAAAAAGCGCTCCTACGACTACTATTCTCCCGGCGGCAAAATGGGGTACCGCCCCGACCGCGCGGTCATTGTATACTGCAACCGCATACGCGAGGCATACGGCGACGTGCCGATCATCATCGGCGGCATAGAGGTGTCTCTCAGACGCTGCGCCCATTACGACTATTGGGACGATAAGGTGCGGCGCACCATCCTTGCGGACAGCCGCGCGGATATACTTTCCTACGGCATGGGCGAAAAGTCCATTGTCCGCATAGCCGAGCTTCTGCGGCGCGGCGTGCCGGTCAAAAAGATACGCGACGTGCGCGGCACGTCATATATGTGCAAAAAAGGCGAAAAGATCAATTTTCCCTGCGCACAGGGGGTCGACGAAAGCGGCGAGCCTGTCGGCTACGATTATGACGAGCTGAAAACGGATAAGAAAAAGTACGCCGACGCATATGCCGTGCAGTATGCGAATAACGACCATATACGCGGAAAAGCCGTGGTGGAGTATTACGGTGACAGAATGCTTGTGCAGAATCCGCCCATGCCGCCCCTTGAAAGGGAAGAGCTGGACGCGGTGTACGCACTGCCGTTTGCGAGAAACTATCATCCCATGTACGAAAAGGACGGCGGCATACCCGCAATAACCGAGGTCAAGTTTTCGATCGCGCACAACCGCGGCTGCTTCGGCGCGTGCAATTTCTGCGCCATAGCGTTCCACCAGGGGCGCAGCGTGCGCAGCCGCAGCATAGAAAGCGTTGTTGAGGAAGCAAAAAAGCTGACGCAGCTCCCCGATTTCAAGGGATACATCCACGATATCGGCGGCCCCACGGCAAACTTCCGCGCCCCCGCCTGCGACAAGCAGCTGCGCGACGGAGTATGCAAAAACAGAAAATGCCTTGTGCCCACTCCGTGCAAAAATCTGAAGGCTGATCACAGCGAATACATAGAGCTTCTGAAGCAGGTCGAGGCGCTGCCGGGTGTTAAAAAGGTTTTCATCCGCAGCGGCATACGCTTTGACTATATGCTTGCCGACAAAAGCCCGGACTTTTTCAGAAAGCTCGTCCGCGACCACGTCAGCGGCCAGCTCAAGGTCGCGCCGGAGCATATCT
>ENA-OUQC01001299-OUQC01001299.1-human-gut-metagenome-genome-assembly--contig:-NODE-1299-length-13456-cov-7.158645_pt1 | contig 13456 bp, 8 predicted proteins | sample MGYA00237942_ERZ548815 | MGnify/ENA primary metagenome ERZ548815 (study PRJEB26490, sample SAMN05194722) | human gut metagenome | biome: terrestrial biome; feature: human-associated habitat; material... | reverse complement strand
AGGCCATCCATATAATCAAATATAATATCCATGCGATAAATACGCCGACTGACCACCATATCGATATTTTCAGCCAAAAATGTAAAACCAATAAAATTACTGTGGGGAGCAGTCCTTCAATATTCATTAGGATATTTATTAAGAGGCAAAGAAAAAAATTGCCACTACGTTTTGAATTGCGCATTTCTTTCTCCTTTTATCTTACATTCTCCCGAGAATCTCCCATGTATCGTTCGTTGCATCATATACATAGACAAGATTGTCGCATACGCCGTAATAACGCTCTCTTACAAATTGATCCTCTCTATCGGTTCCGAGAGCGAACAACAGACAGGTTCGGCCTTCGATTATCTGCGTATCTCCGGTATATATAATCTTCATTCCACCTTCGACAGCATCCTTTACCTCGTCAGTTTCAAGAAGAATCTCTGTTGCAATTTGAACAGAACGCTCGTCAGGTATTTCTTCGTATATTGAAAAATCGTATACCCCTGCAGTATCCTGCAGATGTCCGTTTTCCATTGTCAGCGACGGGCGGAAGTCGATGGTTCCGCCACCGTCAGTAACGGTAATTAAGACATTGGAGTATATCTCGCTAAGGTTACACCGCAGTAATAGTGGCACACCGTTTTTTCCTTCATACAAAGGCTGAGTCCGATCTTCGGTATATTGACCATCTTCGGTTACACCTGAGGCATACACGGTTATTTTACCTTTGTCACAGGGCGGCACTATTGCGTAAAGTTCCTGCCCCTCGGTCATGTAAAGCGGTGCATACGCTAAGCCGGGATAGTTCTTTCCCGTTTGGCTGCTTTCATAATAGGTGCGCAGATCAATCTCTGAGCTCTCGCTGTCCACATAGCCGATAAAAGCAACGCCTGCTCCCGCGCTATGATAATTTATATTCTGTTGCAGTGCCGTTAATGCATCGTCTTCTGTGTTTGAATCATCCGTAGCTTTGTCGGAGTCTCCATCGGGGATCCGACTTTCATCCTGGTATGATGGGGTTTTTTCGGGCAATACCGAACATCCACATAAAAAGCAGGCAAGTAATGCTGCTGTACAAAACATCATAATTCTTCTTTTCATGTCGACCTCCACTTCTCATTATGAAATATTTTTGTGACAATTTTGATAGGTCACCAAAGGAGATTTTTTCCTTTCGCATGTGCATTAAGCTTACCAACATCATTGGTATTCACTTTGCCATCACCATTAGTTACCAAAGCGGCTGTGTTTTGTTCACATGCTTGAGCAACCGGGAACAGTCCTTGATGTTGACAGCAGAATCCCCGTTTGTGTTCGCACATTTCAGCGCATAGGTATTGGTCAGCAACTGGGTCTTGTTCACATGCTTGAGCAACCGGGAGCAATCCTTGATATTGACGACGCCGTCCCCGTTTACATCTCCATGCAGCCAAATCTCCGCGTTTTGGGTCTTCGTGCCGGTGGTCACACTCACCGTATACTCCCGGGTGACATGGTTTTTCTTCGACACCTTCATAGTGTAGGTGCCGGGAGTGATGCCGGAAATGGTATAGGAGACGGAATTTCCCTTTACGGTGGTGTTATATGACGCCGAAGAAGAGCCACTCTTAAACAACTGCACCGTCACTGGGTCCGTGGTGGAATTATAACTCTTCACCGTGCCGCTGACAGAGCCGCTGGCGTTAGGGTCATCTATCTTATAGGAGTCATACATCTGCCAGACATGCCCGTCTGTAGAGTTCTCATATTCCATCCATGCGTTTACGCTCTTTCCGTTTATCTTGAAATCTCTATTATTTTTCGGGTATACATAACCCATTTCTTCGCCGCCCTCAAACCCGATACGGAGATCAAGGATATAAGATTCTCCGACCTTAAATTTGTCATATTTCCCCATTGGGGTTTGGGCGTTGTCGGTTTTCCGCCATTGCATCGACAGCACCTTCATATTAGACGGCAGGCTTGTCGGTTTTTCATAGTCGGCAAAGGCAGCGGGGCGGTCCCCCGCCTTAGGCTCCTGTATAAGGATATTGGTCCCGTATTCCTTTCCCTCGCTGTTCGGCTCCAACAGTCGGGAGGTCCGGTATTTCTGGGTTATCGGGGAATAGTCGTACCAATCGCCCTTATAGACCGTGCTGTATGTTTCCGCAGAGTCGAATATCCCGTTGGCTCTGTAGCCTGCGGGCAGGATCACCTTTACCGAAGCGTTTTCGGGGAGATAATAGCCAAAACCGGGCTCAACATCGAAGTAGACATAACACATATCGTCATCGCCCAATTGACCGGCCTCTACACCGTAAGAGCCGTAGGCGGGATCGTATACCACCGTATTCTTGTAAGTATACTTTTTCGGCTCATTCGATACGAGCTCCGTAAAAAAGGTGTCGGTGCCGAGACGGAAGTTTGTGAGCGTGCCGCGCACATCGGTCAGCCTTCGCTTTGCCACAAGGCTGATAGATAGCTGTCGGTTAGAGCTGCCCTTGATGAGTTCTTTGTTTGTAACCTTTGTATTCTGCACATTCAGCTTAATTCCTTGGGATGACAGCACAGACGACCCGCTGAATTCGTATCCGTGCCGTGCTCTTAAATAAAAGTCCATAACATACGCATCATCTATGGAACTATACTCCCACTCGGAGGGGATACCATCCCACGGAATGTGATAGCATTCTGCCAATGTATCCGAATGCATGGAGATCTTGTGGGTGGCGCTGGTCTCTTCGGTAAATTCGCCCCTCGCCTGCTGAAGCTTTACGTTATATATGTAGCGTGTACCGCCGACCTTATTGTCCATCTTCACATCAAAGTAGAGACGCTCATAATAAAGGGTTCCCGCATCTGTGAGTTCATAATCCTTCAGCAGATTCGTATATCTGAAAGTATCGTCGTCCGGATCGGTCGCCGACTTGCAGACCCAGTAGAACTCTATACTGTGTGTTCCGATGCGGTCCACATAAAAGTCATACAAATAGGCGTCTTCATAGCCCACTTGCACACCCGGATTGCACAGGCGGCCGAAGAAATGGAATTCGATCCTTCCCGCGTCCTTCAGCTTTTGCATCCACTCGGGCATATACAGAATCTCCGCAGACATCTCATAGCCCAGACCCGCCTCCAGATCCCTTATGACCTCGCCGCTCTTCACCTCCTTGAGGTTGAGGTTAAAGCGTATCCGCGGCTTATCGTTGCCGTGATTCAGGGTCAGAACATAGTGGTCTGCGCTGTTGGTTTCTCCGGATATATTCCATTCGCTGCCGATCTTACCGATGCTCTTGTAATACTTAAACATCTTCACCGGGTCGGATTCGTTGTTGCTGCCGAAAAATCTCAATCCGTCGACTCCCCGATTTGCGGAGACGTTCAGCTCCTCCGCGTTGAGGATCTTGAAGTTATTCATATGGCAGCCCCACGGGGCGGCGTTAAACTTGGGGTTTGCGATATTAAGGTTAACACTCTTGGTGGTGTCGATGGTGAATGTGATTGTCTGGATCAGGCAATTCACATCTCTGTAGCTGTTGCCGCAGGAAATACCCAGCGCAGTATCCTCCAGAACCGATGTGTTTTTCGCCACGATGGCATAGTCGGGGCTGGTTTTCTTGGGGGAATTCTGCGTGAGGATACGGAGCTTTCCGTTTCCAAGCAGCTCAAAGTTGCCGCAGCCGTTCAAGCTTCCCTCCGACTGCGCCAGATCGATGACCGCGCCGGTCACACCATTTTGAGGACAGTAGGCGGTCTTATTCTTATACCGGGTGCTGTGGCGGAAGGTGACAATGGCGCCATTGGTCAGAATCATCTTCAGATCAACGCCGGGGGCATACAGGGCGGATAGATCCAGATCGTCGAACAGAACCAGTGTCAGAGACCGGCCCTCAAGCCCCGAAAGATCTAGGAAATCATTCTCGATACGCGTCCAATACTTAAGAATACCGTTATCGTATAACACGACCCGCTGAAGATTTGTATCGCTCCTATAACTTTCGCGTAATCCCGAGTTAAGCCTGCAATCTTCCGGGTCTATAGCAATCGAACGACGGTCTACCTTGCCGTTTTTATAGAAAAAATAGCCGTAACCGTGGAGTATCTCCGTTCCCTCAACCAAATTGGTCAGTGCCGGATACCCTGTAGCAGAGGCTTGTGCTATCCCCTGGGTGGTACTGGTCTCCTCACCGCCGCTTTCAGCTCTGGCTGTCAACACGGAAAGCGGCAGTAAACCCACGATCATTATCAATGCGAGTAAAAAGCTGAGCCATTGATTTCGTTTACTTGTTTTCATTTAATTTCCTCCTTTACAAAAATATAGATGTTTTTAGCCGAGTATCTTCGCAGGTTACTGCATAACATTACCTTTCCAAAGAAAACCAATTGTTTGATTTTCTTTGGAAAAGCAAAAGGGCGATGGCGGATGATTTCCGTCCCGCCCTCTGCTTAAATCCTTTGACTCGGTTTCCCGATATTATTGGTTATTAGTTATTTGCTCTCTTTTTGCGAGAATACAGTGTTGTTCCCGTAAGTGAAGCAGCGGATACAAGCAACAGTGTAATCCAAAGAGCCTTCATACTGTTGTCACCGGCCTTAGGTGCCTCGGAATCCTGTGGCGCCGGAGGAGTTACAGGCTTCTTTGCGCTATAGCTGTTGGTGAATCCGATTTCTTCGAGCGGATTGTTGTGATCCATCTCGTTGTTCTGGTCGAACTTGAAGAAGGACCAGTCCCCAACGCTTTCGTAGCTGTCGGCAAACACCGGAATGGCGTAGAACTTAGTCTCATCATAAGTCCAGCCATCAGCATTGCCCTTGACCTGACGGATAACAAAGCCCTCAGACAGATTACCGGCCTGATCTCCGCTGAGTGTAAAAATAAATTTACCCTCATATGTCTTTTCGCCATTAGTCTCTACGGTATCCTGCACCAGTGTATAGATTGTAGGAGCTCCGAATTCCTCAATAACGAAGTGGAATGTTTCCTGACCAGGAGTCATTTCGCCTGTCTTCTTTACAGTGAGTTTGAAAGGAACCTCAACACGAACGCTGCCACGCTCCCGCTGTGGCTCAAGCACAAGACCGCAGTCGGTACATTTCACAGCGTACTCGTAAGTCGCTCCGCCCTCATGATCCGGTGTATGTGGCTGAACAACATCATGATGCTCTGCATTATATCTGCAGACATGAGCGTGTCCGTCGGCTCCTTTATATCCCCACTCAGAGGTATTGAAATCATGGTTGTCGTTGAGTGCTCTGTACGGAATTGCATCAATAGGATTGTCACTCATATCAAACAGTTTGCCACAAAGAATGCACTCATTATAAGCGTCCCAGCCTTTCTCCGTACAGTTCGAGTCCTTCTCCGGAACAGGGTTGAGGGAACCGTGAGTACAATTAACCTTAACAGTACAGGTTGCTGTTTTTGTTCCGGCCTTTGCGGTAATGATTGCCTCGCCAGGGGCTGCTGCATTTACTTCACCCGTGGTAGGATTAACGGTTGCAACCTCTGGCTTATTAGAAGACCAAACTACCGTGTCGGTAGAATCGCCTGGAGTTACGGTTGCTGTCAGACTTGTGTCATTGTCACCGGCATTCAGAGTCAATTCGCTCTTATTAAGAGAAATGCCAGTTGCAGGCTTCGGTGCGGCAGTGATGGTGACCGCAGAGCTGTTGGGATCAAAATTCAGCACATAGTCGCCATCGACCGAATCGGAAAAGACTTGATCCGTGATGGAGATGACCGGATTCTTGCCGGCAGCCACGCCCTCCTTCACCTTGCAGGTGAAGTTGACCAGCACAGTATCGCCGGTGCTGGTATACTCACCAGCGCCATAGCTGGCATATATCTTGGTGGAAGGGGCAAATTCTGCCGCATGGGCCCCCAGTTTAGCCGCCAGCCCGTCCGGGCAGCTGCCATTGATGAACTCCAGCTCCTCCGGGATTACCAGTTCAAATTGCACAGACTGCAATTTTACTACCGGACCGAGAATCGCCTGATAGGCAATGGTGTCGCCGGGTTTCGCGGTGGTTTTGTCCGGTTTGATTGTAAATGTGATCGCCGGATGCTCCGATGGATCGGCAAATGCAGGCGTCGCAATTGCCATCAATGCAAAAACCATGATAAAACAAAGTAATAGTGATGTAATTCGCTTGTTCATAAATAAGCTCCTTTTCTTTATATTTATTTGCGGGGCTTTTTTTACGCACCCTTCCGCCGCCTCGCTTAGTTGCAGTCGGGGTGGGGAGATTTCTCTCCGATTTATTTCTTAAACCGTGTGCCTCCCTCATAAAGCGTATGAAGCAGGCGCCGGTATTAAGACTTGAAAAGAATGGTTACCAAAGCGGCTGTGTTTTGTTCACATGCTTGAGCAGCTGGGAACAGTCCTTGATGTTGACAGCAGAATCCCCGTTTGTGTTCGCACATTTCAGCGCATAGGTATCGGTCAGCAACTGGGTCTTGTTCACATGCTTGAACAGCCGGGAGCAATCCTTGATATTGACGACGCCGTCCCCGTTTACATCTCCAAGCAGCCAAATCTCCGCATTCAGCGTTTTCATATCGCCGCCTACGGTTACCGTATATTCCCGTGTGGCATGGTTTTTCTTCGACACCTGCACGGTATAGGTGCCGGCAGTAATCGAAGGAATGTCATAGACTGCGGTGTATTTTCCGGAGCTGTCTTTTGTTCCGCCCGGAACCGTTACGGTGTACCCTGGCTCCGCACTGCCTTCGGCAAATAGGGAAAAAGTCACATCACTTCCGTCATGGAAGCTCACCACCTGACCGTGCAATCCGGAGGATACGGCAAGGGAATATTCGACCGTAACGGTGGTTCCGTTTCCCTCTGCTTCTGTGACCAGCGCCCTATTTCCGTTCACATAGGCGTCCATGATCTCGGGGTCGGCTAAATAATAACCATCCTCGCAATCCAGAATCACCTCGAATCGGTAGGATCTGCCAGCTACAAAGGACGTATTTTTTCCCAGCTGTGCTCCGCTTTCGACATCATACCAGGAATAATTCCGGACAGTAACGCCGCCTGGCACCCCGCTAATCCAATTATTGTTGAATTCAGGGTAAGAACCCGCCCATGGATATGGTGCGCCCAATGACAGATAATCATAATCGACGACATCCGGCTCCGGTGTCAGATCAATGGTATATGCCAACGCGGATTTATCATACGTTACTTCCTTATAGTCCGCAGCGGTGTTAAAATCGTTATTCATCCTCAGCTTGACATTTGTATTGAGATAATAGCCAAATGTGATATCGTAATGCTCAGGACCGTTGTGGAAGGTCATCCCATGCTTCCCCGTACCCACCAGCTTGATCCGATAGGTATAGTCGGGATCAATCACCTCGTCAGGGCTCGTGCTGTAAGCAACTCCGTTTTTGATTCGCTGAATTTCCTTAATCTCAAAATCAAAATGGCTGTCATTCGGTCTGATGCTCACTCCGCCGACCAGGCTTCCTGCCCGCAATCCGGTAACGGTACCCCAAGCGCTTTGGATTACCTCGGAGGGATGGGAGGCCAGGGACACCCCCATGGACCTTTCATCATTGGCGACACGAACATCTATACTGTCACATTCCCGGTTGAGGCCCCGGATCTTGATCTTTGGCGGGTTATTCTTATCGAATTTATACCCATCATAGCCGTCCTTGAGGTTCACACGGATGAAGCGATAATACTGGTCCCCCAATATCGCGGGAACACTGCCGTTTCCGGTCAGGTCCCATATGTCCTCGTGTTCCCAGTAGCCCTGCCTATCCTCGATGGTGTAGGGAGCACTCCCATCCACAGTGAAGGTGCCGCTGGTGTAATCCCCCTGCGCCAGGGGCTGGCTGATATCCAGATAGACGGTGTCAATGGCCTGGGCCCGATCCACCCACTGCACCACCTTTGCGCCCTTGTAGCCGGTCGAAACCTGCTTCTTTACCCCGTTGGTTTCCAGCATGAGGTCATATTGCAGCTCCATGGTGGTCAGTGCATCCACATCGGATTCATTAATGTAGTAAGTCACCGAAAACGGCTGGTCTCCTGACGCGGGAACACTGGGAAAATGCACCATGCCCTGTCCCGTATGGTGGTCACTAACGAGCATCCGAATATATCCGGTGGAATATTCGTTGGAATAGCTGTACCCGAACACACGCAGCATCGGGGAAATCGGATACATAACAAACGTCACCTGATGCTCGCTCTCCGCGGTGGTATCCACCTGGGGTGCGCTGAAGCCTCGCTCGCCGTATTCCATCGGCTCACTGTCCAGCAGGACCTCCTTCACGCCGTAGGCGTTGGAGATCACCTTGGCTATGCTGCCCTGCACGCCGAACGACGTACCCTGGAAAATCATGATCGGCCCGCCGTTTTTAACCCACTGGCGCATATTGCCCCGCACATACCAGTTTCCGTCGTGCACATCGGTAAAGATCGCGCCGTTTTCACTGATAAGGTGCGGTATTAGATCATCCATCATACTCAGTGCATCATCGAAAGTCGCGCCCGGAATATCGTTATAAAGTAACCGGTAATCCCAGTTTCTGTCATAAAAGCTTTGCATCTTCCCGCCTATCACCAGACGGCACTGGTCCAGCTTATCGGTGGTGCGCATGAAATACGCATCGTTGATCTGCATGGTCAGATGGTCAAGATGGCTGGCATACACATCCCCAACCAATATCTGGGCGATGGATTGCCGGAAAAAGCCGCCGTTTACCACCAGCTCATACTTTCCCCGATTCTCCGGCGTGGGGGTGCTGTGCAGAACCACCCGGTCGAAGGTACCTCCGTTGATGGTGACGCTGCCGCCTGCTTCTCCCCGAATGGCTTGCAGCCGGCGGGAAAGATATCGCTCCTCCCTCTCGCCCAGGGGACTGGTCACCTGCGTCAGTACCTCGCCGCCGTTAAAAACAGCCGTACCGGATACACTGATGGCGCACTTCGTATACTGATTATCTTTAGAGGGACACAGCATCTTGACCGTGCCGCTCTCCATAACCAGCGTACCTTCACTCACATTGATAAACTCATAGTAGAATTCCTGATTAAACTCGCCGATCAGGGCGCCGCCCCCCACGCTGTCGCGGATGGTCAGGCGGGCATCCTTATCACATATATTGATCAGATACCCCTGCGCAACCTCCGAATAGTATTTCGCATACGCATTGACGGTGTGTCCGTTCAGATCCAGCACCTTGTCCATGGCCATCGACAGGAAGATGATGTTGTCCTGATGCAGACCGGTGCGTCCGTTGAGGTCTTTTGTTTCAATATCCGCGATAACCTTCACCACCGAGCAGTTCGTTGTATATTCCAGGGCTCTTCTAAGCTCATCCCAAGTGGAGACCTCTACCGTGCTGTCCGCCGCGCTTGCCGTCACCGCCGAAAAAGGCACCATCGGCAGGAGCATAGCCGCCGCCAGCAGAAAACAAAGCCATTTAATTTTCTTCATAGCGCTTCACCTCCGTTTAATTTGAGTCGCAGTCACATAGCATAAATCTGATCCATCAGATATTCGGCGGTCATCGAGCCATAGAAAAACTGGTCTATGAGACCGTTTTTCTTCGCTTCCCGGATGTCCCTCGCCGCCTGTTTTTCGGAGTTGGAGTCAACAATGAGGGCTATTTTGCAATCGGGACATGTTGTTTTTACTTCGTCCCGAAGACTCAGCCTCTCACACAGCATCCACGGAGTGTACCCCGTCACCTCCATCAAGAGAACAAACGGCTTATACACATGGCACAACTCGACTGTATCCTTCGGAGACTCCGCACGAATCACGTCGATATCATAGTCCGAATTCTTGAAAGCAGCCGCTACGGAATCACCAAACAGAAAATTCTGCATATCGACCACAATTCTTTTCATCGAACCATCCCTCCTTTTCATTTGTGTTATATCCGATGATTCCGCTTCATCTTTTTCCCGATATCATTATATCAAATAAAAATTATTGTGTCTGTCCTCAAAATAGTGGACAAATGCAGGCTGATTTGTAAACAAATCATGAACGCGCAGCAGCTTTGTACCTAAAATCAGAAATGCCGCCCGGCTTTTAAAAAGCAGGACGGCTGTATGTGAATACACACAATCATTTCCGTTGTTGTTTATTTATCGGGCTTCCTCGTGTTCTTCAAGCCAGCATCCGGGCACGACCATCCGTTTGCCGACTGCGGCAATCATCAGGCGGTTACGGTTTGAATAACCGGTTTTATCCAGCATGCGGTTAATGTATGTCCGTACCGAGGATTCAGCCACATTCAGTTTTACTGCGATCTCGGCATTGGTTTTTCCTTCGCAGAGCAGGCGCAGGGTTTCCATCTCACGGTCGGACAGCTCGCAGGAAAGCGTATTCCCGAGCCGAACAGTCGGCACGCTGTCCGGCCAAAAGCGTTTGCCCGAAAGAGTGCCTTCTATTACGCCTACAAGGTCGCCGGAAGGAGAATCCTTATACCAGAAGCTGTCGGCGCCGATTCTTCTTGCCCGATCGAGAAATCTCCCTTCCAGCATAGAGGTCACCATAACGATTTTTATCCGAGGATAGAGCTTCTTGATCGATTCGGCAGCGGTCAACCCGTCCGAGTCGCTTTCGGTGCATATATCCATAAGAATCAGATCAACATCCCCCTCGCCGCAGCGACTAAGCGCCGCATCGGCACGGGACAGCGCTCCCGCGACCTCGCACTCTGCGCATTTTTCCGCACATGTGCATAGATACGTTCTCGCCAGCGCCTGATCTTCAACAATCAGTATTCTGTTTTTAGCCATAGATTATACCCTCCCCCGAATTTCCGGATTTCGGCATCTCAATCACCAGAGAAAACTCCGGCAGGCTCTGCACCGTCATCCTGCCGCCTGAATTTTCGATCCTGTGACGCAGATTTGTAAGACCTCCGCCCTCCGTAATCTTTTCCTTTGGCGGCTTGCCGTTATTGCGTATCATGACTGTATAGCTGTTTTCGTTTTCCCAGATATTTGCGTAAATTTCGGTTGCTTTGGCATATTGAATGGCGTTGTTCAGGCATACCTGCATGGCAGTGTACATAAGCTCCGCCTCACCGTCCGTCGGTTCTTCGCCTCTTATTCTCACGCTCACGCCGCTGGTTTTGGCGCTGTCAAGCAGCTTTTTCTTTGCCGGCAGGCAGATCGCATCCCGAAAGGCAATAACATTCTCCCATTCACGGCACACGGTATCCGCGTCAATACTGCCGATTTCTCCCGCCAGGTACTGCTTTGTCAATGTAATACATGCGGCAAGACTGTCGTGCATGGCAGATTTTGCGGAAAGCAGCTCCTTTTCCCGTGCCAATGCCCCGACATTACCGGAAAGCTGCTTCAATTTCTCCGAATCCTCCGCCAGCTTTCTGCTGTCGTCGGCAAGCTGCACCAAAGCACGCTGCAGCTCGGTAACGTCGGCGGCGGTGAGCTGTATGTAATTCTCCCCGTACCTGTCGGTAACCTCTGTTTTTTCAAATCTCCATACGGTTTTGTCGGGAAACCGATAGGTATTCTCTACATTCGGAATCTGCACTATTCCCTTCGGAAGAGCAGACAGCGCCTCCTCAACCTCGTCCAGATACTGCATATCGCTGTCAAGCAGATACCGGCTCAATTTATACATTTGCCGGTTGCAGAGAACAATGCTGCCCGAGCAATCAAAAAAACATGCGGCAGTGGGAAGCCGGTCAAAGCTTTCCTTAATGGCATTAAACCCCACGTGTTTCAATCTGTGCACCGCTGCAACCTCCTATCAGTGTGCGAACAAGCCACAAGCCGTCCTCCTGCTTAACCGAAATGTTTGAAGAAACAAGAAATGACAAATCAACAGAGCTCTCCACCGACAGATCCATCTCGCTGTCGGAAACAGATATGAACAGAGACTGCAGCCCGTCTACCGTTGCTTCCGCGACAGTCTTCAACAGATTAAACAGACGCGCCACCTCTGACGTATACATAGGCTTCGTTGTATGGTATGCCACGCTGCATTCCGTGCCGCAAGCGGTCATGACCCGCACCGCTTCATCTACAGTCAGCCGAATCTCCTGCTGCGGCAGAAGCTCGTATTCCAGGCTGAGAAAATACAGATTGGCGCTGCGCTTGATGTATGTGCCGAGAAGAAGAATTCTTTTCAGCAGGTTTTTTATTTCGGCAGGTTCGGCACCCTCACACTGTTTCAGCAGTTGCCCGATTCTGATTATCTGCTTTCCGTACATTGCCTCCAGATCATCATAAATACGGTTTTTTTCAATCAGCTCATGCAGCTTTTTCTGTATGAGATAGGCCTCCTGTAATCTCTCTTTGTTGTTTTTAATTTTTGCCTTGTTTTCACTCAGCTTCGCCCGCAGCTCAGTCAGCGGGCGTACATTATCCTGCCAAACGGCATATCCGCCGTTGATCGGCGCCGAAGAAATGCGTATTCCGTTGGGACGGATAACCTGAAGCCCCTCTTTCGGACAAACCATGTCTTCACCTGCGGCGCGGGAACGGAGAACTATATTTCCGCTGCGGTCCGCGATGCATGCCGCCAGCGTCGTCGCCTCGAACAGTTCGACATAGCCCGTATTGGACTGTATCATTCGGCAATTTATACAGCTTTCATAAATCGCCGCATACAGAAGACAAAACATCACATTCATGTCGCCGAACCACCAGCGTACAGCCGGCAGCCCCGACAGATACAAAATCCCGTACAGAACCGTTATGCAGGCTATCATAAACGGCCTCATCCTTTTTTCGCTGCCGCTGGGGACGCGGCTTTTCTTCAAAAGGAGGACAAGGGAAAAAATCATGCACGCAACCATCCAGCCCATGCTGCAGAAGTAAAAAATGCCGTGGGAATAGCCATAATTGTCCGGCACGCCCGGCACACCGCTGTCGAATGCAAACACCTGCTGGTGCAGGTCGTTGGTAATCACCAGCAAAAACAGTATGCCCGGCACAGCGGCCAAAAAGCCGGCCTTTTCGGTCAGACGGTATTCCTCCGATTTTCCCAGAGACAGCGCAATATACACTCCCAGCAGCGGTATAAACAGCATGGGCAGATAGTAGAGATACCAAATATACCGCGCCACTGTCAGGTCGGTGACAAACTCATATTTCAGCGTACGCAAAATAAGCCACACCAGCATCAGCGCCGCGGTCAGGCGCAGGCAGTGCAGTGCCTGTGTCTGTATAATGCGTCGGTCAAGGGAATAGCCCCACAGGGAAAACAGCAGCAAATACAGTGCCGCGCGGGTATAGCTCATCCAAGCGCCGCCGATGTCGAGCATGGCCAGCATCCGGCAGGAATAGGCCGCCGCAATGATTGTAAAAACCAGGATCATAGGGAACAGCTGTTTCGTATTCCGTTTCATAGGGGAAATCTCTCGCTTTCTCTCTCGCAGACAAGGATCGCTTCCTTGGCAATTTTATGCGTTTTTCGGCAGGGCGATTCCGAATGTGCATTTACCAAAGACAGTATACTAAAGCATTATCAAATCTCA
>ENA-OUQC01001297-OUQC01001297.1-human-gut-metagenome-genome-assembly--contig:-NODE-1297-length-13479-cov-4.496871_pt1 | contig 13479 bp, 16 predicted proteins | sample MGYA00237942_ERZ548815 | MGnify/ENA primary metagenome ERZ548815 (study PRJEB26490, sample SAMN05194722) | human gut metagenome | biome: terrestrial biome; feature: human-associated habitat; material... | reverse complement strand
CGCTTCGATCAGGCGGGAAAGGCGCGCGTCGGGTTCGAAGAAGTGGTTGCCGGGGCATGGGCAGGGTTACGTCGAGGTACCGGGAACGGAGAAGCCGCATCATCTCGCGGGGCTTCGGTGATGGATGCGTGAAGCCGACCTGATGGGTCGGCTTCGTTTGGGTGGATATGCGTTTACAGCGCCAGCGCTTCGATCAGGCGGGAAAGGCGCGCGTCGGGTTCGAAGAAGTGGTTGCCGGGGTTCATGGTCAGGGTTACGTCGAGGTGCTGGGAACGGAGGATTTGCACTGTCTCGCGGGTGGCGGAACCGACGGCTGCAAGGCGGGGGTTTTTGGTAAATTCCTCGCGGTCGCCCAGCGACAGGCGGACGCGGGCGTTGGGGACGCGGGGCGCGTTTGCGCGCAGGAAGTCCAGAAAGTCGTCGTACCAGAGGGAGCCGGAGGCCGAGGCAATATGGGTGAACCTGTCCGTGCGATAGAGGGCGTAGAGGGCGAACAGCCCGGCCAGCGAATAGCCGCACAAGGCGCGGCGGGTGGGCGCAAGGCCGAGCTCGCGCTCAGCGGCGGGCAGGATGGATTCGGTGAGGGTTTGAAGAAAGCGATCCGCGCACCCGCCGAACGCGCCGCCGCCGCGAAAGCACGCGGGCGCGGGCCACGGGGACAGCGAGTCGTTCCAGTCGCCGGGGTCGACGACGAGCAGGTTTTCATGCGCCGGAACGGAAATGCGCGTTTCGTCCGGGTCGGCGATCACGCAGACCAGCGGCGCGGACGGGTTTCCGGAAAGCTCCGCGCGCGTGCGCGTGCCGGCGAAGGTGGTATTCACGATTTTTGCATGTTGCTCGGAAGCCGCTGCGGAATCGACAGGCTCATACGCTGCGCGCGGCTCGATGAGCGCGCGGGAAGCGGTAGGCGCAGGTGCGCGCGGCTCGATGGGCGCGTTGGGAGCGGCGGGCACGGCAGGTACGCGCGATCCGGTGGGCGCGCTGGAAACGGTGGATGCGGCGGAATCGTTGGACGCGGGTTCCGCGGGAACCGCATTCGCGTGATTTTCGACGGAATTGGCGGGCGCGTTGTCTGCATCAAAAGGCACGCCGCTTACGGGGGTGGCAGGCGGCGTGCGGGGGGCGGGAGTATTGGGGGTCACAGGGATTCCAGCAGGCGCACGACGTCGCCGACGGTATGGAGGTCGCCGAGCTTATCGTCCGGAATCTGCACGCCGAACTCGTCCTCCAGCGTCATGACCATGGCGACCATGTCCACGGAGTCGATATGAAGATCGAGCACGAAATCGGAGCTCGCGTTGATCTGGTCGGCGGGAACGTCGGTATATTCGCTCAGCATGCGGATGATTTTCTCAAGCATATTCGTTGTCCTTTCCGCGGCGTGGAAACGCCGTCCTTCGTATCATCCTGTTTATTATACGCTTTCAGGTGCAATTTGTCCTGTTTTCACGCAAACGTTTACAATAAATTTTGATGTTTCCCGGGCGTGTAGCGGCGCGGGGCGCTTTTTCTGTACCATACGGGTACGCGCGGTGCACACGCGCGGACGAGGAAGGGAGGGCTTCCCGATGGAAGAAGCTCAGATTGTCTCTCCCGCGGAGGCGGAGAGCGCGCCCGCGGAGACGGTTCCGGCGGACGCGGAGGCGGCAGGCCGGCGCGAGGCGTTCGAGAGCCTGATTCGCGGCGAATACAAGGCCGAGTTCGACGAGCGCGTGCAGCGCATCATCGACCGGCGGTTCAGGGATCTGAAACGGCTTGAGGCGCAGGCCGAGCGGGCGAAGCCGCTGTTTCAGCTGCTTGAAAAGAGGTACGGCGGGGAAAACGCGGAGCCCCGGGAGAGGGCGGCGGCGGATCTTGCGCGCCGCTGGCAGCTGGACGCGCGGATGGCGAAGGAAATCTATCCCGGCTTCGATCTGCCGAAGATGCTGGCGAACGACCGGTTTACGGCGCTTCTGCGCGCCGGGGTGGATGTGAAAACGGCGTATGAGGTCGTCGACGGGCGCGCGCTCGTGGCGAACGCCATGCGCTACGCCATCGGCCGCGCCCGGGAAAAGACGATCGGCGACATTCGCGCGCGGCTCAACCGTCCGCAGGAAAACGGCGCGGACGGCGGCGGCGCGACGCGAATCGGGCCGCCGCGCGTGAAGGACATGACGAGGAAGCAGCGCGAGGAAATTGAAAAGCGCTGCGCGCGCGGGGAAAAGGTGTTTTTCGACTGAGAAAGGAAGGGAACGCATGCGCATGTTGCTTCAGCTTTTTGCGACCAATACCACCGAAAGCAAGCTCGCGGGAAACGATCTTTCCGCGGAGATGAAGACCTATTACGAGAAGCGGCTGATCGATCTGGCCGAGCCCAAGCTGGTGCACGACCAGTTTGGCGACAAGTATCCCATTCCCGCCGGAAACGGCAGGACGATTGAGTTTCGCAAGTACGACAGTCTGGCCAAGGCGACCACGCCGATTGTCGAGGGCGTGACGCCCACGGGCAACGACCTGAACGTTTCCAGCGTACAGGAGACCGTGATGCAGTACGGCGACTGGATTCAGATGTCCGACCTGCTGGAAATGAGCGCGGTGGACAACAACGTGCTGCAGGCGACGCGGCTTCTGGGCGCGCAGGCGGGACGCACGCTGGACTCCATCACCCGCGACGTGCTGGCGGGCGGCACGAACGTGATCTACGCGCCGTCGCACGCGAACGGAACGACTGCCGCCGTGACCTCGCGCAGCGCCATCGACGAAAGCTGCAAGCTGGACGGCGATTTGATCTTCCGCGCCGCCGCGCAGCTGAAGGGCATGAACGCCGAGCCGATTGACGAGGCGTATGTGGCGATCATTCACCCTTACGTGGCCTACGACCTGATGCGCTCGCAGGAATGGATCGACGCGCACAAGTACGCCTCGCCCGAGAACCTGTACGCCGGCGAAATCGGAAAGCTGGCGGGCGTGCGGTTTGTGGAGAGCACGGAGGCGAAGATCTTCCGCGGCGCGAACCTGACCGCGGGCGCGTACAGCCTGACGGTGGCCTCGTACAACGGCAGCGCGTCGGAGTCCTCCGCGACGCACGGCGAGGTTTCGGCGTATATGGCGGTGGTGAAGGAGGCGCTGGACGACGCGTCGGCGGCGAAGCTGGTGGGACGCGAGGTGCTGATCAAGGGACAGAAGGCGATGATCAAGGGCGTGGAGACCAGCGGCAAAAAGCTGTTCCTCGCCGCCGCGCCGTCCGCCGCGCCCGCGGCGAACGACGTGATTTACCCCTCCGGCGGCGGCGCGAACGGCATTTCGGTGTTCGCCACCATCGTGCTGGGCGCGCACGCCTACGCGGTGACGGAGCTGGAAAACGGCGGGCTTGAGCACATCGTGAAGCAGCTGGGCTACGGCGACGACCCGCTGAACCAGCGCTCGTCCGTGGGCTGGAAGGCGACGAAGTGCGCCAGGCGGCTGGTGGAGCCGTACATGGTGCGCATCGAGAGCGCGTCGTCCTACGCGCCGAACGCCGCCGCGAACTGAGAAGGAGGAAGGAAAAAATGCCGAAGCTTGTGAACATTCGTCTTTTCAAGGACAACCGCAATTACGCCGGGGACGTGTTTGTGTCCGTGAACGGCGAAAGCTATCTGATTCAGCGCGGCGTGACCGTGGCGGTGCCGGAGTACATCGCCGAGGTGCTGGAATCCAGCCAGCGCGAGGATGAAAACGCCGCCCTGCGCATGGAGCGCGCGGAACGAAGCTACATGGACAGGCTGAGCAAGGCGGTGTAGGCCGCGGGCCGCGGGGGGCGGGGGCGCATGTTCCTCCGGCCCCCTTCGGCGAGGACGGGAGGGGCTTTATGACGATCACGTATGCCATTGAAATCGCGGACGAGATGCGGCCGAACCTGTATTCGAAGGAGGAAAAGACGCGCTGGCTGAGCGAGCTGGACGGGCGAATCCGAAACGAGATTCTCTTGGGGCGCGAGGGCGTGGACGCGGGCGCGCCGCCGGACTACCACTGGCAGACCGACGCGAACAAAGCGCTGCTGGCGGAGGTTCCGTACGACTACCTTTACACCTACTGGCTGTTCATGCGCATCGACTACCTGAGCGGCGAGACGACGCGGTTCAACAATTCCGCGGTGCTGTTCAACACGGCGTGGATGAACTACGCCAATTTCATCAACCGCACGCACCCGCTGCGGACAGCCGGGCGCGTGGGCGGCGTATAGAAGGAGGGATGAGCGCATGCAGCCGATTCTTCGCGCGGCGCGCGTGAAAACGCACACGGTGAGCGCGTTCAAGGGCATATGGCGCGCGGGGCGCGCGCCGGAGGGCTATTTCGCGGACGCGGTGAACCTGACCTCCGCCCAGTACCCGGCGCTGTCCACGCGGGCGCAGCGCAGGGTGATCAACGACTGCGCGGGCGTTACCGCCATGTACAGCCACGACCGCATGCTGTGGCTGGACGGCACGGCGCTGTATTACGGTGACGACGAAGTGGGCGCGCTGACGGCGGGCGAAAAGCAGTTCGCGTCGATGGGCGCGAACGTGGTGATCTATCCGGACAAAAAGCTGTTGAACACGCGGACGCTTTCGCTGACATCCTTGGACAACCTTGTGACCGTGACGGGCGCGAGCGCGAGCGCGTCGCACGCCGACGGCAGCGCGGCTTCCGCGACGAGCTATGCGAAGCTGGCGGCGGCCGGCATCGGCGCGGGCTTCCGGGCGGGCGACGCGGTACGGATTTCGGGCTTTACGTCGGAGGAGCTGAACGGCACGTTCATTTTACAGACGGTCTCGGACGACTTCGTGGTGATTCTGGCGCTGGCCGGAGAGGGCGAAACGGCGGCGGGCGAAGTAACGCTTTCGCGCGAAGCGCCCGATCTGGATTTCATCTGCGCCTACGGCAACCGCGTGTGGGGCGTGTCGAACGCGGCGCACACGGTGTACGCGTGCAAGCTGGGCGACCCCACGAACTGGAACGCGTTCGAGGGCATTTCCACCGATTCCTACGCCGCCGTGGTGCCGTCGCCGGGCGCGTTTACCGGCATGAGCGCGTATCTGGGCAGCGTGATGCTGTTTAAAGAAGAAGAAATCGTCAAGCTGTTCGGAACGAAGCCCTCCAATTTCCAGCTGGTATCCTCGCAGATGCCGGGCGTGGAGAAGGGCGGCGCGCGGTCGCTGGCGTTTTCGGACAGCACGCTGTTTTACAAGGGCGTGAACGGCATTTACGCCTACGACGGCGCGACGCCGGTGTGCATCTCCCGGGCGCTGGGAGACGCGCGATTTCAGAACGCGCGCGCCGGGGCGCTGGACGGGCGCTACTACGTTTCCATGCGCGAGCTGCCCGCGAACACCCACGCGCTGTGGGTCTACGACACGCAGACCGGCACGTGGCAGAAGGAAGCGGCCGAGCCGGTGCGCTTCTTCGCTGGGACGGGCAGCGATTTATATTTCGCCTGCGAGAACGGGTTCATCCACTCCATCCGGGGCAGCGGGCTGTGGTACGACCCGGCGAAGGTCATCGCCACGCGGCTGTGCCTGCAGGAAACCGGCTTCGCGTGGAGCGCCGAGACGGGTCCGGTGTCGCTGGACATGCCGGAAAGGCAGCATCTGACGCGCTTGAACCTGCGCTACCGGCTCGAAAGCGGCTTCCTCAAGGTGTGGGCGCGGCTGGAGACGGACGACGCGTGGCGGCTTCTGTATCAGACGAGCGCCGCCTGCGCGGAGAAAACCGTTTCCATGCCCGCGCCGCCGGGGCGAAGCTCGTCGTTTTATCTGAAAATCGAGGGCAGCGGCGCGTGCGCGGTTACGGCGCTGTCGGAAAGCTATGAGGCGGGGAGTGACGTGTGATGCAGATCAAATTGCCCGAATACCGCGAGAACAACCCGGGCAGGACGCTCAGGCAGATTCATTCGTGGCTGTATCAGCTGAACGAGCAGCTGAGGTACCTGTTTTCCCATCTGGACGAGGACAACTTTTCCGAAAGCTTCCTGTCGGCGAGCCTTGGCGAAACGAAGGCGCTGAAAACGCGCGTGAAGGATTTGGAGGCGCCGCTCAAATGGGTTCCGCTGGCGCTGACGGGCGTGACTTCGTGGAGCGATGACGACGCGCCGATGATCGGCCGGGCGCACGGCACGGTATTCCTGCGCGGCGCGGTGAAGCTCAACAAGGCGCTGGCCGACCGCAAAGTGCTGGACATTGGGCTGGCAGACGAAATCTACCGGCCGCCGGTTCGAACGGCGCTGGCCGTGCCCACCGACGAGGGACTCGTGCGCCTGACCATTCAGAAGGACGGCGGCATACGCCTGCGCAACGACTCCGGCGGCGAAATGCCAGCCACCGCGTTCATCTCGCTGGCGTGCGCCTATCGGGCGCGGGAGGAATGAGAAGGGCGCGGGCGCGTCGGGGGCGGCTTGCCGCGTTTCTCAACGCGCGCTTTCAATGATGGGAGGGCGCAGCGGATGCGCGGGCGTTCACCGCGTTTTCTGAATCGCGCGGGCGCGGCGGGCGGCTTGCCACATTCCCGAACGCACGCTTCCAATTATGGGAGGGCTCGACGGGCGGCTTGCTGTTCCCCCAAACACGCGTTTCCAATTATGGGAGGGATTTGCATGACGAAGGTAAGCGCGAAGGCGTTCGCGGCGTTTCTTGAGGAGCGCGCGGCGAAGAAGGACGGGTACATCATGGGCGCGACGGGGCAGGCGCCCGGGCGGCTGTCGAGCCGGTGGTTTTCCCAGTACAGCGGGCGGCAATACGAAAAGGCGCTGTACTGGCGGGCGCACGCCGAGCGCGTGTGGGACTGCAACGGGCTGGCGGAGGGGTATTACGCCGACAAAACCGGGAAGCGCGTCAACGTGCGCGCGCGGGACAACTACGCCGCGTGGTGCGGCGCAAAGGGGCGCGGGCTGATTCCACCGGAGCGGCGCGTGCCGGGCGCGGCGGTGTTCTGGGGCACGAGCGCCGCGAAGATCACCCATGTGGCGTTCCTCACGCGTCCGGTTGACGAAGCGCGTCCCGAGGGCGACTGGCACATGGTGGAGGCGCGCGGCGTGCTGTACGGCGTGGTGAACACGCGGCTGCTCGCGCGCAGGCCATCGTGGTGGGGCTGGATGGATCGCTATTTCGAATACGGCGACCCGGACGAGGGCGCGACGCTGACCGTGACCGGCTCCAGCGTTCGCCTGCGCGAGGGCCCCGGCACGTCCTACGCCATCGCGGAGACGGTCAAAAAAGGCGCCCGCCTCGTCCCCGCCGTCCCCGACAGCTGGACGCCCGTCCTCCGCGGCGGGCGCTGCCTGTGGATCAAAAGCGACTACGTGAAACCGGACACCGCCTGACCCGCGTTCCCGCGGCGCGCGGCAGTGCGAAGGAGCGACGCGCGGCACGCGCTGTTGCAGAAGACCTCGCGGGCGCACAGCAGCGCGAAAGAGCGACGCGCGGCACGCGCTGTCGCGGAAGACGATGCGGACGCACGGCGGTGCGAAAGAGCGACGCGCGCGTTCGCGGAAAACGACGCGGGCGCTGCGTGCGGATTAAAAGCGACTATATAAAGGAGGGCTGAATTATGGGCTATGCGACGCTGAAGAACGGGGCGAAGGGGGAAGAGGTGCGCGCGCTGAAGCGGCTTCTGAACGGCGCGGGGTACGCGGTGAATGACGACGACGTGTTTGACGACGCGACGGACGACGCGGTGAAGCGCTATCAGAGCGACCATCTTCTGACGGCGGACGGCGAGGTGGGCGCGAGCACGTGGGCGAAGCTGGCTTCGAACCCGGCGCGCGCGCTGCCGGACGGCGCGTCCACGCGGGAAAAGACGGACTATCTGGAAAGCAGCCGCCCGGCGGGCTATGTGAGCGCCTACGACGAGCAGGTGCGCAGGCTGACCGATCAGATTCTGGGGCGGGAGAGCTTTTCCTACGACCCCGCGGAGGACGAGCTGTACAAGCGCCAGCGCGACGAATACGCCTATCTCGGCCGCCGCGCCATGAACGACGCGCGCGGCGCGGCGGCGGGACTGTCCGGCGGGTACGACAACAGCTTCGCCGAGGCGGCGGGGCAGCAGGCGTATCAGAACTCGCTGGCGCAGCTGACGGACAGCCTGCCGGAATTGTATCAGCTGGCGCTGTCCGCCTATCAGACGGAGGGCGACCGGCTGAGCGGCGCGCTGAAAACCCTGACCGACGCCGACGACACCGCCTACCGCCGCTACCGCGACGACGTGAGCGACTATGAAGCGGCGCTGAAATACTACTATCAGAAGCTGAAGGACGAGCAGAATCAGGAAAACTGGGAATTCAAAAACAAGCCCCGCGCCTCCGGCAGCCGCGGGCCCAGCCGGGAAAAACAGCCCGACGGCGACCTTGCCCGGCTCGTCGCCCTCGCCGTCACCGGCGCGAAAAAGGGCAGCGAGAAGAAGCGGCTTTCCTCTGGCGGGAAGAGCAGCTCCTGAGCGGCTCCAGCCGGGAAAAGCCGCCCTCCGGCGACCTCGCCCGGCTCATCGCCCCCGCCGTCGCAGGTGCGAAAAAGGGCGGCGAGAAGAAGCGGCTTTCTTCCGGCGGGAAGAGCGGTTCCTGAAGACAGGCTGCTTTCTTCCGGAAAACAGGCGCTTCTCCTTCGGACGGAAGCATGGTTCCGGAAAACAGGCGCTTTGCTTCCGGATAAAAAACTCGTTTCGGACGCGCCGCGCGGAGCTTTACGGCACGGGCGTGTTCTTTACCATCGGCGGCATTCTGGCGCTGCGCCCGGTGGCGTACCGGTTCGGCGCGAGGGGAGCAGAAATGCTCAGGGACATCATGACCTGCGGCAGAATCTGCCTTCTGTTCAACCTCGCGCTGCAGGCGCAGTACGCCTTCCAGAGCTATCTGGCGGTGGCGGAGAAGCCGAAATTCGCTGGTCGCCAGCGAATCTCCGGGCGTGTTCGTCTCGCTGTTTTTCATGCTGAGAAAGCGGGAGAAGTATCATTATTGATGGAAAGAAAACCGGTGGATCGTCCCTTTTGAGAGACGGCTCGCCGGTTTTTTCTGTATTCAGGTCTTAATCAATGGACAGCCGCACGCGTTCGAGGACTTCCTGCAGGAGATCGTCCGGCAGCGCTTCCACATAGGCCGCGCCGCGCGCGCCGAGATCAAGCGACTTGACGTGTTCGCAGAGGATTTCGCCGGTCGTCTTGGTACGTTCGTCCAGTCTGACGTGCATCGGGTAGTCTTTGATCTTTGTCGTGATGGGACAGACGATTCCCAGATGCGTATAGCGATAGAAGCTGGCGTTGCTGATGACCAGCGCGGGGCGGCGGCCGCCCTGCTCGTGGCCCGCTTGGGGACTGAAATTCATCATGATAATATCGCCCTGCTCGGGAATATAAGCGGCCATCAGTCGATTACCTCCCGGCCAACGTCCGCGCCGGCGTCAAACTCGGCCGGCTGATAATCGCCGTGATACCCTGCGAACAGTTCGTCAAGGCTCTTGGGACGGCTCAGCTTGCGCAGCGTGATGGTCTCCTTGTCGGCAATGATTTCCACGTTGTCGCTCTCCTGCAGACCGGCGGCGACCAGCGCGCCCTTGGGAATACGGATTCCCTGACTGTTTCCCCATTTCGTGATGGTTCCATACATCATGGCATTCACCTCTCGTCAGGCTTAGTATATACGAAAGTATATACATTTGTCAAGCGCATTCTGCCGGAAATTTTCACGCCCCGGTTTTCCGTATTCAGGGATTGAGCTGGGTGTGGCGCACAGGAATCGGCAGGTTGCGGAAGGCCGTCGCCCTGCCGCTTGCGAGACCGATGTCGTCGCCGAACCAGCCGCCCTGGCATTGCAGCTTTCCGTCGACGAAGTACAGGTAGGTCGTGCGCTCCAGATCGCCCTGCATGAAGTTGAGCGCCATCGCGCTGTCCTGCCAGTAGAGAATCTGATAGATGGAAAACCTGCCGCTGCCCTCCACCAGCTCCAGCACCTCCTGCGCGCCGGGGAAGGTGAGGAACTGCTCGCGGGTGATCTCGATGCCCTCGATCTGGTAGAACTGGACGTTCTCGGGGTCGGACGCGTCCACGCCCAGAAACGCATTATCATAGTCTTTAAACGCAGCGTAAGCCATCAGCACGCCGCGTGTGCTATACAGATCATAAATCAACGGAGCGTTTTTGACCTCCACGGGGCGGCCGTCGAGCACAATCCACGCGAGGGAGCTGCGGTCGAAATCCTTGCCGTGGCAGATATAGAAGACTTCCGGGCTGAAGCTGTCGATGTCGAGCGTCCAATCCCAGATGACGTCCTTCTGGGCGAGCAGCCACGCGTTCGTCTGTGTGACGTACCACACGCGCCCGTTGGTCGTCCAGTCGGCGTCGTCCAGCGTCTGCCGCACGACCACGAACGCGCCGTCCGATTCGGCGCAGGGGAACGCGAAGATGTTCGTCGCGGTCGCGGCGTCCCGGTCGACCTCCAACACCCGGGCGCGCGCTTCGTCCTCGCTCATGGCGGTATTCCGGCGCGGCTCGCCCTCCGACGGGGTGACAATCGAAAGCTCGCCCGCGCTGGCGGTCTGGATTTCGCCCGACGTGGCATTCCGGATTTCGCCCGCGCTGGCGTTCTGAACTTCGCCCGCGCTCGCGGTGCGGACTTCCGACGGGCTTGCCGTCTGATTTTCGCCCGGCGCGGCGTTCCGATTCTCTCCCGCGTTCGCGCTGCGAACCTCCGACGGACTCGCCGTGCGGATTTCGCCCGACGTGGCGTTCCGATTTTCGCCCGCGCTCGCATTGCGGACTTCCGACGGGCTCGCCGCGCGGATTTCGCCCGCGTTCGCGGTCTGGACTTCACCCGGCGTGGCCGCGCTCAGCGGCTGGAACGCGGAGACCGGCGCGCCCGCGCGTCGGGCCTGCTGCGCCACCAGCGTCAGCACGAGGAGAAACGCCGCGGCCACCGCGGCGGCGGGAAGCAGCAGCCTGCGCGGCGAAAGCCCCCGGCGCTTCTGAAGCCCGCGGCGCATTTCGGCCTCCAGCCGCGAAAGAAACTGCCCGGAGGGATGAACCATCCTCATGGACTCGCGATACGCTTTCTGCATTCGAAATCCTCCTTGCCAGAAATGACCTTCCTCCGCCCGAAGTCCTTCCTCCGTTCGCGCGGTGCTCCGCTCTCGAAGCCCTTCCGTCCGCGCGTGCCGCGGCTTCGTTTGATGCGCTTCCCGCCGGGAAACGTCTTCCTCCGTCCACGCGGCATTCCGCGCCCGAAGTTCTTCCGTCGGCGCGTGCCGGGGCTGCGCCCGATATGCTTCCCGCCGGGAAACATCTTCCTCCTCTCTCGCGTGCCGCGGCTTCATTCGAGGTTCTTCCCGCTGAAAACGATCGTCCTCCGTCCGCGCCCGAAGCCTTTCCCGCCGGGAACGCGCTTCCTCCAGCCGTACATCATTCCGGATTTCCCGCTCGACATTCTTCATTCGAAGCCCTCCCCGCTGAGAATGCGCTTCATCCTTGCGCGCGCCCGGGACAGCTGCTTGCGCACCGCGTCGGGTCTGCGCTTGAGGACGCCGGCGATTTCGCCGGACTTCAGTCCCTCATAATAGAACAGGTGGATGAGCATCCGGTCGTCCTCGGACAGCGCGGCCAGCGCGTCCGCCAGCGCCGACGCTTCGTCGCTCTGCGCCGCCGCCACCTCCACCTTATCCCGAAGCTCCACGCGCCGGCGCCACAGCGTGCGCCAAAGGCTGTTGGACTTGTTCACCGTCACGCGGATCAGCCACGCGCGGCGCGCGTTTTCGGTGGGGAAGGTCGGGTTGCGGCTGACGAGCTCCAGAAAAACCTCCTGACAGATGTCCTCCGCGTCGCTCCGGCTGCGCGTTCGGGCGTAGGCCAGCCGATAGATCGGAAGCGCGTACACCGAAAGCACGCGCTGAATATCGCCGTCGTTCTGCAACCGCATTCGCACACACTCCTTCCCTTTATAAACGCGCGCCGGGACGCGTTTGTGACCGCGTTTTCAAAAAAATTCCTCCGCGCCCGAAAAACGGGTTCGGAGGAATTTTTCACCCAAGACTTACTTGCCGATGAGCGCGTTGTACGCGTCCGTGTATTCGACGGTCAGCTCGTCGCGCCACGCCTCGATCTGGGCGCTCTGGGCGGTCTGGACGAGGTAGTCGCAGATGCTCTCGTGCATCTCGTCGGTCATGTCCACCGCGCCGCCGGGAATGTCGCGCACGTAGTGCAGAATGTGCACGCCGTAGTTGGTGACGACGGGGTCGCTCACGTCGCCGACGTTCAGCATCTTGTCGCTGAACGCGCCGTCGGTGAACTCCTGCATATAGGTGGTGCTGTCGCGATGCACCGGATAGCCGTCCTGAAGCGTATCGCCGGTCATGCCGGGATCCTCGCCGTATTCGGGAATCAGAGATTCAAAGCTCTCGCCGTTGTCCAGACGGGCGTAGATTTCGTCGATCTTGTCCTTCAGGCTCTCGACGATCGCGTCCGCGGCGGCCTTCTTGGCTTCGTCGTCCGCGGCTTCCTTATAGGCCTTGGTCAGCTCGTCGTCCGCCTTCAGAAGGATGTGGGTGACGCCGCGGTAGCCCTCCGGGCGATAGAGCACCTGATAGCCCAGACCGGTGTAATACTCATACGCCGCCGCGCCGGTGATGGCGCTCTTCTGCTGCTCGACGGTCTCGTTGAAGGTGTTGAGGATTTCCTCCTCGCTGATGGGGAAGTCCATCGAGGAAAGCAGCTTGTCGTACGCATCGTAGACGAGGCTGTCGCTGATGTACTGCTCCTTCTCGAAGCCCAGCGACGCGAAGTATTCCAGCGCCTCGGCGTACTTGTCCGCGTATTCCTCCTCCGGAATGTCCTCGCCGTAGACGGAGGTCATGTACTCCTTCACGGAGTCCTCAAACTTGTCGGCGTACCCCTGCTCGAGCGCGTCGTACTCGTCGCCCAGCAGCGTGCGCGCGCCCGCCTCGGCCACCTTGACCTTCGGCACGATGTTCAGAAGCAGCATGTAGTTAAACGCGCTCTCGTAGTCCAGCGCGCTGTTCAGATAGCCGTAGGACTGCATCAGCTGCGCGTAGGTGACGACCTCCTGCCGGGTAATCTCGATGCCGTTGGCAATGGCGACCACCGCGTCGTCCGCCAGCTCCGCCGGCGTGGCTTCCGCCGCCGTCGCTTCCGCTGCCGTCGCTTCCGCCGCCGTAGCCGCCGGCAGCACCTCCGCGGGCGTGCCCGCGTCCTCCGCGAACGCCCCCACCATAAGCAGCGCCAGCGCCGCGAGAAGCACCAGAACTCGATTCATACTTTTCATGTTGCAAGCTGTCCTTTCTGATGATTGCTCCACACCCTATCATAACACAAACAGCCCCGTTCAGCAAGGAGAAGTTTTGGCACGCGACCATCAGCAGCGAAAAATGGGGACGAGAAACGGTGCCTGTTGTAAAATATAATTTGACGTATACATGCCGTTATGATAAAATACAGGTGAAGCCTTCGGGCTTCCGGCAGGAAGGAAACAGATGGCGCTTGGCTTTTCACCTC
>ENA-OUQC01001296-OUQC01001296.1-human-gut-metagenome-genome-assembly--contig:-NODE-1296-length-13480-cov-5.029944_pt1 | contig 13480 bp, 10 predicted proteins | sample MGYA00237942_ERZ548815 | MGnify/ENA primary metagenome ERZ548815 (study PRJEB26490, sample SAMN05194722) | human gut metagenome | biome: terrestrial biome; feature: human-associated habitat; material... | reverse complement strand
CACTGCATATCGTCGGCAGCGTCAGATGTGTATAAGAGACAGGTTTATGGACATCCCCGGGGAAAACCTGAAGGGCGTTTATTCCGCCAATGAGTTCCTCACCCGGATCAACCTGATGAAGGCCTATCTGCCCGATTCCGACACGCCCATCCAGCACGGACAGAGGGTCGCCGTGGTGGGCGGCGGCAATGTGGCCATGGATGCGGCCCGCTGCGCCCGCCGTCTGGGCGCGGAGGTGACGGTGGTCTACCGCCGCTCGGAAAAGGAGCTGCCCGCCCGGGCAGAGGAGGTGGAGCACGCCAAGGAGGAGGGCGTTGTGTTCCGCACGCTCACCAATCCGGTGGAGATTTTGGGCTATCATAATCCCGACGACCGCCGGGACCCCAAAAACAACACCGTCTGCGGCATCCGCTGCGAAAAGATGGAGCTGGGCGAGCCGGACGAGCGGGGCCGCCGCCGTCCTGTGGCCATTCCGGACAGCCTGTTCGAGCTGGAGGCGGATTGCGTCATCATGGCCCTGGGCACCAGCCCCAACCCCCTGATCAAAAACACCACGCAGGGCCTGGAGGTCAACCAACGCGGCGGCATCGTCGTGAATGAGGATGCTCTCACCAGCCGTGCGGGCGTTTATGCCGGCGGCGACGCCGTCACCGGCGCGGCCACGGTGATCCTGGCCATGGGCGCGGGCAAGCAGGGCGCGGCCTCCATCCACGCCTGGCTCAGCAAAGCATAAGGACTGGTCATTTTGCTGCAAAGACATCCGGGAGCGATCCCGGATGTCTTCCCTTTTTTTGAAGATTTTTCTTGGAGGAAGCCTTGTAAAGCGCTGCGGAAAATGATAGAATGACAGCGCAAAAGCTTGAAAAGGCCGTGGCCTTTTCTGCGTCCCCACCTTGCAGAGGGACGCAGAAAATATTTGATGTGACCGGTTTTGCCGATAACATAAACCTATTTCGAAAAGGAGAACTCGTATGAAACTGAAAAGCAAGAAAAGCGCGCTGCTGTTGAGCTTTACCTCGCTGCTCCTCTGCTTCGCCATGCTGGCCGGATCTACCTTTGCGTGGTTCACCGATACGGCGACCACCGGGGTCAACAAGATCGTGGCCGGTAATCTGGATGTGGAGCTGCTGATGTATAAAGACAATGAGTATGCTAATATCAGTAAGGAGCCTGCTCCCATTTTTGGAAGCGAAACCAGCACAGTGGCCCAGAACAACAATCTTAATACTCTGTGGGAGCCGGGCAAGACCCAGGTGGCCTATCTGGCGATCAAGAACGAGGGCAACCTGGATCTGAAGTATCAGGTGGCGCTGAATGTGACCAATCCTGCAGACGGCAAAGACCTGTATCAGGTTATGCAGTACGCCATTGCTCCTGACGCGAAGGGAACCGATTCTGCGCTTCCTGCATGGACGGGGGGCAAAACCGTGACCCCCGGCACTCAGATCGTCAGCGGCACGAACACGACAGACGCTAATCCTGCCGGCGTCAAGCTGCCGCATGGCGAGACCCATTACTTCGCCCTGCTGGTACATATGGATGAGAACGCGGGTAATAAGTATCAGAACGGCAAGGTAGAGTTTGACCTGACGGTTTATGCCACGCAGCTGAATAGCGAGAACGACAGCTTTGGGCCGGATTATGATAAGAACGCGCCTTTCCCCATTCCGGTGACTGCCAATGTTGCTGATGCAGAGGGAATCAGCGCTGCCATTAACCAAGGAAAGGCTGCAGGTGTGCCGGTTAAAATCACCTTGACTGAAAATGTGCGCGGCGCTGATCTCAATGGTGGCGATGTGACTGTAAATGTTGCAGACAAAACGCTAACACTACTTTACAACACTCCTATTTCTCAGGGCCAGGTCACCATCATCGGCAATGAAGGAGCCAAGCTTGGTAATACAAAAAATGTAACGGTGACGGATGAAGGCAAGCTTACAATGGGTATTGGGATAGGTAATGCTAATGGTTATGAAGACATTTCTTTTAAGGTAACGAACGGCGGCACCTTGAACATTACCGGAGGAACAAATGAACATTCTGGCGGGAACGGACAACTGATAACGGCAACGGACGGAGGCTCAACGGTAAATATAAGCGAAGGAAATTTTAAATCCAGCGGAAGCCCATTTAAACTCGTTGAAGCTCAAAATGGCGCTGTTGTGAATGTGACGGGCGGCACATTTAGCTCCAGCGGTGCAGAGAGCGTGGTGTTTTATGCTAATGGCGGAACGATCAATATTTCTGATTGCAAGGTGTGGGTTAACGGAAATATCTTCCAAATCGATAATGGTGGGCAAATCGTGGTTACTGGCGGAACATTTTCTCAGAACCCCAGCGATTATGTTGCTGAGGGCCATACTGCTACGAACAATGGGAATGGCACTTGGACGGTTCAGTAAACGATACGCTTAAAAAGATATCCTTTTACAAACCCCCCGGCGGCAAGTGCCGCCGGGGGGTTATTTTTGAGCTTCCGATTTATTCCGGGGCCTTCAGTGATTCCACCATATCGATGCGCCGCAGCTTGCGGGCCATCGCCAGGTTTACCAGCAGGGTAAACAGCAGGGTCATCACGGCGGAAAAGACAAAGCTCAGGGGGCTGATCTCCCGGCCAAACATCACCGCGTCCACCTCGGCGGTCTGCACCACAAACCGGTGGAGGAAGATCCCGAAAAACAGGCCCAGCGCCGTCCCCATCAGGCTCAGGCAGACGGTCTCCCGATAAACATAGGCGGAGACCTCCTTGGGGTGGAAGCCCAGAACCTTGATGGTGGCAAGCTCCTTCTGGCGCTCGCAGATGTTGATGTTGGTCAGGTTGTAAAGCACCACAAAGGCCAGCGCCGCGGCGGAGATGATCAGCACCATCACGATGGAATCGATGCTGCGCAGCATATCGGAAAAGCTCTCCCGCACGGCGTCGGAAAAGGAGACGCCGGTGGCATTGGAGCTGGAGAGCAGCTGGGAGGCCAGCGCATCCCGGGCGGCAGCGTCCGGCGTGTGGGCCTTGACATAAAGGGTGTCGTAGGCGCAGGGCTGGCCGAAGGCCGCTTCATAGACCTCGTGGGGCAGATAGGCATAGCCATAAACATAGTTTTCGCAAACGCCGGCCACCCGGATCTTGGCCTGATCCTCCTCCTGATTTTGCAGAGTGAAGGTGTCGCCGGCCTTGACGCCCAAACGCTTTGCCGCCTTTTCTGAAAGGATCGCGCCGTCCTTGGAAAAAGCGATGGGGGCGTGGGTCTTCCGGTCGCGGAACAGGACAAAATCGGAAAGGGCTTCGTCGTCGGAGGGGACCACGATATGCAGATCCACCTCCACGCCCTCCCGGATGCCAAGGCCCGTCTCGGAATGAACGGGCAGATAGTCTTCAATGCGGCTCTCGTCGGCCAGAATGGCGGCAATGCGCCGGTCAGAGACTTCGTCGCCCTCATGCTTCAGCTGGACGGTCAGGTTATATTCCATCAGCTGACCAAACTGCAGGTCTACGATGTCCCGGATGGAATCCCGCAGGCCGAAGCCGGTGAGCAGCAGGGCCGTGCAGCCGGTAATGCCGATGAGCGTCATGAAAAAGCGCTTTTTATAGCGGAACAGATTGCGGGCTGTCACCTTGTGGGAAAACTTCATCCGCTTCCAGACGAAGCCGATCCGCTCCAGCAGAATGCGCTTGCCCGCCGGCGGGGCCTTGGGCCGCATGAGCTCTGCGGCGCAGCTCTTCAGGGAGCTTTGCAGCGCCCCCAGCGTGGCCGCCAGAATGGCCAGCAGGATCAGCACGGCGGAGATCAGTGCATAGACCGTGTGATCTGCGGGGATCAGGCCGGGCATCTGATACATGAGCTTGTAGGCGTTGCAGATCACCCGGGGGAAGAGGAACAGCCCGATCGCCAGACCGAAGCCGCTGCCCAGCAGACTGGCGGCCATGGCGTAGGAGATGTATTTCAGAGCGATGGCGCCGGGGCCGTAGCCAAGGGCCTTCAGCGTGCCGATGCTGCCCCGGTCCTCATCGATCATGCGGGTCATGGTGGTGGAAGCCACCAGCGCCGCCACCAGGAAGAAGAACACCGGGAAGACCTTGGCGATGGACTGGACCTTTTCCGTGTCGCTCTCGTAATAAATATAGCCCTCGTTGCTCTCGCTTCGGGTCAGCACATACCATTCCGGATCCTCGATTTTTGCGATCTCGTCCTCCGCGTCCCGCAGCTTCTGGTTTGCGTCGGCGATCTTTTCTTTAAATTCCTGCTTGCCGCTTTCGTAGTCGGCCCAGCCGTCATCCAGCGTTTTCCGGGCGTCTGTCAGCTCGGCCAGAGCATCATGTAGCTTGCGCTGGCCCTCCTGATAGTCGGCCCGGCTGTCCTGCAGAGTCTTAAGGCCCTTGCGGTAATCGGCCCAGCCGTCGTCCAGCTCCTGGCGGGCGTCCTGCAGCTGCGTCTCCGAATCTGCCAGCTGCGCGGCGGCATCGTCCAGCTGCTGCTTGCCATCCGCCAGCTGTGCAGCGGCATCCTTCAGCTGGGTCTCGGCCTCGGAAAGACGCAGCAGGCCGGTGCGGTAGTCGATCTCCGCCTGTTCCAGCTGCTGCCGGGCGGCGTCATAGTCCTTTTCGCTGCGGGCCAGCTGCCGGCCGCCGTCATCCAGCTCCTGCTGGGAAGCGTCCAGCTGCTGCAGACCTGCGTTGAGCTGCGCCTGATTCTGCTCCAGCTGCTGCCGGGTAAAGCGCAGCTGGGCCAGACTTGCCTGATACTGCGCCTCCGGCAGAAGCCCCGCGGCATAGGCCGCATCCAGCCGGGCCTGCTGCTCCTCCAGCGAAGCAAAGCCTGCGTCCAGCTGGCGCTGGCTTTCCGCAAGCTCCGCCCGGGCCGCGTCCAGCTGGGCCTGCCCGCTTTCCAGCTGAGCCTGCCCCTCCTCTAAAAGAGAGGCGGCGTGCTTCAGCTGAGCCTTGCCGTCCTGCAGCTGGACATAGGCGTCGTCCAGCTTCCCCTTGTTTTCCTCATATTCTGCCAGACCGGAGGTGTAGTCCGCCTGACCGTCCTGCCAGGTCTGCAGGGCTGCTTCATAATCTGCCTTGCCGTCCTGATACTGCTGCAGACCGTCCTGATACTCCGCTTCGCCCTCCTGCAGCTGCTTCAGGGCGTCGGCCAGATCGGCTTCGCCCTCCTCCAGCTTTCGCCCGGCGTCGTCCAGCTCCTGCCGGCCGCTTTCATAGTCGATGAGACCGTCCTGATAGTCCTGCTCGCCGTCCTGCAGCTCCCGCAGCGCGTCGTCCAGCTCTGCCTGACCCTCGGCGGTCTTATCGGAAAGCTCCTGCCGGGCATCGGAAAGGGCATCCTGCGCATCCTGGAGCAGCCGGTCTGCACGGATGTGCTTTTGAGATTCGGACAGCTCCTTCAGCGCCTGCTGCACCGGGGCCACGGTATCGTCGTAGGCCTGGGTATAGGCCTCCTGATCAAAGGCGCCGGAAACCGTCACATACAGATCGGTATAATAGTCCAGATCAAAGCAGCTGTCGGCGATATAGGCGATGCAGCCGATGGTGCCGTTGCCCACGGAGGTGCTGCCCCGCTGCCCCATGGAGATATAATAGCCGGAGGTGACAACGCCCACCACGGTGTATTCCGTGCAGGTGAGGGTCTCCTCGTCCTCCTCCTGGGGCAGGACGGTGAAGGTGCTGCCCACGCCCATAACGCCGTCGTGGAGGGAATATTCCCGCTCCACCACACATTCATTTTCCGCCTGCGGCCAGCGGCCGTCCACCAGCAGGGAGCGGTTCATGTCGGCGCTGCCGGCGCTGCCGAAGCGGCGCACGCCGTGGAGCCGGGCCACAAAGGTATCGCCGGAGGCAAAGACAATCTCCCGGTCGGTCATGTGGGCGGGCATGACGGCCTCCACCCCCGGAACGGCGGCGACGGCCGCCGCGTCGCCCTCCTCCAGACCAAGGCTGCCGATGATGCGCAGGTCGTAGAGGTTGGTGTCGTGATAATACTGGCTGGCGGAGTGGCGCATATCCGGCGTTGTGACCAGCAGACCCGCCAGAAAGCCGCAGCCCAGCGCCACGATGGCAAAAATGGCAAAAAAGCGGCTGAAGCTGCTGCGCACAGACCGGACACAGGTCTTCCAGAAGGTACGGTTCACCATTCGATCTGCTCCACAGGAATGGGGTCAGGATTGACCTCATTGCTGATGATCCGGCCGCTCTTCACCCGGATGACCCGGTCGGCCATGGCGGTGAGGGCGGTATTGTGGGTAATGACGATGACGGTCTTGCCGGTGGAGCGGCAGGTATCCTGCAGCAGCTTCAGGATGCTCTTACCGGTGACATAATCCAGCGCGCCGGTGGGCTCGTCACAGAGCAGAAGCTTGGGGTTTTTCGCCAGCGCCCGGGCGATGGCCACCCGCTGCTGCTCGCCGCCGGAAAGCTGGCCGGGGAAGTTGTCCAGCCGGCGGGCCAGACCAACCTCCTCCAGCGTCTTTTTGGGATCCAGCGGCTGACGGCAGATCTCCGAGGCCAGCTCCACATTTTCCAATGCGGTCAGGTTCTGCACCAGATTGTAAAACTGAAACACAAAGCCCACATCGTACCGCCGGTAATCGGTGAGTTGGCGGCTGTCGTAGGCAGAGATCTCCTGTCCGTCCAGCAGGATGGAGCCGGAGGTGCAGGTGTCCATGCCGCCCAGCATATTGAGGATCGTGGTCTTGCCCGCACCGGAGGAGCCGACGATGACGCAGAACTCGCCCTTCTCGATCTGGAAGGTAACGCCGTCCGCCGCCCGGATGGTTTGCTCGCCCACGGTATACTGCTTGACCACATCGTGGAATTCAATAAAGCTCATAAGCATCCCTTTTCTGTCAAGATGGGAATATTATACTATAGTTTTGACAAAAAGTGTGTAAAAAATTTGTAATAAAAGGCCGCCCAAAAGGGACGGCCGCAGCCTCAGAGCGCCGCCAGCAGCCTGTCCACCTGTTCCCTGGTGGTGGCCCAGCTGGTGCAGAAACGGACGCTGCGGGGGCCGCTGCCGGGAGCGCCGGTGTCGTCAAAGGAAAAGTCCTGTCCCAGCCGCTGGATCTGCTCGTCAGAGAGGATCACAAACTGCTGGTTGGTGGTGCTGTCGCCGTCAAAGACATAGCCGCGGGCTGCCAGCCCGGCCTTCAGCACCATGGCCAGCTCTACTGCATGGCGGCCCAGCTGGAAATAAAGCCCATCGGTGAACAGCGCGTCAAACTGGATGCCCAGCAGACGGCCCTTGGCCAGCAGACCGCCCCGCTGCTTGATCAGCGGACGGATATCCGGGATCAGCGCAGGCTCGGGGATCACCAGCGCTTCACCGAACAGCGCACCAACCTTGGTGCCGCCAATGTAAAACACATCGCACAGGTGGGCCAGCTCCGGCAGGGTCAGATCGTTGTCCTCCGCCGCCAGAGCATAGGCCAGCCGGGCGCCGTCGATATACAGGGGCAGATGATATTTTTGGCAGACGGCATAGATGGCCTCCAGCTCCGCCCGGTGATAAAGAGAGCCGGTCTCCGTGGGCTGGGAAAGATAGACCATGCCGGGCTTGACGATGTGCTCATGGAAGGTATCATCGTCCCAGACGCGATAGGCCTCCTCCAGCCGCCGGGCAGTGAGCTTGCCGTTTTCGCCGGGGATGGCCAGCACCTTATGGCCGGTGCCCTCGATGGCGCCGGATTCGTGGCAGTTGATGTGGCCGGTATCTACGGAAAAGACGCCCTCCCAGGGCCGCAGCAGGGAATAGATCACGGTGGTATTGGTTTGCGTTCCGCCAACCATGAAATGCACGCCCGCGCCGGGCAGACCGCAGGCGGCGCGGATCTTATCGGCCGCGGCAGCACAGTAGGGGTCGGTGCCATAGCCCAGCGTCTGGTCCAGATTGGTCTCCTGCAGCCGCTGCAGAATGGAGGGATGAGCCCCTTCCAGATAATCGCAGTCAAAACGGATCATAATGGCCTCCTTCAAAGTGATGAATCTCTCCTGATTGTAACCAAAACGCCGGCGCTTTGCAAGAGGCGGAGGAAGACTTTACAGCGGCTGCCGCCGCTGATATAATAAAACCAGCGAAATGCTTCGGGAGGAGAGCCATGGACAGAAGAGAAAAGATTTATATTGCGGGCGTTGCGCCGGACTGCCGGGCGCAGGCGCTGCGCTGGGGCCTTGGGGTGGAGAGCGACCTGTTTTGCACCGCGGCCAATCTGGAGGATCCGGAGAGCATCCGCCTGGAGGCGGCGCTTGTGCAGGGAATCCCGCGGCGGGTCGTCCACGGGCCCTTCAACGAGCTTTGTCCCGCCGCCATCGATCCCATGGTTCGGCAGGTGACCCGGCTGCGCTATGAGCAGGCGCTGGCCATGGCCCGGCGCATGGGCACGGGACGGCTGGTGCTGCACAGCGGGTATATCCCGCTGATCTATTTCCCGGAGTGGTTCATCGAGCAGTCCGCTGCCTTCTGGCGGGAGTTTCTGCAGGACAAGCCGGCAGATACGGAGCTGCTGCTGGAAAATGTCTTGGAGGACGACCCCGGCCTGACGCTGGACATCGTGCGCCGGGTGGACGATCCCCGGCTGCGGCTCTGTCTGGATGTGGGCCACGCCAACTGCCAAACAAAGGAGCATTCCGTGGAGGATTGGGTGCGGCAGTGGGCGCCATATCTGGCCCATACGCATCTGCATAACAACGACGGCTCCTGGGATACCCATTCTCCGCTGGGGGAGGGGACCGTTCCTATGGAGCACATTCTGGAGCTGCTGGCGGAGCTTGCGCCCCGGGCCACCTGGACACTGGAGACCCGGACGGCGGCGGAAAGCTGCCGCTGGCTGGCGGAAAGGCATTGGATCGGTGAAAGCATATGAGCTATGAAACGGCAATTCAGGCGACCGTCGCAGCCATCCGTCCGGCAGACCGGGCGGCCATGGCGCAGGCCCGGGCCCGGCAGGACAGCCTGGCCAAGCCACCCCGGAGCCTGGGCGTGCTGGAGGAGCTGAGCATCCGGCTGGCGGGCATGACGGGGCAGGTACACAATACGGTGGAGCGCCGCAGGATCGTGGTCTTCAGCGCAGACAACGGCGTTTGCGCCGAGGGCGTTTCCTCTGCGCCGCAGAGCGTCACGCTGGCCCAGACGGTCAATCTCACGCGGGGGATCACCGGTGCTTCCGCTCTGGCAAAGCATTTCGGCGACGAGCTGACCGTGGTGGATGTGGGCGTGGATGGGGATCTGGCCTGTCCGGCGGTGGTGGACCGGAAGGTCGCCCGGGGCACGAAAAATATGCTGCGGGAGCCGGCCATGACCCGTCTGCAGGCGCTGCAGGCCATGACGGCGGGCGTGGAGCAGGCCTGCATCGCGAAAGGTGAGGGGATCCGGCTGCTGGGCCTGGGCGAGATGGGCATCGGCAACACCACAACCTCCTCCGCCGTTCTGGCGGCGCTGCTGAACAGACCGCCGGAGCAGGTCACGGGGCGGGGCGGCGGACTGCTGGACGCGGCCTTCCTGCACAAAAAGCAGGTGATCCGCCGGGCGCTGGAGCTGCACGCCCCGGACGCCGGGGATCCCATCGATGTGCTGGCAAAGGTGGGCGGCTTTGATCTGTGCGCCATGTGCGGCGCGTTTCTGGGGGCGGCGGCGGAGCGGCTCCCGGTGGTCATCGACGGCTTTATCGCCGCCGTGGCGGCGGTGTGCGCCGCAAGGCTCTGTCCCGCGGCGGCAGACTATATGATCCCCTCCCACGCCTCCTTTGAGCCGGGCTTCCGGTTGGCCATGGAGGCGCTGGGCCTGCGGCCCTATCTGCTGCTGGAAATGCGGCTGGGCGAGGGCAGCGGCTGCCCGCTGGCCTTTTTGACGGTGGAGGCGGCCTGCGCCGTGATGAACGAAATGGGGACCTTTCAGCAGGCGGCCATCGACGACGGCTATCTGACAGACATCCGGAAGGGCGACGCCTTTTCTGTTTCACAGGAGGAGAGCGCATGCTGATCTTTCTTTCCGGCGGCGCGAAAAACGGAAAATCCATGCTGGCGCAGCGGCTGTGCAGACGGCTTTCGGGCAGCGGGCCGCTTTATTATCTGGCCACGATGATCCCCCACGACGCAGAGGACGAGCAGCGCATCGCCCGCCATGTGCGGGACCGGGCGGGCTGGGGCTTTCAGACGCTGGAATGGGGCCGGGCGCTGGAGACGCATCTGGCGGAGCTGCCCGCAGGCGCGACGGTCCTGCTGGACAGCGTCACCGCTTTGCTGGCCAATGAGATGTTTCCCGGGCCGGAGCCGGATCTGACTGCGCCGGAGCGGGTGCTGCGGGGGCTGACGGCCCTTTGCGGCCGGGCGGAAAGCGTGGTCTTCGTCAGCGATTTTATCTACAGCGATGCGGGCCGCTACGACCCGCTGACCGAGGCCTACCGCCGGGGGCTGGCTGCGCTGGATCGGGCGCTCTGCGCCCGCTGTGATGCGGCGGCAGAGCTTTGCGGCGGCAATGTGACGGTGCATAAGGGGGTGCTCCCGGAATGAAACGGCTCTGGTATGCCTTCTGGATGTGCTGGGGGATGTTTTGCGGTGTGCCCTGCCCGGTGCGGGTGTGGGACGAAGAAGCCCGGCCGGCGATGCTCTGTGCGCTGCCGGTGCTGGGCGGGGTGATCGGCGGCGGCTGGGCGCTGGCGGCTTGGCTGTGCGGCGCTCTGGCGCTGCCGCCGCTGGTGCGGGGGGCGATCCTCTGCGCGGCGCCCTGGCTGCTTTCCGGCTGCATCCATCTGGACGGCTTTCTGGATTGCTGCGACGCCATCTTTTCCCGCCGGGATCTGGAGACCCGCCAGCGCATCCTGAAGGACAGCCATGTGGGCTCCTTTGCTGTGATCGGCATGGTGCTGCTGGCCCTTTTGCAGACGGCGCTGCTGGCGGAAGCGCAGGCCCTGCCGCTGCTTCCGCTGGCGCTGCTGCCCGCCGCCGTGCGGGCCTGCGCCGCCATGGCGGTGACGGCCATGAAAAAGCTGGGCCACAGCGAATATGCCGGCCTGCCCGCAGACAAAACGCAGCTGGCCCGGCGGCTCTGGTTCCCGGCGATATGCCTGCTGCTCTGCATCGCGCTGCCGCCGGCCCTCTGCGGCCGGGCCGGGCTTGCGCCGCTGGCAGGCGCTGCAGGCTACGGATTGGCCGCGGCCTATGCTTCCCGGCAGCTGGGCGGCATTTCCGGCGACGGCTCCGGCTTTGCCCTGACGGTGGGCGAGCTTTGCGGCGTGGCAGCGCTGACGCTGCTCTGAGATCGAAGGGAGAGACGAATATGCATCTGATCATCGGCGGCGCTTATCAGGGGAAAACGGACTACGCCATGGCGCAGTTTGGCCTGACGGCGCAGGACTGCTTCATCTGCACGGCGGAGGAGCCTGCAGACTTTTCCAAGCAATGCGTTTCGCGCCTGGAGGAATATGCTCTATTCTGCCTGCGGCAGGGGCGGGAGCCGGCAGACTGCATCCCGGAAGCGTGGGACGGCGTTTTGATCTGCAGGGATATCTCCTGCGGCGTTGTGCCCATGGACCCGGAGGTGCGGGCCTGGCGGGAGGCGGTGGGGCGGATGCTGGTGCAGCTGAGCCTGCGGGCGGAGACGGTGACGCGCCTGTTCTGCGGCCTGCCGCAAAGACTGAAATGAGCCAGACCGTCTACCTTCTCCGCCACGGGCGGACGGAGGCCAACCGGCGGCGGCTCTATTGCGGCAGCACAGATCTGCCCCTCTCTCCGGAGGGGACGGCGGAGCTGCGCCGGCTGGCGGAGCGGGGCGGCTATCCGCCGCTTGCGGGGCTGCGGGTCATCACCTCCGGTATGCGCCGGACGGCGGAGACGCTGCTTGCCATCTATGGCCCTGTGCCCTTTGAGACCGAGCCCGGCTTCCGGGAGATGAGCTTCGGCGATTTTGAAGAGAAAAGCTATGAAATGCTGCGGGACGACCCGGCATATCAGGCGTGGCTCATCGGGGACAACGAAGCAAACCGCTGTCCCAACGGAGAGAGCGGCGCAGACATGACCCGGCGGGTGCTTGCAGCCTGGGAAAAGGTCGTCCGAGACGGACGGGACGCACTTCTGGTGATCCACGGCGGGCCCATTGCCGCCATTTTGCAGTCGCTGGAGCCGGAGCGAGGCGAGAGCCGCTACCGTCTGCAGCCGGAAAACGGTCATGGCTGGCGCTTAACGCTGCAAACTGGGGTGCTGCTCCAAAAAACGCCCTTTCCGGAGGAATGAGCCTATGGAGAATATCACCTTCAAGCTGCAGAAGGAGGTAAAAAGCCCTCTGTATCAGCAGCTCTATCACTATATCATCGGCGAGATGGCGGCGGGCCGGCTCCGGGAGGGAGAAAAGCTCCCCTCCAAGCGGGCGCTTTGCGCCCATCTGGGCGTTAGCCAGAGCACGGTGGAGACGGCCTACGGCATGCTGGCGGCGGAGGGCTATTTGCGGGCCGTGCCCAAAAGCGGTTACTATGTGAGCGCGGCGCTGGAAAAGACCGCCCGTCCGCTGCCCGCGCCCCGGCAGCCGGCAGCGAGGGAGCCAGACAAAAAAAGCTGGCGCTATGATTTTTCCACCGGCGCGGTGGATACCTCGCTGTTTCCCTATGCCTCCTGGGCAAGGATCAGCCGGGAGGTCATCTCCCGGGATCCGCAGCTGCTGCAGCGGGGCCAGGCCCAGGGCGATGCAGAGCTGCGGCAGACGCTGGCGGCCTTTTTGCGGGAATACCGGGGCGTGTGCTGCCGGGCGGAGCAGATCGTCGTGGGCGCGGGGCTGGAATATCTGCTTTCGGTGCTGGTCCAGCTGCTGCCGGAGAAAAGCGTCTTTGCCGTGGAGGATCCGGGCTATGGCGCGCTCTGGCAGACGCTGCGCAACCATCGGCGGCGGATGGTCCCCATCCCGGTAGACGGCGGCGGAATGCAGGCAGAGGCGCTGGTCAAAAGCCGGGCCCAGATCGCCTATGTGACGCCCTCCCACCAATTTCCCATGGGCAGCACCATGCCCGTGGGCCGCAGGAGCCGGCTTTTGCAGTGGGCGGCGGCCAAGCCCGGGCGCTACCTGATCGAGGACGATTACGACAGCGAGTTTCGCTATGCCAGCCGCCCCATCCCCGCCATGCAGGGCATGGATCCGGAGGGACGGGTGATCTATATCGGGACCTTTTCCCGCTCCATCGCGCCGGGCATCCGGGCGGCCTATCTGGTGCTGCCGGAGGCGCTTCTGCCGGTTTATGGGGAGCGCTTCGGCTTTGCCGCGTCCACGGTCTCCCGCTTTGAGCAGCAGACCCTGCGGCTTTTTCTGGAGCAGGGGCTTTATGGGCGGCATCTGCGGCGGATGACGCTGCACTATCGCAAAAAGCAGCAGCTTCTCACCCAGGAGCTGCGGCGGCGCTTCCCCGGGGCGGAGCTGGCCGGGCAGGAGGCGGGGCTGCATTTTTTACTGATGCTGCCGGGGCAGGACGGCGAGCTTATAAGCCCGGCTGTTAAGGAAAGCTACGA